>Ga0209061_1000545_pt1 | contig 90131 bp, 81 predicted proteins | sample Coa_R1_10_FD_187157 | JGI IMG/M metagenome (GOLD analysis project Ga0209061, IMG submission 187157) | Surface soil microbial communities from Centralia Pennsylvania, which are recovering from an underground coalmine fire - Coalmine... | ecosystem: Environmental > Terrestrial > Soil >...
TGGTATCCACGTTGAAGGAGAGAACAAGTGGATTACCTTGATTCAGAATGCAAGCGTGGCAGATGCCATGTCTAAGCGTGAAACAACGAAGAAAATTTAGGAGATGTCTAGTCAATGCAACAGAACCCGGTTGTTGGCGTTGTTCCAAACCAAAGACATGGCAGGGATTCGTCTCCCCTGTTGGATCGACACGGGAATCAAGAATTTCGCAGCTCTCTCAGCTTTTGCTCGAATTCCGTCCGTCTTATTTCTCCACGACTGAACCACAACTGTAGTGTTTTGATGGCAGAATCTCAAAGTTCGAACAACCGTGATCACAACTTCATCCACTTTGTGGCTCAGAATTGATCAAACTAGAGAATCCAATCGCAACGATTGCGAGGATCAATCCGATATTTTCAATGAAATCCAAGGAAGAGACCTTGTGTACCTCGATCATTGGTTTAGCCACAACCAAAGCTCTGGCAACTGATGGCGCGACATATCTCTTATGTCTTCACTCTTGACCCTTCTGACAACTTGTAAACCATCGAAATGCCTGTTGTACGACCAAATGTCTGCCCTTTTCATCAACGCAATGGTGAGAAAAGGGATATCTGCAGGATCAATCACTTGTAACATTTCCTTGGCCGCCCCTTCAGCATTCAGATCGTATGGGGGGTACACTACTTCTACAAATTGGGAAATAGCGTTAATGAACTGCGAGAGATCCACTGCCGGGTTCTTATGCAGCTACTCCAAAGAGTGATCTAGTAACTCGTCGATTGCATACGCTGGAATATAGAGTTCGAGCAAAAAGCTGTTGATAATTTTCGCTGCCAGTCCATCCGGTTTCAGCAACCAGTGAACTAGTACATTCGTATCCACTACGTACTTCGTATTCAACGAGTTTTTGCAGACTGAGTCCTTTCAAATTGTTTTTGACGACGCAATGACAGTCCCCTGTTTATCGCATCTTCGTCTGAGATTCCCTTTTCGGCAAATCGGCGAATGATTGTCTGCGCTTCGATTTGTTTGCGGAATGCCATAGTCGCTAATCCACTCCAGTTGATTTCTGGAAAGTCATTCATCCGAACCTTGAGCGATTTGGGAATCGTAATTGTAAAGTGGACTGTTTCCTCTTTGGTATTCATACGTATAAATACGTATTAGCACATATTTTAGCCTTCTGCCTGAAGGCTTACGCGCCATGCATCCTCCCCCAACCTTTGGCAGGGATTGAAAATGCTATCAAAAGGGTCGGCATAAGCGTGAGACTTCGCTCTCCAGCGACCGCACCCTCACTTTCGCTTCTTTCTTTGCGCGTTCGCAACTGTTTCGATTTGGTTCACGTCAGGATCCTTTCGAGACTGCTCCCTTTCACTTGTGAATTGATATTGAACCAACCGTGGTCTCGACGGTCAGCCTGCCAGCACCCGCTCCGATCCTTCCGGTTATATGCTGTCCGATGTATTGCCCCTTCTCGTAGCGTGCATCTCCAAGATCAAGGCTGCACGTAATCTGCCCGACTGTCGTCGATGCATCGAGACGTAAATCGGGATTACCAGTTAGGGCGATATCGATGCTTCCCGTGGTCGCACGAAATGAATTATCTCCAGTCGATAGGCTCCCTAGGAATCTTATCGAACCGGTGGTGCTCCGAGCGGCCATGTTGCCGTTTACGTTTTCGAGGTCGACTGTACCGGTGTGAGTCCTCGCATTTACCGAACCCTCGCATTCCGTCAGGTGGATCGAACCCGTCTTTGACTCCACGTCCAGTAGCCCCCTGATTCCGTTCGCGGAAATCGGGTCGGTTGTGGTTTCGAGGATGAGATCTGCCTCGCGCGGAACGGTCACAGTAATGTTTGTTCTGGGTCCTCCAGAGAAAAAGTACGAGCCCCACAAGAATGGACTCCAAGATTTGACGCGGCTTGTCACGGCGACTGCATTGGCGTTTTGAGTGACGCTGTAGTCTATGCTTTCAGGCTCTATTACTTGGGAGTCAACGACGACCTCGCCGTCATTCCCCCTCCTGACAGTGACAGACCCGAGGGCTCCAACCTTCACGTTGACCATTGGTTTTCCGGAAACGTTCAGGATCTGGTGAAATGTTTCAGTCTTTTTCCCGGTCGGGGATACTGGCACTCCGCAAGAGGGACAGAATTTGGCTCCAGTTTCGGGAAGTGCTGCTCCGCATCTTGTGCAATACGATGGCAAGAGTAATAATAATCCACCTGATTCAATGCGATCGTCTTGCTAAAAAGTCAAGCTAGCGATTACCAAAAGTGATAATCAGTTCCCGAGCGGGAAGATGCACGGGTGACATATTTCCGATCTTATTCTACACGCACAAAGGAAAGTTAAAATTGTCCGGCTCCGAAGAGCAAGGCGACAACACTCACTGGAAGAGAACCATGAAAAAGGCCTCGCTTAGGGATCCTGGGCAGGTGGGTAATAGTCGTGTGTGAGGATAGCGATCCCACAAAATTACCAGAAGTAATGTTGGCAGGTGCTTCACACTGAGATGCCGAAAGCTCCATTGACACGCGGGAGCTTTTTTGGGGCACTCTTTTTGATTCGAAGATCTCTTGTACGAGAGGAGTCACTTTGGCGTTTTAAACGGACGCTGCTTGGTTATTACGTGAAAGATGCTTGAACAAATTGAAAAGTCTTGGCTAGTCAGTTCTATTTGCTACGGAAAAACGCTTGAAAAATGATGCAAGTTATTCGAATCTGCTGATACGGAAATTGTTCGTGGGCAAATTTACCCAATCTATTTACAGTATGGCCTTAACTTTTCCAGTATTGCCTATTTCGCCTAAGGAAGAGAAATAAGTCGGAGCACTAAAGTTGAGAAAATAATTGGCCACGCTATTCTCCTGTCATGTCCATGAGTAGAAATAGAGAATACCTTTGACTGAATGTATACCAGTTTAGTCATTAAAATTTCTCCCGGATGCTCTGCCGGTGACATTAGGCATTATTAGCTCACATTCTGACCTCTTTACGTTGAAACAGAAGTGGAAAAAGGAAGAAGGAACCAGTCAACCGCAAATGATTTCTCCACATCTTTCGGTTCGCCTTAATTACACCCAGACTAACAACTCAGGGAGTATCTTCACCGATTTGTTCGTGAGCCTATTGCGAGTTTGCGTAGTGACTTCTACTAATTCACAACATTGGCCTGAATTTACCTGAATTAGTAACGTCTATTAAGTCCCTCTTTCACCCCTCAGAGGTATGGTTAGCAACAACGGCGCCATCGCTAGGATGGCTGCGATCGTGGTAGCCGTGATAATAGTTATTGTTGCTGTCGTGGCGGGCTATTTTGTCGCAGCCTCACTCACTGGGGTTGCAAACACGACCTCTTCAAACAGCAACACGATAAATACACCGGGATCAAATGCAACGTCGGTAACACTCGGCTTCGCTGGAACCGCGGACGTCACTGACTTGCCTGCCCTTGTACTCTGGCAGATCTACGGTCCAGAAGTTGGCCTAAATATCCACGTGGTCTACCTTGGAACAGACGCTTCAATTCCCGAAGGTATAGTTTCGGGTGCGATTGAAGTCGGCGAATCAGGTTTTGCCGGCGTACTGCAGTCGACAGAGTCCGCCGGGAACGCTTCTGGCTCTTATCCATTTGTCGCTTTCACTTCGTACGAGGCAATCAACGACTTTGGAATCGTGGTGAGCAACTCGATTCACAGTTGGAGCGACCTCGCAAACCAGCCCATTGCTGTGGAGGCGATAGGTTCGGATACTGACATCTTCTGCCACCTTACTCTCACCGCGCACGGCATCCCCAAGAGTCAGCAAAACTGTCTTCCCACTGGTGATGCCGGGTCAAGACTCGACGCTTTACTCGCGGGCAAGGTCGTAGGAGACTGGACGGAACCATACCAGATGATAACCGCCGCGCAGACTGGCAAGTTCCACATCTTAGAAACTATTCCTCACGAGATCCCCGGTCTGATCGGATCGTTGCTTTACACTAGTCGAGCTTACGCGGCTGCCCATCCAGATGTTATCACGAAGATGACCGAAGCGATGATTCTTGCTCACAGATGGGCGTGGAACGAGACGACGTGGTTACAAAAGGAGCAGATCGATTTCCCTGGAACTAACGCCACATTGGCAGCTACGTCTTGGAAGGTATGGATTGCAATGGGCCTCTGGGCTCCAAACGGTGGCTTTAACTCAAACGAGGCCAACTTTTCGGAGACATACTATTTACAGCAACAAGAGATCAATAGTTTCCTTCCGATCAAATACTGGGCTGACTTTTCTTATGAACAGAAGGCCCTTGCTACGATAGGAAATTACAGCGGTCCTGCGAATGGCTATGTTAACCCGAACATTCCTACAATCAACGCTCAGATACCCGGCGAGCCGAGCGCAATACTCGGCGGCCTTGGGTCCAGTGGGGCACTGGCGGTAACTTCTGGAGGGACGATGCTAGCCACTCCGATCAACTCGGTGGATTTCGGGAGGGGTAGATCATCTTGAAAGGCGGAATTATCATCGCTATAGTTGGAATCATCCTCATAGCTATCGGAGCGGGCTTGGCCTCGTACGGGTACGTGACTCCAATAAAGAGTCAGTCGACTGTAGACAACAGCGTCTCGCAACCGTTGATCTCTAGAGTGACATTTACGCTGCAGGCTACGCAGCCTCCATGGGTGCTCTCCGCGCAGCTGAAGCAGGGGCAGGTCGTAAACGGTATCTTCGGTCTCACGAACTTTACGAGTTCACAGGGTCCGGTGTTCTTCTACATTCAAAACGAGACGCAACTGGTAAACTGGGGCAAGTGCTCTCCTTGCGCGTGGCCTACTTTGGTTAACAAGTCCTCGCCTTCGACGGGCATCTACACATTCAGCTGGACCGCACCAGCAGCGGGCGCCTACTACTTTACCTTTGACCCCGAGTATTACAACGCGACCGTGCCCGCATACTTTGATGCAAACACCACGAATGTAGTTCCCACTACCATTACAACGACATCCGCTAACACTAACGTCATCTACGTCGCGATAGGAATAGCGATCTTCGGTGCCGTTCTCGCTGGGGTGGGTCTAGTGATGGGGAGTTCGTCTTCGATGTCGCCGCGAAAAGATCCGAAATCCCAACCAAGTGGAAGTGCTCCCTCAGGTGCAGAACCCGGTCCTCGATGAAGAGACGCGCGAGGCAAAAGAGCGCTCGGTCGAAGGGCAGAAACGCAAGAATCGTTTCTTCCTTTTTCAATTCAAGTGGCTCGTCAGGATAGCCTCAGTCGCGGCGTTCCTGATCGCATGGCAGATCGTGGGCGCCCAGCTAAACCCCATTCTGATCTCCACCCCGACGACAGTGTTCGAGAGCTTCATAGGTCTGATTGAAGGGGGGCAGTTTCCCGCGGCACTCGCGGAAACTCTTGAGACCTTCGCGGTGGGATACCTTCTCGGCTGCGGCCTCGGGATATTCGTCGGAGCTATCATGGCAAGATCAAAGGTCGTCGAGAACGCACTTGACCCCTACATCAATGCCCTGTTCGCGACACCATTCGTGGCGCTCATTCCACTCTTTATCACGTGGTTCGGAATCGGCTATACGACGAGGGTGGTGGTAGTCATCCTCTCGGTTGTCTTTGTTATGATAATCAACTCCCTTGCAGGATTCCGTGATGTTAGCAAGAGTGTTGTCGAAATGGGGAGGTCCTTCGGGCTCTCCGGATTACCTTTGTATCGAAAGATCGTAGTGCCGGCTAGCATACCGTACATAGTCGCAGGGCTACGACTAGCCGTCGGCCGCGGACTAGTAGGAATAATCATCGCGGAGATATTCCTGCAGATGGTCGGCATAGGGTATCTCCTCGAAGTGTTCGCGGATGACGTTTTCCAAGTGGGGAATTTGCTCGCAATTACGATCGTGATAGGTGTGATAGGTGTCTGTCTGACTGAGGCATTGAAGTATGTAGAAAAGAAGGTAGCTATTTGGAGGATGACTGCAACACTTGGTTAAGAGACTCGTAGTCGATAGAGTGTGCAAAAACTACGCCGCTGTAGAGGGACCAAGAGAATCGAAGGTGGTGCTGAAGGACGTTTCATTCTCGGTTGATGACGGGGAAATAATCTCAATAATCGGCCCCACTGGATGCGGCAAGACGACCTTGCTCCGAATCATCAGTGGGCTTACGATCCCCGATAGCGGGCGTGTGATGTTCAATGAGAGTCAGCTCGTCGACCTGAACAATCCGCAATGCGCGATTGTATTCCAGAACTTTAACCTTCTTCCTTGGAGAAACACTATCGGGAATATTGAACTTGGTCTAGAGGCAAAGGGAGTTCCCAAGGAAGAACGCGTCAAAATTGCCATGTACTTCCTCGAACTCGTAGGACTGAAGGGATTCGAGAGACACCACCCGCACGAGCTATCGGGGGGGATGCAGCAGCGTGTGGGACTTGCCAGGGCACTTGCAGTATCCCCACAGGTCATACTCTTTGATGAGCCGTTCAACTCAGTCGATATCATGCTCAGGGAGTCGCTTCAGGGAGAGGTCCTGAAAATCCTCGTCGAGAACAACAAGACAGCAATATTTATCACCCACAACGTATACGAGGCCGTGTCACTCTCTGACAAGATTATCACTCTCTCTACAAGGCCTGGCACTGTCAAGAAAATCTACACAGTGGACCTGCCAGGTCCTAGGTCGGACAAGAAAGTGAGGTCGGCCGAGGGCGACGCCCTAGTTGAAAATATCAGGCGCGACCTTCTGGAGGAGCTCCACGGAAAGTCTCTCGATGCTCAGATCGCGAGGAGCGTTGAGTGACTCGACTCTAAAGAAATTCCTGCGAAACGGCTGGACAGTCAGAGTGATCTCGCTGGTCATCTTCCTCATCGGCTGGCAGATATTCGCGTCATCGGTCAATCCTCTGATTTTCGTTCCACCCTCCGTCGTTGCAAAAAGGTTCCTGCAGCTCTGGTTTACTGGCGGACTACCAATACAGACGCTGATAACACTAGAGACAGTCTTCGTTTCCCTCGCAATATCTGCGCTGATCGGGATTCCAATCGGTCTCGCGATGGGCACAAGGAAAATCGTGGAGTATGGTATTGACCCATACGTCAACTTCATCTACTCTCTTCCCGTCGTGGTCATCATTCCGCTCGCGGTCATCTGGTTCGGATCAGACCTGTGGCCTTCGACGTACATCATAGTGTTTCTCCACGCTGTGCCACCCATTTTGATCAACACCATGATCGGGGTAAAGGCCATGAACAGGACTCTTTCCGAAACTGGCAGGTCCTTTGGTCTGCGCGGAATCGGGCTGCTTAGAAAGATAATTGTTCCTGGCTCGTTGCCCTATATTCTAGCGGGTCTTAGAATAGGCGTCGGACTCGCGATAATAGGGACGATGGTCGTGGAGATTTTTCTCTACAATACGGGCCTGGGCTACGAGCTTGTTTTCTTTCAGAACAGGTTCGACACCGCAGCTGTTATAGTTGGGATACTCGTCATAATGGCGATAGGAATCGGTTGCAGGGAAGTAATCCGCTTCCTAGAGAAGAGAGCCCTCGCTTGGTCAGTCGGTGCGACGGGCGTAGCCTGACCTGAATTGACGAGAGAGGCAGATCCGCCCTTCCTTTGCTTTGCACGGTAGTTCGAGGTACGTTGGACTTCCTTGGGGGAAGAAGCTCAACGAGTGTAGCTCCCCGATGCAGAATCCTCGCCATTAATGCCTCATTCCAAGTATCCAACGCAATAGAGAATCCTTCGTCGGTCCGTCCAGACTAACAGATCGACGGTCACGATGTAGGCAATTCTCAAGCATGATGATCGTCTCCCGTCTTTATCTGTAAAGCCGTGCAGATCTACACCTGAAATGGAACAACTAGAGATAGGTCCGAGGCAGGTGGGAACTCCTTCAACTCGAGCCTCTGCCATGCCGGTAATTGAAGCATCAGGCGTTGTAAAGACCTTCGGCACGGTAAACGCTCTTTCGGGTCTCAGCATGAAGGTGATGCCAGGAGAGATTTACGGACTTCTCGGTCCGAACGGAGCTGGAAAGAGCACGATGATCAAGATCATAAACGGGCTACTACAACCAACCTCCGGGACCGTCCGAGTTGGAGGATATGATATTTCAAGCGACCCCTTCGAGGTCAAGTCAGCGATAGGTTACGTCGCTGAAAGCTCAATTCTCTACGACTCGCTTAGCCCGAGAGACTTCTTCGAATTCGTCGCATCTGTAAGAAAAATTGATCCGGCAAAAGCAAACGAGCGCGTCACGAAACTTGCGGACGCATTTGCATTGAGGCAGTATTACGATTCACCGATAGCCACACTCTCCATGGGAACAAAGCAGAAGGTTGCAATAATCGCTTCGCTGATTCACGAGCCTCCACTGCTCCTGCTCGATGAACCGCTCAACGGTCTTGACGCACGAAGCAGCAGAATACTGAAGGATCTTATTTCATTCCATGCCGAGAAGAACAAAGCCGCGGTGCTCTTTTCAACTCACATCATGGAGGTCGCTGAGCACCTCTGCACCCGGATTGGAATAATCTACGGCGGTAAGATCGTGGCAGAGGGTTCGCTCGAAGAGCTTCGAAAGAAGGCAAGCACTGAGAAGGAACTTGGGAGCAAGGAAGCGAGCCTTGAGGATATCTTCTTGCGACTAACGCACGAGGAGGAAGAAGTTACCGAGACCGTGAAGATCCTGCGCGAGGCTTTCCTCGTGGGGAGATGAGAAGATAATCATCTAGCGGTCAGGCGGAGTTAGGGCGGCAGGAGAGGAGAAGCAAGGGGCGACGTAGATCAAGTGAGACTTCGAGAAGCGTGGGAGACAAGCAAGTATCCCTACGTGGAACTCACCTACAGGGCAGCCCAGCTCAGTGGTGCCTCTGCCACTACGGCGACGGGAGCGAAAGACCCAAAGGCGCAGGTAAAGGCCGTCATCAAGAACGCCAAGATCAGCAAAATAGTTTTCACGATTTTTCTATGCATCGGAATGGTGATTCCATTCGCAGAGTTTGGTATCAATCACAGTCCGATTTCACTAGTCGGCGCAGTTACCCTCAGCCTTCTCATCAGCTTTGCGTATCTCATGCTCTACTCTCTCCAGATACTACCCTCATTTGCTGGTGCAGAACCGTACTCCCTCCTCTTGACGCTGCCTCTCACCACAAGAGACTTCTCCACCGTTACACTGCTCTCATTTGTGAGGACGTTTGACTATCTCGCGATCGGTTCGATTCTGGTGCCTGTTGTGACCACGGGCATCCTAACCGGATCAGCTGCAGCCTCTGTCGTAATGTTAGGCGCTTCGATTGTAAATGTCATCTTTGCAGTCATGGTCGGACTGTGGTTTTCGAGCCTCTTCTACAGGAACATTACCCGCGGTGGCAGATCAAGGGGCGCAATGATCTCAAGAACCTTGTTCCTGATCAGCTGGGGATTCGCTGCTATGAGCACCGGGTTCGTGTACCAGCTCGCAACGTACACGCTTCCATACGTGAACCAGTTGATTTCCGGAAACCTCTCCCAGGCGGGAGGCGCCTTGATTGCCGCTTTGCACCCGTTCACATTCGGCGTCGCCATCGCATCGCTTGCCTTCCCCAAATTTCTCCCAATCTCATATCCCATATCTAACACTGCTCTGTTCGCACTCGTCAGCTACGTGGCCGCTGCATGCTACGTGGGCTTGGCATACGTTGCTGTCAGAAGGACAACCAGAACGATCTCGAACATCACCCACGGCCTGGGGCCGAGTATCATCCGAGTTGCCGCAAAGGAGTTCACGCTAAAGCTTCGCAGGCCGCTATCTGCGTACTTGATGAAAGACATACGCATAGCCTCGAAGAACCCATCGATGGCTTTCCTCTTTGCTCTGCCCGTGTTCGAAACAGTGATCATCGCGATGTCGATTTCAGGGGCCCGAATGGTTGGCATACTCGACGTTGCGAGTATGACAATGATGGGCTCGCTCTTCACTTTGCTTGCTAGTTCGATGCTTTTGAATACGGAAAGGACGGGGCTAGACTACACGATGTCCCTGCCTCTTGGGCCGAGCGTGATAATCAACGCCAAGTCGTTAATTTCAACGCTGATCTATCTTCCCGTGCCGGTGGTCGTGCTCTTGATAGAACTCATCAAGGGAGGAACCGTGGGCATCTCGGCTCTCTTTCCCTTCGTTGAAATACTTGCGATCAGCGCTGCAACCACCGCGGAGGTCGCCGTCTTCATCACCGCCAGAAGCGGGTCCACGGGAGTGATGAAAGGATCAAAGTCACTTGCGCCTGCGGGATTTAACATAATGTCAGGAGAGAACTTGGGCCGGACGTTCAAGGCGATTGCGATCGCGCTCTTCATAGTCGCGGCCCCGGTTGCATTCTTCTTTGGGCTGGCCGCTTACGGCGAGATTACTTCGATCCTCGCAATGACGCTCGTCGCAATGGCTGAGCTGATAATCGTCCAGGTTATAGTAAGGTTGACGCGTTAAGTAAGGGGAGAGAGAGTGCAAGGAACGGGCGTACGACGTAGGTATCTCTTCTTCGTTTCTTTGTCAACATGTGCGACAAGCTTACTCCGTACAGAGAGGAGGAAATGAGTCAGATTCCTGCGAGCAAAATCGCCTCAGTGCCCACAGGAACCGTGTTCCTCTGTTCGGCCCAGATCTTCACTCTGCTTAGGTATTTCTCGCTCATACGCCGGGCTGCCTTTCGCCGCAGCTAGGGCAGAAGGTTGTACCAGCAGCCAATCTGGCTCCGCACTTTATGCAGAATTGACTTCCGGTTCCGGTAGGTTGTGTCGTGCTGGTTGCTCCCATCGTAGGTGGAGGAGAAACCGGTGGCGGGTGTGGTGAAGAGACAGGGATCTGTTCTTCCCTTATCGAGAAAAATGCCACGATGAATAGGATCTGAGCTATGAGTAAAGGGATGAATCCAATAATGACAATTATAAGAGCAGCCCCGATTAGGTAGACCAGTGCGGCAGTTCGGAACATGCCGACATTCAGCTTAACGGCAATTGTGTTGTATGCTCGTCGCAGAAAGATTGCCGAGACTATGAAGAGCACCCATAGAGCAACCAGACCGATGATGAGCGAAGTAACGAATCCCGCCAACGAAAAGGCTCCCACAGTTGCACCCTGCCCTAATCCTGCCGAGAAGCCAAGCAGACTGAAAATCGCCCCCGCGACGGCCACTCCTGCAACTATTGCTCCCACAATGGCAACAACCACGGAGATGATCATGTTCTTGAAAATCGAAGGATCTCCGAGCACGTCGGAGATGTACTTCACCGCGACAAGAACTAGGACAAATCCTACTATGCTAAGAACCCAGCCGGCGTAGGGGACAAAGGCCAGAAGGGCGAGAATCGAACCAATTCCACCAAGAGTTTTCGCCTGAGATAGAGAAGCCATTCTATTGAAAACTTCCATACACGCCTCCAAATTCGGGACTATTTATCCTAGTGAAAGGTTTAGTTTTGTTGACTACGTCCTTACAATCAGCCAGTGGTTAACTGGTAGAGGCAGTTGGCCTATCGGTTGAGTTCCACCACGGCCTAGCAGAAAAAAATGCATTCAACAGGCCTATCTCCGGAAGGGGATAGATGTGTATCGTGAGAATACAGGATGGATTGCCTAAGCTTCCATTTCGATTCCAACCGTCACTATTCCGAGTACTATTCCAATCCAGTAGACGTAGTATTGAAGGAATGATGAAGTGAAGGAACCCAGTTCAATGTAAGATGCGGCCAGAGAAAAGATCAGGCTGAAGATCCCAATGCCGCCGGCGAGTGCTACTAGCCCACGACCGAAGGACCTCCGTTTTATCAGCAGAATGAGTCCACCAGCCACGAAGAAAGCCCCGCTCAAACCTATGAACAGACTGATGAGAAGCGAGCCCAAGTTCAGCGCGTCCCACGCAAGACTATTGGTAGCACTGCCGACGACTCCTCCGAGAAGCGTCGGGAACATCCCGTGAGCGGTAAACGCGCTGACGATCATGTCTGATCCAGCAAAAAGACTGAGCGCTGCTACCGTTCTAAGATACGATGTCGTCCTGCGCTCGGCTAGGACAATCTGATTCATCGGCGGCAATTCCAAGAAGCTTTGGGATTTCTTCATCCTGAGGAGTTACTGGTTATAGAAATATCTCAAGTGCTTATTTCTTGGTTGTGCAATCGAAGTACGAATCTGAGGGTCTCAAATGAAGCATTGAAAGTGAAGCATGATAAAAGCGAGGAAATTGGAAAGAGCGCTACTGACGACATGTTAGCAAGCTAAAGTCGCTTTTCTAACCTGCGGAAGCTGCCCGCAGATCGTCATCCCGAACAGCGAACACTCACCTGCGAAGGTCAAACCTGATTGTTTCAGGCCGTCTCTCTCCCCAGCGCGCAATTGCGCGCGCGGGTAAGTTGTAGGTCCGCTTACCAGGATTTTACTCGCGTGTGGCAAATGCACGGGCAAAGTATGTTGTAGACCAGACCGTCCACGACCAACGAAGGAGTGCTTCCATGCTCGTGCTTACACTTTCCGCATATTTGGATTGTTAGCGCCATGAGGTTGAAATTTACAGGGATTTGAGAAAAATCTCGAAATCAACCAAAGTTGACTACAAGCTTCTCGCGAGCTGACCCCCAAGTGAGTTGAGCCGTTCCACGTTGACGGGTTTTCAAGTGCAACAGCTAGGGAGCGCTGACAACAGATATGTTCAGATAAAGAAGGGTGGAATCGGGAGAACTGTGCTTGGTCTTGACCGCGCTCTGACGGTCCACATCTCAAATACCGACAATGTGAGCAAGATTTCTCTCGGTCAAGCAAAATGGGCGGACAAGGCTGCCGTCGAAGCCGTTGGATTCTTGGTATTCTGGCCTCTGATGATACCTAGCTCATATGGTTTGTACGAGCAGCACAAACTGCCGGGTCAGATATGGAAGACCATCGACGATTATCTTAGCTCCCACCAGATGCACAATACGCTGAACGAGAGAATCGTTGAGGCGATACATTGTCCGCACTGCGGAGTCACGAACGCTTCAGAGGCGCAGTACTGCTCGGCCTGCGGGAGTCCGCTCAAGCCGGCCTGAAAAATGTTTCACCGAACAGTATGGAATCAAGTTTCAAGAACCCACTGTGACGGTGGGTTTCCACTTGATTTCTTTCTGGCGGCATTTTTTTCCTCCGGTACTGATTGACTGATACCGAAGATTTCATTGAACAAGCCAGCGGAACCTCTTAACTAAAATACCTAGAAGATGCTTCTTTCTCGACTGCTTCAAGAGCCTCAAGGGTCCTCGGCAGATCCTGGTACAGAAACAATAGGAAGAGTGGGACGCGCAAACAATGACAGTTATACGGCTGCCTCATCTCGGAAATCGCTCCACGTTCTCGAAGGGCCTAGATCACCTGAGAAGCAACGATTCGATTATCTCCAATTTGATAGACAAACACGGCCCAATCAAATTCAAACCCGAGGGCGAGATGTTCGAATCACTCGTCGAATCCATAATCTACCAGCAGCTCGCCGGCTCCGCTGCGAGCGCGATCATGAAGAGGGTCAGGGAGCTGTACGCCCCCGACGGCATCGAGCCCGAAGCAATCTACCGGACGCCGGTCTCTCGCCTGAGAAAGGCCGGGGTGTCGCCGCAAAAGATCAGGTACCTCAAAGACCTCTCCTCCCGCGTCGTCAAAGGAAAACTAGATCTCGAGAGGATAAAGACGCTGCCAGATCCAGAACTCATCGAGGAACTTGATCAGGTACTGGGGATAGGGCCCTGGACGGCGCAGATGCTTCTCATCTTCACACTTGGGCGGCCAGATGTACTTCCGGTGGACGACCTCGGGATCAGGAAATCGATCCAGAACCTGTACGCCCTTGGCGAACTTCCCAAGCCCGAAAAGATAATCGAAATCGCATCAAAGTGGCACCCCTACTGCAGCGTGGCTTCGCTCTATCTGTGGAGAGAAAAGGACTCTACTTAGGCGTGTACCAGGAGTATTCTTCCGTTGCCCCCCTCGAAATCAGAAGACAATTCCTCGGGTCAGCGATACAAGGGATACGCAGACCTGTGCCTCGTAATCTCTGTCGAAGCCGCCCGCTCGCTTCTGAACAGGTCGGATGTCATCTTCATTGACACAAGGAACTACTGGAAGTACGTGAAGGGGCACATCCCTGGAGCTTTCAACCTCGAGCTCTACGCATTCCACTGGATTGATACCTCCAAGCGCGGAATAGACGCCTTCCTGAAACAGATGGAGTTCCTCTTCTCTTCAGTTGGAGTGACGCGCAACAGGCAGGAAGTGATCTTCTACCAAAACAACAGCGGCTACGACGCGGCTAGAGGAGTGTGGCTCCTCAACTACATGGGGCACACAAAAGCTAGACTCTTGGACGGAGGGCTGAACGCATGGAGAAGGCGAAACTTCCCGACCTCGACGGAGGATCCAAAGCTCGAAATGTCGGGCCACTTTCAAGCCCGCCCTAATTATTCAGTGATTGCCACGCGCGAACTGATTGCCTCCCGACTAAAGCAAAAGTCAACAACAACAACCCCGACCACGATAGTCGACTCTAGGAGTCCGGGAGAGTACTCCGCAAAGTACCGGCGGGCTCTGCATGCGGGACACGTGCCATCGTCGATCAACAAAGAATGGAAGATGGCGCTTCGTAGAGACGGTACGCTGAAGGACGCCGCTCAGCTCAGACGTGTTTTCTCCCTCCCCGAACTCACATATGGCTCGATTCATCAAGGGTCAGGTAGTACAAGACGAGCCGGAAAAAGTCAGTCGAGAGAGCTGATTACCTACTGTCAGAGTGGGTACAGGGCTGCCCACTCGTGGCTGGTCCTCCGACTCTTGGGGTACTCCAACGTGCGGAACTACTTGGGCTCGTGGTACGAGTGGGGGAACTATGGATCAGGATCTCCTGTAGCCTTTCACCACTAGCTCAAGCACTTTGCCAGGGCGCGAGCCTGCCCTAACAGGTCTCTGTGACCCTCGAACACCGGATAGAGAACGACCTTGCTGGCGCCGAACCCGTCTATGAATCGCCTGATCCCTTTCACCACGTCCTCCCGAGTCCCGAAGAGAGCAAAGTCCCTCAGAGAAGAGGCGACGTTGTCGCGGAGCACACCTCGCCTCTCAAAGTATCCGGTCCCCTTCATCCTCAAGAGCTCGGCGACAGCTGAGGAGGTAGTCTCCGAAAACCTGCAAAGCGTATAGACGACGAATCTCACGCCGAGAGAGTCCGCGTAGCGCATGAGGTCTGCCGCTGCCGGCGTGTGGAGAATGTATGCGATTGAGTTTGTCCGCTCGGCCAGGTCTATGGCCTTCCTACCGTTCTGCATCCCCTCCGCCCCGAGCTTGACTTCCCTCATCGAGAGCAGGGCAAGCCTCGTCCCATCGCGCTCAAACGCCCTAATATCCGGTCGTAGCCCATAGGCGGAATTCCCGACAACGAGGTTCGCAGAGAGTCTCCTGCCAAAGGACTTTAAGAAGGAGCTGAATATCGAAATGGAATCCTTGCTCGTTGTATGCGCATCTTCTTCCTCGCCCGATCTCTCGATGGAGCAAGCAGAGGCCTGCAGCGTCTCCGACCAGCTCGCACCGAGCGCGTAGATCTTTTGATAATCCCCTCGCTCGAGCCTTTCAGATTTTGTCTCGGCGTCAAAGTTCACATTGACACGGCCGAGGGTACTGTTCGCGATCGAAAGAAAGGAGATCGTCTTCTGGGCGTTGGAGAGGCTCGGGTCAAGCGCCGAGCGCTTGGCTGCGAGTTCAATCTCTTCCGGGACAAGGAATGAAATCAGAGGTCAAAATTCCTCTGAACCTCCCGAAATATTCGTGAAAGAGACTCTGTTTGCCCTCTTTGTAACAACTGCGAGGCAAAGGTCTAGAAAGTAATTGAGATCCTTGCCAGAACAGAGACAGGAGAGGAGGCGTCGTACTTTAGGAGAGTAGATAGAGTGGATGAGGAATACAGCCACCCGAACTTACGGTTAATGATGATATGCGATTCATACCGCTGTCTTCACTTCCTCGTGGAACCCACTCTACAATGCTCACCTAATTAACTTATCCTTCAGTGTGAAAACGGTAGTAACGCTTCGTCACAAGTGTTCACCAAATCAAATGCGGACCAGCCTTCCGCCATCAGTGAGTTTGTACTCACTCGTGGACGGAAACTTTTCTTCCGCGCTCGTCGTCGTCAGGATGATAGCGCTTTTTTCGGCCCGATTCAAAAGGCATCCGAGGACGAGCGAAGCGCTCTCCTCATCCAGGTTTGAGGTCGGCTCGTCAGCAAGTATCAGGCGGGGATCGTTCGCGAGAGCCCTTGCGACCGCAACCCTCTGCTGTTGACCGACGCTGAGCTGTCCTGGATACTTTCGGACGTGATCCTGCATCCCGAGAGACTTTAACAGCTCTTCCGCTCTTGTTCTCCTCTCCTCCCTTTTTCGTCGTCCCGCAATCTGCATCGGGAGCTCTACATTCTCGAGGCTCGTAAGCGCGCCGATGAGGTTGAACTGCTGGGGGACAAATCCGATGTCTTTCAGCCTTATCCTCGAAAGCACACCATCATCCATTGAGGAGCTGTCGTGTCCTTCAAGGTAGACCCTTCCCCTGGTCGGAGCGTCGAGCAGTCCTGCTATCCTGAGCAGAGAGGACTTGCCGATTCCTGATCGTCCGCGGATAACTACAAAATCTTGTATTGAAACCGAAAAATAGATCTCCTCAAGGACAAGGCCTGTACTCGGGTACTCCATAGATACGCCAGAGAGTTCGAGCAACTTTGCCAGGGCCTCGTCTTCCTCTTTCAAAGGATCTCACTCGCTCTGCTACAAAGCTGCGTTGTTTCCACCGGATTCCCACAACCAGTACCTGCTTGCATTTCTCCCGCGGTCTAATCGCAGTGCGAGAAGAAATGTCGCCACTGTAGCTTCGGCAACAGGGACTGCGAGTGCAATGGGCAAGCCAAGTCCAGATTCGCTGAAGGGCCTAACGATGTAAAAGGCAAGTTGAAAAGATTCAAGGCCAGGGACAACGGCAAGGATCAGAACACTCAGTACCCAGCCGCAGAGCCCGGCGATCGCAGAGAGAATTAGGTTGACTGCGAGCAATTTTGAGACGAGCGCCCTAAGCGTCATGCCGATCTGCCTCAGGGTTTGAAACTCTCTCCGAGCGCTTTCAATGGATTCTTGGAAGGAAAAGAAGAGCGCAACCGACATCGCGATGAACACGAGTGCGGAAAAGAGCCATACAGAGTCCTCGCTCAAGCCAAACTCGCTGCTAAGAAATTGACCTGAGGAACTTGGCTGAACAAGTACGCTCAGACCTTGGAGGTCAGAGGTCGAGGAGGCGGACGGGAGGAACGAGAGAAGCGAGCCTGGAAGGAAGGTGGGGGTGGAGGTGGTGTTCTTTGCAGAGTGAACAATGCTTGAGACCGTCGCGGCAACTAGGCTCGCGCTCGTTAAGGTCGGGTCTATCTTTAGGCGAAACAACGAAACAGAGTTGTAAGCAAACCCGCGCAGCCACTGCCCGACCCAGAGCGGCGCGACGAGCTCGCTGTCAAGCAGTGTACGGGAGCTGAAAATCCCAGAAACCCTCAGGTCGACGACGCCCGCTGAACCGAGGTCTCCGACAACAGAGACGGTGGATCCGGCGTGAATGTGATACTTTGCGGCTAAATCCTTGCCCACAATTGCACCGCTTGAAAAATTGTTGATTTTGCCGTCGAGTGTCTGCAATTGCTGCATTTGGAGAAAACTCGTTGGATCAACTCCGCGAACCATCACGGGGCCTCCAAGGATCACCGAGGGAGCAAACACCTCGGGGCTCACGGCCTCTACTCCGCCTAGGCCGGAAAGCGTGCCAAGCAGAGAAAGAGGGAGTTCTCCGCTAAATCCCGTAGAAGATCCGCGCTGCGAGACCACGACGATGTTCTGGCTCTGCCCTAAAGCGGCGCCACTCTGCACCGAGTAAATCGAGAGGAGTATCGAGGATGATAGTGAAAACGCCGCAGAGGTAGCAACTAGGATGACTACCAGTGGGACAAGAGCTTTCTTTGAGCGAAGAATCCTTGACACTTGCCCTAAACTCATGGTATCTTGCTCTGCGCACTTCCGCGAGGCTTTCTATGATGAATAGCTGATCAGGTTCTTTGAAGCTCTACCGAAGATGAGGAATAGCGTGCCACCTCCCCCGCCAATTATGAAGCAAAGAGAAGCTAGAGCCAGAAGTCCGACTCTCATGGGGTCAACGAGTGGGGTCAGACCAACGCCGGACAGCGCGCGCAAAAACGCGGAGAATATATCTGCTGCGACGACGCCGCCCCCGATTCCAGCCGTCACCGAAACTGCGGATACGATCAGGAGCTCGTAGAAAACAAGCGATTTTGCCGTAGAGGTCTTAGCTCCTATCACCCTCGAAACCCGAAACTCCTCACCCGCAACGGACAGGATCCGAAATGACGCCGAAACTGCGATGACCGCTGAGAGCACAAGGAGGACGGCTGTCCATACTCCGATTAACCCACTCACTTGATTTGCGAAGGAGGAGATTGTAGGCGCGAGCCCCTGTTCGCTGACCGTGTATAGCCCTCCCGAAGTCAGGGTGCGAATCGAGCCAAGAGATTCTTGCGTTCCACCTGGACTGAGGGAGAACTCGACGTAGGATAGCGTACCGGTGTATCGGGGCCAGATCTGCCAGGCGTACTCGAGAGGCAGCAGGACTGCGACGTCGTACTGGGAACTAGAGTTTACAATGCCCGCTACGCGAAAGGTGCGCTCTTCACCTGCAACATTAAGTGTGACATTATCTCCGATACCTAGCGCAAGAACCTTTGCGGATATCGCCCCAACATCAACTTCGCTCGACGAGTTCGCAAGTCCACCTGTGAGTTCAGCACTCTTCACGCTGATCAGCTCCGTGATGTTCGTCCCGATGATTGAAACTTGCGTGAGATCGTTTGCTCTGTTACTCGCAGTGCCATTTAATGCAAGGAAGGGGAGCGCCCATTGGACACCGTTCACATCCCTCAACCTGGTGTACACGGTAAAGTCAATAACGGATGCACTCGGTGATGAACTACTGTTAGAGTAGGCCGTGAAACGTTGTTCTCCGCTTGGCAGAAGAGAGGCCACGGTCTGGGCTTGGGTCGCAAATCCCCCAGCAACAACGCTCGTCCCAACGAGAAGTACAACTGTGGGAGCCAGCATGAGGACGAGGATTGCGCTCGCGTCTATCCGCCTCAGCACGAGCTTCAGTGCAAGTGAGAACAATTGCCAGATACTCTGGATCCGGATGGTCGGATTGCAGGTGATTTTAACTTGTGTGCGCGTCCGCCACATATTCAGTGGTAGGTTCAGATTACATTCAGCTGGTGGGATGGGCGACAAAAAAAGGTAGAGAATATCGAATTCACGGGCTGTGCCTTGTGCAAGTGGTGTGCGTGAGGTGCTCGGTCTGCTCGCAGCGGCCAAGCTCATCTTCGTCAACGAAGGGCGCAAGGCAGTGCATGCAGTATGAATCGCGGTCGGGGTTGAAGGAGCTTGAAACCTTGTACTCGCGGTACTTCATAGCTTGAAGCAAATCCTTCGTGGATGATACCAGATAATAGCTTTTTTCCACAAGAAGCGCAGCTCGGACTCTGCTCGAAGCCGGTCGTTGTTGAAGGGTCGCCTTTTATATGGACAGGGCACGCATTCGAGGCCCCAAGTTGCCTCCAAGGCTTTTCGAACACCCACTGAGCCCGATCTCAAAGCGCGCCGCCTACGCCACGCTTGCCATTCTATTGGTGATGACCATCGGCACGGTTGGGATGAGGGCGCTCACTGGCTGGGGCTGGATTGATTCCTTTTACTTCATGGCCATGCTCGCGACCGCGCAGGGCCCCTCCACTGCCCCTCCCTCGTTCTGGGCGAAGATCTTTGCCGCATTCATGGCCTTCGTTTCCGTTGGAACCCTGATAACCGCTGTCGGCGTTATCTTCGGCCCCTTCCTTGGATACGTGTTCCACAAGGGAGTGATGTTTGCAGAGAAGGAGATTGAAAGGGAAAAGGAGAAGTCCAATGAGACAAAAACAAAAGACAAAGAACTTGGCAAGTGAGTGCAGGAAATCAAATGATTAGAATGCTACTAGGGCGTAAAGCGCTTTGCTCTAAAAAGTCTCTGAAAGAATAGATCACAAACAACATGCGAGAAATAGAGAGATGCCGGAGACAGAGAGAGCGATCTATCGTACTCTGCCCCAGGCTTCTCGTCTTCTAAAAGATATTGACTGACTATTCTAGTTTTGCGTTCACTGTGATTTCCACGTTGTTACGCAGCGCATTTGAGATGGGGCACCCCTTCTCGCCCGTCCTCGCAGCCTCCTCGAACTGCTGCTGGTTTAGTCCGGGAACCTTGCCTATCACTTCGAGATCCATCTTCGTCACCTTCCAGCCCTCGCCCACCCTGTCAAAGGTGCACGTCGCGCTGACGTGCAGAGTCTGCGGCGGGGTTCCTCTTCTCGCAAGGGTCGCAGAAAACGCCATCGCGTAGCAGCTTGCGTGAGCCGCTGCGAGCAACTCCTCGGGACTCGTCTTCCCTCCGGGCGCCTCGGTGCGTGAGGCCCAGCTTACCGGAAAATCCGGAAGCGATCCGGTCCCGACCTTCACGGTTCCGCTGCCTTTTAACAAATCTCCGTTCCACGTGGTTTCTGCCTTTCTTTGTACTGCCATGAAGAGAGAAAAGCAGCCTGGGAGTATTAAGAAATTTTGTAGCTTATACGCAGATTATTTTTGTGAAGGAAGTAGATGGCCCCCTTTTTCATCGGAGCAGGTGGACAGGAACTTGTGAAGGTAGTAGATCGAGTACGTGAGGCTAATTCCTTTAGCCAAGCATCAATAAGCATTATCGTTCTTTCCTTCTCGGAAAAGTGTGATTTACGATAATGCATATGTACGCCCTAAACGCAAAGAAGAAGAAGTTGAAAAGAGTAAATATAAACACTAGGGGCAAAGAGGGCCTTCGAAGCTCTCTGTATCTTCTTATCTAGAACGACCTTGCACTTGCAACTATCGAGGATCCGTCGGTCCCCGTTATCGAGACGCTGTATGTCTGACCCGCGGATAGAGGTTCATTTGCCTGGCCGGCTCCAGCTCCCGAGGCCACGATTTGCCCCTGAGGCGCGAGAGTCAACTGCAGGACTGCATTCGTAGGCATCGAGATCGTGCCTGCTGTAAGCGCAACACCAACCACGACCGCCGTCGCACTCAAAGCAACTGATGCAAACGCAGTGTTTGCGCTAGCAAGATTCGACGAGCACACTACACCTGAGGGGAGAGATACCGTTGCGGTAGAACTTCCGCTGCACGCAGAAGTTGTCGCTGATGCCCCGAGCACAGAGACCGTAGCGGTTCCTGTTCCAGAGCAAGTGAGCGTAACCACAATAGAGTTGGTTCCGGTTGCAGTTAGAGCAACATTTGTCACAGAGATTGCGCCGCTAGCAAGCGTCATGGAGACGGCGGGCGAGAGCTGCATATTCGTGGTCGTCCCCTTTAGATAAAATCCATTGTTGAAAAGCTCCGTTCCCGGTCCGAGATTGCGGACGAAAACCGTCACGGGGACGCTCGAAACCTTGCTTGCGAGGCTGAGCTGGTCGACACTTAGTGTGTTAGTCGACTGGCCGTTGTTGTTCGTCGAGTTGCCGACAAACCCAATGACGTATGCGTATACTATGACGCCAGCCGCGATAGCGATCAGTATGAGGAGAAGCGTCGCAATGATGGGGCTGATTGCGTCTTTGTCGCTATGCCTCTTGGCTAATTCTTTCATGTTCATCTTGTAGCTAAAATCTCCTTTAACTCAGTTCCTTCGTTGACGAGGTAGCAGCTCCTCCGTCCGAAGCCACTGCCTTCACAGAGATTGTGTGACCCGCGGCTCCGGTGATTCCGCTTGGGAGTGAGGCGGCTGTGCATGTCATCGCAGAACCTGGCGCGAGACCTGATCCGCCGACAACGCAGTTTGTGCTGTCGACTCCGACGCTCTGCCCCGTGGTATCGGTAAAGTAAAGCGTGATTGTTGACGAGGCTGCAATCGTGGTCGAGCCGACGTTCCTCAGGGAGATGGCGTATGCCTTGCCGGCGCAGTTCGTGGTTGCGCTGACGCAAAAGTTCTCAATCGAAAATATCGATGTGGTGTTGCCCGAATTGTTCGTCGAGTTGCCCACAAACCCGATGACGTATGCGTAGACTATGACCCCCGCGGCGATGGCGATCAAAATCAGCAACAGAGTTGCAATGATCGGGGAGATTCCTGACTTTTTTGTTGTTGTTCGCAACAGCTCGATTCTGTTCATCAGTAAGTTTAACCGAGAACTAGACCGGATTACGATATATTAACGTGCTTGGCGGCAGTTAGAGCATTACTTGTATTACTTACATACGAGAGGCACGTATATAAGCACGAAGTTGAACTCGGGGCGAGCCATTCGAGAACTGCAGTTTGCTCTTGATTGAGATTTAAGCGCGACGTCGAGGAGCACTTGCTATACTCACTCAACTGTTTGCCTCCGGCGATGTGCCCTAAAGAATGACACAGGCTAGGAATTGGCAGTTTATTCATCAGATTCGATGCGTCGAAGGAAGTGGGTGAGGCCTACAGTTGTTGAAGACGATTCGAAAGTGCTTCGTCGGAGGGCAATTTTGACCCTCCTTGGGGCTACTTAGGGCGTTGAGATGAAAGTGAGATTACAACCGAATTTTCGGAATTATATCGACAAATTCTCACACTCGACTGGGGGTCACTGCTAGGATCAGGGAAACTCAAATAACGAAATCCAATGTTTTGAATCTCAAGACTCAAAGCGGTGTAGAAGGAGGCGTCAATGGCCTCACGAGAAGCCACTTTCCGTAAGAGTCTTGCCAGTCAAGGTATGTGTGTCAGCTTGATGCTCTGAAAGGCATTTTGGACGCAATCTTCTGACTGACAGAAAAGGGCATCAAGCTGACTCCCCCGTTACGGCGAAGCTCTTGAATTAAGAGCTTTAGGGTAGCAAGTTTTGACTTGCTGCTGGAAAATTGTTTCACGAATTCTCCTTGAGAGTTTCAAGGTACCGCGTATACCATTTTCAATGAGAAAAAGTGAGAGAAGGACTTTTCTATCAAATTCGAAACGTTAGATTTCATTTTCATTAATCCGACATCGCTTTTTGCGGTTGAGAAGAACATAGAGCCACCTAACTGAGTTCTGAATTCATCTCAGGTGGTTTCAACTTCATTAATTATATATAATTAAGAACTCATCTCATGTTGCACACCCGCAACTTGAGAGATGTGACATTTCCAAATTGACAGCAGGACAAAAGTACACAACAGTATCGATTCCCGTTACGTTGCACAACAGAATTGAGGAGATGATTGTAAAGAAGAATGGCTTCAAGTCAGTCTCCGACTACGTGACGTATGTATTGAGAGAGGTCGTCGCGATGCACGAGACAAAGGAAGTGCCCGAGCCTTTCACGTCGAGCGACATCGAGCAGATCAAGGAGCGACTAAAGGCGCTAGGATATCTTTGATAGGTGAACAGAATGGCTTCAGTACCACACGGCGGAAAACTAGTCCAGATCGAATTGATGAAAGGCGACTCGCGTGACAAAGCAAAGGATCTCTCAGAGGCAATCAAGGTAAAGATCTCATTTGAGACGAGGATTCAGATCTTCAACATCTCCAATGGCATCCTGAGTCCTCTGAACGGCTTCATGGGGAGCGAGGATTGCCAGAACGTAATTGACAACATGAGGCTCGCAAACGACACACCGTGGACAATCCCAGTCCTGCTTCATGTTCCGGAAGAGTTTGCTGCAGGGAATGGAGATGAAATCACTCTTGTGGATGAGTCAGATACACCGGTGGCACAGCTTGTCTTCGAGGAGCTCTACAAGATAAACAAGAGAGAGTACGCGATGAAGGTCTTCGGGACCGAGGAGGAGGCCCATCCTGGCGTAGCAAAGACCTACGCCGCGTCCGACAGGATACTCGCTGGTAAGCTCAAAGCGGTCACAAAGTACGAGAACAACGCCTTCGAGAACTATACACTCGTCCCGAAGGAGACGCGCGTCCTTTTCAAGGAGAAGGGGTGGAAGGACGTCATCGCTTTCCAGACGAGGAACGCGCCGCACATCGGCCACGAGTACGTCCAAAAGACAGCTCTTGCCTTTGCGGATGGGATTTTCATAAACCCAGTTCTCGGGAAGAAGAAAGCAGGCGATTTCAAGGACGACGTGATCCTCGCCGCATACCAGGCGCTGGTCAAGAACTACTACCCGAAGAATTCTGCGGTCTTGAGCGTGCTAAACTACGAGATGCAGTACGCCGGCCCCAAAGAGGCGATAATGCACGCGATCATGCGAAAGAACTTTGGGTGCACGCATATTGCGATCGGTCGCGATCATGCAGGCGTAGGAAACTACTACGGGCCGTACGCTGCACACGAGATATTCAAAGAGTTCCCCGATCTCGGGATCAGCGCGATATTCTTCAGAGAGTTCTTTTACTGCACAAAGTGCTCCGGAATCGCAAATGAGAAGATCTGCCCGCACCCAGAGTCGGACAGGCTCACGTTCAGTGGAACTAAACTGCGAAAGATGTTCCTCTCCGGTGAGGTACCACCGAAGGAGTTCATGCGCCCCGAGGTCTCGGAGGTCATACTCAACTCCAAGTCTGCGTTCGTCGAGTAGTCTTTATTGGAACAGTGGCATCATTGAACAACAACAGAGTAGCAATCATCGGCCTTGACTCGGTGCCGCCGCAGCTGATGTTTGAGAAGCTCCTCGACAAACTTCCGAATATCAAGAGAATGTACGACCGCGGAATCCACGGAACTTTGGAGACCTGCCATCCGCCGATTACAGTACCTGCGTGGATGGTCATGCTCACTGGAAAGAACCCTGGCAAGCTCGGGATCTACGGTTTCAGGCACAGGAAGGGGTTTTCCTACTCGGACGGTTACATCGTGAATTCTACCACGGTTCGCGAGGAGACAATCTGGCAGATTCTTGCAAAGCGAGGCATGAAATCAATTGTGCTGGGGATTCCTCCCGGATATCCTCCTAAACAAGTAGAGAACACCAACGTAGTGTCATGCTTCATCACGCCAGGGCAGGACAAGGACTTTACCTATCCGAAGGAGCTCAAGCAGGAGATACTTACAACTGCTAAAGGCAAGTACATCTTTGACGTCACATTTAGGACGGAGAACAGGGACGAGATCAAGCGAGAACTCTTCGAGATGACTGAGAAGAGGTTCGACGTCGCCGAGTACCTCGTGAAGAACAAGCCTTGGAACTTTTTCATCATGCATGAAATTGGATTTGACAGGCTCCACCACGCTTTCTGGAAGTACTTTGATCCAGCACATCCAAAGTACCAGAAGGGGAACCCGTACGAGAACCTCGACGTGGAGTACTACAAAGCGGTCGATGAGCGCATCGGGCGGCTCGTGAATCTCTTCGGCCCCGATGTTACTACTTTCATTCTCTCGGACCATGGGTCGAAGGGGATGCACGGCGCTTTCTGCGTCAACCAGTGGCTCGAACAGGAAGGATACCTGAAGTTCAAGACTCCTCCTACCGGAGTCACGGACATCGACAAAGCGAGCATCGACTGGTCGAAGACCAAGGCCTGGGGCTGGGGCGGGTACTATGCGAGGATCTTCTTCAATGTGAGGGGAAGGGAGCCAAACGGAATCGTTGATCCTACAGAACTGGAGAACGAGAAGAAGAAATTCACAGAGAGAGTCATGCAGATCAAGGACGACAAAGGCTGGGCGATGAAGAATATGGTCCTCGAACCGGAAGAGCTGTACGGCACTGCGCGCGGGGACAAGCCGGACCTCATGGTCTACTTTGACGACCTGAACTGGAGGTCCGCGGGCACGGTGGGGCACAACTCGCTGTACCTCTTTGAGAATGATACTGGACCGGACGACTCTGTCCACTCGATGGAGGGAATCTTCCTCATGTATGACCCGAGGAAGGACCTGAAGGGAAAGATGATCCAAAATGCAAAGATTGCGGACATTGCGCCCACGCTCCTGAAGTTGTATGGGCTGGACGGAATGCAAGATGGATTCGATGGGCACGTGCTCAAAGACGTGACTTTAGCTGAGGGTGTGTGAATCAGAAAATGACCGTAACAACAACAGAAACAAGATTGGAACAAAGTAGGATGGGCGACTCCCCGAGGCGTACAAGACAGAAGGGGTTTACGATCTGGATGACTGGCCTGCCAGGCTCGGGCAAGTCCACTCTTGCGAGAGTACTTAGGAAGACACTCGAAGAGGAGTACGACCGCAACGTCGAGATCCTCGACGGAGACGAGGTGCGAAAGGGGCTCTCCAGCGACCTTGGACTATCCAAGGAGCACAGAGAGGAGCACGCGAGAAGAGTCTCGTATCTGGCGAAGGTACTTTCTAGGAACGAAGTAATATCAATCGTCGCGCTGATCTCGCCGTACAAGACCTCTCGGGATAGCGCAAGGAAGCTCATCGGTGACGAGAGTTTCGTCGAGGTCTACGTCAAGGCATCTCTTGCAAAGTGCGAGGAGAGAGATCCGAAGGGACTGTACGCGAAGGCAAGGCGGGGTGAGATCAAGGGCATGACCGGGCTTGACGATCCATACGAGGTGCCTGTTTCTCCTGACATTACGGTGGACACAGAAGCTGGTTCTCCGGAGGATTCCGCGAAGTATCTAATTGAGGTGCTCAAGGAGAGAGGGTTGCTCGCCCTGTCTTAGGGCATTTTGCTTCGACTCTGATGAGCAAAATGAAGTTTCTTATTTCTGCAAATTTTTAGGCGTTTAGCTTAAACGCAAGCGAAAGCTAGCGCCTTACGCTTTGGGCAGTCTTACGATAGGCTGCAATCTATTACTGAAACCGATACACATGAATACCAGTAGCATTTGGTCAAGGCCCTCTGTCAGCCTAATTTCTGCCTTCTCAAGGTTCCACGCGTCACACGGCCTACGTCTATGCACGGATAGGGTGTGATTTTGAAATTCACATGTGGTGATCTCGGCCTCATAATTGCCTAATATGACGGCCTTGGTTGAGATATCTCATAACAGGGAAAGCCCTGTTAAGTTGTTCCCAACCGGTCTCTGGTGCATCACCTGAACCGTTCTTGCCGTCGGCTGGTGGTGCATCGGAAACCGATACATCGAAATTGTTCCAGGTAAGCTGAACTCCGGCAGGACTCTGCGTTTTTTTAGATCTCGTTCGAAGCAAGATACGAGAGAAAATCGAGACCCTTTGCGTTGACTTTGTACATCGTTCTGTTTCCTTCGTTTAACTCATCCATCATACCCATTGAGAGTAGCCTATTCATGTGATTCCAGAACGTCTCGTAGCCCAGTCTAGCTTTTACCATAATCCAGTGCTGGACGTTAGGAGTGCGGCATGCTTCGAGTATCGCGAGAACAATGTCTCTCTGAGACCTCACAGCTTTCTTTCGGCGAGAGTGAACCAGCGTATCGATCCTTATCGAGCCGAAAGTGAGATTAGAGCCTGAAATTGCCGCTTGACTTGGCTGTGCAATCCGGATTTCGGTTGCTGAGATCTGCATAGCGAATCTTGAACCTGCTTTAAGTCACCAGATGGAACGTTGGCGGGATGGTTTAATCATACATTTTTGGAAGGTCTGTACTACTTTTTTCTTGACATGTTCTACAGAAGAAAATGGTAAGATTACTGATAATGCATAAGAAAATCAATTTTGCATACGCGATAATTGCCGCTAGGTCCCAGCAACTGATTGGTGAGCTGTCTAATCAGTTCGAGGGATTTGGAATTCATAACGGGCATACTGTTGCGTCAAGATTGGCGATTGATTTGGCCAAGTGAAGAAATGTTGGCCTGCATATCAACCTTGATTGATCACTCTTTCAGCGGGTAATCGTAGGGTGCGGGAAATCCGATTAGCATAAATTGGATCCGGCTGATGTGGATGAGGCCGTGAATAAGAAAAGTCGGCGAGCTGTTGGAGTTGTAGCTCTAATAATTTTGGCGGGCCTCCTCATAGCGTTCTTCTCCGTTCCGGTCTTTCAAATCTCAATTTTGCAGCCTGTGTGTGGAGTCCATGATGTTCACATTGAATCTGTCGCCTATCACTACTTCGGAGTCGGATACCAGAGCTGGAAATATGCGGGCTGCCCCTAATTTCTATGTCCTAGAATCCTTCGGTTTCCAAGTTTCACGCAAAACTCTGAGATTGACCCTTCAATGGTCAATGACCTGAACGCTCTCTTCGGATGCGATCAAGCCGCCGTACGATACCTAAAGCTCAAAAACAACCGTGAATAGAAGGCATGTGTTAGAGGGATGAACGGCTCAAAGCGGCTTATTCTCATGGTCCTAGTTGGCGTACTAGTAGCCGCGGGCATCATCGTTAGCGTCAGCGCCCTCGAAGGGACGGGTGTGATTACTAACAGCTCATCAATAGTGACGACTACGGCGACGTCGTTTAGTACGACTATTTCGACTACTACTCAGATCTCAAATTCACCCCAGCCAACGGGGACGCTTGCCGTTCAACTTACAGATCCGCCCAATGTACCGATCGGAACGACTCACCTCTACGTCAAATATGGAGACATTGAGGCGCACAGTACGGGGCTGTTTGGGAACGAATCTGTTTGGTTTACCTTGGCAAAGGGCGGACAGATTGATCTAATGTCAACGGTCAATAGTAGCATCACTGTTGGCAGCGCGCGTGTGAGCGTGGGCACCTACGATATGGCGAGAATCGCTATATCTAACGCCACGGCAACTTTTGCGGGCAAAAACTACACTATAGTTTTACCTCAAAGCCAAATTCTAGGTCCAATTATTCAGGGGGGCTTGAGCGTCCAGACTAATACTTCCTCGGGCTTTGTCTTGCAGCTCTCTCCTACGCTGATTGCGCAACAGAATGGAAACTCTACAGCATTTGCGATGGTGTTTGGAGTTAGGGGAATCCCGATTCCACAAAGTCAGTGGGATGATTCCCTTGCGAAATTGGGATCTCAGATAGGTCTTCTCCAAACAAAGTCTTGGTGGTCTCTGCAACAGACAAGACTTCAGGGAAATCTGACTTTCATAAGCGAACTGTTATCAAATAATTCTTTGTTGCTGGTGCTTGAGAATACCGGTACGGTCAATGTCTCCCTGTCTGGGGTTTCAGTGCTTACCTCTGGGCCCTCGCCCGGGAGCTTGCAGACTGTTGCTACTTTCGTGATCCTGAATAATGGAAGCATCGTTCAACAAGGCGCTAGGTTGATTCAGGCAACGCAAATTTCGCCCGGACTGGTGCTACGCCCTAATCAAACTGTGAATCTCTTATTTGTAGGTGGAATACAAACACTCGACAGCATTTACCCGCCTTATTCTCAGCTTTCAATTGTTCCAAATCAGCACTACATTTTGCAGGTGGAGGAGACTTTCGGTTCAACGAAGGGAATAGGCGCCACTTTCTGTTGCGGGCGGTAGTAATGATTGAGAGCGTGATGCCGATCTGCACGTGGATCATTTCACTTCTCACAATCGTCTCAATAACTTGAGAAGATGCCACAACGGAAAGGACTAATTGTCCCTAACCAGTTCGGATTCTCATCTAGTATTTCAGATCAGTACAAGAATCAAGCACCACTTTCTCGTTGATAGAACTAGAGTTTCTCTATGGGAAAGTAATAAATAGAAAAATTGGTGTTTTGGCTCTGGGAAAACTTAAATGGCTTTCCAAAACTTCTACGGCAAAAAACTAACAGTACTAGTTGTAGCATTACTACTAGTCTTTAGTTCATTCACGTTTTTACCCGCTCTCGCCTACAAAGGTGGAGCGGCGACAAATGCAGTCATTAGCAGTCCATCTGCACAGAATGCCAGTCCCCCATCCCTGAGTGCCTCACCGAACGCGATAATCGGCACGAACGCCTCCGCCTTTACGGTGAAGGTAACGAATCCCGCATCCAACATTTATGCGATTACGTCGATTACGATAGTCGCACCTACTGGTTGGACATTCGCGGGCAGCGCTACGTGCGGAACAGTTGCACTTAAGGCCCCTGGAGCGGTCTCCGGTGGAGCTGTTCAGTGCACTGCGGGAACGGGCTCTGGATTGCCTCCTGGCTTCTCAGATACCTTAGCTCTGGGAACTTTGCAGGGAGCAACATCAGCACCATCGCCAACTCAACCACCAATTCAAGGAACCTTCACATCTCTTGTAATCGATGCCGGTAGCGGGTCTGCATCATATGCAGGAAGCTCGTTCACGGAGTGGGATGTTGCAAGCACAAATGTTGTAGTCACCCTGTCGCCTAACACGACACCGTTCACAGCAGGAGGATCACCCTACACTGTAACGGCGACTCTAGGATCGGGCCAAGCTGGAGTCCCAATTGTTTGGAGCTTTAGTAACAGTCTATACCCATCATCTGGGTTCACTGCGACCTTGAGTCCCTCTTCAAGTGTGACGACAACCGGTGGAACGACATCGACAACATTCACGCCCAGCAACCACGCACCTGATGCGACCACAGTAGTGGCCACGATCGGAACTTCAGCAGAATCTGGAGCATCGGCTTCCGTTGCAACACAAGCAGGTGCGCCTTCAAAGGTCTCATTCTACTTCACTGCTGGAAATCCAAAGGCAACCTACGCAACAGATTACTTGGGCAACTCAACAACAATTTCATCAACTCTCTATGCAGAAACATACCCAAGCGGAACCTCTGAAGTGAGCCTATCACTGTCAGATGCATTCGCAAATCCAGTCGCATTCAGCGCTTCAATAACAAACATCACCTTAACAGGTGTTGGCGGCCAATTCAACTCAGGTGGCAACCTCTTCTCAACAATCTCTTGCGGAACTGTTGTTGCTGGAAATAGCCACTTCACATGCCCCGCATCTGGAAATAACCTGCCACTGCCATTCACGTATCTGCAGTCGTCAACCTATGGGACGATAGGTGAAATCGCAGCTTCGATATTCATATCATCAAGCACATACACGGGTTCGAGCGGAAACTTGGTGACTTCGACTCTTGGCACTCTTGGTCAGACTGGCCCAACTACTGCAACTAACGTAGCAGCTGGTTCGTCTGTTCTTGTCCAGAGTAAGCTGTCTGTTGCTCAATCAGGAGTTCCTATAACACTCAACCTGTGCACTTCGTCAGGCTGCGCTACTTCAGCTGGGTACCATGGCGTGTTTTCGAATGGCCAACCTACGATAACACTCACAAGCAACAGCTCAGGTGGTGTTGAGGCTCTGATGGCAGTAAACACTACGGCGAACAGCGTTGCCTACTTCAACGCGACCGCAGTAGATCCACAGACCACCTCTGCGTCAAACATAATCCTCGGAGCAGTCTCAGCGCAAGTGAAAACAATACCGGGCTCTATTGCCACACTCGTAGTCAACATTGCGGCAAATGCACCTCCGTCAACTGGACCAAACATCCAATACGCGGTAGCGGGTGCAACAGCGTACGTTGACCTCGCGTATGCAGACGCCTACAATAACTTGGTCACAACTGCGCCTAGCAACCAGATACAAATTGCCCTATCTGCTTCTTCGGGAGCTCTTAGCGCAACGAACGTCTACATCGGCGCAAACCAACTATCGACGAATGCTAGTTTCGGAGCAATCCTTTGGACTCTGACGAGTTCGGTAGGAACAACCGCAACTATCACCGCGTCGGCGAATGTGAACGGAAAGGCAGTCGTGGGAACAGCATCCATCATGACAGTGAGTGCGTCACCAACGATTGCGGTGAGCAACCCTGCTCCAATATCGGGAATTGCTTACAGCAACACTGCATTCGTCACATTCAAGGGAACTGCAAATGCTACGCTGGGTTCAGCATCCACGAACATTGCCAGCATTGGTTACAAAGTCGGAACCGGCGCTTGGCAATCGATCAGCACTGCATCACTACACAATGTGGTGTGGACCGTACCGATTGTCCTTGCAAGCGGTCTCAACACAGTCACATTCAACACGACTGACAGCAAGGGTGTAACGACGGCAATCGCGCCACTGACAGTCCTCGTTGACACAAACGCTCCAACATTCGGCAACATCACCTTGTGCAGCTGCGGAACCGAAGCATCGGTAGCAGTCAACGACAGCCTTGGTGACCTCAACGCAACCTCTGTCCAGGCATGGATCAACGGAACAGCAGTTTCGTCAAGCCAGATCTCTGTATCAGGAATAAACAATCCTGGAAGCGCTGTTAACTACACTGTAACAGTGAGCGGATTGACGACTGGTACATGGTCAATCAAAGTCTCCGCAAGTGACTTGGCTGGCAACACTGCTTCGACGACTGGAACCGTCACGGTAGTTGTTGTACCACCTCCACTATCCTCGACATTCGTCATCAAGTCAGCAACACCAGGAAGCAGCCCAGTGGGACCTGCAATCAACGCAACAATCACCAACAACGGAGCAGCTACATACACAGCGTACGTGTACGTGGTCGTCCACAGCGCATCAGGAGCAACTGTATACATTGGCGTCGCGAACTTTGGCGCTGTAGCAGCTGGAAGTTCAGCTTCGCTGACCATCCCAGTCGTGCTGGCACCAGGAACGTACTCGGCCACAGTTTACGTTGACACACCGAGCGGAGTAGCAGTCGCACAGCCACAACAAGTGACAATCACCATCTCGTAGAATTCGGTGAGTCCAAATGAAATCATTGAATTCTTCGGTGATTGCCATGAAAAGGGCAGCATACATGACGGGAGCAGGAATACTGATGGTATTCCTCCTCCTTAGTCCTGTTTTTGCAGCTGCGGCAAGCTATCAGGTAACCGTCACAACAGACAAGAGCATATACAATCCGGGCCAGACGATGACAGTTTCTGGAACTGTCACATCAACCGGCACGCTTCCGAGTGGTACTGCGGTCTCACTAAAGATCACCAGTCCGGTAGGAACGTTGCTTGACTTCGGCCAAGCTTCAGTAGGAGCCAGTGGAACCTACAGCACCACATTCGTTGTGGGCAACTGGTCAGCGGGATCCTACACTGTCACTGCAACTTGGGCACCGAACGTAACTGCAACAGCCCTTCAAGCCACTGCACTCTTCCAGGTGAACGGAACCACAACGACAAGCTGCGCCTGCGGAACAACCACAATTGTGGAGCAGACAACTACGACCGTAGTGCAGCAAACGACCGTCACCCAGCAGATCACAACAACTGTAGTGAACAATGTGCAGACAACAACGACTGTGAATGCTCAGACAACTACAACCGTAGTTTCTGCAGCAAGTGACACCGGTCTCTACGTCGGAATCGTCGGCGTCGTAATAGCCATAATAGCAGGCGCGCTGTCAGTAATGGCACTACGCAGGAAATAAACGCAAATAAAAAAAGAAAATAAAGATGGGAACCAAAAACCCACTTTATTTCTCTTCCCTCCTTTTTTCTATTTTTTTCTGATCCTAAACAAGGCACTTTCTGAAAGCTTTCATTTTTTCATCTCAGTATTCAAGTTAAATCAACTGCATTCTCGCTGTTTGGGTACTAGGTTTTGGGACGTCATTTACTGTTAAACTGCAGGCTATGTCCTTCCAATAGATCAGGGTGATGAATAGCCGCACGTGTGAACTGTTACGAACACGACACGTGAGAGATTCTCTACCGTGAATTCGACTAAGAAATTTAAGCAAAACACCACGATCAATATGGGTCAGCCATCCCATGCGAAGAGATTTCGAGGTTCTGTTGGAACAAGATGAAGATGGGGTGTACGTCGCGCGAGTACCCGAACTACCAGGATGTGTTTCCGACGGCAGGAGAAGAGAGGAAGCTCTGAAGAACGTCAAGGAGGCGATAGAGGCCTACCTGGAAACCCTCCAGGATGAAGGCTGGGCGCGGCCCAAGGTGGTTGGCGAAGAAATCGTCTTTGTCGAAGTGAATCCCTGACGGATAAACTGCCTCTATTATCCTCTAGAGAAGTTATTAGGGCGCTTGCAACGATAGGTCACACTTATGCAAGGCAGAGAGAAAGCCATAACTTTCTCGTCAGCCGAAAGTTACGGTCAATAGTCGTAGTTCCAAACAGAGACGAGGTTCCAAGAGGGACTCTACGAGCATAATTGCTGAGGCAGGACTGACCGTCGAACAGTTATTGGAACATCTTTGAATAGTAAGGATTTGACTCTTTGAGCTTTCCAGCATTGAGGACGTACGCTCTTTCATAGTCTTTTCGGAATAGATGAATGCGCAAACTCGGCGACGAGGAAGAGATGCCAGCGTCATTGGGTGCAAGGGGATGGAATCGTGAAAACGAGAACGCGTAGGTGCGGATGCGTGGCCTTCACTTACGTTTTGAAAATCTCTCATTCATGCAATCACATCGATTAGCTTAAAGGAGCACAAGAGCTCCTTTGGAAAATCATACGGAACACGCCACTTGTCCGATATTGAAATTGCTAGACAATCCGCACGCGGAAGCTCGATACTTTTCATCGGCAACTTGCTCTCCGCGGCAATCCAGGCAGTGGCGGTGATAGTCATTGCAAGGCTTCTCGGCGTCGGCGCATACGGGGCCTACACACTCGCTCTTCTCATACCAGGAGTACTACAATACGTTGTAGGTCTTGGTGTTATCAATGCAATAACGAGATTCTCGGCCTACTATATCTCCAAGGGCGAGATTAGTGCGGCGAAGAGGATCACAAAGAACGGAATAATCTTCCTCATGCTTTTCGGCATACTTCTCTCCTTGGCAAGTTTCTTTTTCGCGGGCATCTTCGCAGCAGATCTCTTGAGCAGGCCGGATCTCACCCCCCTGATTCAGGTTTCATCTTTCATAATACTAGGGCAGACAGTCCTTCAGACCGCCACTGCGGGGTTCGTTGGCTGGAACTCGATGTGGTTTGCAAGCGCGTCGAGCGTCCTGCAGGCGATCCTGAAGCTCGGAGTCTCGGTCGCCCTAATACTACTCGGAGTCGGAGTGCTCGGGGGCGTAATCGGCCAGCTTGCTTCCTACATCGTCTCGGGGTTCATCGCAATCGGCGCAATAGTGGTTCTGAAACTACGTGATCATGATGGCAAGCAGAATGGCGTACAACCCAAAGGTTCGCTCTTCTTGAAAGATATCAAGGAGATGGTCTCCTTCGGGCTCCCATTATTTGCGGGCAACGCAATTTCCGGACTTGCCTCGCAGTACGTCACGATACTACTGGCCGGTTTTGCAACCAACGCAGTGGTCGGCTACTACCAGGCCGCCGTGAATGTCACCACGATCATTACGCTCTCCTCGAGCGCGATCGGGCTGACCCTCTTGAGCGCTTTCTCAAGCCTCACGGGCATCGCGGGGAACCTCCCACAGGCATTCAAATTCGCCGTCAAGTACGTCTCATACATAGTGACTCCTATAGTGGTCTTGCTTATCGCCGTAGCCGGTCCGATAATGACACTCCTTTACACAGCTTCATATAATCCGGGAGTGATTTACCTTAGGCTCCTGGCGCTTTCATACACATCGATCGCGCTCGGGATAACGGTGCTCGCCCCCTTCTTTACCGGCATAGGCAAGACCCGGTTCATGATGATCTACTCGGTGACAAGCGCGGTTGTCCTGATGTCCTTCGCCACGCTACTTTCGAGGGTGGTGGACCTTGGAGTCTTCGGGCTGATATATGCAAGTCTGATCTCAGGGTTTGCTGGCACGCTGGTGGGATTGCTGCTCGCCTCAAAGTACCTTAACGCAAACATAGAGTGGGGCTCTACTGGCGGGATACTCCTCTCTTCGGGAATTGCGTTTCTCGCTGTCTACTTTCTTCCCCAGCCTTCGCACAATCTCATAGCCTTCCTGCTAGACAGCGCGGTCTTCTTCACCGTCTATCTTACTGTCGTCCCGTTGATCGGGGCATTGAATGACTCTGATGTTGCAAGGCTGAGAAGTGCGATGAAGGGGCTAGGATTTCTCGGAGTAGTTGTGAGGCCGATACTCAGTTACGAACATTTCCTGCTCGTAAGGACGCGAAGAAGAGAAACAAACTGAGATTCAGGTTTGGGAGAAGAGTTTCTGCTTGACATTCTTTTTGCAAAGATGCTGACAGAAGACACCAGAATCTCGTTAAAGGAAGCGCATAATGAAGACCGAGAGGGTAGGTCGGTGTCCTCCAGAGTGCGAAAGTATTGAAGGTGCTTCGTCCTATGGGAGACAGAACCGTTCGGAGGATTTACCACTGTGGATTCGATCAGCAAGGCCCTGTTGATAGCGAATACAAGGAAAACGAGTCCACCATGTTGTTAAGTCAAGCTCGAATTACGTATTCTCGCGATGCAAACTCAGACCACATCCTATCTGATCCATTTGACAATCACTCCTTCGACGGATTCGAAGTGAGGGTCATCAGTATAACATGGAACCTTGAGAACCTTTGCAGTCGAAGCAATGATACTATCAGCAAAAGGGATCGAGTGTTTGTGCTTTATCAGCGCAGCTCCAATGGCAATCTCCTGATTTACGTCGACAAGGTGAAAGTCCTTTACAAGAGATTTAGCGCGGAGCTCCGCGACATCTTTGCCCTCCTTTTCCAAACTTAATTTGTATAATTCGGAAAGGGCCGCCGTCGACAAATAGTTCGGTTTTGATCCGAGTAAGATTTTCTTTATTGCGAGTTGCTGGTTAGTATTCGAAGAGTAGTAAAGCTCAACAAGGAATCTTGTATCATAAGACGTACCCTCATACTCATTCACTCTCTTCCGCTCTCATCTCGTCGAGTAATTGTTTCATCTCATCGACAGTTGCGTGCTTTGCACCGGAGCCAACAAGCTCAAGCGTGTTTGGAATTTTCTTGAAAAGAATCCCTCTCCCTGTGTCCTCGACCTTCAGTCTCGTGCCTTCCGAAATCTGATACTTTTTTCGAAGTGATGTTGGTATTGTAGTTTGGCCCTTACGAGTTACTACCACTTCTTCAGTCAATCAGCATCTAGGTAGTACTCGAGTCAAGTCCTACTAAAACATTGCCTGTCGGCGCCACTTGAAAGAAAGGTGTCTCTAGGATCGATGATTGTATCATCGCCGGCTTTGCTCACAATTCTAAGAGCGAAATACGCTAATGGGCTTCCATATCTAGTCGCTGAAAGGCATGACCCGCGCGCAGACTCTATACATGACGTCAGACGCCTTATTTTCTCGAGACCAGCAAAACACTCGCCACCAATCTTCTTAGATATAAGATCCGGAATAAGTCTGCCGCCCCGAAATCGGGGCGTTTGCGAAAAAATTGTCGGAGCACTAGCTCTTGGATTTGGACATTATGCCCAAGGCTTTTAATATCGAAATTACGGTTACGCCAAAAGTGGCTACCGTGAAGATTGCACCGATGATCGGTCTGTACGACAATCTAGTATAGATTCCATCGTCGAGCGCTCTCTTGTCACTGTTGAGCCAAATTGTGAAGATTGCGACCGCGACAAACGTACCCCAAGCCGCAAGTGAATTCAAAAGAATCAGAGCGACAATAAATGAGGTAACAAGCGCGAGCGAACTGGCGTACTTTGCAATAATCAGCGGAGACCTATCCTTGAATAGCTCGAGATAAGTTTCTGCCGAGTCCTTCATGAAATTGAACCAGAATTTCGCGTTGACGTTAATGTCCCTGAGGTGAACTGCTTTGGATGAAAAATCGCATATTATTCTGTAGCCTGCCTTCCTCATCCGAAAACAGAGCTCTCCGTCCTCGTGAACCCTGAGCCTCTCGTTGAAACCGCCCGTCACGTGATAGGCCTTCATCGAGATTATGTTGCAACCGTTCCCAACCTTGTACGCATACCCCCAAGGCTTGGGCGTCACAAAGGCATTGTAGAAAATTCCCGCCCTCTTTCTCGAGTTCTTCTCATCCCAAGGAAGTGAAGCAATTGCGAGTTTGTCATCCTCGAGAAAATGCGTGACCAATCGTTTTATCGTATCTTGTGGGGCAATGATGTCAGAGTCGAGGAAGAAGATATAGTCTGTCCCTCGCGCCCTCTCGAAACAAAGGTTCCTGGCTTTCGAGATGTTGGAGGTGACAACGTCGAGCGTAATGTTTTCGTACTGTTGCTTGAAGGCCTGCTGAAACTCTTTGATTACGTCGCGGGTCTTATCAGATGAATTGTTGTCGACAAAGCAGATCCTGAGCAGTTTCTTCTCGTACTCAAACTTTAGTATCGAATCAAGGACGGGTCTCAGGCTCCACTCCCTGTTGTAGGTGGGAATGCCTATCGTGACCGTCGGCCACATTATGCTTTGAATTGCTGTGTTGGTGCTGCTCGCAGCCAAGGAAAAATTGAATCTTGCTCCTACTTACAACTTCAGTGGGCACGAAATAGAACCAGAAAGTGTCCTCATTGGAATGGCTGCTACTTTCTCCTCCCTTCTTGAGGTTAGACTATTTCAAATTTCCCTAAACTTTGAATGTCGGCAAACTTCGCGCAAGACGAAAGCTGGATCGGGCAGGCACCATCCTTTATAGTCGGAATTGACATATCGAAGTTCGTGATACGCTTTCATTGACGCAGATGGAAAGCGAAGTAAAAATCAAAACGAAGGCGATACCTTCCGTCAGCATTGTCCCGGTCGGCTCGTTTCTTCTTAGAAATCTTGCGAATATCCACAAGAAGTACCAGGATATAGTTCAGCTCAAACTCGGCGTCACAAAGTTGTACCTGGTCACAAATCCTGAGCTCATTCAGGAGATATTAGTAACAAAACAGCGAGACTTCGTAAAGGGCGAGTATCTCCAGAGGACGAAGAAGGTTTTCGGAGAGGGGCTCTTGACAAGCGAGGGGGATTTCCACCACAGGCAGCGTAGGCTCGTCCAGCCCGCCTTTCATCAAAGTCGCATCGAGAGCTATGCAAGCACGATGACCTCGTACACGGAGCGCATGATAGGCTCCTGGCACGATGGACAGACGCTAGATATCCACAAGGAAATGATGAAGCTCACCATGTCAATCGTCGCCAAATGTCTCTTTGACACTGACGTTGAATCAGAGTCTGAGACCATCGCAAGAGATCTTACGACAACAATCGAGTACTTCGGTAGGCTATCCAGTCCAATTTCCCCTCTTTTGCAGAAACTTCCGAGCAACAGGAAGTACGAAGAAGCAATCAAGCGTATTGACGCAATGGTTTACGGTTTGATTGAAGGGAGGCGTAAATTGGGCAAGGACACCGGAGATCTCATGTCCATGCTTTTACACGCAAAGGACGAGGCCGGAGTAGAGATGACCGACCGCCAGTTGAGAGATGAGGTGCTGATCCTCTTTGCCGCCGGCCACGAGACAACTGCGAACGCACTGACGTGGACATGGTACTTGCTTTCGGAGAATGAAGCAGTGGAAGCAAAGATGCATGAGGAAGTAGACAGTGTGATTCCCGATGGTTCACTTCCCACCGCTCACGATCTCGCCAAACTCGACTACACGACAAAGGTGCTTACGGAGTCGATGCGGATCTATCCTCCAGCGTGGATTCTGGTCAGAAAGGCGCTGAGAGATTGCGCTATAGGTGACTACATTCTTCCACAGGATGCAAACGTAGTAATCAGCCAGTACGTCAACCACCATGATCCAAAGTACTTCCCTGATCCTGAAAGTTTCATCCCGGAGCGGTGGACGCAAGACATGAGGAAGAGACTGCCCAAGTTTGCATATTTCCCCTTTGGGGGCGGACCGAGAGGGTGCGTCGGCGAACCATTCGCTTGGATGGAAGGTGTCCTGTTGCTTGCGACGATTTCGAAGAGGTGGAGGATGAATCATATCGAGAGCCACAAAGTCGAGATGTTGCCTAGGATTACCTTACGTCCAAAATACGGAATGAAGATGCGGCTGGAAGATAGAGCAAAGTAGTTTCTCAAGGTGTCTTGGGTTGGGAGATTTGAAGATAAGAAGGTAGGGATGATCGTCGCCCTAATCTAACAAGGATTGCTTACGTATAGAGATTCAAATTCACATTCACAAGAACTTCAAACTGGTTCGTGAATACCAACGGATGTATCATAAATAGATGCATCAATACGCCAGGAACGGGCTTTATTGCTTCTGGTACCGCGATTGTGGTCCCGTCGCTCCTATTTTCTTGCTCAATACACATTTAAGAGCACAAGCGAAAAGGCAAAATTCAAAACTGTCCGGCTCTTTGTTCGTCTTCTTTCCAGGCGATGCCGTCTGCTTGGGTAAGAAGTAGATCGAATTGCACTGCGACTGGTTTTCTCAGGATCTGGTTGCCGCCCAAGGATATGCTCGACGTTCTTTTTGTGAACCATCTTCCCCTAGGAAGTGCGTCATCTTACAGGCAGGCTGGTTTTGCAAAATACCTGCGGCGGCTCGGCCACAATGTCAGCTTCCTAGGTCGAGTTGGCAAAGTAGCGAAACCCAAGGCAGAGGAAATGAAGGAGTGGGATCAGTTTCAGGAAATCTATCACTGGGAAGAGCCGCTTGTTCAAAGATTCCCTGCTAACACAAGATTACTCCAAAAGACTGCGAAAGAAAGATCCGTTGTCCACGTGAACAGGGCAAATCCCTACACTGCCACGTTGATATCGGCTGTCAGACCTTCCTTACGATGTCTCACAGTGGATGTCGAAGACTGGGACGGGTTCGGAGGGTACGCGAGTTACGCACGCAAGTACAACGCGGCGGGCGGATTGCTAACACTTTACGAGGACATCTTCCCGCGTACCGCGGATTCGGTAATCGTTGTAAGCGAGCTTCTACGACGGAGAATGCTACATTCGGGGATTGACGCGCGGAGAATCCTCCTGATACCAAACGGCTTCGACCCAGATATTTTCCACCCGGGGATTTTAGGCGACAGAGTGAGGGAATCGTACGGTCTCGGGAGTTCACCGGTGGTCATCTACGCCAGTACGTTCTGGGAGTTCGAGCGTAGGCAGCACGAGATCGCTCTAGGTGCGTTCAAGAGAATGGCAGAACAAGTGCCTGAAGTCAAATTTCTTCTAGTAGGCTCAGGGAACGTCGCGATGAGCAAACTCGTGGGGCAATTTGGACTGGAAAAGAATGCGGTCGCCACGGGGTTTGTCCCGCGAGAGGAGGTACCTCAACTGATGTCGTGCGCAGACGTCGCGATGCACGTGATTAGCGAACACACGTTCCACGCTGCGAGCTCGCCGATGATTATACCGGAGTACATGGCCGTCGGAAAGCCGATTGTCGCCCCTGCTGTTGGAGAGTTGGCCTCCATGCTCGCGGGCGGCGCCGGATATCTTGTCGACCAGGTTGATTCAGAGCTTTTGGCCGGCGGAGTGGTAAAACTCCTCAAAGATGAACCGCTGCGAAACGAGTATAGTCGTAGAGCCGCACTGAAGGCGCCGGCGTATTCCTACGGGATTTTGGCAAAGAAACTCGTAGACGCGTACGAGCGTGCTAACGGGTGAGACTCTTGCTCATTGTTTTCTATTCGCACTTTGATTTTCAAATGTTGATCTTCTAGCATGAATATTTGTCTTGTATCTTACGAGCTACCACCTCTCGGGGGCGGGGAGGGAACCTATACTTACAATCTCGCCAAAGGTCTAGCATACTTGGGGCACAAAGTGGTTCTGGTCGTTCCAGAACAAGTTGCAGTTATCGCGTCGCAAGAGCTTCAGCCTGATTTGGTCGTAGTAAAGCCAGTCAAGACCTCGCAGAGGCCACTAATGAAAGTGTCCAGTTTCCTGAATGGTTTTTTCCGACTTGCGCCGTCACTCGTCCGAGAGTTCGAATTAGACGTCATCCATGTTACGTTTGACTATCCTCCGTTCCCGGTCACGATTGGCAGATTGGGGGCGCCAGTTGTTTGCACTTTGCACCACCTTCACAACGTCGAAGCGTTGAATATAATTCACCACCAAAAGAATCTCTTATCGATTCTTCCTACTCTTGCGAGGCTGACGATGCTGAGCATGGCCGAAAGGAGGCTCATGAGCCAGTGCCAAGGCATCCTAGCCGTCAGCAACTTTACCCGAGTCTCGGCGGTCCGGTATGCGGGAATCGATCAACACAAAATATCGGTCGTGTCAAATGGCATAGACATAGCCCTTTACTCCAAGACCGATCGTATAGGCGCTACTACCGACTTTTGTAAGAAGTTTGGCATTACTACTTCTGAAAAGGTCGTTCTTTATGTTGGACGCATAGAGAAATCAAAAGGGATCGAGTTTCTTCTTGAAGGATTTGTCCAAGTAAGAAAGAAATTGAGTGATGCCCGGCTTGTCATAGTTGGCGGCGGAAGTTCCTCCTATGTGGCGGAACTCAAAAAGCTAAACGAAGACTTGGGCCAACGCGCAATCTTCACTGGGAGAATTGATGAACGACTTCTCCTCGGGGCGTATTCTGCATCAAGTGTCGTTGTGCTCCCCTCTTTCATGGAGGGCTTCGGCTTGACGCTCTTGGAGGCAATGGTTTCGGGAAAACCGGTAGTTGCAACTAGGGTTGGGGCTGTTCCAGAGGCTGTGGAAGATGGGGTGTCCGGCTTCTTGGTCGAGCCCGGAAAGCCTGCCGACCTTGCGAATAGAATCTTGCAAATCTTGGAAAATCCTCTGCTCGGCGCACGAATGGGGAAGAATGGAATGGAAGAGGTGCTGGGGAACTATACCTTGCTGAGGATGGCGCAGAACACAGAGAATTTTTACCTCAGAATACTAGGGCGGAATTGTGAAAAAGGATAACCAACCCTCCGAAACACGAAACGGCTGCATGCCCTAAACCCAAATCACCTGAGCAAAAGGCCGCGGCTACAAATTATTAGGCGAAGATCACCTCAAATAGCTATTACAATAGCCTTCGAATCATCAAATTGGTCTCTCGCAGTTGTGTATCCAGAAAAGCTAGTGCATAGCGGATTCCGTTATGCTCCACTGTCGCCAAAGACGATGTTTCAAATCTTGGAAGACATAAATAGCGTGGTCAGACTGAATTTGAGAAACTGCCATGTACGATGTTGTTATTGTTGGCTCTTCATTCTCCGGGCTAATGGTTGCACTCGCTGCGCACAAGGAGAAGCGCATCCTTCTTGTTGAAAAGAGAAAGACTCCAGGTACTCCTGTGAACACAACCGGCGCCGTTCCGATAGAGTGGCTTACGAAGATGAGTGTAATGCCCTCTGGCGACTGCACTGCGGGTAACCTGAGAGGCGTGGAGCTCATTGCCCCGAATGGGGAGAGCGCAGTTATAAAGAAACCCGACCCCGACGGCATGGTCTTGTATCCTGATCGGTACGTGAAATGGCTCGCAGATAAGGTGGCCAATCTCGGCTGCGAAATCATGACTGATACTACTTTCAAAGGGCTCTCGGTCGAGAGACCTAACGGAAGTGAGAGAAATCAGAAATTGCTCACGGTCAAAACTACAAAGGGTGAGTTTCGAACACAGTACGTTGTCGGGGCCGATGGAACTGCGAGTAGCGTTGGTCAATCTGTCGGGCTGGGGGAGAGGCCTGCGCCGGAAGATCTTCATATCGGGATGGAGTACACCGTTGAGAACGCTGACGTTCAGGACCCCGAGGTCTTCAGATTGTATCTCGGGCACGAAGTGGCTCCACTGGGCTACGCGTGGAGCTTTCCAGAAGGCGGGAAGCACCTCCGTGTAGGGCTCGGTATACCTGAAAGTCTAGGCTTAAAGCCCAAGGATTTGGTCGATGCCTTCCTAGCAAAGTACCCTCAATTCAAGACAAAAATAATCAAGAAGAACGGCGGGATTATCCCCACAGCGCCTCCGCTCAAGACTGCGGTCAAGGGAAACGTGCTTCTTGTCGGGGACGCGGCGCATTTCTGCAGCCCGCTTCACGGAGGTGGGATCTGGTTTGGAATGCAGTCTGGGTACCTAGCGGGAACTGCATTGGTGCAAGATAACGCGATGATGTATGAGAGTCTCTGGAAGGAACAATTAGGCGGTGTTCTCTCTCGGCACTATAAGCTCAAGAGGGTCATCTATAGCATGAGTGACAAGAATTTTGATGAATTAGTCGAGCTGCTGAAAAAGTACGTCCTGATTCAGAAAGAGAACCTAGGATTTGCAACCGCAGCGAGAAAGCTCGTGTTCTCTGATCCTGGTTTTGTATTTGAGATGGCGCTGAAATGGATGAAGTGTGGGCTAACCCTCGATGTGGTAAAGCGAATGATTATGCCGAGTTTCAGGATCGCATAGACATTGATGCGTGAAAAATTTCGGTGGGGTTAATCTCTCACGTATCTGTTGGATGATAGTCTTTCCCCTTGTAGCCTGCTCGTGGTGGGAATAGAATTAAAGTAATGAGCCAGACCACAAGGCGAAGCGAACTTGCCTCAGTCGTAAGATTGCGTGCGTGGAAGCTTGCTCTTGCAGGGCCGTCGGTCTATTGGTACTTTCCGATATTCTTCGTGTTGCTTTCGACTAATTCATCTCGAGTGAACCCGTACGGCACTGCTGCGCTCTTCGTAGTCATGATGGTCAGCGCGAGCTGGGGGTTCATTTTGAATGACTTTATGGATCGCGAGGCAGATGCGAAGAGCGGGCGGGCGGATGATATCCATGGCCACGGTCTAAGTGCCTCAACCATGAAGATGCTGATAATCTCGACTGCTGTAATCAGTTGGGCCGTCGTCTTCTTCATCGGAGGGGGCGTGGTCTTCAAAGTTGTTCTCGCAATCAATTACGCCTTCGGCGCTGCGTATTCGATTCCTCCTTTGAAGTTGAAAGTTCGAAGGTTCTGGGGGTTTTTTGCAAATTCGGTAATGGAGAGGCCACTGCCGATACTTGTCTTCCTCACCTATCTGAATTATTACACTATTTGGACGATTGTCTTACCTATCCTGATGGAAGCCTGCTGGAGCGTATTCAAGCATCAAGCAGCCGATGTCAGGGAGGACACAGAAGCCGGTGTAACTACGTTTGCCGTGCATCTTGGAGAGAGACTTTCCATGCGGATCGTAAATTACTTCCTGAATCCCTTGAGTTTTTTCTCGCTTCTGTTTCTAACTGGAATTTCGATTCTATACACTCCTAATCTCCAGACTCCACTTGCCATCTGCTTTGCTCTTACATTGATTGGTTCATTTGCTGCGCTTGTCGGCGAGCACGCTGGTCGTTTGAAAACCTACATCACGCCAACGGACCCGCCATACATAATGTTCCTCAACCTTTCGTACCGCTTTCTACTTTTGCCGGTCTTGGCTTATGGAGCGGTCAGTATGCGCGCCGAGTATTTTCCGTTAATAATAATTCTTGCAGGAACGCTTGCTTATCATGCTTTTGCTTACAGCAAGGCGATAAGGCACATACTTCGATGATGACGTCGACATAAATACTTTCGAAATTTTTGGATACAATGAAGAGACTCCGGGAAAAACGGGAACAGTTCTATTAGGATATCTCAGAAGATTACGAGGGCGCAAGCAATTTCATGCTGACAAAGTTGTGGACACTAACACTTCGAGAGCTGAGAAACTGGATCAGATCTCCGATTCTCGCAGTGACTTTCTTCATAGGTCCTGCAATATGGATTTTCGTATTTGGAAACGCATTCAACGCGGCGTTCTTTGCTTCAGGCAGCGGGACAAGCTCGCTTCAAGGTGCGCCGGATTACTTCAACTTCATCGCCTCCGCAATGTTTGTCGTTCTCCCAATGGCGTTTGCAAACAGAACGGGAGCATCGATATTCGCTGATAGATTCAAGGGATACCTCGATCGACTTCTAGTTTCTCCCACCGGCAGGGAGACCATCGTCCTAGCAAAGATCTGTGGGGGAATGATCCTGGGATTCGCTCAGGCGGTGATCCTTTTGATCCTGACCGTACCTGCTGGACTTGCAATTTCAAACCTCACTCTAGTGAGCCTAGTTATCTTGATTGTTACTATCTTAATGGTGGCGTATGGCTACTCCTCGATCTTTCTTATGATATCAATGAAGATAAAGCGCTGGCCCACACAACAGCTTGTCGGTTCGATACTCGTAACCCCGATCATGTTTCTAAGCAATGCCTTCTACCCCGAATCAAGGATACCAGTGATTTTGAGAGGGCTCGTCGCAATAAATCCTGTTTCGTACGGCATAGCCCTTACTCGCGCGCTCTTCTTCCAAACAATAGTCTCCACGCAGACCATTGCGTTCAACCTCGGCGCGCTAGCGATCTTTGTTGCATTGACTTCCCTAGCTCTCTTGATCGTATCAAGAAAGTGGCTGTGATCGTGGACTAGAACTATACTTAATTTATCAAGCGCCCCACACGAATGAAAATGCGACCCTTTTTTCTCAAACTAGTGATAATGGAAATATTACCGCTGGGGAGAGCCTAGGGCACTTCTTGGGATGCTTCGCCTCGTTAGAGACCACATGCGTCGCACAGACTGGCGCCGAGCTAACTGTTCGACCCCGCAATGTATCCATGCGGCTGTCGACGATGTCTTAGGTAATAGAATGCAGACACCATAACCGTTGCAAGAATCGCCATGCTTGTAAGTGCGATAATCGGTCCAGAAAAGAATGACGGGTTGGCACCATACATGAGCGTGCTTACTTGTCCTCCGAGCTGGGGGCCAGTGGAGTTTTCGGGCCAGACCCAGAGCAGGACGGTAAGGCCGATCGGTCCCTTGTACCCTCCATTGAAAACGACGATCGTAAAGTTTGCCATGAGTTGTTGCCCGGGTACAGCAAAGGTGTGGAGAAGCAGAGGGTGGATCTGCACTACATCGACGGGAGCCTTCAGTTGTACGATTATAGGTACCTGCTTCTCGAACGTGTTAGTGATTAGCACTCTGACTGTGTAATTCTTTCCGATAGAGGGGTAGCTGGGTACCGTTGACATGAACAAGCTATTGTCGATTGTAATCGATGGCGTGACCGTTGCATTTCCCGGAGCTTGACCGGAAGTGGACTGTCTAGGCGTCGATGTGGTAAAATTTGATGCCGAAGTGGGTGATGCGCCATACGAATTTGGAGATGAAATAGACAACCCGAAAGACGCAACAAGCAAGACGGCAAGAGACAGGCAGATCAGACTAGTCTTGGAGAACGAAGTATCCGAATAGGAGTCGGGACGTGGTCGCGCCGATGAGATCCTCTGCACTACCTTCAACCCTTTCTTCTAAAGAAAAGAGAAACTACCACTACGACTGCCACTATCAGGAAAACCACGATGATTCCGGCTTCCACTAATGGTAAAGAGCGATTTCTTACATTGCTGCTAGCATAAGAAACAGGAGAGGAAGTAGAAGAGGATGTTGTCCTTAACGTTGACTGGGTTGAAGCGGCGCTGCTGCTAGTGCGTTGGGAGGTGGAACCAACCCCGGAGATTGAGCTGGTGGTTGTGACACTGGTCTGCGTCCCGCTCGCCGCGCTTATGATGTTCCTGTATTCTTGGTAGACATCTGTGCGCTGCTGGTATAGCGAAAGTATCTGGCTTGCACTCGTCGGTGACGAACTAGTTAGACTATAGGACGCGAAGAGGTCAGTGTAAAAGGGAATCAACATCAAAGCATGTATCTGCTGAGCAAAGTAGTAGATTAGCAGAATCCAGCTCGCGTCCAGCGTGGCCCTGGTCGAGGAAAAGATACCGCTTCCATCGCCGCTCCAGCACTCTGCAATCCAAACGTCCTTCCCGCCGTTGCCGTTTTGAGTTAAGAAGTTCTGAGTATTCTGAAAGCCTGATTCCGTGTAAATGTCAAAGCCTATGAAAGAGAGTCCAGAAATCTTGCTCACTCCGGTGAGAAATGAAGTGTAAAGTGCAGCATTAGTCGAAAGGCTGTCCGCAGCAATTGAAACTCCGATTTTTGTATTCGGCGAGACTGATTGAACCGTCGAGACCAAAGTCTGCGTAAGATTAATCCAATCGTTAGGGTCCTGGAAAGATGGATTGGTCAGAGCGTCCGAAACCATTGGAGCATACCATCCGGGTTCCTTTATCACAATGTAGTAATCGGGGTGGAACAAGGCGGCAAGCGTCCTCACCCTTTGAACCCATGCCGTTTTGAAATCAGCCCAAGGCAGGGGTTGCTTACGATAGCTCTCTGCTGAAGCGTCAGCAATTATGAAGCATCTTCCAGCGCTTCTAATCTGTCCTACTAGTGAAGAGATGGTGGACTGCGTACTTGTATCGTTCTTCAGCCATGCGTCATATCCAAGGTCGATTCTAACGCATGAAGCCCCCGTGCTCAGTAGCATGTTCAGGCTCGTATTCTCGACCTGAGGAGTGTTGTAGGAAAATAGAATGTTATCGTATGAAGCGCGTGGGAAGAGAACGCCAAAGTTCACGCTCGAGTTGCTTGATGTTTTCCATTGCGCCATTTGTTGATTAACCCACTGTTGCGTGATGGGCCCAGAGGTCTGTGCGCTGCTTATCGTCACACCTTTGAGAGAAACTGGAATGATCAACGACAGAATGATTGCAACTATTGCGACAGTAACCAATGCGCCTCGAATAGAAATTCGGGCACGTCTTCGAGAGCTCATCAGAACAACAAAAACACCTTCCGCACTTGAAGAGATACAGTTTCGCCACTCTATTTGTTATGGCATATTACTTTTTCCGTGGTGCCAGTGCATTACAATTAGCCACTTTTTGTGCTGCGCGATCAGGAGGGAGGTTAAGATTGAGCAAGGGTCTGGATGCAACTAACAGCAAAAAATACGCTTATAATCCAATCCGAACTAACTTCTCTGCCTTAGCATCTTTTCACGCATTAGAAGCCTAATCTGGTCCTCTTCCTCTTGGGAATCCATGGTCGATGAGGTGTGTTTAAGGAAAACCTGGTTCAGGCTAGCCTTGGTCACCGTGATCGATTCCACTTCAATGCCGTGGGCTGCAAGCACCAAGATCAACTTTGGAGCGAGGCTTTCTGATTTTGTGGTGGTCACACGGCACGTTGTATTCCGTGTCGAGAAGTTGACCACGCCGTGAAGGGAAGCAAAGATGCCCTTGAGCTCAGAACCATCCACGATTCTCGAAAGTTCAAGTTCGATAATCTCCCCACCCAGACTATCCTTTAGCTGCTCGGGAGTACCTTCGGCGCGAATTTTTCCTCCATCGATGATCAATATCCTATTGCAGAGTTCGTCTGCTTCCTCCAGATAGTGGGTGGTCAAGAAGACAGTGACGCGAAAGTCACGATTTAGCATCTTGATGTATTTCCAGATTGCGAGCCTAGTCTGAGCATCCAGTCCGAGCGTGGGTTCGTCAAGAAAGAGAACCTTCGGTGTGTGCACGAGGCCCATAATCAGCTCGAGCCTTTTTTGCATGCCTCCAGAGTAAGTGCTGACTGGACGATTGGCCACATTCTGTAATTCGACGAGCTTCAAGAGTTCTCCCATTCTCGCACTTGCAATTTCCTTAGGAACGTCGTACAAGGCCGCTTGGATTGTTAGGTTTTCCATCCCTGTCATGTCCCTGTCCAGCGTGAAGTCCTGTGGAACTACGCCGATCGACCTGCGGACTTGGTTCTTCTGTCTTGAAACGTCAAACCCATTGACGGAGGCGCGGCCGCCGCTAATCGGCGTGAGAGTATTGAGCATCTTAATCGTCGTGGTCTTGCCGGCACCGTTGGGACCGAGAAAACCCAGTATCTCTCCTTCCTCAACTTCGAAGCTTATGTGGTCTACTGCCAGGAACTTGTTATAGTACTTTGTGAGCCCAGCAGCCTCAACTATTCCCATCTGATTGTAAACTTCCGTCTTGCTCTTGTTTGTAGTTAAGATTTGTCTGCTGCGTCCATGAGCATGACTAGATCATATGTACCCTAGCGAGCGTAGGTTCTCCTCGATCTTCTCTTGCTCCGATTCGCTGAGTTCGTATTGATCGACGCTCGCTTCTACCGCGGCAGTCCCATATTTGAGGGGATGAGATGCTGAGTACTCCGGTGTGAAAACATCGAGCACGCGGCCGTCCATGTCCGGTGGTATCTCTACGCCCATAATGTGCAGGATCGTGGGTGCGATGTCGAAGACCGAAGCACCACTAAGGCGTCCCGTTGCGATGCCTCCGCCTTTGACTGCCACAATCCCCCTAGTGTTGTGGGTTCCATTGCGATCTACACTCTCTGTAAAGAGTCCGTCTGCTATCGATGCCCATGAGAATGCTTCGTATCCTTCAGACATAACGAGCTGAATGTCCGGTGCTTCTTCAGCATGAGGACCGTAATACATCTCTGATTTAGAATAGATTGAATGAATCGGTCTCTCCACACCTTCCGGATCCGAAACCTTGGACAGTTCCTTCATTATTTTGACAGATACTTCATCAACCCTATCTCGTGGTATGGCGCCGAACCTATCCCTGCCTTCGACGTTGAGATAGATCTGACCGTAGCCGAAAGAGTAAGCAAGCGTTCTCCGCCAATCAATGTCCGAAACGGATAATGCCAAAGGCTTTAGCAAGTAGTGAAGTAGGAATATCTTTCGCTTGATCAATAGTTGGTAGAGCTTCTGCGTTACGCCGCGGTCGTAAAGCGCCCTCCGGATACTCGTTCTGAAATCGGTTTTGAAGTTCAGCATTCCTATCGAATGTAAGAAGTAATTCGTATGGAAGAACCGCTTGAGTTCGGTTCCGCCATGGTCTGAGACCAAAACCACGTGCGTGTCATCATCAATCGATTCTAGTAGTTCTCCCACCAGGCTGTCTGTGGCAGAATACGTGTCGTAGATTACATGAGAATATTCGTGGAATTTGTCGCCCGGTCGGCTCTCGTCCACGTGGGCCATGTTGCGCCAGAACCAGTGCTGTACATGATCCGTCTCGCTGATGAATACGCCAAAAAAATCGTAATCGTCCTTTTTGATCAGGTAAAGTGCAGCACGGCGAAGGTTTTCGAGCTGTTCTCCAATATTCTTCACGTAGGCATCTTTGTTCAAATTTAACTGGAGCTCGTTGGGCGAGCTGGGCCTGAAGCCAGGAACTTTATCCTTCAGCTCATTTTTCAATGATGCGGGATATGTGTAATTTGCCTCCGCGCTAGGAGTCAAAAATCCAGAAACCAGAAATCCGTTAACAGGGCGGACAGGAAATGTCACGGGGGCATTCAGCACCCCGACCTTCAATGAGTGTTTGCTTAGAATCTCCCAGATGTCCGCAGAATTCCTCCTGCTCGCATTCGTAGGGGCAAAACTGTAGGAGCCGTGTTCGTGATGCATGAAATCGAATATTCCGTGCTTGCCGGCATTCTTGCCAGTGTAGATCGAGGACCACGCCGGAGGCGTAACATCGAGAGTGGACTCTAGGACGCCATGCGCGCTATCTCGCAAGAGAGCGCCTAAATTTGGGAGCTTCCCTTGATCTACCCATTTAGTCACCAGGTCAAAAGGAGCCCCGTCTATTCCAATTAGGAGTACCTTTCCCGACGTAGCCAAAGCGCAAGACTTCCTCTTGATATCGCATATAAGACTTTGATCTGCGTGACCTGACAGGCCTCGCGCGTCACATCTCGGAAACCGAAATACCTTGGTGTCAAATTATGAAAAGAGCGGGACGGAGGAGATCTCGGGCTTGGACGTGTGAGGAATCGGCCTGACGACCTCGAATCAGGATCATTTAGGGCAACCTTGACGCAATCGCGATTTCGATCCCGCCACACTGCTGGATGAGTGGAGGCTTGGTCTCATTGCCTGTTTACGATGAAACTCGATCCGTCTGCGCTAAGAGGAGATGGCTGCGCTATGACAGCCCCTCCAGAGCTTCCAGTCATTGATATTTCTATATTCGGAAGACCCCCGATCGCGGCAGTGGTTGCGCCAATCGTCGCAAAACCCGTCCCGGCAATCGAAGTATATACTTGACCATATTTGGCGGTTCCAAAGTTTGCAAGGTTCGTCAACTTGCAAACAAGAATTAAGCACAGGGCTGGCCTCTCTTCAATCCACTCCGCTGACTTCAGACTGGAGGAATACGAAAGAGTCTTCGCGAAAGTCCACCCCTTGGTAACGTCGTGTACGGTTATGGTCCAAGTCTGCGTTCCGCTTACACAAGAAGAAACGCATACTATACTCGCAGACATAACGTCTCCCGGACTGACGGGCTGAGATATTGCAGTCTCTGCTTTTGGAAGCGTCTCCCACCAGACTGCGTATTTTGTCTTTCCATTACCCGAATCTGATTCGGTCCCGGTCTGAATGAGCGATTTGTCCCCGCTGAAGAATCCTCCAATTCCTATCCACTGGGACGAGTATTTGGATCCAAGTGTAGCTTGCACCTTCTGAACGATCCAAGAGCCATAGACAGCAGTTACAGTTGGGCTGGGCGTCGTGCCAGAGGCAGCGGCGTAACCGGCCCAATTTAATGAACTGATTGTAGTTGAGTCAAGCGTAGATACGGGGTGTTGCGTAATAATTGAGGGCTGCTGGAAACTTGCTGCGAACGAACTCGAAAGAAATACTGATATGAATAATGCAATCGCGACGTACGCGCCCGCGTTTTTCATTTTAGTCTTCATTTTGATCACAAGCGACCTTTCTCCGTGAATTGTTTTGTAGTTACTTTAATCTTGCTACATTGTCCGAAGAATCGGATTAATCTCGCCGCATTATCGGCAACACGATCGGAATCCGATGTAAACGAGACCTGGCTATAGCCCTGGAGTTGATGAGCTATTGGCTCTTTTCACAAGAAACATTCAGTTTTCCTGCTGTAATCTGCGAAGCATATTCTGCCTCTCAATCGAGGCTAGGTTTCAATTGTAGCGTTGGTAGATCGGCATACCGGTCTGCGAGCTCTAGATAGACCTGGCCCGATTCTTGAAACTCAAAAGTGTGGGATTATATGATTCTGAATTAACAGCAGGTACCGTTGTAATTCCAGTTCGACTCGTTCCCTGGCCTTATCTCGAAAAGTAAAATATGTACGGTGCTGAGCGGAGTGTAATATCTTTCGTTGATGTAGGTCTGAAAATCAGCAGTAGTGGTACGATAGTCTGCGTAGGGCATTATGATGAACTGTGGATGAAGATGTTCAATCGCCGACGTTGAAATGACCCAGAATATGGGATACGTACCCCTCGTTGGGGTCTGTAGAGTCTGATTGAGCGGGGGCTCCGAATAGTATGATTGAGGTTGCCTCATGTAAGCTATTGACACGTTTATGTTGTCCTTCTCGATGTAATACCCGATCATCGCCAGCGATGTTGCGACGTAGCTGTTGTTGCTATGATTTGTGTTGACATATTCTAGTATAGGAGTCAACTCGTCCCAGTCGCCGAAGCCGCTACTGTAAGTGAGTGGAGTTGCGTACATACTCAGTGCTATTCCAGACATAACCAGCGCGACGATCGCAACGGACAGGTACGGCACGAACGACCTTCTCCTCGAGTACTTGCTAATCGATTCAATACTTAGCTGAGTGACCCTGCCAATCATTACCAAGAAAATTAGAGAAGGGTAAAGTGCAAAGTAGGTCCTTCGATCAGGGTAAGTAAAAGCGAAGGCCAAGAATCCAAGGAATAGAATGAGCAGAAGACCATCAGCGATATTTCTTCTCAGAAAGAAGGACACAACGAAGAATGCCAGCACGCACGTTACGATAGTAGTCCAGATGGCAATGTCGATAGGTAGCGGGGCGAACACCTGGAATGGATTCGTCGAAGCAACGTGAAAAAATACTTGAACGAAATTTCTGAATCCAGTGTAGAAGAGCTGCCCAGATCTAATCTGACCAACTAGCGCGCTGGACTGGTGAATCTGAAAACGATAGACCAAGTCGTAATAGAACGGATTCACATTGTTAGCCCAGAGCGCCGCGAGAACTGGTACGAAGGTAAGAAAGCCCATACCAAAGTATACTGCAGTTTCTTTGAGAGGAAATTTGATTTGGAACTTGTTCCAATAGATAATTAGGAAAAGTAAGATCGCGACTGCCATAACGAGCGTAATGTACTTTGCGTCTAGGGCAAGGCCAAAAATAACCCCTCCGATTATCGTGAGCTTGAGATCTCTCTTCTTTACCACGCCTTCCCAGAAGAACAGGGTTGCGCCAAGGATCAGCATCGTAGCCAGTGCTTCTATGTAGATTTGCCTGCTGTACAGTATATCATAGCCATCAAACAGCAGCGCGACCGAAGCGACGACCCCTGCCTTCTTTCCGTACATGGACTTGCCGAGAAAGTAGGCAAATACGACTGAAATTGCTCCACACGTCACAGAGAGCCAGCGCAGGCTGTCAAGAGTGGCACCCGAGACCGCCATTATCAAAGCAAGAAGATATGTGAGCAGCGGTGGCTGATCCCACATGTAAGGCGCTTGCCAACTCCAGTTGGCAGCGAGAATATGAATTGCCCTAGATGCGTAGGTAAGCTCATCGGGAGCCGCAATTAACACCGACAGGTTGTAGCCACGTATCGCAAGTCCTGCAAACAGCAGGCCAAGCGCAAAGGCTATCTCCAGCCAAGGTATGTTGGAGAGAGAACGACTTTCCTTTCGCTTTTCCTGCACATCTGCTGTCATAGACTACCCCGCGAATGTCAGCTCAGGTAGCCGAGCGCCTTCAGCCTCTCTTCGATCTTACTTTCTTCCTCTTCTGAGAGGGTTCGCGGGGCCTGCTCGATGACGGCCTCCTCGGATTCCCATTGTATCGGGTTTGCGTTGCGAAACTCTGGAGTAAAGGCTTCGGTCATAACGCGCCCGTCCACATCTCTGGGGATTGGCATGCCCATCGCATACAATATTGTAGGGGCGATGTCGTCCAAGTTTGCGTCAATTATTTTCGATTTAGAAATTCCTCGTCCGCTTATCGCAACAACGCCCTTTTCAGTATGTGTACCGCTCCACAAGGTGCTTCTACTGAAGAGTGATTTGTGACTCGCAGCAAAGGCAAGCGGATCAAAGCTCGTAAGAGATTCTGTCGGAAGATAGCCTGTGTTTGGAAGGCATAGAATATCTGGCGCCTGTTCGATGTGAGGACCAGAGAGAACCTGCTCCCTCGGCAAAGCGTACTTGAAAACATAATTTCCATTGTCAGGGTCCTTTATCCCAGCTAACTGTCTTGCAACCTGCTCTCTTATTTTTTCGTAGTCAGACTGCTCGACAATGCCGTAAGGCTCTCTACCCTTCAAATTTATCCTCAAGCCGATGCCTGATTGGATGAACGCAGTTGTGTTACCCCAATCAATCGCCCCTGCAAAGAAACCGTCATCACCCTCGGCTTTGGGGCTGTTCGCCCTGTGCTTCATAAGCTGAGCCAGCACTTTCCTCGATCCCGGAATGTCTAGGATCCACTGCAAGCGCATGCCAAACATCGTCTTTGCGACGAGCCGAAACAAACTCGTCGATTTGGGATCCGGCGCCTGGGGTTTAACCTTTAGCAACTGTGACATCTGGAGAAACTCGGCTACGTTGAACCGCTTGTCCACGCGCTCGCCTCCGTGGTCAGAGACAATAATAACATGCGAATTTTCGCCGGCAAGTTCCATGAATTTGCCAACAAACCCGTCAACGTTCTGGTAGAGCGAAATCATTCCCTCGGGTTTGTCATAGAAAGCGTGCTGAACTTCGTCTGTTTCTTTGAATACAACGAACCCAAAGTCCCAATCAATTCGGTTCAACAGATAGAGCGAGGCGTCCCCCACCATCTTCACTGTCGAATTTAGTTCCCGTAGATAGAGGGTCTTAATATAGGACGGCGCCGTGCCGATACGGTATTTCGGGATAATCTTCTTGATTTCGGCCCCAAGCTCTTCCGGGTAAGTGAAATCATACTCGGTTCCCGGCGCCATGAAACCACATACAAGAAAGCCGTTTACTGGCCTTGGAGGATAGGTAAGCGGTGTATTAACCACCACTACCTTCTTTCCATAAGATCCGATAATCTCCCAGACATCGCGTCCATCACGAATAGTGGAATTCACTCCTACCTCTGAATAGGAGTTGGGCTTGTGATTTCGGAATCCAAGAATTCCATGCTTTCCCGGATTCTTTCCGGTATAAATCGAAGACCAAGCAATCGGGGTGACTGGAATCCTAGAATACAGATCACCGTACGAGCCCCTATCAAAAATCCTTGCGAGATTTGGGAGGTATCCCTTGGAGATCCAAGGAACAAGAAGCGATAGCGGGGAGGAATCCATTCCGATTACAAGAACGCGATGTTTCAAGAATTTGTTCAACCCGTGCAAATCAATTGTTTATTTATGCTAGCGCTGCGGCATTGCTTTTTTGTTAATATGTACTGTGGAATGTGAAATTCACGAAGCCATTGAAGAAAAATCAACAATGAGACGGCCGCAATGGAGCTGCTCCGTGCGGAACGAAGACTCACTCTATGGTATTTAGAGCTTTTCGGCGGAAAAAAGCTGGACTTCAAATTGCCGCTAGACACATTGCGTTATCTAGGGTCTGTTGCATTTCGGTATAGGTGAATGATCGGAAGCAACTGTCTATCTTATCGACCCGGATGCCTTTGTTTATTGTCAATAATAACTGCTGATTTTTTGGTGAATCGAAATAATTGAGGCGGAAAACGGATTTCCTTTAAAGTCGGTTGTCCATTGCTATTGCATCGGTACTCGATATGTCCGTTTCCATTCAATTGTTTCGAATCTTCGGACCAACCAATTTCTCGTCAGCAAATATCTAAATAGGCTGAAAGAAACCACAACGAATCCAATGAAATTTCTTGTCGCCTGTTTCTTGCTGGCTCTACTCGCTTTGAATTTTGTAGCTGGATTAAATTATACTAGTGCACAGTCCACAAATGGAGCGGTTATTGTCGTCCAAGTTAACGACCAGAATGGCGTGTGGTACAATGGTGTCGCAGTTCAGATATGGGAACAATCGGGCCCACTCCAGGCGGCAGGTACAACACAAAATGGAGAATATGCAAGCCCGGGTGTTCCATTCGACACAAACTACGTAGTAATTGTCAGCAACGGGTACTCGAGCCAAAACGAGACTGTTTATGTGGGATCTAGCAACGTTTTCGTTACACTCACTCTGACGAGACCTGCTCAGCCGGTGCTCGCGGTGAGCGGTGTGACTTTCCAGCCCAGCGTCGTTTCACCCGGAACCGAATTCACCGCTACGCTTACGGTGACAAGCTCGAGCTCCTCATCAGCATACAACGCCTTCATTTCGTTCAATTCAACATCCTCACCATCGGGTATCAGCCTCAGCGGAACTGGTTCCACCATCCCGATCGGCAACGTTCAGGCAAACTCTTCTCGAAGTTTCAACGTCACGTTCTCGGTTGATCCTACAGCAAAGACTGGTAGCTACATTATGCGTTACAGACTGAATTATACGGACATTTCAACCACTCAGTATAGCTCCGTTGGCGCCATCACAATTCCGGTGACTGGAACTCCAGCGCGCCCTAACCTTGTCGCTTCCTCAGTAAGCTTCTCTCCTTCAGTAGTCACTCCCGGGATCAACTTTGTAGTCCGCATTGACATAAACAACTCGGGGAACGAGGCTGCGTACGGTGCCAACCTTGCTATTGCTCCAAATTCTCAGGTAAGCTTGGTAGGCGGAACGGGTGTAATTTCGCTCGGAACGATTCAACCGCATGAGAACGTATCGGTCACTTTTGACATGTACTCAAACCCGACCGCGCCGACTAGTGCAGTACCGGTGAAATTTGCATTTACGTACAGCAATCAACTTGGCGTACTTTACAACGATTCTAGTGTTTTCTCTGTTCCAATGACTGCGACACCAAACCTAAAAGTCGGCCAGTTCAGTATAAGCAATGCCCCTCTCACGCCAGGACTTTCCACATTTCTGTCTCTGACCATCGCAAATGTCGGGGGTGACAGCGCCTACAATGTGGCGATCACATTGTCGGGGAATCCATTTCTCACGGGTAACTCAACAAACTATCTTGGGGCCATCGCAAACGGCACCAGCTCTAAGGCCTCTTTCTTCCTCAGCGTCTCAAACAATACTCAGCCGGGATCTTACACTTTCGGTGTGAATGTCACCTACCAAGATCTGGCAGGAAGGAGCTATTCTTCGACCAGCAACTATAGCGTCCAGATTGAACCATATGCGCCTCCAGAGGTGACCGTGACAAATATTCTACTCGACCCTCCAGTCCTCACGCCAGGCACCTCCGGTTCGATCACTGTGTTTGTGAAGAACACGGGCACCACAGAAGCAAAGAATGTAATAATCCATATCACTGGAGGCAATGGAATAGTTTCATCATCTTATTTCGGATTAGGGACCATAGAACCCGGTGCCGCTGTAACCCAGGTTGTTGGTCTAAATGTTGGTCAGAACCTAAAGGCCGGAAGTTACGATCTGTCTTTCAATGTGAACTATACCGACCCCACGGGGAAGGCATTTCATTCATCGGGGCCCTTTGAGGTCACCGTCTATCAGGGAACGGGATTAATCTCTACGACAGATATTCTTGCAATAGGCGGTGTGGTTGTCCTTGCCCTCATTGGCGTCGGCTTTCTCCGAAAGACCGGGCGATTATGAGCTGGAAGCACCGTTTCGTCTCTCGCTGAGTTCCCGCTTCTTCCAGATTCGAAGTATGGAATGAGCGCCTTTTGATACAATCACTCTAACGATCTTTTCTCCTCGGAACTCTGGAGCGCGAATCCTCTCAATCCCAGAGACCCCTAAATTTGGCCTTCACAGACACTGCCGCCATGAGGGAGATGCATATAGCTACAACTTCTAGCAGCAACCAGTAATAAGTAGATAATGTAAAGACTGCAAAGTTGAGCGGGAGAAGAAGCTGAAAGGAAAGCCACCCTGCAAAGACATCAAATGATATGTGTGCGAACAGAACAATGAAACCAATTGCGAATAGTTCGCGTCGCATTCGTCGGGGGCCGACTAAGGCGAGTACAATGCCAGATAAGATGGCAAATGGAATCGAGTGATCAGGGTTGCCAATTACTGGAAAGCCGAGCGCGACTGTGAGATGATCCAGATCGATGAGGACGCATGCCAGACCTGTCAGCGAAATCAATCTAAAGTTGAGTAGTGGGATAGATGCAATGAGACCAAAGATTATGTGTCCAGACAATTCGATCGCGAGCCTTGGGCGCTGATAATCCGGGAGAACAATTCGAGCTTGAGGATGAAGCAAGCTCAGATAGCTAAACAAGATTGCGACGCAAACATAGGCGAGTATCCACTTGCACATCTCTATGAGTTTCGTCTTCTTCTCGGGGCTTAGTTGCAAAGTGGGTCCGCGCGAAGTCGAATTGTTTGCTCGCAAGCCCAAGAATCAAGATCCAATTGAACGACTTCTGGCCGGACGACATTAAAGTTTAGTGCTGAGCAGAAAGAGAACTATGACATCAGATACTGTGTGGCGCATGGGAGAGTCGATTTTTGTGCTTGCAACACGTGCCTAGTTTAGCAAGTTAGTGGTCCATAGTTGAGGAAGAAAGTATACACACACTAAGGGGAGATACTCGAGGAGTCAGGTAGGATGATGGACTCTCAGAGTTCACTTTTATTTGGCGAAGAGAAATGCTCTAATGTCGAAGGTCAGCAACTTTGCTGAGAAGACAATGGGGGCAGAGAAACCCACTATCGCCATCGAGGGTCACAAAACGTTTTCCATGCATTCCGCAGCTGCAAGGACCAAGACCATCTGCGTTATCAGAGCGCGCAGAGATTCGGGGCTTCTCAATGGTATGTACACTTTGCATTAAAATTTGTTCTTGCTCAGACACCTATAATCGCTTGTGGAGATGGCGTCTAGATCGAAGACCCAATTTTTCAGTCTTCCAAGACCATTGATTCTGGCCCGTGCGGCGCCCAAATGGCAGTTATAGCATGACAATGCTCGGTTTCCGATACAAGTAGAGTCGGTGATACACATCTAGAAGTACTTTGTAAACCTGCAGTTTTTAACATCGGTAGAATGAATGTCTTGCCAAAGATAGCAAAGGGCTTTCGAGCGAGAAACACCTATGGCACTATTTGAATTAATTAGGAGTCACTCGAACTACACTTGGCAAACGAGCTCACTGCTATTTCTTAGGCTAGAGCTCGGCAACCCCTTCTGCATCTTGATGTCGTATCGTTGGTGCATTTCTTCAATAGATTAGACCGTGATTGCTCAGGAATGTAGACACAGTCGAACTTGGGAAAAGAAAGAGACATATGCCAGGGATTCGGTCGTAACACAACATTCCATATGTGCTCGATAATCTGATGCAACGAACAGCTGCGCGCCTTTGATTCCTATAGTCGCCACAGTTCTTCACATTCCTCTTGAAGACCACAAGAGGAATTTTTCACGCATCTACGAGATTTTCACCTCAGATTTGCCTGATTTCACAAAATGATTCCGAATAGTTCCAGTTTTTTCGCTTGGAAACATTTAGGCAGTATATCTATAGTCGATAGAGAATGTATAGGTCATGCCGAAAAATTGGAGTCATTCAATTTCATTTTATACTAAGCAAATACTTGCTTTGGCGTTGAAAATTTTAGAGATTTGTTCTTGCTTTCCTCCGAGCAAAGGCGGGGTAGAGAGGTGCGTGTACGAACTCTCGACTCGATTTGCCGAGCGAAACCACAAGGTGGTTGTTGCTACTTCATCGAGGGGAAAGAAAGCCAAGTTTCACAAGGAGAGGATTGACAAGCTCGACGTCATTCGATTTCCAGAGCGGTTTCATATCTTCGAGGCGCCTATCCTTCCGACGCTTTCGATGACTGCGCTCTTTGCTGATTACGACGTTCTCCACGTACACGGCATGAGTCCGACGATTACCGACCTTAGTATATTCTTCGCAAAGCTGAGAGGAAAGCCTGTCGTCTTGACGTATCACAACGATGCTGAGAGCGACAGGTGGGGCAGGATTGCGAAAGTCGCCGCCTTTGTTTATTCAACCCTCGCATCAGCAGTCATTCGGCGCGCGGACGTTATAGTAAGCTCTACCCGCTCATACGCTGAAACAAGCCCTGCGTTGAAGCCCTCCCTGGACAGACTAAAGGTGATCCCAATGGGAGTTGACGCAGAGAAATACGAACAACTCGATCTGACTGAGAAGGACGACTCCGAGCATGACTTGCTATTCGTGGGGCAATTGAAGGATTACAAGGGGGTTGAAGTGCTTCTCGAGGCCATCTACTACCTACGCTTAGAAGGGCACAACGTCAAACTCAAGGTTGTAGGAACAGGTCCAGAGTCTGGCAATCTTAGAAGACAGGCAAGGTTGCTCGGCCTCGAGCAAGACGTTCTATTCCTCGGCAACGTATCTGATACAGAATTGATGGAGTTGTATGCCACTTGCGATTCTTTAGTGCTCCCAAGCTTAAATCGCCGTGAAGCTTTCGGGATTGTGCTACTCGAGGCGATAGCCGCGGGTCGAAACGTTGTAGCGAGCGACATACCCGGAGTTAACGAGGTAGCTTCTCTAGGAGGCGGATACCTCGCAAGGCCGAATGATGCCCAATCTCTTGCAAACTCTATTCTCTCCTCTCTTCAAAACAAACGGCATCCGGAAAGCATCAGGATGGTTGCGAAGGAACTATCTTGGGACAAACTAGCAGCTAAGTATTTGTCAATCTTCGAAGAATTGGTCACTAAATCCTGAAACGCGTCCAAGATTCAAATCCGTGAGATGCATGACTCCATTTCCCAAAATGCGAAATGCATGGTGAATTTGAAATTTACTGCCTGAGTCTCGGCTTCATTATCCTTATAGATAATTCCTCTTTTTGAAGAGTAGCCCAAAAATTAGGTCTGACTAAAGTATGAAAACATTGAATTTCATTCTGCCAATCTCACTAATTCTTCTCTTCGCAATCGCATTCGCTCCAGCGGCTTTCGGAAGCACTCCGGGTGCGGGTTCGAGTCCGTCCAACATTGGACCGGATCAGTCAAGCATGTTGACCATATCCAATAACCAGGTGTTTGCCGTGGGCGCTGTCACGGTAACCGGCCCGGATGGCACTGTCTACAAATCTACGGTCTGCACCCTGTCAACGCCGTGCACGGGAAGCTCCTCGAGCAACGTGACCCTCTCCTTCGGCACGGGTGTCTCGGGATGGATTGTAACAACCGTCGGGGCTGGATGTGCTGGATACTCCCCAGCCTTGAATGGAGGAGCAAACACGCACTGCAACGGGCAGTATGAATATTCTGTAACGGGGCTCGCTCTCGCCCGGCCACCAATCTTCCGAGTGTCTGCTAACTTTAGCGTACCAGAATTTGGAGTCCCCGCGATAATGGTTGCGGCGGTAGGAATGGTCCTTCTCGCTCTGCGGTCAAAGTTAACAAGCAAAACCAGCATTCCAAAGATCTAGTTACAACTTTGAATGACCGACAAAAATGGTCATTCATTCCTTTTCTCCTTTCTTTCGAGCCTAATTTCTTCTTTGACGAATTTTCCAGTCCTTTTGATAATCACTTCTTACCCTGGTGGACGGATTCCTTCTCGGGGCGCTACAGGTCGTAGCTAGACGCCCTGTCCTACGGATTGTATGATTGATTTGTAGGCAAAGTAGGCGGGCTCTCGCGAGTTAAAGAAAGAAGGACTAGGTATCGATCCGTCAGAGTAGTATCCTGAAAAGTCGTTTGTATAAAATGGAATGATCATCGATGCGTTGATCTGACTATGGGCAAAGTTGCAGATTTCCTGAATCCACGTCGCATCAGTCTGAGCCCTCGAAGAGTCGTACACTGCACTCCCATCAGTACTCCAAGTCTCCGCTATCCAGACTGACTTTCCTCCACTTCCCAACATACTCAGAAACTTCGCGGTGCTCACCATGCCAGAGGAAGAGTAGATATCAAAACCAATGAACGAGATTGCTGGAATCTTTTCCACGCCTTGCAGGTAGGGAACATACATCTGGGGGTTGCTCCCCAGGCTGTCTGCAGCGACAGAGATGCCTACCTTTGTATTCGGAGAAACTGACAATACCGCAGAGGCCAATCTGTTTGTGAGGGCTAGCCAGCTGCTCGTGCTCTGGAATTGAGGGTTCGTTCTAGAGTCAGACACCAAATCAACGTACCAGCCAGGTTCTTTGATCACGATGTAGTAATCTGGATGGTAAGCCGAGGCGAGTGTAGTGACTCGCTTTATCCAAGCTGACTGGAATTGATCCCAGGGAAGCTGACCGCCGTGCCTGTAGCTTTCGGCCGCCGCGTCGGCGATAATCAACTTTAATCCGGCGCTTCGCACGGACTGTATTGTCGAATTCATTTGCGAAATTTCTGCTTGATTGTTAAAAAGCCACGGATCATAGTCCAAGTCGACTCTTATCGAATCAATCCCTGTCGATGCCAGCATCTTCAGGTCTGCGCTGATTATTAGAGGTGAGTTGTGCATCGCGTTATCGTAAGACGCAGTTTGGAGAACCGCACCGAAACCCATCGAAGTTGCGTTCTGCTGAACCGGAGTCGAGTTTCCCTGAGAAATGAATGATTGCGGAGACTGCGCAGTTGGACCTGTGATGGAAGTCGTCCTGTAGCCGTACGACACTGAGCAGAAGCAGGAACCGAGATACAAAGCCGTAATCAAGGCGGAAAGAAGCAGAAACGTCATTCTTCCCTTGGGCGTAGGCTCTCGATTCCACCTCATCATTCCGCGGTGTGTCACAACATGGTGTGCCAGTTCACACTATTAACGGAAATGAATTGGAGATAGCATGATGAGAACAGATATACTTCTAAATCTGAATTTCGGTACTTTGGGGCGTTGATACGTCCAAGGACCATCATTCTTGCTAGAGTGGGCAAAATTGAAGGAGCAGTTTACTTTGAGAGTATCCCTTTCATGGTGTAGTAATTCTGGATCATGCCGTAGTAATCCTCCTTCAAAGCATACCGCACGATGCCAGCTGAAAGCTTGCCCATGAAGAGAATCGAGCGCCACCCGAAGAGGTCCCTGTACCCCTTCCCTCCCCACAGCGCAGAGCGCCTGAGGTTCAATGGATGTCTTCCCTTGACAGGGATTCTGACCCACTTGCCATAGTTCAGAGCGTGCTGCCCTATCTGGTAATCCTCCCAGCTCCTCACCCACTTTGACGGATGCCAGCTTCGGAACACGTCAGTCCTGAGGATCGCGTCCCAGCATCCGTAGCTCCTCTCTCCTCTCTGAAGTTCCCTGGGCTTACCCTCGTAGTTTATCATCCCCTCCACTCCCACGACCCCCGGAGTGATGTATGATTTCAACAGGTCAAACCAGCCCTCCTCCACCTCGACGTCGTCGTCCAGAGTGACGACCCAAGGGGTTTGTGCTTTTTGAAAGAGAAGGTAGCGCGAGTAAGATACGGGAGAGCTCACATCTAGCAGAATCCGGTTCGCCGGTATCGAGCCATTCTGTATGTTCCTCCGCGCAGAAACCAGGGCGCGTTCCTTGTTCCTTGTGGATACGAGCACGTCAACGCTCTGCAACTCGTCGCTCGAATACGATGACATTTCTTTTGGTGCTCTCCCCTTTGCTCTCACGATTCATCATGATCTCAATCGAAGAAGTGGAGCAATTTGCACCGCAAGATTTCGCTCGGCGTAACAAGCCAATAAAAGTTTAGGGTCAAAGCGAAAAGGGCAAAGTCGAATCTTAGAAATTGGATCATCTCTGTGTGATGTCTCACATACCCTCGACTTTTCGAAACAAAGAGGGAGGAAAGATTTGTGCATCTATGTCCAACTTGGATGAACAACGCGCGCCAGGCGATGTAGGCAACCCAATCTATGGAGCAAATCGAATCTTCTCAACAGAATCAACCGGTAGCACTGATTAAGGCTCTCACCCGGACCATGTGTTATCGTGAGCGGATCCTAAGAGCTGAATACATCTCCAGTTAGGACAGGAGAGGCTGCGTCAGCATTTGGTCGACCATGAACAGAAACTCGGTCTGCTGGCAGCCCACACAAAAGAACGAGGAACATGGTGCCTCTTGCTTTTACGAGAGCGACCCAAATCCCCCACATCTGAGGAACAGCTCTCACCGCTAGCGATTGTTTTGGAGATCGCGAAGCATCTGCTCGAACTGCTCCTTGGTGATCTCTCCTCTCGCATACCTTTCTCTCAGAGTCTGGAGCGCGGGGTCGTAACGTGGGTAGTAGTATCCACCGCCGTAGTACCGCCTGCGCCAAGGGAAGAATAGCCATCGCACACCCAAGAAGATTATGAAGATTACAAAGAGGAAGCTCCAGAATCCGAAGAAGGGAAAAGGGAAGAAGAACAAGTACGGGCGCGGAAACGTTGCTCCAAAGATTGAGGGACCAAAGATCAACGAAAGAAGGGCGACCACTCCAATGAGGAGAAACAATGCTCCGATGGCTATCCAAATCCACCTGAAGGGACGGAAGAAGAAAGATGCCAATTCCTTTGGAATTCGACTCCTTTGGATAGGGACCCTTTCCTTCCCTTTACTCGCCGAGTCTCTTGAGCCTTTCGCCGAGTTCCTTTAGCCTTGCTCCGTAGCTTGCGAGTTTCGAGCGGTCAACCTTTGAGAGATCTTCAAAGTATGATATATACCCGCCAATCTCTCCGAGCATGTCCTCCACTCCGCGAGGAGTCTGTTGGAATGGCATGCCGAAGGGCCACTCCATCTCCGATTTGCCCTTTTCCGTGATTTGATACCTTCCATCGCCCATCTTGGTAACCAATCCTTCCGTTGCCATTTCGTCGAGCATTGGGTAAATTGAACCTGGTGAGGGACGCCAACCTCCCCAGCTCATTCGCTCAATCTCATCCATGATCTCAGCGCCGTTCTTCGGCCCTCTGGACACGATAGCGAGGACCCAGGGCCTCAGCCAGCCTCGCCTGTGACCTCCTCTCCAAGCTCTAAAACCGAACATAACTACCGATATCGAATAACCGATATCGAAACATATAGACTTTGCTGTGAGGTTCTGTTGCGTCTGATGGACTCCAACAATAACTTTCGATGTGTTGAATGTCTAATCATGCCGGCGCTGGCCATGCGAAGCAAGAGCCTACTTCGTTTCGATAACTCTTTGATCGGGTCTCTGCTGGTAACATTGTTATCCTCTCGGATACTGTCCTATGCTCCCTTGCCTTTCGCTCATGCTCTAACTAGCTCTGCTTCGAGGAACTAGAATCTGGATTCATCATTTTCTGGCTAAATATCTGGAGTGTATCAGTGCCGGAATTGCGGTAAGCTTCGCTCGATTCAAGATAAGGTGAGGCCTCTTCGTATTCATTCGATCCAATGATGCGAATTCCTACCGTGTTTTGTATTCGAAGGGCCATTCTCTCCTTTTCTTTATATACTCTCAATAGTCGTAGCCGTCACATACGCGAGCGGGGTACCGCATGTCTAACATGGTTTGGCGGCCTGAATTCAATTGTACCCCTTGTGTGTGGGTAGCCAAAGAGTAGTGCCTTTCAGGGACAAGAAAATTGCGAGTCTTTGACGGGGAACACATGTCTTTGAAAGCTAGACAAAAACCCGGAGAATTCAACCGAGTATTACTGATTAGAAAATAGCTTACTCGCTCTGTCCCAGACACTTTCGAGCAGACATTCGAGTCCTATCCAGGGATAAGAATACCCTCACCTTCGACCCCAGCACCTGCTCGCTTGATTATTATATTGGTGAAGTTTTTCCATACGCAGAAACAGTTTGACCAGCTCCTCCTCCAAAGGCGTCCCAGAAAGTGTCAGGAAAGCATGGGAATTTGCCAAGAGAAACCAGACCAAATTCATCAACGACCTCTGCAAGCTCGTGAGCCAGCCGAGCGTCTCTGCAAAAAATCAGGGGTTGAAAGAGTGCGCCGAACTTGTTAGGGCGATGATGAGTGAGCTCGGCATCAAAGCACGAATGATTGAGGTTCCGGGAGCTCCGCATGTGGTCTACGGAGAGCTCAAGTCTGGGCAAAAGGGCACGAAGACCCTCGTAATCTACAACCACTACGACGTGCAACCAGTGGAGCCGCTGGACGAGTGGAAGAGCGATCCATTCGAACCAAGGGTTTTCGGCGGAAAAATCTTCGGGCGGGGAGTTGGCGACGACAAGGGAGAAATCGTGGCCCGATTCAAGGCAATCGAGTCTATACAAAACTCCGGGGGCAAGGTCTCGCCCAACCTGAAGTGGGTCATCGAGGGCGAGGAGGAAGTGGGCAGTCCACATTTTCACCAATTCGTTCTGAAAAACAGGAACCTATTCCGCGGAGACGGATGCCTCTGGGAGGGTGGAGATCGCTCGGCGCGCGGCACGCCAGAAGTACACCTTGGCGTCAAGGGCCTTTTGTACGTCGAGTTCAGTCTGAAGGTGGGAAAGAAGGATCAGCATTCGATGTACGGGCCGATCGCCCCAAATCCCGCGTGGAGGCTTGTGAACCTCCTGAGCACGATAAGAGATAGAAATGGCAAGATCCTCATCAAAGGATTCTACGACGATGTTGCAAAACCCACGCCCGAAGAAAAGCGCCTCCTGCATGAGAACGAGTTCGACAGCGAAGAGCTCAGAAAAGCACTCCAGCTGGACTACCTCCTGGAGGAAAAGACAGATGAACAGACCGTCACGAAGCTGCTTTACTCGCCCACGGCAAACATCGCAGGATTTGGATCCGGTTACTTGGGAGAGGGATCTAAAACCATCGTGCCGAGAGAGGCATTTGTCAAGATGGATTTTCGCCTGGTGGCGAACATGCGAGCTGACGACATATTAGCAAGGCTACGAAGACACCTCAAAGAGAATGGGTTTGAAGATGTCAGACTGACTATCCATTCAAGAGAGGACCCGGCAAAGACCAACGTAGCAAGCTATATCGCGCAGACGCTGATAAGATGCACAGAGATGGTGTACGGAAGGAGGCCAAATGTCTGGCCCACGATCGCCGGAACAGGCCCGCTCTCACTTTTCACCAACAAGCTCAAACTCCCTACAGCGATGGGACTCGGCGTATCCTATCCGGGCTCGAGTTTCCACGCGCCAAACGAGCATATTCTGGTCGACCACTATGCAAAGGCGATCAGGCAGTTGATTTGCCTTTTCTCGACTTTCTGAAGCTCTTAACTTGAGAGGTCATCCTCGCCGAGCGGTGAGCGCTTTCTGTAGAAGGTATCTCCGCTCGCATCCTCGACCGTATCGAGAAAGCCTTGGGCAACGAGGGTGTGGCAGGCAGAGTCAACTGCATCGGGATCTAGGTCGACCTTGAACATCTTCTCGACTTCCTCCTCAATCTGGAATACGCCCTTGTCCTGCATGTCTCCCATCACGTAGAGTATCCTACCTTCCAAAGTGTCATTGCTCGGAGAGGGGGACTTTGGCAGCTCGATTCCGATCTTTCCCGATTTGATCAGATTGATGACTCTTGCCCAATCTTTGAGATCCTTTTTTCTGCTCCCGCCTGAAATATCCTCGATAAATTCTGCCTTCTTTTCGGTCCCGCCCTCATCCCTCCACCTGATTTTGAGCGAGGGCCTTCGGATAATGTGCTCCCTCCCTTCTTCGAGTTCAAGTCCGCGAAGTGGTATCGAAAGATTGTACTTGTTTGGGGCAATCCTGTTCAGGTCGTCCACATCTGCAAATCTTAGTCCAGCTGTGTCGCGGGGAAACGGAGTGAGCAAGAGGTCCTGTTCTTGGTTTGCGACTACGAAGAGCAGTCTAAGGTTCGTGAGGATCAGCGTGCCCTGCATCTTCCCACCAACATCGGAAGCGCCGCTCATTGTGACGCTCTGATCCTGGGCAAGGATGATTTCCTTCGCTTCCTCGTTTGGCAGTCCGCTACTATCCATTAGAAATGCTACAGATCCTTTTGAATGAATATACAGGATTTAAGCGAATCTAGCATCATACTTTGAAACTTACTATTTCTGTCAAGTTGGAAGTCAATAAGCGAAATTGAGCTGACACTTCTTTTCTTCCTACGCAATACAGCAATAGTTCGATCTACTCTGCAAGTCTTTCCTTGTAGTGCTGTCGAAACTTGCTCAGTTTTGGCGCGATTACTATCTGGCAATAGGGTTGCTCCGCATTGTTCTTGAAATATTCCTGGTGGTACTCCTCAGCCTTGTAAAAGGCCTTGAGCGGAACGACCTGAGTTACTATTGGGTCTTGGTGCGCGTTGCCCGAGTTTACCTCAGCGATCACCTTTTCGGCGGTCTTTCTCTGTTCCTCGTTCCCGTAGAATATCACAGACCGGTACTGCGTACCAACGTCAGCGCCCTGCCTGTTCAGTGTCGTGGGATCATGAATTGAGAAGAAAATTTCCAAAATGTCTCTGAAGGATATAGTACGCGGATCAAATGTCACCTGCACGACTTCGGCGTGCCCCGTAGTGTCTGTGCATACCTGTTGATAAGTTGGATTTGGGACACTGCCTCCAGAGTACCCGGATTCTACGCCTGTCACGCCTTTGAGCTGCGAGAAGACAGCTTCGGTGCACCAGAAGCATCCTCCACCGAGCGTCGCCACCTCTAAACCACCTTGAGATGCCGTCTCGCTGCCTGACCGTGATTGTGCTTTGCTCAATGTTGTCACATTCAAATTTCTGCTCCGCCGGTATAAACGCTTCACCCTCTCTCAGGTCAAGCGCGAATTGAGAAGTAGGGAGACTGAACTTCGATTGTCATTGGGAGCATTTGGCACATCTTCTCTTCTCCTGCAATGGGCGCGCGGATTTGTTGCACTTACGAGTATGATTTGCAAAATCGCAACGTTGATGAGCGTGAGGTAGGCTGACAAAAGAAAGGGGGGTTATCGACTATCTATTGGGGAGTATCACTACAATACTCGTTGCAATGGAGGATGTGGTTCTCCGGATTACCGAAGAAGGTGGTCGATTCAAGAGTCTCGAGGAACGACTAACATCAACCTCGCCGCAGTGCTTAGCCAATGACTCTTCTAATGAGAGTATTGTGTACTGTGGGACTCTTGAAAACGGTCTCTGGAAGAGTGAAGATGTTGGCTCCACATGGAAGAAGGTGGATCTTGGAGTCGAGTCGCAAAGCGTTACCTCGCTCGCAGTCAGCAATCTGGAGAGACCAAATGGATTTGGCGTTGTCTACGTGGGGATGGAGCCGAGCATGATCCTCAAGTCAAAAGACGGTGGCTCTTCGTGGGAGAACAAGGAGAGTCTTACAAAGCTCCCGTCTTCAAAGAACTGGAGCTTTCCGCCTCGGCCTTATACAAATCACGTGCGCTTTATTGCCCTAGATCCAGATCAAGCAGGAAAATTATACGTGGCCATAGAAGCTGGGGCACTAGTGAGAAGCTTCGACGGAGGCACAACCTGGAGTGACCGTGTGGTAAGTGGACCTTACGACACCCACACCCTTGCTACGCACAAACGTGCTCCCGGCCGGCTCTACTCGTCTGCTGGGGACGGCTACTTTGAGAGTTTAGACGGAGGAGATAATTGGAAGAGGAACGTGGATGGGCTCGGGGTCCACCAATACCTCTATGGCATCGCCGTCGACCCAAATGAACCGGATACGATAATCGTATCGGCATCCAGCGGACCTTGGAGGGCGCACTCTCAAAGCGATGCGGAGTCTGTAATTTATCGAAGATCTGTCGGAGAGAAAGAATGGACGCCGCTGGGAAGTGGATTGCCCGAACCTGAGGGGACTATTGTCAGCATTCTCGCGGGCGGGCCCTCTGGCGGCGGCGAATTCTATGCTGCTAACAACAAGGGAATCTACCGCTCAAACGACTCCGGGTTGAGCTGGGTGCGCCAAAGTATCCCTTGGAAGGATTCTTACCTGTCTCAGCACGCATGGAGCATTTGTGTTATAGAGACTAGCTGAGTCTTAGCGAGCAAATCTCCCGCACTTGCAACCGAGTATGAAAGAAGGCTATACCGAGTGCCCTAACTAAACCCTAATCCTAGGGCGAGAAGGACTTGTCCAGAGCCTCGTTCAATGCCAAGCACGAGCTGATGAGGGCTAGATGCGTGAAGGCTTGAGGAAAATTCCCGAGCGCCTCACCAGTTGGACCGACCTCTTCAGAATAGAGTCCAAGGTGGTTTGCGTAGGTGAACATTTCTTCAAGATACCTTCGGGCTTCCTGCAATTTTCCTGCCCTTGTCAGGGCTTCGACCAGCCAGAAGCTGCAGATAGAGAACGTACCCTCAGTCCCCTTCAAGCCATCCGAGGCTGCAGTTTCAATTCTGTATCTGTAAAGATGTGGCTCGTTCATTAGCTCTCTTTGCATTCTTTCAATCGTCTTGACCATGCGCTCGTCATAGCCGACGGTGAATCCGGTGAGAGAGATCGAGAGTGCGCTCGCGTCGATAGCGTCCCCACCGTAGTACTGAACAAAGCTCTGGTTCTCTTCGCTCCATCCCTTTTCCATGATTTCATTGTACACAGTGTCCCTTAGATTCCTCCATTGCTCCAATGGTGCGGGCAAACTCTGCTGTTCTGCAATCTTGATTGCTCGATCAAAAGCGACCCAAATCATCAAGCGTGAGTGGAGGAAATCCCTCTTACCTCCCCTGACCTCCCAGATCCCTTCGTCCTTGTTTTGCCAATTCTTTGACAACCACTCCATCATTTTGCCCATTGATTTGAATCCGCCGTACTTGACTCCTCTTTGCTTTGCGAAGATGTGCGCGGCATCCAGAGTTTCGCCATAAACATCTAGCTGTTCCTGCTTGTATGCGTCGTTTCCTATTCTTACAGGACTGCTATTGCGGTAGCCTTCGAGATGACCAAGGATCTCCTCATTCATCTTGTGACCTCCCTCGATGGTAAACATCGGCTGCATGTGTCCTCCTTGTGACTCTTCAACGCGATCTAAGAACCATTTGGCAAAATCAGTGGCTTCTTCATAGAGGCCAAGTTTCAACAAGCTGTTGAGAGTGAAAGCGGAATCTCTTAGCCAAGTGAATCGATAGTCCCAGTTGCGCTCGCCGCCGATTCCTTCGGGAAGGCTTGTCGTCGGGGCAGCGACGATTGCACCGGTTGGGGGCATACGTCAACATCTTCAACGTGAGCGCAGAACGGAGAACTGTCTCCCTCCATCGTCCCCGGTACTGACATTTTTGAAGCCAATTTCTCCAATAGTCAACTGTTTCGTACAGTTTGTCCCAATAAATGGGACCTGCCTCTGTATGGAGATCGACCCTGCCTTTTGCGCCTGTTTCGGCGATAAAGTATGCCAACTCACCCTTGTTCAGTTTGAACCTTGCCTGAGCTCCACCCGAGCCGTCATTCTCTACTGGAAAAGATGACGAAAGCCCCAAACTGATGTTGGTGCTTTCGAATACTGCTCCCTTGCCTGTCACATTCAAGTTGTGGCGATCTCTCGCGTAGTTGAAAGCGGGCCTGCAAACCATTTTGAACGACCCAAAACCACTCAAAATGCGGGCTCCTCGAAGTATCGCGTGGCTTTGAGTTCTTTCCTTTTGACGACGAATTGACATGAAATCTACAACTTCAGCAACACCTTGAGGTGTGAGAAACCTTGTGGTCAAAACATTGGTCTCTGGCAAGTAGTACTGCCTTATTTGTGCCTGATCAATGTTCGCTGGAGCAATGGTGAATGATCCTCCTATCTTGGCGTCAAGAATTGAGCCAAAGATGCTAGGGGAGTCGAATGCCGGGGAGCACCACCAATCAATTGTTCCGGTTTTCCCGACTAGAGCAACTGTGTGAAGATCTCCAATCACTCCATGGTCTTCGATAGGCAGGTAAGCTTGTGCTTTTTGAGGAACCTCCATCTGAGTTTCTCTTGCCATTGCTAGGAATTCACTTTGGTGTTTGTTACAGTAGTTCTCGGACATCTTTGTGCATGCTGTTAATTATTGGAATAAATGACGTGAATGCGAAGAAACTCGATTTATGTAAGAACAACGTCAGGCGGAAGGAAGGAAGGAATTGAAACTCATGAGACAAGTCATGCTTATTGCAGGCAAGGAGCCCAACCGTACCCCTCAGAAGACAAAGAGTTGACCGATGCGAGCGCAGTTGACCAATCCTGATTGAGGCCCAAAGATCGCGAGAGATTGGTCGCCCGTATTCCCTCACAGACATCTATACTTTGTACTTTGCTTTTCCTATCTTCTTCTTTACGCTTCCTTTTGTCTGTTCGAGGCTACCGCGTGCGCGTTCGGTTGGGCTGCCTTCTATCTTCCCCTTCGTCTTCCTGAGCTTACCCTTGACCTTGTCTTTTTCTCCGCTCAAAATGTCCTTTGACATCTTTTAATGTCTCTTGGAGAGGACTGTCGGTGCACTGAGCTATTTACTTCAGCTGAACAGATAATAGCAAAATTTACTCGGGTTCTGACTTCTTCATCATCAGTAAGATTCCCAAAGAGGAAAGTGTCTATCTCGTAAATATTGTATCGCGAAAGACATCTCCATTTCATGAGCTCAGCAGAGGAAGCAGGCAGAAAAGCCAAGGTCAATGAAACCGGACGCAAGTATCGGAAACCAAGCGATGAAGACTTGAGGAAGATCAAGAGAAATATCGACATGGAAGAGGAAGAGAGGCGAAGAGTCACCGGCGATGATCTGAAAACACGACCAGAAGGAAGTGGAGCCCAGTTCGAGTCACAAGCAAACGGAGAACAACAGGAACAAAGGCAAGGAGGTTGCCGGTAAGAACCCCTACTCTGAATGAAAGATCACCCGCCTAACTAAATCCGAAATTCACTCTAGTGACTTGTTTTCTTTGGCGTAAGCTTGGAGGCCAATCTCAAGAGTCTTGAGAATTCAGTGCGATTGATGTCAGGCGGGCCCTCGATCCTAATGTGGCGCATGTCCTTCCCAGTTCCTTCCAATAGTCTGGAATCGAGTTCGGCACCGCGCATGAAATAGAGGTTCAGATGGTCTTTGTAATCTGCAAACGCCACAATCATTTCTTTTCCAATAGTGTAAACAGGAATGCCCATCTTGATTCCTTCTTTCGCTTGCGGAAGGACTTGCTTGACGAGTCTTCTAATTTCACGAGCACATCGTCTACGTTTAGGGTCGATCTGTGCGACGAATTTCCCGACTTCGCCGGCCATTTCAGTTATCTCCTTTTCGTTTGGCCTCACTGGTGTGCAAAAGAGCTTTCGGGATCTGTCAGATTTAGCTTTCTTTCTCGCGTCATTTTCAACAATCCCGTAACTCAGCTGAGTTAGGAGATTCCGAGTGTAACAAAACGGCTGTAGCTCTAAGAACGCTATGGGCCAAAAGGGGTTTTCCGCAATAACAAAAAAAGAAATCAAGGATGATAATGTGAAAGGGTAGAAATCAACAATAGTCTTTGCAGCTCCCTTTGCGTTCGTATTAGAGTCTGCACTCCATGCGATGTGGAGGCGGCTCCATGAGAAATTAGCGAAGACTACAGTCTGCGTTCGACCATCTTGGGAATCAGGTTTTGAATATCTTTCGCAAATTTCTTCTCTTCCTTCTGGTTTTGTTCGGCGATCTTTTTCGTGGCGTCATCACCTGCTAGCTTGCTCTGATTCTTCAGGAATTCGTAGTGAGCAATTTCGAAGTTTTTCCAAGCGTACACATTCTTTATGTCGTCTCTCAACTTCATTTCAGATGTAGCATTCGGGGCTCTTGGAAACGTGATCGGAGGAGCCTGAGCCTTTTCAGTAGTTGTCTGTATTCCGAGTGCTTGCAATCTGCTCGAAATCCTTTGAACCTGTTCTTTTGTTTCCTCAACGTGCTGGACTAGCTTCTTCCTCATCTCTGGATCTGTGACCTCCGGAAGAATCATGTTCAGCTTCTCAAGGCTCGTGTTCTCCATCTTCAGGGCGTCCTCCAGTCCACGGCTAATTGGTTCGTTTGTTGCTATAGGCGCTCTTGAAATGGTCATGATGTATTGTTTCTTTGACCTATTGCCTTCGGTTACCTTAGTATAGGAACTGTAGCTTCAGAATAGAGGTATGTTACGGAGTTATGAACAGAAAAAAGAAACGCAAAGCCATTTCATCAGATAAATTTGAATGAAAAAAAGAGAGAAATAAAATTCAAGAAAAGTACGCAGGAGCGCACGCACAGGTCCCATGCGCGCACTCTGGCCCGACGGGTTTTCTAAGTGCTCTTACATCCTAAGAGCTTCCTTCAGTCCCTTGTACCTGTTTCGTATTGTGACCTCGGTCACTCCGGCCGCCTCTGCGATGTCCTTCTGCGTCTTGCTCTCGTTTTCCATGACGCAAGCGACGTAGAGTGCGGACGCAGCTAGCCCCATCGGGTCCTTGCCTGCGGAGGTTCTTGTATCCTGTGCCCTTCGCAGTATGTCTATCGCCCTTCTCTTTGTCCGCTCTGTGACACCGGCCTTGCTTGCAATCCTCGAGACACACTTTATCGGATCTGCAACTGGCATTCGGAGATCCATCTCTCGCAGGAGCAACCTGTAGGACCTTGCGAGGTCCTTCTTTTTCAGGTTGGCAACAGATGCCACGTCCTTGAGTGTCCTCGGAGTCTCCGTGTTCCTGAAAGCCGCGTAGAGTGATGCGGCAATCAATCCAGAAATGGATCTACCTCGAATCAATTTTCTCTCGATTGCCTTCCTATAGATGTAGGCCGCCTTCTCAATCACAGAGTCGCTGACGTTGAGCTTCTCGGCAAGTCTATCGAGCTCGCTGAATGCTTGACGCAGGTTCCTGTCGACCGATTCGTGTACCTGGCTTCTCCTGTCCCAGGTTCTCAGCCTCTCGAGCGTTGTCTTCATTGAAGATTGCAGAGAGCGACCCGAGGCGTCCCTGTTCTCGAGGCCGATGACGGTCGAAAGACCCATATCGTGCATTGCAAGTGTTGAGGGAATACCTGTTCTCCTAGGATCTCTGCCCATCTCAGAGTCCTGTTGGAACGATCTCCATTCTGGTCCGGCTTCCTCTATCCTTTCCTTTACCACGTACCCACAGTTGCTGCAAAACTGCTCGCCGCTAGCATTGTCGAGCAACATCTGTCCCTTGCCGCATCTAGGACAACGGTCGCCCCGCCTTTGCTGAAGCGCGAACAGGTTGCTATTGCCTTTTTTCTCCATACTCATTTTTGATTCACCAGAAAAACGTATCAGAAGAGGTTATATCAGTGCAAGCGGCCCTATAAACCTTGCGGTAGAGCCCTGAGGAATCCCGTTCGTTAGGACAGTATGACCTAAGCGAGTTAGGTCGCTTCCATTCTGCCCTTCGCCTCAGATACCCGTATCCTATGAAAGAAAAGTGTTTCTGCTAAGGCTGTGTGTCGGATTGCTTTAGGACTCTCAGGGCGCTAAAGGCTACCCAATCCTCCCAAAAACAGATGCCTTTGCAGGCCCTCTCAGGCTGTTCCACGCAAGGTCGGGTTGACCGCTTCAAGCAACCATTTGTCATCCTCTCTTTGCTTTGCCTTGAGTATCTCGACGATGTCCATCATTCGTTTTGCCATAACCAAGAAAGGTCATTGTGTCCAGTCCAATCATGAATCCTAACTTTAGTGGGGGGATTTGTGAAACCAAAACCATGGGGTCACCTGTGTCCTTGGTCAAGTCCCCACGCTCGAGGTGGAACTCGTAGCCCTTCTCGACTAACCTCTTTGTCAGTCTTGACCACCTGTTGTGAGGGAGTGCTGCTCAAGCGCTAACGAGTTCCATCAATTGAGAGTACCCACGGGAGAGAGACGAAGGAAGTTCCTGAGACCATCTTCCATCTGGCATTCCACGATTCTATCGTTGGTGTTCTCAAATCGAATTAAAATCTTGGCAAGGTCCCTCGAGATGCAGTTCTTCGATTCCTACTCAATTTGCGCCAGAGTGCTCAGTCACTCCTTGAAGAATACCCTGCATTTAGGACTACGCGAGATAAAGATGTACGTCCTAAACAATCCTTCGCGCCGTGCAAAAGGTGACCTACGGCAAGTCTTTTGCGACCTTGCTGAAAAGCCGTCGTAAGTGAGTGAGAAACCGATGGAGTTTTTCTCGATGAGATTTTCAGTTATACTGTGGAAGTTAGCACGAGGCAAGAATATACATCTTTAATGAAATGGCACAAATGGATATATGAGCTGACAGAGCATAAAGTAAGTGCCATAGACAACGCTTTTCTTTCCGTGAAGGCATTCCAAAATAGAAGGAAGCGCGACATATGTGAGCTCATGCTCTACTCTTCCACCACACTCCCTTTGCAAGAAGCATGTGAGGGAGCAAAAACCGAAAGCCGGTCAAAGCGAATCTAATCATTGGAAAAGAACAACGGCAAGATTGCTCTGCCTGAGCTTTGACGGTGGCGCCACTGTTTTGGAGAGAAGGCCCGGTCTACGGGTTCCGAGAATTCGACTTTGAAGGAGAAGTTTAACCAAAGAAATTGATCATCGCACAAATATCAGACCTACACCTCGGCCCACAGTTTGTCGAAGATTCCTATAGGAAGGCAGTGGAAGAGATACTCGAACTGAAACCTGACGTAGTGGTGGCATCCGGGGATTTCACCGAGAACGGTCTCCTGAGAGAGTACCGGCTCGCCGCAAAAGAAATGGATGCACTCAAAGGGTTTCCGGTCATCACTGTGGCGGGAAACCACGACTACAGGTCGACAGGCTACCTGATCTACAAGGAGATCTTCGGCGAAAAACAGATCAACCAACAGGGAGGTGCGGTCTTCTTCTCGGTCAGTACAGCGAGACCAGACAGGGACGAAGGAGAGGTTGGTCACAGACAGAACATCTGGCTAGAAGAGAGCTTGAAGAAGTACGAGGGCAAGGCGAAGGTTGTGGTGATGCACCATCATGTTATCCAGGTTCCGGACACTGGTACTGATAGGATCACTATTGTTGACGCGGGAGACGTTTTGAAAAGCCTCCTCGCCGCAGGGGCCACGCTCGTGCTCTGTGGCCACAGGCACAGGCCGTGGATGTGGAGGATTAACGAAATGCTAATTGTACATGCTGGTACGGTGTCGTCCGAGCGGACCAGAGGATACTTCGCAAACACTTACAACATCATTGAGCTAAATGAGAGCACTGGCGAGGCTAGCGTCTCGCTCAAACTCGTCGGCGGAAGGAGGATTCCGATGGACGAAGTGGTAAAAGAAAGGGAAACATACATCCCTCAAATCTGAGGAATAATTCTTCTTCGAACCGGACGTATTGCGAGATGTCATACAACTAGACTCCTCAGGCGATTACCTGCAGTAAAGAAAGTAGCCAACGGAAATGGGTTGTGAGTACTTCGAAAGATGAACCCGATATCGGCATTCTGGCTTTCCAAGCGGCAAGCCAAGGCGAGAGCCCTGATCCGCGGGAGCACGGTGCTCGACATCGGCTCGAGGACGGAGAAACTTCGCGAGAACGAGATAACACTTGACATCGACAAGACCGTCAGACCGGACATTTGCGCCTCAGCCGAGGCTCTGCCTCTTCGCGACGGTTCCTTTGACTACATAGTCATGCTTGAGGTCATCGAGCACCTTGATGACCAACAGCTTCACTCTGCGCTGAAGGAATGCAAGAGGGTCGCTCACAAGGCGATATTTTCTACGCCTAACTGCGACTCGGTCATTTGGGACAAGGTCGTCTGGCCCCTCTGGAGCCACACGGTTGGGAGAGAGTGGATCGGTGCACACAAGCAGTTCTTCGGCAAGGCTTCGCTCGCACAGCTGCTCGAGAACGAACACGACATGCAGATCATGGAACGGAACTACTCCCACTGGAACCTTCTAGTCCTCGTGAGCACAAGGGCAGGTGCTTCCTGATCCGCTTACGTTCAAATCCACGAGAGACGATGTTTGCCCCGTACTGGTCCTTAAAAGGTACGACGAACTCCAAAGAATTTCTTTTCTGTACGCTTGATTGGGCCAGATAAGAATACGTTTTATTTAAGCGGCTATTTCTCGCGCGAATGTGTAACGGCTTCGACACTATTCGCTTTTGTTATCGATTACTATCGTACGTAAGTCATATGTAATGAGTTTAAGTAGTAAAATCCGAGCGTCTTTTTCACACAGGCGCATTTTTTCCATCGCATCTTCAACGTAGTTGAAGTGGCACAATTCTTGTAGCTTTCATCAATGGAATTGTAAGATTCTTGACAGTGTTTAGCGGTACGCGACTATCGAGATTACAGAGAAAAATAAGGGCCATGCCCAAAACGCTTGCATAATCGGTATCTGCCCTAATTTCGACTGGCTGCTTCGCTTTCTTCAGGGAGACCTCGAAAATGATTCACTCCTTTTCCCACTTTTGATACAGTATTACCTCTGTTATGTACCACACTCTATACGGGGGTAGTACCCCTCTGTTTCACGACAAGTGTCAAGAATCAGCGATCGGATGAATATGCCTACCATGAACATAAGTTCCGTGGACCACATGTGTCAAGATGTTCCTTTGAATCTTGCTCGTTTGGCTGCTCGCTGGACAACTGGGTTTCCAAAACGCTTTAGGCAAATCATCTCACCTGATGCACGTTCGTTAATCATAGTGTAGGCAGGTCTCTCTGTCCTAGAGATCTGAAGATGATAATGTGGTATGACTGTGAATGAGACTGGGTGTTCTTTCAGTTTCGCTGAGGTGAGTGACGCAGAGGAATCGGGCTGATTAGAAATGTTTGAGTATCTCTCAGACAAGCGCCAGCTCTCGCACTAATCTCCGAGCCACAAGGTCGAACTATTTTCTGTATGAGAATCATAAAGAAAAACAGCCCACAACTCGACCGCAATCACTTTTGGCGCCAATTCAACCGAGTCATGGCCTGAAACCGAGAGTCCTCCGAGACGAAGGGCGATTTTTCAAGGAGTTGGTCGAAGGACTCGGCCACGAGTTTCCGTTGTCTTGTGTTCTTGGATATTGCTCGGGATTTGCCCCGAGAAAAATCCAATACCTGCACTTGAGCGCGGCATGCTCACCCGCAGAACTTTCAGTGTGCGCAGAGCGGTGAGCCTATTCAACGGGCTAGACAGAATCGACATTCATGATCACTTCGTGCCCTGCGATAGGTGCGCGAACAGGTTGAACGACTCAATAATCAATTTCTGATTATCAACTGACCTCAACGTAAGAGTCTCAAAGTCAAACAAATCATGTTGTATCCAACATTCCATAAAGGCGTACTTGGACTTCAAGACATCGTATTGCTTACCACGAACGAAAGAAGAATGGCAACCGGTCGTTGCATCAGGTTCGACCGATCTACCAAGAACTTTTTCAAAGGACGACTCCCCAATGGGCGATGTTACAATTCGTATTTTCTATTCGACGACCTGAATTCAAATCTAAACAGCACCTTCGAAGCTGCCGTTGGGAGTCAGAATCACTCTTTCTCTCACGATTTAATCGCTGATCGACTATACCATACATATCCGTACTTATTCACTATACGAAGGCTTTATCCGAGGTTTCGGCGAAGATATGCACAATTCTCCTCTTTATGCCCGACACGGTGTGTGACCTGACGCGGCTCCAGAGAAGAAACAGATTATGGAAAAATGGTGTGATTAGAAATGAGCGCAATACTTTCTAGTGCAGATTCTAAGGACGAGAACACTGATTCACTGAATCAAGTTACAACGGCGAGCGAACATCCCGAAGAGCTCGAAGTACGCAGGGAACTCAGGAGAGGGCTCGCGAGGGGCGATGAAATACTGCTTCCGATCAATGGCCTCGAAGATAGGGACGCAAGAGCCAAGGAAGTTGTACAATACGCAATCTCCATGGCAAAAAAGTTCAGGATGAAGATTGTCTTGCTCTATGCCATACCAAATGTAGAACTCTCTGATGAGTATATACAGTACGCCAAGATTGAGGGTATCACCGATTACTACTCCTCATATCTGGAGTCAATTAGCGCTGAATCCTTCTCGAGATGGACCAAGGTTCTTCGCGCAGAAGGAGTAGAATTCGAAACAATGACCTACGTAGGGAGTCTGAACAGGGCTATCAGGGATGCTTCTGAATTTAGGAGCATCGGCCTTGTCATCTCAACGCCAGGTTCTAGGCCGCGCATCGGCTTGATCCAGCGCATCTTTGGTCATGGAAATATCTCGTATAAAGTCTCAGACCACTCTGGTGTCCCGGTGCTGTCCGTACCCTGATAGACCTGCCAAAGGAATTCCACTCGGCTACCCGAGCAAATCCATTTTCTCTAGTGTGATGGATGCGAAGAGAGGACACTTACGCAGCAACTACAGGGCACACTGCGTAGCCCCCTTCGTCTCTTTTTCTTTCTCAACAAACAGCCATTTCGCGTCAGGCGATTCTATCAAAGCAGGACCATGTCCCACGGTGGCAGGCAACGCCAACCTGATCCACAACGTAGAGCAATGTATCCGAGTCGCAGTCCAATTTTATTTCACGAATCTTCTGCACATGGCCGGAAGTCTCGCCTTTTTTCCAGAGCGAAGACCTTGACCTGCTCCAGTAGTGTGCCACGCGAGTTTCAAATGACAAGCGGAGAGCCTCCTTGTTTGCGTAAGCGAGCATTAAGATATCTTTGGTCTTTCGGTCCTGAACCACGACGGGGACAAGCCCGCCCCCTTTTTCAAAATCAACAGTGTTGACAAAGCTATCGACATCTTCTTTTCGCATCTCCGTTTCTTTCACGTTGTTGTTTTCTTCTACTACGTTGTTCATCTTGTTGTCCTCCTCAACTCAAAAACCAGAAAGATCATCTCTCACTACGACATTGTTTGAAAGCAGGTACCTCTTGACTTGCCCGATTGCGAGCTCACCATAGTGAAAAACCGAAGCGGCAAGCGCTGCATCGGCAGGGTTTTCGCATTTGAAGATCTCAAGAAAGTGCTCTATCTTCCCGCAGCCGCCGCTCGCTATCACGGGCAGAGAGACGGTCGAACAAATCGCTTGAGTAAGCTCGATATCATAACCATCCTTTGTCCCATCTTTATCCATCGAGGTCAGAAGTATCTCTCCAGCTCCGCGTTTCTCAGCCTCGGAGGACCAAGAAATTGCGTCAATCTCGGTATCAAAGGATCCGCCGTAAGTGCAAACAGTAAAGCCGCTTTGTGTGCTTGGACTTCGCTTGGCGTCTATGGCAACCACGACGCACTGCTGCCCGAAAACCTCAGAGAGATCTGAAATCAGACTCGGATTTTTCACTGCACTTGTGTTGACACTTACTTTGTCAGCTCCGCTTGAAAGAACGGCGCGCGCATCTTCCACGGAAGAGATCCCACCGCCAATCGTAAACGGGATGTCCAACCCCTCGGCGACTCTCCTCGCGAGCGCCATGTGGGTCTTTCTCTTCTCCTTCGAAGCTGTGATGTCGAGGAACACTAGCTCGTCTGCACCGGCGTCGCAATACATCTTTGCGAGTTCCACGGGATCTCCGGCATTGCGAAGCGAACCAAACTTTATTCCCTTCACAACGTTGCCTTCCCTTATGTCAAGGCATGGTATGATTCTCTTTGCAAGCATCTAGATGAGTTTGGCCATCCACTGTCTTTGCATTTTTTTGCTTAGCACTGCTTACGCGTTGAACCTTTGAAAGACTGTCGTAGGTTCGACTTTTCCCTCGTAGAGAGCCTTTCCGATGATTGCCTCACAGATTCCTAGGTTCTCTAACTTTTCGAGGTCTTCTTCGGAGGAAATGCCCCCGCTCGCAATCAAGCAGAGCCCGCGTTCTTTACCATCGTTGTTAATGCTAGAAAGTTTTTGAAAGTCAGGGCCCTCCAGCGTTCCGTCGCTTTGAACCGAAGTCAGGAGAAAAGTGGTAAAGCCAAAACCCGCGAACCTCACCAAAGCCTCGGACACCTGCTCTTCGACACCCGCCTTCCACCCATCAATTCTCACTCGACCTGTCGTGTCGTAGTCAAGAGCGAGCACGACTCGCTGTGCGCCAAACTCGGCAAGCAGTGCAAGCGCTGAATTGAGATCTCTGTACGCAAGCGAACTCACCACGACCCTGTTAGCGCCCTGCGAGAAGGCAGAAGAAGCGACTTCGCCACTCCTGATTCCACCCGCAATTTGAATTTTGAGATCCGTTCCCTTGAATTCGGCGAGGATGTCCCGAATGATCGTCCGGTTGCGCTCTCTGTCATTGTGAAGCGCGCCGTTTAGATCAACAAGGTGAACAAGACGCGCTCCACACTCGTGAAAATTTCTAGCAGTCTCCTGCGGGCTGTCCGAGTACCACTTTGCTGTACTTTCCTCGCCCTGTCTTACTCTGACAACCTTTCCATCCAGAATGTCAATTGCGGGAATTGCTAGCGTATCGAGCCAACTCATCTCCTCTCGAGTGCAAGGGTCAGAAAGTTAGATAGTATTCTAGATCCTGCTGTGTGGGACTTTTCAGGATGAAACTGTGTCCCGAATACACTACCCTCTGATACTACTGCGGGGAACTTTGTTCCAGCATACTCGCTCCATGCCTCGACGATGCTTGAATCATAGGGCTCTGGGAAGTAAGAGTGAACGTAGTAGACCCACTCCGAGCGCCCTATCCCTGCGCACAGTGTTAAGTCACGGTCGGGCGAAGATTGTGACGGATTCATCGTATTCCAGCCCATGTGAGGGACCTTGCAATGTGCGGTGGGGACAAATCGCTTGACACTTCCACGAAAGAGCTTCAAGCCCTCACCAGGTCCCTCCTCGCTTGATTCAAACAACAGTTGCATCCCTAGACATATCCCCAGAAGGGGCATCTTCTTTTCTCTGACATCGCGGAGGATTGCCTCCTTGTTCTCGCTCAGTATTCTCTGCGCCGAGGGAAAGCTTCCGACCCCAGGAAGAACGAGCGCATCAACTTCGTCGGCGCTTCGGTACCTGGAATCAACAATCATGTTCACCTGCTCCCTACTGTCCTTGGAAAGTCGTTCTAACGAGTTCTGAATGCTGAACAGGTTTCCCGACCCATAGTCGAGAACTTGAATTTGTGCTGCCAAGGAGCCTATCTTGTCACCTATTGAATCAAGTCTCACATCTTTCCCTTGGAGGAAGGAAGTTCCGCTCCTGCTTTACTCATTCTTCGAGGATCCGCCTCCATGGCTCTACGCAGTGCGAGCGCAAGTGCTTTGAAGCATGCCTCGACTTTGTGGTGATCGTTTGTACCATACTCTACTCGCAGGTGCATCGTACACTGAAGAGAATCGCAAAGTGACCTGAAGAAGTGGAGCAGATCCTCCTTGGGCAAATCCTCAACGTAACTGCGCCTGACCTCGACTCCCGAGGAGACAAAGTATGTGCGCTTTACGAGGTCCACCGAGGCAAAAGCGAGCGATTCGTCCATGGGGGCGTAGGCGGATCCGAATCGTACAATGCCTTTTCTTTCGCCTAGTGCATTGGAGATGCATCTCCCTAGGGCTAGAGCCGTGTCCTCGATTATGTGGTGCTTGAGGTCGCCATCCGCTTCGATTTCGACGTCGATGAGGCTGTGTGTCGAGAAACCAGCAATCATGTGGTCGAGGAACTTTGTGCCGGTTGTGACCCTGCTCTTTCCAGTCCCATCCACGTTCACCCTGACCTTGGTCTTCGTCTCCTTGGTTTGCGCTTCAACTTGCGCAATTCTGGATGAACTAGTTACCGAGTTAGACACTGAAGACCAGGTCCCTCTATCTCTTATCAGTGCCTTGGGTTGGTGTAACTTTGTCCTCTTAATTGACTTTGACAACTTTGTTTTCCTTCCTACTGCTGGGCTGAGTTTCTGATCTGATTACTCAACAGTGCCCTGGAGAGTTCGTTAACGTTGGACACTATGCAATCTACTGCATCGCCCTGTGACCTAAAGAATTCTGCTTTTTGCCTGTCCTCAGCGATCGCAGCAAACAGCACACTCATCTCAGCTGTGCCGGCAATCTCATTCGCTCTTTTTACCATCAGCATATCTTCACCCGAGTCTCCGACATATAATATTGGGGACTGAAGTGATTGAGGTTGACCGTTTACTAACGCAGATGCCACTCTTAGCATCGGTTTTGGGGAAGGCTTCACCTCCTCGGAATTCAGGAGATAATCTCCTGTGAAGAGACACAGTGAGGGATTTGTAAAATACTTGCCAAAGAGAGAGCCCAGTGTATGGATGGTGGGCACTCTGGGTCTCCCAGTGATGATCCCGAGGTTATTCGAGCAAAGCTGCGATAACGATTCCAATGTCATTGGTTTGATTATCAACTTCTCATTGTTGATGAGTCCGGGTTTTGAAAAAGTCGACGTGGCACACTCGAAACCATAGGTACTACGGAACACATTCGTGCCGTACATGGCCTCGTCAAAGAAGGTGGCGAGGAGGCTTTCGCCCACAGGTGCTGGATATGAAATAGATCGATAAAACTGATCGAGTAACATTGCATCGGGAATGAGTTTGGATATCAGCGCATCTCTCCTCGATCCGAGCTGGGATTCCTCCACAACCGTTGCTAATTCTGCAAGATCGATAATTCTATTTGATGATGAAGTTGTAGAGGATGGGTAGAGCTCGCTGCTCAGAGGAATGGAGAGAGATTCGGATGTGATTGAAGAATCCTCCTCTTTTCCCATGGCCTCCAGTACCTTTGATTCAAAGTAGCGAAGCCTAGAAGAAATTGGTGTCAACGTGCTAAGAGAAAGTATTGTCTCCCTTGACGAAGACCTGGCAAAAAGATAGGCAACTATCACGGCTAGCGAATCCCAGTCGTTGTTAAATGTCCCAAGCCTGCGGAGAGCTTCCAGAGCATTTCTCAGTTGGTCAGTAGAGAATTTCAGGCCGAGCAGAGAAGCGAAGGCGCTTGCGCTGACCTCAAGTGCCAGGTCGTAGGAATCCTTTGCATCAATCAAGACGCCGTCGCAGTCAAAGACTATCCCTGCAAAGGGTTGGCCACCACTGCTGCGTGTTCCTCTTTCAAGTGCTCCGAGCAGCCTTTGAGAGATTTTGTATAGTGTCAATTCAAAGAATCACAAACCTGCTTTATTATTTTCCAGCTGGTGTCCTTCCCTTCATGCGCTCCTTGCGGCTATGATTCTTCTTAGGGCATAGAGAAGCCTTGCGTTAAGTTGCTTTGTTCCCACCGTGATTCTGAGGAATCCTGACTGCGGGCCGATTTTTTCGATTAACTTGACCGCGATCTTGTACTTTTTCAAAAGCTCAAAAGCAACTTTCCTAGCGATGGGGCTTTGAACGAGGATGAAGTTGCCCTCGGAGTTGTGCCCAGATAGGAACGGTGGATTCGGCTTTGTCTTGCCCATCCCCTCAATCCCACTCAAAAGCTCGCTCCGAAGCTGGACAGTCCTATTAGCCCACTCTAGTACAGTTGCTCTCCTTCTCAACAACTCGGTCGCAACAAGCACTCCGAAACCTGCAACAGGAAAAGGATACTGAAAATCGTCCTCGAAAGACCTTACAAAATCAGGATCCGAAGAGAGAAAGTATCCGAGCCTGTGGGAAGCAAGCGCGAACGCCTTCGAGAATGTGCGCATTATGATGAGGTTTCTGCAAGTGCCGAGTAGTCTGGTCGCTTCATATCTCGCATACTCAACGTAGGCTTCGTCAAGAAGTATTGTCACATCGGGCAGCGATTCCACAATCCCCTTCACTTGATCCAGGGGATACTGGACTCCCGTGGGATTGTTCGGTGAAGCAAGTGCCAATACTCTTGCTCTGCCTTGGGATTTTGATTTACACGCACGGATTACATCATGTTCATTGAGCGCAAACCCGGCATCCACTTGGGAAGAACTAACGAAAGGCTTCACTGGAACCTGTACGACTCTCGCTCCAATTCGCCTGGCCATGAGCGCGTAGAGAGAAAATGTTGGGTCTACCGTCACCAGTTCGTCTTCGGCCTTCCGCAATTTCATGCGAAACAAGAGGTCGATCAGCTGGTCACTTCCATCGCCGAGGCAGACCATCTCAGGAGAACACTTGCAGTATTTTGCAATCTCAACCTTCAGAGAGTACATCTCGCCCTCGTTGAGCTCCGAGGGGTAATATCTTGAGGAGAGTTTGTCCAGGCACTTGGCGGTCACGGATCTGATAAAGTTCTCGGGAAGTACGAGGTTCTCATTGAGGTTCATTCGAACCAGATTTCTTACAGAGTAGTCTATCTTAAGCGGAGATTGCTCATACTTGAGATCTGCGGACGTGCTAGCGGGCAAATCCGTTCTATCAGGAAGACGGAGTTGAGTGTCTTCACGCTCAATTAGGTTCGTGACCCTCTTACCTCCCCTTGCTTTTTTGTCGGCTCTGTTTTCCTTTTCTTCTCCTTGGGCCTTCTACGATACGTCTGAACCTTGTGTTTGCAGCTGCGGCGTGATTTGGCAGTCCTTCTAGTTTTGCCAGCTCGGCGAGCGGTTTTAGGGCTCTTCTTAGCGATGCAGAGCTTGATCGGACCACTGTTACCCTCCTGAGGAAGGTCTCTACTGAAAGACCTGAAGACCTTGAAGCTGATCCCCCGGTTGGTAGTATGTGGTCAGTACCTACTATGTAGTCCGTGGCGGAGCAGGGGACGTACTCTCCACTGAGGATGAGCCCTGCTGAAGTAAGCTTGCGTTCGAAACTACTAGCGTTGCTTGCGTGTAGCTCCAAGTGTTCGGGTGCAAAAGATTGTGCAAACTCGACGGCTTCATCCAAGGACCTTGCCTTGACGGAAAATAGGCAGGATTGTCTGATATGCTCGTAGCGCTCCCTCTTGATCGAAACCGCCTCGTACGTCGCGTCCCTCACTCTGCTGAGAAATTCCGCCGAATCACTGACAACGCCAATCAGCGTTTTGTTGCCATGCTCCGCTTGAGATATCAAGTCCTCGGATACTAGGTCCGGCCTAGCCCGACGGTCGGCGAGTATCAGGAGCTCGGTGGGCCCCGCCAGCGCGTCTATCAGAACGGCACCAGAAGCCGAGACCTGCCTCTTTGCCTCAGTGACATACTGATTTCCAGGCCCCGCAATCAGTTCGACCTTTTGGATTGACTCACTTCCGTAAGCTAGTGAAGCAATTGCCTGCGCACCACCGAGCTTTATCACTTCACTCACTCCACACAGCGAGGCCGCGTAGAGCAAAGCTGGGGCAACCTTGCCAGAGGAATTAGGCGGTGTCGCGAGGACAATGTCAGAGACGCCAGCTTCCCTTGCCGGCGCGCATATCATAAGAACGGTACTTGGGTAGGAAGCGAGGCCCCCAGGGACGTAGCCCCCGATCCTTTTTAGCGGCGCAAAGCTCTCTTCCACTGTAAAGCCAAGCGGGGTTCTATACGTACACTTCCTGTACCTCTTCCTCATCTGTGACTTGGCGAGCCAGCGAATTTGCGCGTGCGCGCTACGAAGAGCTTCTTTCTGCTGTTTAGAAAGGCTCTCCGATGCGATGTCAAACTCGTCTTTAGGCACAAAAAGTGATTTCGCGGTTGAGAAAGAGGCTCCGTCGTATCTCGCTGAGAGCTCGAGCAGAGCAGCATCTCCTTCATTTTTTACCTTTGTGATAATTTCTGAAACCCTTGATTCGAAGTGGGTATTGCTAGGCGACTTGGAGTTATCTCCTCTGATTTCGGAGACGATTTCACGCAGAGGAGTGGAACCCGAGATTTCAAACTCCTGAAAAGAAATCAACTGGTTTTCTTGTTCTGGAGGTTCCTCTGACAAGCTACTGTACTCGGTCGATTGATTAACGGACATTGTATGCTCCTAATCGCCTCGTCTTGCTGTAATCCCCACGGCTTTGCCCAAATAGCTCCCTTTCTCAGGGCAGCCCCTTTGCTGATTTGTTCTTACCATTCAGGTCAAAGGTCTCGATCTCTTCGAGCGGAAGAATCTGCCGGGGTTCGTGGACCACAAGTCCCTGCGAGAGCTTCCTCAGCTTTGGGATCGCCTTTATGAGATAATCCCTGTCTATTATGGTGTTGACCGAGTACCAATCCTTGTCAGAAAGTTCGCTTACCGTCGGCTTCTTAAGAGCAGGCAACGCATCAATCAGCTTTTGGAGGTTCTCTTTTCTTACGTTGACGAAGATGTGCAATTTCTTCGAGCCCTCGACCGTGCCTTTGAGCATCGACATTATGTCGAGTACCTTTTCCCTTTTCTCTCCATCTTTAAGAGCGGATGGCGAAGCGATGAGACGCGCCGTAGACTTGAGGAGAGTCTCTATCGGAACAAGCCCGTTCTGTTCGAGGGTTGTGCCCGTCTCGACCACATCCATGATCGCGTCAGCGTCCTCAGGAGGTTTCGCCTCCGTTGCTCCAAAGGAGAGGTAGATACTTGCGAGGTCGTTTTCTCCCTTTGTCCACCATGGAGTGATTTGCTTTGGCGCCTTCGAACCAAAGTAATCCCGATAGAAGGGGAGTGATGTCAGATACTCCGAAGCAATGTTGAGGTACTCGGTGGCGAGCCGAAACTTCTTCCCCTCTCTCCAGTGGTTTTCGCAAATCTCGGCTAGCGAGAGCTTCGAGATCTGTTTTGGTACGGCCATTACGAGCCTGACCTGGCCATATTCAAGGTCGAGAACTTCGCTTACGCCAGCTTTTGTCTCCCTTATCCAGTCTGACCCCGTGATTCCAAGATCCTGCACTCCCTCTTCGACAAACCTTGGTATTTCTTGTGGCCTGAGAATCTTAATCTCAATGTCTTCGTCGTTGATTATCGGCCTATAGGTCCTGTCTTGCCCGCGTATTTTGTAACCCGATCTCTCAAAGAAAGAAAAGGTAGCCTTCTCAAGCGAGCCTTTCGGCAGGGCGAGTTTGATCAGTTTTCCTTGCGAACTCATAGAGAAGACACCTCTGAGAAATCTCTCAAAAGAGTTGTCCAAACTCCACGCTCGGAGCAAGAGATCAATTGAGTGAAAGATGGGACAGGAGAAGAGAAGACAGTGAGACCTAAGAATTGTGTACTAACGACGATGAACGCAAACACCGTCGATGAAGACAGTCACCTTTTGACAACTATTGCGTATTACACCTTCAAACTAACTTATGAGTTCGAGAGCCTATATAACCGTATGTTCGATATTCGCAGAAACAGGCGGAACAATAAGATTGGAATGGCTCAGATCTGGAAGACTACATTGGAGCATCATCAACTTGTTTTCTATTCTACGAGGCATTCTGTCTGCCTAGAGCCAGTTTCACTCCCCTCGATCCAGTCGCTTCCTCCTGACTTGAGTGGAAGATGATGTTCGAAAACGAAGTGCGATGTGCGTCTATTTTTGCAATAGCTCAATTCACAAAAAGAAGATTGGATCACTCTGGATCATACGCGGGTTCGGCATTCCAATTGAGTTCCTTTCTTCGAACGAATGCTGGAGCGTCCTTGGCAAAGAAGGAGAAGACTGCCGCAATAGGCGCGCTTGAGGCCGTGGACTGTCCAATCTTCAGCCTTCCTTTCCTATCCAATTCATTCTCAGAGCCCTTTGGGCTGCCCCGTTTACTTAACGACCGATCGGCCTAAGGCCGAGTGCCCGCTCTCCTTTCTTTGTGACCAACATTGGAAAGAGAACGAACACCGTTCGAAATCATGTACTACGCTGTATATCTGGTCTTCGA
>Ga0209061_1000546_pt1 | contig 89695 bp, 97 predicted proteins | sample Coa_R1_10_FD_187157 | JGI IMG/M metagenome (GOLD analysis project Ga0209061, IMG submission 187157) | Surface soil microbial communities from Centralia Pennsylvania, which are recovering from an underground coalmine fire - Coalmine... | ecosystem: Environmental > Terrestrial > Soil >...
GTGCCGACTTCATCCGGGTTCGTGGAAATACTGTAGCTGGCGAGCAGAGCCGTTAGAGGCTCCTTCAGTTCGGTGGGAATATCGGTCAGAAGGATGTTTTGCTGCGGCGTGAGGCGCACACCGAGGCCAAATTGTTCGATGGCGTGACGCAGGCCGCTGCGCAGTTGCAGCGTCGCCCCGTCTTTGACGCGCCCATTCTCGATGTGCAGGCCGAGATACCAGCGACCATCGTACTGCCTGTGCCAGCCGAGATGATCTTCGGCCTCCTGCCAGCTAAGGGGCAGCGGGTTCTGTACATGGCGCCCCAGCCGCTGCTCCAGTTCGTGCCGGAACCAGTCGATGCCGCGCTCTTCGACCACATATTTCATGCGGGCATGTTTGCGGTTCGCGCGATCACCGTAGTCGCGCTGAATGGTGACAATGGTTTCCACGATCTCCACCACCTCGTCAACGTCTGCAAAACAGAGCGGGGTCGCCAGGCGAGGGTAGGTCTCAGCTTTGCCGTGCGTCATGCCCATGCCGCCGCCGACGAGCACGGTGAAGCCCTTCAGCCGCTCAACTTCTAAAGCGGCAACGAGGCCGATATCCTGGGTGTAGACATCAATACAGTTGTCATCTGGAAAGGCGACGCCTATCTTAAATTTGCGCGGCAGGTAGGTCGGCCCATAGATGGGTTCCACCTCTGCCTCCGGTTCGGGTGTGCTGATCGTTTTCACCTGCTCGCCATCGACCCAGATTTCGTGATAAGCCTGACTGCGCGGGGCGAGATGCATGGCAATGCGGTGCGCGACCTCCTGCACCTGCGCGTGCGCGCGACTGGCAGCCGGAGCCGGACAGGCCATGACGTTGCGGTTGACATCTCCACAGGCAGCCAGCGTGGAGAGCAGCGCCTCGTTGATCTCGTGGATCGTCGCGTGCAGATCGCCCTTAAGTACCCCGTGCAACTGAATACCCTGCCGCGTCGTCACCCGCAATGTGCCATTGCCGTAGCGTTGCGCCAGGGCGTCTTCCACAAGATACTGTTCGGCGGTCAGTACGCCGCCCGGAATGCGCGAACGCACCATAAACTGGTACGCCTTCTCTTCGCGCGCGGCTTTGCGCGCCTGGCGCACGTCCCGGTTCTCCTGCTGGTAAATACCATGAAACTTGATCAGTTGTACCTGGTCTTCCGTGAAGCGTGAGCTATCCTGCTGCAACTCTTCAGCGATCTCCCCGCGCAGGTGGTCGCTTTCCAGCTTGATGCGCTCTACCTTACTTCCTCCACCGGGTCCCAGATCAATCAAAGCCTTCTTTTCTTCGCCGGACATTGGCAATGCTTTCCTTTCCCGCGTCGCGCCAAAAAAAATTCCTCATCCCATACAGGGACGAGGAACTATGGCATCTTCGCGATTCCACCCTGATTTATCGGTATCTCACAATACCGACCTCTACAAGTGTTCGATACACTTTAGCCTGTAACGGGGCCTTCCGGCACAGCCTACAGATCAACGAGATCATTCGACCTGCAACTCCGAGGTGCAGCTTCAACGCCCGGTGACGCTGGCCTCCCAGCTCCGCCAGCTCTCTGTAGTCACCTCCAACGTTTACTCGTCCTCTTCACCGTCTTTTCAAAAACGCACCGTTGCTTTCTGTTTTCTTTTCGATATCACCATTGCTCATTACCAATGATAACCAAGTTGATCTAGTAAGTCAAGATTAGCGACCAGAAATTTTCTTTTGATGGTGAAGAAAATAAAGTTATGGCGATCAGAGGGTATTCAGAGCGTAATAAGCAGCCCGACGGCGATGCCGAGCAGGCCGCCAACGAGGACCTGGATGGGAGTGTGGCCGATGAGTTCGCGCAGGCGCTTCTCGCCGATGGGATGGCCCTTCCAGGCTTCATCGATCATCTGGTTGATAATTCGCGCCTGGATGCTTACAGCGCGGCGCACGCCAGCGGCGTCGTACATGACGATGCTTGCCAGGACGACGGAGATAGCGAAGGAGGCAGAACCCAGACCGGCGACGCGGCCCGTGGCTGTCGCCAGCCCGGTCACAAAAGCTGAATGCGAACTGGGCATGCCGCCGGACGAGACGAGCTTACTCAGGCTGAGCTGACGAGAGCGTATCAGTTCATACAGGGTTTTGCTCACCTGCGCGACGGCCCAGGCGAGGAATGCCGCGATCAAGATGCGGTTCTCTAACAGTGCAGCCATTGTTTTTCGCGTTCTGACCCCTTCTTCAAGCTATCAAACTGTCTCTATTTATGATAGCTCAAAAGGTCGAACTATCAAAACGCCATCATCATCAACACCGAGCTGCTGCACGCGCAGTTCGGCTTTCTGAAGCAGTTCGTTGCAATAGTGCGCGAGTTTCATACCCTCTTCATAGTAGCGCAGCGCTTCCTCAAGCGGCATCTGCCCGTCCTGCAATGCTTCTACAGCGCTCCCAAGCTGCGCAAAGGCCTCTTCAAATGATAACGATTCCATGAATTTCACTCCCCTGACACATTGTTGTGAGACTGGCGCACCTGAACAGGGATTGAGCCGTCCCTCACCTGAATAGTCAATTGCTCGCCCGGCTGCACCTGCCGCGTGCTGGTAATCACTGTCTGGTCGGAGTCGCGGCGCACAACGGCGTAGCCACGGGCAATAGTGAGCAGCGGGCTGAGCGAGTGCAGGCGCAGAGATTGCCCGCGCAGGCGTTCGGCACGCAAGGAGAGCAGGTGCTCCATGCGCGTCCGCAACATCTCAGTGAGGTCGTCAAGCTGCTGGCGGCGCTGGTTGAGCGCGTTCTTCGGGCTGGCGCGCTGCAGGTCATAGGAGGCACGTTCAAGCCGTTCTTTCAGTCGTTCCAGCTTCTCGTCTATGATGGCGGTAAGTACCCGCTGCTTGTCGTTCAGGTCGGCCTGCAAATCCGCGATATCGGGAACGGCCTTTGTCGCGGCTGCCGTGGGCGTGGAAGCGCGAACATCGGCCACGAAGTCGGCAATGGTAAAGTCGGTTTCATGGCCGACACCGCTGATGACCGGAATACGCGAGCGGGCAATGGCCCTGGCTACTACCTCTTCGTTAAAGGCCCACAACTCCTCTATCGAGCCGCCGCCGCGTGCCACGATAATGACATCGGCCTCGCCATGCTCATTTAGCCGGTCAATGGCGGTGGCAATTGCGGCGGGAGCTTCGGCCCCCTGCACCAGCGTGGGGGAAAGAATCACCCGGACGAGCGGGTAGCGGGTGCGCAGGACGCGCAGCATGTCGCGCAGGGCCGCGCCATCAGGCGAGGTGACGAGACCGATTACCGAGGGCTGCTCCGGGATGGGCCGCTTGCGCTCAGGCTCGAAGAGACCTTCGGCAGAGAGGCGAGCCTTCAACTGCTCAAAGCGCAGGAAGAGCGCGCCTTCGCCCACCAGTTCGACGCTCTCCACGTAGAGTTGCAACTTGCCATCGCGTTCGTAGAGCGAGATGGAGCCGTTGGCAGCAATAGCCATGCCGTCGCGCAGTTGTGGCGCGGATGAACGCAGGCGGGCATGCTTAAAAAAGACGCAGGGCAGTTGCGCCTCTGCATCCTTCAACGTGAAATAACAATGGCCGGAGGCATATGTCTTACAGCCCGATATCTCGCCCTGCACCCAGACATTGTGGAGGATATCATCTGTCTCCAACACCTCTTTCAGGTAGCGCGCAAGGACAGAGACGCTTAAAATCGGCGGTGCCTGGTACACGTACATTACGCCTCCTCAACGCTCTCAATCGTCATTAACGGCTGCCCGTACTCCACAGGCTGGCCGTCATGCACCAGAATCTCGCTGATGCGCCCGGCGATGGTCGATTCGACCTCGTTGAGGACATTGAGCGACTGGATGGTTCCCACGCGCTGGCCTACTTTGACCTGATCTCCGCAGGCAACAAGGGCCTTGCCTTCGGGCCGCGCCCAGCTATGAAAGATGCCTACAAGAGGAGCAACCACTGTGTGTTTGGTCTCTTTCGGCGCGACTGCTTGCTCCTCGACCACAGCAGGGGCAACGGGAACAACACTCTGCCCGGGGCTCCCCTCTGGAGCTTTAGCCTTGCGCAGCACCAGGCGCGTGCGCCCATCGCCCTGCTTTATTTCCAACTCAGACACTTCGCAGCGATCGAGCAGGCGCACAAGTTCGCGCAATTGCTCGATATCCATGCTGCCTCCCACGTTTCCTCCCCGCTCAGCCCTGGAGCGCGAGTCTCTATTGTACGAAGATCGCTGGTTCCCATCCATGCTCAAATCCTCCAGGCATGATCTATACTCAACCCCTATATACAACAGATCATGCCCATACGACAAATTTTTTTGTCAATCTCATTACACACGCTCTACGTACTGACCGGTGGTGGTGTTGACGCGGATACGGTCACCAGTGCTGATGAACAACGGTACCTGGACAACAAGGCCGGTTTCAGTGGTAGCAGGCTTGGTGCCACCGGTTGCGGTATCACCCTTGAAACCCGGCTCTGTATAAGTAACGGTGAGCACGACCTTTTCGGGCAGGTCAACGGAGATTGGCTCGCCCTCGTAGAGCATGATATCGAGTTCCAGGTTATCGATCAGGTAGTTGATGGCATCACCAAGCTGCTCTCTGGTCAGCACGATATCGTCAAAGGTGCTGGTATCCATAAAATGGTACTGGTCGCCATCCTCATACTGGTAGGTTGCCGTGCTGCGATCCAGGTAGACGCGCTTAAATTTATCGCCCGCGTCACAGGTGCGATCAAAGATGGCTCCCGAGCGGATGTTGCGCAGCTTCATGCGCACAATGGCGCCCCCGCGCCCGATCTTGACATGCTGCCAGTCGAGAATGCTACACAACTGGCCCTCAAATTCAATGGTCAGACCCTTTTTCAGGTCTCCAGTAGATATCATTGGCTTAAGCTCCTTTTATCGTTGAATCACCAGTTCGGTTGGTGACTGCGTGAGCACTTCGTGGCCGCCTTCTTTCACCAGTACGCAATCTTCGATGCGCAAACCGCTCCAGCCGGGGATGTAGACGCCGGGTTCGACGGTGACAACGCTTCCGGCTGGCAGGCCGACATCCTCAGGGGCGCGGGCCGAGAGTGAAGGGCCTTCGTGAATCTGCAGGCCAACGCCATGCCCCGTGCTGTGAATGTAGTATTCGCCCAGGTTTGCGGCTTCCAGCACATCGCGGGCCAGCGCATCGGCCTCTTTGCCGGACATTCCCGCCCGCAGCCCGGCCTCGCACGTCCTCATCGCGCTGAGCACGATATCGTACAGTTCGCGCATGCGCGGCTCGGAAGGTTCGCCCAGGCAGATGGTGCGCGTCATGTCCGCGCAATAGCCTTTGTAGCGAGCTCCCATGTCGATGGTGACGAGTTCGCCGCACTGGATAGCACGGTCGCTCGGATGGGCGTGGGGCATCGAGCCGTTGGGACCAGAAGCGACGATGGACGGGAAGGCAACTTCGTCAGCGCCCTGCTCGATCATATAGCGAGAGATCTCAAAGGCCACCTCTTTCTCCGTCATGCCGGGCTGAATCCATTGGCAGAGGTGGGCGAAGGTCTGGTCGGTGATGGCGATGGCGCGTTTGAGCAGTTCTATCTCCTGCGGTTGCTTCACCTCGCGCAGTCTTCTTACAACATCCTCTTCAACGGGCTGCACGGTGAAGATACCTTCTCCGGCTTTGCGCAGCTTCTCATATTCGGCAACGGTCATGACTGACGCTTCGATACCGAGTGACTGCCAGCCATACTCTTTCGCCAGGCCGACGATGGCTTCGGCGTACTCACGCGCTGGCGGCACAACCACCCGCCAGCCCTGCGCCTCTTTGCCCGCGACCTCCGCATAGAGCGGATTGGTGAGCAAAATCTGCTGCTGCTGCCCGATCAGCAGCGAACCCGCGCCCTCACCGTCGTCATTGAGCCAGCCGCTGAGGTACGAGCGATTCTGCGGCTGCGTCACCAGAAAAGCGTCCAGACCCGGCTCCGTCAACCACGACCGGAGCGCCTTCATCGTCTCTTGACTCATACTTCTCCCTCTTTATCTATTCATCTGAATTATGGCTGCGCAAAAAGCGTCGTCAGCACCTGCTGTACCAGTTCGTCGGGCAGCGTTGAGATGGTTACCTGGCCGATGCGCTGCGGCAAAATCCAGCGTATGCGCTTCGCGGCTACTTTCTTATCCAGACGCATTGCCGCCAGGATAGCTTCGACCGGGGCCGCGCCCTGGCAGGAAACCGGCAAGCCCAGCGCTGCCAGCAGGCGATTCTGGCGCTCCACTTCGTCCTGCGCAAACATACCTGCCTGCTGAGCAAGCATAGCCGCCGCGACCATGCCCAGCGAGACCGCTTCACCGTGCAGGAAGGTGCCATAACCGGCCACGTTCTCCAGCGCGTGACCGACGGTGTGTCCATAGTTTAAAATGGCCCGCAAGCCCTGTTCGCGTTCGTCTTCCTCTATCACCGAGACCTTCAGTGCGATGGAGCGCGCGACGATCTGGCAGATAAGCGCGGCAGGAGGAGGCTGGAAGTCTCGCAAGAGCGCCGCATTCGCCTCAAGCCGGGCAAACAGTTCGGCATCGAGTATGATACCATACTTTACTATTTCTGCCCACCCCTCGATACGTTCGCGTTCAGGCAGCGTCAGCAAGGTGGCAGGGTCGGCCAGGACGAGACGTGGATGGTAGAAAGCCCCGATCAAATTCTTGCCCCTGGGATGATTGATGCCAGTCTTGCCACCAATTGCCGAATCGACCTGCGCCAGCAGAGAAGTGGGAACCTGCACCAGGGGGACGCCGCGTAAATAGGTCGCGGCAGCGAAACCGGCAAGGTCGCCCACGACACCGCCGCCGAGCGCCACTATGGCCTCGCGCCGCTCCGTTCGCTGTTCTATCAGCCAGTCATAAATGGTGTTCAACTGCTCCTGCGATTTACTAGCCTCGCCCGCTGGAATGGCATAGAGGTGCGGTTCGTAGCCCGCGCTGGCGAGGCTGTCCAGCAGAGACGGCGCATAGAGGCGCTGCAAGTTGCTATCGGTGATGAGGAAGAGTCTCGGCGGCAGTTGCAACTGCTCCAGATAGCGGGCCATCCGCCCCAACCCGCCCCACTCGACCACAACATCGTAGCCGCCGCCGACGCGCACACGCTGAATGAGCGGCGCGCCATCCACCAGTTCTCCCCGGCCAATCAGAGCCGCAATGTGTTCCTGATCCAAAACGGGCCTCCCACTTGCCCGGTAAGCAGACCAACACTGCTCTTCTTTCCCCTACCGGAAAGCCCGAACAAGAAGTTATTTCGCATACACGCTATTGTACCACGTTTCCCGCCATACTCCGCAATCAATAGAGTTCTTCACCATGAATACTGGTCTGAAGCGTCGCTATCAAGCTAAAGCTGGTGGTATCGACCATATTCAGGTGGCTGTTTGTGACAGGAGCAAGGCCCTCGCGCACGAAAGGCTGCACGCGATTATCAAAGACCTGGAACTGGCGACCAAACGAGAAGAGATACTGTTGAATCTGACCGCTCTGCCGGTCCAGCACCAGGATATCATCGCCGGTCGAACAGTTTTTCGCCGCCAGGCAACGCGAGCGGTCTACAAACGCGCCTACCAGAATCTGCCAGTGCTTATTCCAGTTCTGTACACTATACTGCTGCACAATCTGCAAAGACTTATCGAAGGCCAGGAAGCTGACACTGCCAGCCTGTGGATCGTAGAGCATCACGCTCAACGTGGGCAGGCCAAAGTGACCCACGTAGAGCACCTGGTTGGTTCGCCAGCCGCTGTAGTTCTTTTCAGTGTCCAGCGACAGGTCTGACTGCTTAAAGAGCAGGAACCGCGCCTCACCGCTGCCTGGGTCGTACATGAGCACCTGGGCATGGCCGGAGTCGTTGAAATCGCCACTATAGATCTCCCAGTTGCCGCTCAGATTATGCATCTTCTGGTAGTGCGTGACCTGCAAGCTGGCATTGAAGCTCAGCAGGCGCGCCTCACCGAGGATGCGATCATACAGAAAGAGCGCATCGTGGTTGGCACTGACAAAACGACCAATGTAGACCTCCCAGGCATTATCCATGAGCGTGTAATCCTGCTGGCGAGCGATATTGAATTGCCCGTCGAGACTGATAAGCATGACATTGGGCGCCAAACCCCGTGTACTCATGCCGGGCAGGCTCGCACTGAGGTCGGCATCAAGAGGAGCGCTCGTATCCGCCTGCGCGGAGGGCAGGCCAATAATGCCATCACCTGTTTTTATCGGCGACGGCGTTGGGGTCATAGTTGGGGTTGGCGTCAGCGGACAGGTCGTTGTTCCTGTCGGAGTCGGCGTCACGGTTGGTGTCCCCGTTGGAGTTGGCGCCACTGTGCAGCCTGGCGTCGGACGCAGTGTTGGAATCGGACTCGGCGACGGTGTTGGGGTCATGCCAGCCGTCGGACGCGCCGTTGCCGTGGGCGTCGCCGTCCCGGTCGCCGTTGATGTCGGCGTGGGCGTTGGCGTCGGGTCGGGTGTCACCGTCCCGGTCGGCGTCGGCGTCGGGGCGGGGGTTGCCGTTGCCGTCGGACCCGGCGTCGAGCTGGGAGTGGGCGACGGCGTCGGACTTGGGGAGGGTGTTGGACTCGGCGTCGGTGAAGGCGTCGGGGCGGGGGTTGGCGACAGCGTCGGTGTCACGGTTGGAGTTGGTGTCACTGTGCAGGTCGTCGTTCCCGTTGGGGTGGTCGTTGGTGTTCCGGTTGGAGTCGGCGTTCCCGTTGAGGTTGGGGTCGCCGTGCAGGTCGGCGTGGGCGTCACTGAAGACGTCGGTGAGGGTGTAACCTTCGGGGATGGCGCAGGCGATGGCGACGATGAAGGCGAAGGGCTTACAGTTGGCGTTGACGACGGGCCGGGCGTTGATGTCGGCTGGTTTGACGTCGTTTGTATCACGGGAATCGGCACGTTCAGATTGCGATTGAACATGAAGATATCGCTGCGCTTGCCATCAAATTGACCGATATATACCTCCCAGCCCGGTCCCCAGCCGGGCAGAATCACATGCTGCTTGATCGTCAATTGAGGCGTCAGGCTGAGAATCTGTATCGTGCCGGTAACGCGATCATAGAGCAAAATATCGGACTGGCCGGAGCCGGTAAAGTCTCCCACGTGAATATCCAGGTTTGATCCCCAACCGTTGACGGGCGTCGTGGAGTCATGGAGCGCAACCACCTGCGGCAAATTGCTCGGTCGCATATCCCCTTCCAGTTCGCCATTCACAAAACGAGAAGCGTGAAGCGGCGCAAGCGGCGCATCGCTTGAGAGCCGGAGAACATCCAGGCGACCTTGCTGGCGGTTATACAGCAACAGGTCGCTCAAACCGGTGCCGGTAAAGTCGGCATTGAACTCCTGGTCATCGGAAGGTGGCAGGCCAAGCGCCAGTTGATTGCTGGTCAAGGTATTGGTACTGGAATTAGCCGCACCTGTACTGGCGCTCGTATCGGAAGCAGACGCATTGGAGGAGTTAGTCATCAGGCTATTTACCAGCGGCAGTTCGGCAAGGCCATTGCCGTCGACGCCCGGCAGGTGGGCAAAAAGATTGCTATCGATTGCCCTGGGAAAATAGATAAAACGCAGTTCACCATCCTGGTACTGCGGCTCATTGATGATAGAGACATTATAGCCGCTACCAACATACATCGGATTCGGGTCGCCATAGTTCTGATAGGTGACGTTGAAGGTGCCGCCATCAGGACTCACGTAGGTAACAAAGGCAACGTGTCCGGCAGCGCCAAAGGCCCAGACCCCATCAGCGCGAGGAAAGACGGCGATCGAGCCAACACGAGGAGCCGTCCCCGTCGGCAGGCCTGCCTGCTCGGCATCAACCACCCAATCGGCTGCATTACCCCAGTTAAGAGGTAAGTTGTAGCCCAGCAGGTGCCACTGCTCCCACGCCCACCAGACACAATTGCCGCCTCCTGGATAGGGTCCGGGGCAGAGCGGGAACGGGTTGCCATCAGGCGAATAAAATGCCTGATTACACCCCGCATCCACGGTCGGCGCTGTATGGTTAAGTACAGGTTGGGCGGAGACAGGTGGAACATCCAGCAACACAAGATAGGCGAAGATGCACAGAAGGACCATGCCCGCCAGAACAGGCAAACATCTCCGCCTGCCACAGTGACTCGCCAGCTTATTGAGACAAATAGTCGACCCGAAAGCGGGGAAACGCATAGAAATAGCCTTTCTGTCTCTCTGAGAAAGGAAGATGTCCGAGGGTTTCCATCAACCTCGAACTCCGGCGATTTGCGGTGTAGTGTACACTCGGTACCAGCGCAAGCAAGCTGAACTGTGTCAAAGTGTCTCAAGTTGTTCCCGTAAAAGCATACCATTACATCTGACAGGTAAGCAAGGGCAAATGTCTGTGAATCACAGCTTTATTCTCAAATATCGACAAAAGTCCAGAAAAATCCAGCACGGCTTGTACACTACCTGATCGATTCTGTCCCCTTCCACTTGCGGCATTCTCCTCTTGCTTATATACTTCTCTTACAAAAGCTTCTGGCGACCAACATCAGGGTATCTCCAACGGTTGCGAACCGCAAAACGTCCTTCGTAAGAATCGTCCAGAAGAAATGCTTGACAACAGCAAAGACTGGTGTTATCATTATTTGCGTTCAAGGGCAATTAGCTCAGGCGGCTAGAGCGCAGCGTTGACATCGCTGAGGTCACAGGTTCAAGTCCTGTATTGCCCACTGGAGGTGACTTTGATGAAGTTGCCTCTTTTTTTATTCTTGATGATGCTGGCTCTCATGCCAGCCCAAAAACTTCCCTCCTTTCTCTACGTTATCCCCTCGAAGTGGCACCACCTACTACACCCGTTGTAGCTGTGGCATGCTTCTCAACGTGCGTCCCGCCAGTGGAGTGGGAGCAAAGATTACTCCCTCTTTGACGGACAGGACTCCGTTGTGGGCTTAACCGACAGTAACGGTAATGAGGTCAATTCCTACGATTACAACCCTTTTGGTGTTCTACTTAACAGCAGAACCTCTTTGATGCTTCTCCTGCCTTCCTTTCTCTTTGAGCAGAGCCTGTCGGTGTGCTGTCGCATACTTCATCGCAGCTATCCCTCACCAGTTAAAGCTCTCTGAAAGCAACAAGAAAGACGCACCACACATGTGTGTAGCGCGTCCCTCACCATGTTTTTCTATCCTACTTCAGAATGGGCAGACCTGTGCCTTCTTCACGGGTGCGGTGGTGGCCGACAACTTCTTTGATGCCGCCTTCGGGGTAGACGAGCTTTGCTTCGCGCTCCGGCAGCAGGCTGGCGACCTCTTTTAACACGGCGTCCAGGAACTGGTCTTCGGGGACGGTCTTGATGACTTCGCCTTTGCGGAAGATGACGCCGCGACCCTTGCCGCCCGCGAGACCGACATCGGCGTCGCGGGACTCGCCGGGGCCGTTGACGACGCAGCCCATGACCGCGACGTGGATGGGAGTCTGCACTTTGGCCAGGCGGCGCTCGACCTCGTTGGCAACCTCAATCACGTCGATCTCGACACGGCCACAGGATGGGCAGGAGACAAAGGTAACGCCACGATTGCGCAGTTCGAGCGAGCGCAGGATTTCGTAGGCCACCGGAATCTCTTCCTCCGGCTCGGCGCTCAGGCTGACGCGGATGGTGTCGCCGATGCCCTCAGCCAGCAACAGGCCCAGACCGACGGCGGATTTGACCGCGCCGGTGACGACCGTTCCCGCCTCCGTGATGCCGAGGTGAAGGGGGTAGTCCGAGCGCTGCGAGAAGAGACGATAGGCCTCGACGGCGGTGAGCGGCGTCGAGGACTTCAGGGAAACCTTGATCTCGTGGAAATCCATCTCCTCGCACCAGCCGATGTATTCCAGGGCTTTGTTGACCATGCGTTCGGCCAGGCGCGAGCGTTCAAGGCGGCGCGCTTCGGCGGGATCGCTGCGTTCCAGCGTCCCATCATCGCGCAGCTTGACCTGGATACGCTGCATCCTGCCGCGCTGGTCGAGCGCGTCGATGGAGCCGGAATTGACGCCGATACGCATGGCGGTGCCGTGCTCTTTGCAGGCGGCCACAATCTCTTCCAGCGATTTGCGTCCATTGATGAGATTGCCGGGGTTGATACGCACGCAGTCGACACCCTGGCGAATGGCTTCCAGGGCCAGAGAATGCTTATAATGAATGTCGGCAACCAGAGGGATATGGATACGTTTCTTGATTGCGCCGATGGCGAGCGCGTCCTCCTCTTCCGGCACGGCCACGCGCACCATCTCACAGCCAACGTCTTCAAGGCGGTGGATCTGCGCAACCGTACTTTCAACGTCGCGGGTATAGGTGGTGGTCATAGATTGCACTACGATAGGCGCGTCACCACCGATAGCCAGATCGCCCACATGGATTTGCCGTGTTTTTCGTCGCATGATGTCCTTACTCCATTTTCATGGGAACCCCCATATACTTAACTACCCCAATGCATGATGTCACTAACAGTGATAACAACCATAAGGGTCAGTAAAATTGCCATACCTATAAGATTGATGAGGCCCTCTCGTTCCGGCTTGAGCCGCTTACCTCCGCGCAGAATTTCTATCACAACCAGTAAGACGCGCCCACCGTCGAGAGCGGGGAAGGGTAAGATGTTGATGATTGCCAGATTCAGGCTCAACACCGCCGTCAGGCTGAGAATAGGCCACCAGCCGAGGTCGGGCACGGTCTGGGCCACCTCGCCCGTGATCTTGACAATACCAACGGGACCGGCAAGCTGCGGCTTGACCGCGCCCGTAATCATCTGCACGATGCTGTTAATGAACTGGCCCGTCACCACAAGGGTATTTTGTACTCCTTTGAAAGGCGCTTCCCAGACAGGGGAACTGACATAAACAATCTTCTCTTCGACGCCCATTGGCCCCTGCCCGCTCGGCGGATTCACGCGGGCCTGCACCGTTGTGGTGACTGGCGTCTTCTGTCCCTGGTGCTCGATGACAAGCACCACCGGCGCTGTCGCCTGTTTGCTGTGGCTCGCAATCTCTTTGTCAACGATAGTGACGACATCCTGGAACAGTTGCACGCGCTGCCCGTTGACTTCGAGAATAGTGTCGCCGTAGCGCAGGCCCGCCTTCGCCGCCGGCGAGCCGGGTACGACGTTGCCGATGACGGCAGGATAGGTCGGCTCGCCCAGCGTGTAGGCGATAGAGAAGAGCACCATTGCCAGGATGACGTTCATAGTAACACCAGCCACAAGCACGATGATGCGCTTGCCCGCCGGTTTGGCGGCGAAACTCCGCGGGTCGTACTTGCCATCGGCATCGTACATGTCGCCGTTCTCGCCAGGCATGCGCACGAAGCCACCAATGGGCAGCAGGTTGAGCGAGTAGATGGTGTGATTCTCTGGCTGAGCACCGGGCTTGCTGATGCCGCCACTCGTGCCTCCAAACGGTGTCTGTTCCAGGACGCTGTACTCATCCTCCTCGTTATGCGAGCCACCGAACCAGATAACACGCCAGCCGCCGTTATCCTTCTTCTGAATGCCGACGATACGCGGCGGGAAGCCGAGACCAAATTCCTCGACGCGAATACCCGCCCATTTGGCAGTAATAAAGTGGCCGAACTCATGCACCAGAATGCAGATGCCAAAGACGGGAATGGCAGCTAATAAGTACCAGTTATTCATAATCTATTTATACCTCACCATATATAGGACTCAGTTCGCGTGCTGTTCTGCGCGCCCAGGCGCAGGACTCAAGAATCGTCTCGACATCGGGTCGCGCGATCGCTTCATGGCGCTCCAGCACGGCTTCTATCAATTCCGCGATGCCGGGGTAGCCAATCTTGCCCGCCAGGAACAGCGCGACAGCCTCCTCGTCGGCCCCGACCAGCACGCTGGGATAGGTGCCGCCGCGATGGGCTGCCTCCAGCGCGAGGCGGAAGCAGGGGAAACGCGCCATATCCAGGCTCTCAAAATCCAGTTGGCCCACCTCCGGCCAGCGCAATTCGCGCAGCAAGCCAGTACCGGCAGTATCCAGCCGCTCTGGATAGCTCAGCGCGTGCAGAATGGGCAGGTGCATGGTGGGCAGGCTGGCCTGCATCTTGATGGAGCCATCAATGAACTCGACCATCGAGTGAATGATGCTTTGCGGGTGAACGACAACTTCGATACGTTCGTAGGGCATATCAAAAAGCCAGTGCGCCTCAAGCACCTCCAGGCCCTTATTCATTAACGTGGCGCTATCGATGGTGATCTTTGGCCCCATACGCCAGGTGGGATGGGCCAGCGCCTGCGCGACCGTGACGGAGCGCAGTTGCTCCAGCGGGGTGCGACGGAACGGGCCACCGGAAGCGGTGATGAGCAGACGGCGTACTTCCTCTCTACGCTCACCGTGCAGGCTTTGCCAGATGGCGCTGTGCTCGCTGTCGATAGGCCGGATTTCCACGCCAGCCCGCCGCGCCTCCTCCATGACGAGGTGCCCCGCCATGACCAGCGTCTCTTTGTTGGCAAGAGCGATCATTTTGCCAGCCCGGATCGCCTCCAACGTGGGGCCGAGGCCGACAAGGCCGGAGGTAGCGGCCACGACGACATCAGCAGCGGGATGCGTTACAACCTCGAACAGGGCCTGTTCGCCGGTAACAACGCCGGGCAGAGCCTCTCGTGCCGCCTGCACGACCTCTGGACTCTCGGCAGTACACGCCACCAGCGCGGGCCGGAATTCGCGCGCTTGCTCCGCCAGCAGCGCGACATTGCTGCGTGCCGCTAATGCGACTATATGAAAATGCTCCGAGAAGCGCCGCACCACGTCCAGCGTCTGCCGACCAATGGAGCCAGTGCTTCCGAGCAAGGCAATACGTTTCGGAAAAGTGTTCATATTCGTGTTTCCATGCAATCTTGACGGTTAAGCCTCTACTCCCGATTATATCATGTACTGGCTATTTGATCTCACACATACATACATATTTATGATTTCCCTACGCATAATGAAAAGAAATAGACGACCATCACGGCGAAGAGGAGGCTGTCGACGCGGTCGAGCACGCCGCCGTGGCCGGGAAAGAGATTTCCGCTATCCTTGACATGCGTCTGGCGCTTGATCAGCGACTCGGCAAGGTCGCCCAGGACGGCAGCGATGCTGATGAGTGCGCCGAGCGTGATAGCGAGATACCAGGGAATGCCCAGCGGAATGCTAAAGACGATGGTCGCAGTAGTTCCCAGGACAAAGCCGCCAAAAAGGCCTTCCCACGTTTTGCCGGGACTGATATGCGGCGCGAGCTTGTGTCGACCGATGAGACGCCCGGTAAAAAAGGCTCCCGTGTCCGAACCCCAGACGCCGAAGAGGACAATCAGCACCCACCAGAGGCCACGCGGCAGCACCCACCAGGGAGCATGCGCGAAAGGCCAGCCTGGCTGAAAGCCGCGCAATAAGAGGAAGAGGCTCAACGGCCAGCCGAGATAGATGGGAATGGCAACGGTGAGCGCCCAGTCAACCAGCGAACCATCGTGCTCTTTGCGAGCGAACAGGACGGGGAAGGTGACGAGCAGGGACGCGCTCAGGCCGGTCTCCAACAGGAGGAGCCGCCAGTGGGAAAACATGGCGGCAAGCAGGAAGAGGAGACTCAAGCCCAGGCTCATCCACATTACGGGGTGGTAGCCGACATGCAGCAACATCCTGTAAAACTCGTAGATGCCGAGCAATGTGATCAGTACCAGCAGGGCAAATATCCACCAGCCGCCGAGCCAGGCCAGAATGACGACGATGGGAATGCCGACAATAGCGGTAAGCCACCGTTGTACAAGAGAGCCTGGCTGCTTCTTGCCCGTGCCGCTGGCCTGTTCTGGTGTGTCCTCTTGCGTATTCTGTTCTTCTGCGCTTCGCACGCGGCTTGTTCCCCCTGTGCCGATCCAGAAAACTCCGTCGGGCCGAATTGATTACGACCCGAAGGAATAGATTATTTTGCTGGCGGGGTGGAGAGGCGGCCAAAACGTCGCTGGCGCTGGCAGTAGTTTTCTATTGCTGCCCGCAGATCCTCGCGCCCGAAGTCAGGCCAGAGGGTCGGGGTCGAATAATACTCACTATAGGCGCTTTGCCACAACAGGAAGTTGCTGACGCGCATCTCACCCGCCGTGCGAATCACCATATCCGGGTCCGGCAAGTCGCGGGTGTAGAGGTAAGAGGCGATCAGTTCTTCGCAGATGTCCTCAGGCGAATGCCCATCAGCGATAATCTGGCGAATAGCATCCACGAGTTCAGCCCGTCCACCGTAGTTAAAACAGACATTGAGCGCGATGCGGGTATTATTGCGCGTCAGTTCAACCGAGTCCCGCACCGCTTTTTGAATTTCGGGTGAGAGTTCCTGTAAGCGACCAAGATGGCGCAGGCGCACTCCATCGCGATGTAACTTCTCTAAGTCGAGGCGAATTGTCTCCCAGAAGAGGCGCATCAAGCCATCCACTTCCGTGCGGGGGCGACCCCAGTTTTCGGTTGAGAAGGCATAGACACTGAGCATTGCGATGTTTTCATCGGCTGCGCATTCTACTACCCGCTTCAGGGCGGTGACACCCGCTTTATGCCCGGCGAGACGGGGCAGGTGACGCTGCGTCGCCCAGCGCCCGTTGCCATCCATAATAATGGCGAGGTGGCGCAGGGGCGGCAAGCTGGCATTCTGCTCAGCGGCAATAGATTGTTCCTGCACACTCCCTTTTCCCTCTATGACTGACGAGGGAGCAAGGTTCTCTATCCTGGTCAACTTTAGACCTCCAGTATCTCCTGTTCCTTGGCTTTGCCGACCTTCTCCATATCTTCGATATAGCGGTCGGTAAGCTTCTGTAACTTTTCAGTGTTACGTTTTAGCTCATCCTCGGAAATTTCTTTCTTTTTTTCACGATCGCGAAGTTTGTCGTGTGCATCACGACGAATGTTGCGAACGGCAACTTTATGCTCATCCAACTTTTTGTGCAGCATCTTGACCATATCGCGGCGGCGTTCCTCGCTCATCGGAGGAATGACCAGGCGAATCACCTGTCCATCGTTGTTCGGGTTGATGCCCAGGTCAGACCGCTGAATGGCCTTCTCTATATCCGTCAGGATTTTGCGATCCCATGGCTGGATGACCAGTTGACGCGCATCCGGGACAGAAATGGTGGCAAGCTGGTTGATGGGGGTCGGCGCTCCATAATAGTCGACCTGAATGCGCTCAACCAGGGCGGAATTCGCACGTCCGGTGCGAATGGTCGCCAGATCCTGCCTGAGAGCCTCAACCGCTTTGCTCATACGTCGTTCCGCATCGCTGAAAATATCTGCTACCATTGCAACGCTCCCTTGTAAGGACGACACCCTGGACATCCTGCCCGAATGCCGCCCGCACATACGCACACCAACATCAGATGACCTTTTACGATCGCTCTGCTGATTCTTCCACGTTATGGACGAGCGTACCGTACTTTTCGCCACGCATAATACCTTCCAAGGCACCCGGTTGGTTCATATTGAACACCACAATGGGCATGTTGTTATCTTTGCACAGCGAAATGGCGGTACTGTCCATGACCTGCAAGCCCATGTTCAACGCTTGCATATAGCTCAGTTCATCGAACTTACGGGCGTAGGGATTGCGCATGGGATCTTCGTCGTAGACACCATTCACTTTGGTAGCTTTCAGCAATACCTGAGCGTTGAGTTCAACAGCCCGCAGCGCCGCAGCAGTATCGGTCGTGAAGAAGGGATTGCCACTCCCGGCAGCCAGGATCACCACGCGGCCCTTTTCCAGGTGGCGCTCCGCGCGGCGGCGGATGAACGGCTCAGCCACAGGCGGCATTTCGATGGCCGTCTGCACGCGCGTCATCATGCCCAGCTTCTCCATCGCATCTTGCAGGACCAGCGAGTTCATAACAGTCGCCAGCATCCCGACATAGTCCGCCGTCGCGCGATCTATGCCAGTGGCGGCGGCATCGGCTCCACGCCAGAAATTGCCGCCGCCAACGACGAGTGCCACTTCGACTCCCTGCTCATGCACGCGCTTGACCTCTCTGGCAATGCGCCGTACCATCTCGGCATCGATACCCGTTCCTTGACCCGAACCAAGAGCCTCACCACTCAACTTGAGAAGGATACGCCGATACTTCAGGGATGGTGCTTGTTGAGACATCGTTTCTACTCCCATGCGCCGCTACATTACTCTCCCAGAGCGTAGCGACTGAAGCGACGCACTACAATAGGCTCCCCTGTATCAGCGCTGACCTTGCGCACGAGATCGCCAACCGTCACAGCTTCGTCCTTGACGAAAGGCTGCAAGAGCAAGACCTGCTCGCTCAGCGTCTTCTTCAGCTTGTTGTTAATGACCTCTTCACGCTTCTCGACCGGCACGCGCGCCATCGAAGGCTCCTCGGCCATCACGCGGCGCGCCTCCTCAACCACATCGGCAGGGACATCATCCATGCTGATGTACTTCGGATTCATTCCGGCGATCTGTAAGGCAAGATCGCTGGCAAGCTGGCGGAACGCCTCGCTGCGCGCCACGAAATCGGTGCTGCAATTGAGTTCGAGCAGAACGCCAAGCGAGTTGTTGTGGTGGACATAAGCGAAGATGCCGCCCTGCTTGGTCTCACGGCCCGAAGCCATGATCTTCTCTGCCTTGCGACTGCTCTTCACCTCCAGAATCTTGACGGCCTCGTCCCAGGAACCGGCCTCGGCGAGCGCGTTTCTGCAATCGTTAAACGTTGCGCCCGTTTCCTCCCGCAACTTCTTCACATCTGCTGCTGCATAGTTCATACGGTCTGTTTCTCCTCAATGTTACTGTTCTATCATACTCAGAGAGCGGAACGAAGTACAATTACCTCTGTCCATCTTTTCTGACACCTGAGTGCTTGACAAACTTTCCTATTTGTGTGTTACCAAACACACGCGCATAAAAATGTATCTGGCTTCATCCCTGTCTCTTGCTCTATGACGAGGGAGCTAGCATGAAATGTACAGGAAAAAGCGGGAGGCAGAAACCGCCCCCTTGCAGGCCACCCGCAAGGGGTGACCCTACTATATACGAGCCTGGGCCAAAGAACCGTGCTACCATCACGCCGTATATAGTAGGGTCACCCCTTGCGGGTGGCCTGGGATGCCGCTTCCCTCTACCTCCCGCTATGCGATTTGCGCTTACATTGCCTCTTTTGCGACGAGTTCTGGCTCAGCAGGCGCTTCAACGGCTGCCTGCTCTTCGTCGGTTGGCAGAGCGGGAGGAGCCATATCAAGCTCCTCGGGATTGACGGCAACTTCGGTCGTCTCCCCTGTCTCCCTTGCCTCGCCTGCTTCGGCAGTGATCTCTTCGGAGTCTTTCATGCGGGCCTCAAGTTCGCGCCGTCCCTCGATGGCGGCGTCCGCTATCTTGGCGGCGAGCAGGCGCACAGCACGAATGGCATCATCGTTGGCCGGAATAGGATAATCCATCTCATCGGGATCGCAGTTTGTATCGGCGAGGGCAATGATGGGGATTTCCAGGCGACGCGCCTCCAGAACGGCGGTGCGCTCTTTGCGCGTATCGATGATAAAGAGGGCGGCGGGCAGCCGCTTCATGTCTTTGATGCCGCCCAGCAGACGCTCCAGGCGTGTGATATCGTCCTGAAGGCGCTGCACCTCTTTCTTGGGCAGCCGCTCGAATTCGCCACGGTCGCGGCGGGCCTCAAGCTCGCGCAGGTAACGAATACGAGACTGGATCGTCTGGAAGTTAGTCAGCATGCCGCCCAGCCAGCGCTGGTTGACGTAGTACATGCCGCTACGTTTCGCCTCTTCGGCTACGGCCTCCTGGGCCTGCTTCTTCGTACCAACGAAGAGAATGCTCTCACCATTGGCAGCGAGCTGCTTGACGAAATTGTAGGCTTCATTGAGGCGCGTGACCGTCTGCTGAAGATCGATGATATGAATGCCGTTGCGGTCCATGAAGATGAAGGGTGCCATCTTCGGATTCCAGCGTCGGGTCTGATGCCCAAAGTGGACACCGGCCTCAAGAAGCTGTTTCATTGAGATAACATTTGCCAAAAAACAATTCCTCCCTTATTTCCTCCGCTCTCATCTTCATCAGCGAAGGGTTCCCCACGGCAAGACCCTACAACACCAACGAGCGAGGGGCACCAGGGTTTCTACTGATCCGAGAGCGTGTGTATTTCCCTGTGATTACTCAATCACAGTGGCGCGGGAGATACCTGACTTGCTCCCGCTAAGCAGTAAGTATAGCACACTTCAGGCGCGCTGACAAGCAATTTTCGCCACTTCACCCATCTGGCATTGTATTAGAACCCGCCTCGTGAGTGGATGACCTGCCCGGTGATCCACCCGGCATCGTCGCTCGCTAAGAAAGCGATGAGGCGCGCCACGTCCTCCGGCTGCCCGACGCGGCCCAGCGGCGCGCGCAGCGTCAAATCTCGCCGCCTCTCCTCCGTCATCCAGCCCGTATCTGTCGGCCCCGGATCGACGGCATTTACTGTGATGCCCTTTGGGGCAAGCTCGGCAGAGAGCGTCAGGGTAAAGGCTTCAATCGCTCCCTTCGTGGCGATGTAAGCCAGTTCACCCGGCATCGGTGACAGCGACTGACCCGACGTCATGCTGATGATACGTTTCGCCGTTCCGCCGCCATAGCGGCGCGCAAACTCGACGCTCAGCAGCATCGTCCCGCGCATGTTGACGGCGTAATGCGCGTCCAGCGCCTGCGCATCGAGCGCCTCGTAGCCATCGTGAGTAGAGTAGGCCGCGTTGTTAACCAGGATGGCAGGCGCACCAAGATTGGCCTCTACAGCCTCCAGAATGCGCGTCACGGCCTCCACCTCGCTCATATCCACCTCCATACTCGCGCAGCGCGCTCCCATTGCGCGCAGTTCCTGCTCCAGTTGCGCGGGCCAATCCTCCTCCACCTTATACTCCATCAGCCGATCATAGGCACCCCAGTGGGTAAAGAAAATATCGCAGCCAGCCATTGCCAATGCCCGACAAATAGCCGTGCCAATGCCCCGTCTCCGGCTGGCGCCTGTAACGATTGCAATGCGATTTTGTAATTGTGTTGTCAATGCAGTTGCTCCATCTCTTGCAGTGTAGCACGCCCATTGCTCCACCTGCGCGCAATACGCTTCAGCATCTTGCAAGTAAAGTATAGCAGAGACGTGCTCGATATACGAGACCCCATCACCGCATCACCGCATAGCGCTCCATCCTTCAGATGCTGGCGAAATCGCGACGGGAGGGGAACTGGACAACGGTTGCTCTCAAGTGGATGCGTTTGCATCCATCAGTACACTATGTAGGGGATGAATATTTTTTGAGGAAAGGAGACATGTGTGAAGGGATCATTCTTTCGTGTAGGTGACTACGCGATCAACTTAGCGCTGGTACAGGAAGTACGGGCCGTTGAGACAGGCTCCTCAACGACCTTTCAACTGACGTTCGTTAGTGGAGAAAAACGAACGTTTAGCGGAGATATGCCGGAAGCTCAGGCGCTCAAGCAATGGTGGGAAAATGCTGTTTCCAGTATTTCAGACCCCATAGACGCCTGGGAAGAGATATTCATCAATTTTGATAAGCACAAACAACGTTCGTCTCTTGTAGAAAGTTGTATGTAGCGCGGCAATAGGGATTGTCAAAAGTCGCTAACGCTGTTAGCTAGAAATAACAGGAGGCTCTATCGTTCCGATAGAGCCTCCTGTTGTGTTGGATGAGGACAATCTGGTTTTTATGAAAGCTGTTCCAGTTCCTTCTCTGTCAAATAGCGCCACTTGCCGGAGGGCAGGTTGTTGAGGGAGAGGGGACCGATGCCGGTGCGCACGAGTTGGAGGACGGGATGGCCGACCGCCGCGAGCATGCGGCGCACCTGGCGCTTGCGGCCCTCGTGGATGGTGAGGGCGAGCCAGCAATTTTCACGTGACTGCGAGGCGCGCTCGCGGCGCAGGAGGCGCACTTTCGCGGGCGTGGTTTTGTGGCGCTGGCCGTTGTCCTCGACGATCTCAACGCCGCGCCGCAGGGCGTTGAGGGCGGCCTCGCCGGGGCAGCCCTCAACCAGAGCCTCGTAATGCTTCTGCATGGAGTAGCGGGGATGAGTCATGCGCAGGGCGAAATCGCCGTCGTTGGTGAGCAGGAGCAGGCCGCTGGTGTCGAGGTCGAGGCGACCGACGGGGTAGAGGCGCAGGCGGCGCAGTTCCTCCGGCAGCAGATCGAGCACCGTGCGCCTGTACTGCGGGTCGTAGACTGTGCTGACGTAGCCAACCGGCTTATGCAGAAGCACGTAGACGTGTTGCGTGGGAGCAGAAACGGCTCTGCCGTCCACACTGATAACGTCGCGCGCGGGATGAATGCGCGTCCCCTGCGTCGTGACGGTGGCGCCATTCACCTGCACGCGGCCTGCCGCGATGAGTTCTTCGGCGTGGCGGCGCGAGGCGACCCCGGCGTGCGCCAGGAAGCGGACCAGGCGTTCGCCTCTACCCTGTTCGTCTTCCTGCTCTAGCTCGCGTTCATGTTCGTGTTCCGGGTCTGATTGTGTCATAGGTCCCATTTCCCCACGAGACAGGCTGTGCAGTGTTTTTCACGGCAAGTTGATTGATAGATATGGTGCAGTCCCTGCTGGACGCAACTGCCATGTGGCTGGTTCCCTAATTGGAGCTGCGCGCACATAACACGGGTGACGCGGTTCGAGGGGAGACCGGGATGCTCAAGATAGAGTTGTCGGGCGGCAGCCGTCAGGGTGGAGTCGCCCTCGATCCGACCGACGGCGGCGGCAAAGGGCAGGACGACGTTGCACAGCACGATATCGGTGCGCGACCTGCTCAGTCCGACCCGCGTGAAGAGGGCGCGCAGGCCGTCCAGGGCTTGCGCGGGAGGCAGCGCAAGATACTCACGAATCTCTGACACAGCTTCAGCTTCCCTCCCGTTTTGCCAGCGTTGCAGCAAGTGGCGTAGGACGCGCAGGCGCGAGGCATCGAGAGGGGAAGGGTAATCGCCACGGCCCAGCGGGTCGGGCACGTGGCTCGCGCCATCAAGGCCCAGCAGGTAGAGTCCGGCGGCGCGGAAGAAGGCACGATCCCGCCCGTAGGCCAGCGCCTCGGCAAGGGCGGCAAGCAGGCAGGCATCGCAGGGATGCCAGCGCGATTGCCCACTCTGTTTGTGCTCGCCCGGCGCGGCATGCATGGCTTCCACAAAAGCGTCTGCTTTCTGCTCGAAGCGCAGCAGTCCGGCACCGCACAGCAGGCGCTGGCGCTCTTCCGCGCTCAGTCGCCCCATCACGTCGTGACAGGGCCAGCGTGACGGTTCGGCTGCTAGAATAGGCGAGTCTGAAGAAGTTGACTGATTGAGCGCGCGAGTCAACGAGGGGAGGTCATAGAGGGAGCAGGTTGGAACAATGCTACCATCCTGGCGGCGCACCGACTCAGTGTCGTCGCAGAGCAGGACGACGTGCAGCACGACACGATTGTAGCGCGCATCCGTATGGTGACAGTGGACGAACCAGTCGCTGGCGCGCACGTGAAATTCCACATCGCCAACCAGCGTCTGCCCCGCATCATCACGCGCCAGGACAGCATCATGTACATCTGGTCCGGAGGAACTGCCGGGATGCCCGGCAAAGAGCAGGTGACAGCAGGTGCCGTCATCCAATTGAAGGCGCGCACCGGTTGGCAAAGCCCACCAGCGACGTGCCACCTCATCCTCGGCAGGATAAAGATAGCGCGGTTCAAGAACGACAGCAGCGGGTTCAGACCTCCAGGCTTCCGCCATACACTTTATCCTTGCTCCTGCTCTTCAGGGGATAGCTCAACGCTGTGCCTGTCGATAGAGGCATTCCCCTCGGCCATTGCCGCTTCGACTTCGGCGGCGCGGGCGGCCCGAAGAGCTGCCTCCTCAGCGGCCTCGGCATCGGCCTGTACGGCTTGTGCCTGCGTGTAAGCTTCTTCTGCCGCGCGCAGGCTCATCTCCGCCTCTTCCCCGCTCAACTCACCGCGTTGGATGGCCTCGCGCACCTGCCGCAGGTTCTCCTCGGCCTGCCGCGTATTGCGGCGTGCTTCCCGCGTGGTCGCGCTGCTGGCCTCAGCCATGGCAGCAGCCTGGGCAGCAGCCGCAGCGGCTACTTCCGCGACTGTCATAGAGGCGGCAACATCTTCTATGCTTTCCTCCTCGCTGGCAGCCCGCGACCGCGGCGCCCCCTTCGCCGACTCTGCTACCTCTCCTGGGGGCGAGCTATCCGCTTCAGCCTCCATAACCGGCGTCATGAACGGTTCGCGCATCTCCCGCTCCGGCATTTCACTCGCAGATTCAGGCTGCTCTGTCCCACCGGCAACGGGAATCTCAGCCTCAGCCGACGCAGGATCGGACATTGTGACCTGCGGCTGGCTGGCGGCCAGTTCCCGCGCGACACGCTCGGCCTCCTGCGCCAGTTGTTCGGCCTCGCGTGCGGCGCGTTCGGCCTCCAGGGCAATGGCATCAGCCCTGTCGGCCTCAGCCTGCAACTGATCTACCTCCTGCAACAGATGGCGGCTGGAGCCGATGTGCTCCAGGCGGCTGGAGATCTCGGTGGCTCGCTGCGCGGCCTGCCGCGCCTCCTCCTCGGCCGCTTCCGCGGCGGCCCGCGCCTCCTGTGCCAGTTGCTCGGCCTCTTGCCGCGAGAGAGCAGGCAAAGGCGAGACATCTTGCCGGGCTTCCTCTCCGGTGCGGACTACCGCGAGGGGAGTCATATCGGGTTCCACCTCAAATTCATCTTCTTCAGTAACCAGTGGCGTGGGATAGGGTTCAACCTCTGGCCGTTCCTCGGTCGCCACCCCGGTAGGAGTGGTGAGAGGCCGGGCTTCGCCTTCCATGATAGAAGGTATCGGAGCAGAAGCTTGCGGCTCGCTTACCCGCTCTTCGGATGCCGCTTCTGTCTCTGCCGCGCTGGTCGCCATCTCACTTTCCTGCTCGCGGGACGCCGGAGCGGCTTCCGGCTCCCGTGCCGCTTCCGTCACTGTCGTTGGAACTGAAGGGGTCTCCCGGCCTGGGACAGGAGCCGATGGAGGTGGAAATGCGCCGCGTAGGGCCGCCAATTGCTGGCGAATAAGCGCCAGGCGTCCCTCTATATGCTGGAGACGGGCGGTACGCTTTTCTACACGGGCCTGAGCGCGCTGCAGGCGGTCAAAAGCACGGGCCTGTGCCGCCCGCGCCATTTCCAGGCGTTCGCGCATACGCCGTTCGCGTTTCTGAAGCTTCTTTTCGTCCTTGCTTGCTGCCTGTGTTGCCGCCTCCTCGTTTTGAGGGGTGGGATGCTGATCTGCCATAACTTCTTTCGTCCAACCTTCCCTGGCAAAGTGGGTTCTCCCTCTCCATGCTTTGCCCGTTTTTTACTCTGTTTAGAGTATTACGGATTTGCCATTTAGAGAATACAGTATCAGCCCGCAGATTGCAACTTTATCTTGCCTCAAGCCCTGCCGATAGTTATATGAAGAACTACATTACCGGGGTGAGACAGGATGATAGAGCAGAGAACAGAGCAATATATGGCCTCTCAGAATGAAGAGGAGGCTGCACAGGCAGTGGGGCCGGATATCTTTTCCCTGGAATCCAGTCGCTACTGGCGCAAAATATATGATACGATGGCCTGTGGCATGCTCATCTGGGACGCTGAGCGGCGCATCATCGAGATGAACACGGCTGCGCAGCAGATTCTGGGCGTGGACGCTCAGAGCTTGCAGGCCTCTATGGAGCAACGCGAAGCCGGGATGGTAGTCCGCCTCGATGGCACTCCACTGCCGACAGACGAATGGGTCTCTTCCATCGTCTTTCGCACGGGTCAGCCAGTGCGCAATTATATCAGAGGATACCAAAGTCCTGATGGCTCCTGTCGCTGGATACAATGCGATGGCATGCCCGTGCAGGGAGAGAATGGCGCGCTCACGCACGTGGTGATCACCTTTATCGATGTAACCGAGCGCGTGCAGGCAGAACGGCGCGCTCGCGAGAGCGAAGCCCGCTTGCAGGCCATTCTCAACAATCTGCCCGTCATTCTCTTCGTCGTCGACCGCACGGGTATCATTACCTTACGAGAAGGCAAGGGAATCGAGGCAGCCTCCGATGAGTGGGCGGAAACGATGGTGACGTCCGTCTTCGATCTCTACTCCAATACAGACGAGGCGCTGGCATACATGCGGCGGGCGCTGGCAGGCGAGACACTGACCGTGCAGACAGAAATCCACGGGCGGGTATTCGAGGTGCGGCTTGTGCCACTGCGCAATGAGCAAAACGAAGTGACGAGTATCCTCGGCGTCGCTATAGACATCACAGAGCGCAAACAGGCCGAAGCACAGCTTCTCTACCAGTCACAGTACGATGCCCTGACCGATCTACCCAATCGCATCCTGCTGCTGGAACGTTTAGAGCAGGCCATCATCGCACCCCGACAAGCGAGACAGAGCGTGGCGCTACTCATGATGGACCTGGATCATTTCAAAGAGATCAATGACACCTTTGGACACATTCACGGCGACATCCTGCTGCAACAGGTCGCGGAACGCCTGCGACAAAGCGTCGGGGAGACGGCGACGGTAGCGCGACCCGGCGGCGACGAGTTCGCGCTGCTGCTACCGGTGACGGATAAAGCAGAGGTTGTGCAAACGGTAGAGAAGGTTCACGCGGCGCTGGACGCGGAGTTTACCATTCGCGGCTATCCCCTGCGCGTCGATGCCAGCATAGGCATAGCCCTCTCGCCCGAACACGGGCAGGATACGCTGACGCTGCTGCGCCGGGCCGATATGGCGCTCTACACAGCTAAACGGTCGCACGAAAGCTACGCCTTCTATGACGCCGCCAACGACCAGTATAGCCCGCGTCGGCTCGCGCTCATCGGCGCGCTGCGCAAAGCGATCACTTCCAATGAGTTGATTCTCTACTACCAGCCAAAGGCCGACACGCACAGCGGCGTCGTGCGGGGGGTCGAAGCCCTGCTGCGCTGGCAGCACCCCATCTACGGCTTCCTCTCGCCCGACCTGTTTATTCCACTGGCGGAGCAGACAGGACTGATTACGCCCCTGAGCGCCTGGGTGCTGGACACTGCCCTCAAGCAATGCCGCGCATGGCTGCGTTCCGGCCTCGAACTGAGCGTTGCCGTTAATTTATCGATGTGGAACCTGCGCGACGCGAGCCTGCCGGACACCATTGCCGCCCTGCTGCAAGCCTACTGCATCGCGCCGCGCCTGCTCTGCATCGAGCTGACAGAAAGCGCGGTTATGGCCGACACGGAACGCACGCTGGATGTCCTCTCGCGCCTCTCCACCCTCGGTGTGCGGATCTCCGTCGACGATTTCGGCACCGGCTACTCCTCCCTCTTCTATCTCAAACGCCTGCCGGTCAACGAATTGAAGATCGACAAATCATTCGTACAGCACATGAGCGAGGTAGAGGCCGATGCCGCCATCGTGCGTTCCACCGTGGAACTGGCGCACAGCCTCGGCCTGCACGTCGTTGCCGAGGGCGTGGAAGATCATGTTACCCTGCAACTCCTGCGCGACCTCGGCTGCGACACGGTACAGGGCTACTACATGTCGCGCCCACTGCCCCCCCACGACTTTGAACGCTGGCTGCGCGAAACAAAACTTGAGGCCGCATCTTCCGTAGAACCGTAGTGATGAACCTTGACCATCAAGATCGGGAACCCTGTCGCGCCGTAGCTCCCGCTTTTTGACAGCGCCAACGCGCGCGGCCTGTTTGTGATATAGTATCTATGAAGAGATATTCAATGATTGAGCATGGTATAACTTCCTTATCAGGGCAGGAGTGACGCGAGATGACGATGATGAATGTATATAACGAGATACAGGCGGCGTTGAAGCGCGGGGAGCGCGTGGCGACGGCAACAGTCGTGAAAACGATTGGCGCGGCCCCTTGCGGTGTGGGTAGCAAGCTGCTGGTGCGCGCGGATGGCAGCGTGAGCGGCAGCTTTTCCGGCGCGCAGGTGGATACTCAGGTAGCTGAGAAGGCGCTGCGGGCGCTGCAAGAAGGGCATTCGCAGTTGACCCACATCCACCTGGATGGCGACCTGGCTGTGGGCAGTTGTGGTGCCACCCTTGAGGTCTTTATCGAGGTGCTGCACCCCGAACCGCGCTTGATTATTGCCGGGGCGGGCTACGTGGCACAGGCGCTGGCCCGTCTCGTATCCCAGCTTGATTTTCGTATCGTAGTCGTCGATGACCGCCGCGACCTCGCCGACCCGCAGGCATTTGGAGACAGGGTGCAGCTTACCTTTGGCGATATCCCTGAGACGATTCGCGCCCTGGAACCGGACGAGGCGAGCTGGATCGTCATCGTCACACGCGGCCACCACCTCGACAAAGACGCGTTGAGAGCGGCGCTGGAGTCAAATGCCCACTACGTAGGTATGATCGGCAGTCCGGGTAAGGTCAAGAAGATTTTCCGCGATCTGTATCAGGAGGGCATTCCCCGCGAGCGGCTGGCGCGGGTTCACTCCCCCATCGGCCTCGACCTCGGCGCGGAAACCCCGGACGAAATTGCTCTCAGCATCGCCGCCGAGATGGTGATGCTGCGCAAAAACGGCACCGGTGCCTCTCTCAAAGAGATGCGCCACCTGCTGGACGAAGCAGTTCCCGTCGAAGAGGTAGTTTGAAGCCAACAAACCAACCACTCCCAGGCCGATCCCTCGCGGTCGGCCTGCTGTTATCTGACTACTTCCTCACCCCGCGAATGTAGCGCACGGTGAAGGTGCCGAGCAGGCAGTAGGCAACGGCCATGCCGAAGAGAAGCTGGTAGCCGAGCAGGGGATGGTGGACACGGGTGAAGGTGTCGATGAGCGGCCCGCCGATGACGGGGGCGATGACCTGCGGCAGTGAGAGCGAGATGTTCCAGACGCCCATGTCCCGCGCATAGTTGTGGTGCGAGGGCAGTACGTCGGCCACCAGCGCCCAATCCACGCTGATGTAGGCTCCATAGGCAAGACCGAAGATGCCACCCGCCGCCAGCACAATGGGCAGCGACTGCGTGACAATGAAGATGAGGCCAACCAGCGCCATGAAGCAGCCGGAAAAATAGACCACGCGCTTGCGCCCGAAGCGGTCGGAGAGCCAGCCCGCGACGAGAGCCGCCGCCAGGCTGGTGAACGAGAGAATGATGATGAAATTGGTTGTCTGCTGCTCAGGATGGGAAGCTCCCACTGCGTCGCGCATGTAGTATTGTAGAAAATCCTCTACCGTGTAGAGGCCGAGCATCATCACCAGCCGCGTCACCAGCACCCAGGCGAAGTCGGGGTCGCGCCGGGGATTGAAGTCGAAAAGGCGCAGCAAGCCGAACGTCAGCACCACCTCCAGAATGACCTGCTGCACATCTGCGCTCACCTGCACGCCTCCGATATGCAACAGATTCCACACTGCCAGCAATCCCCAGACGAGCGCACCAGCCGCCAGCGTTCCCACGATCGTAATCAGAGTGGAGCGGCTGACGCGCCCGCGCTTCGTCCGCACCTTTCCGCCTGAAGCGGGATAGACCGCATCCTGCTCCCCGCGTGCAATGAGTTGGGCCGACACACTCATGCGCTCGCGCACAGTAAGAATAGTGACGAGCATGAGGGCGACCAGAATGGCAATGATGATGCCATAGGTGAGCCACAATCCCTGTTCGTAGGCTGGAAGTGGCTTCGAAGCGTCGATGAAGAGACCGGCGAGGATGACGCCCGCGATGGTGCCAATGGTAGCAAGCAGGCCCATCACACCAGAGGCGAAGCCGCGCTGCTCCTCCGGGACGAGGTCGGGCAGCAGCGCGTGAAAGGGCGCGGTGGCCGCGTTGTTGGAAAATTGGACAATGATATACGCGATAGCCAGCGAAATCACGTCACGCGCAGCGGCCATCCAGATCAGGCCGCCCACATTGACAAGGGTGCCGAGGAGGATATAGGGCCGCCGCCTCCCCCACAGCGCCAGCCAGCCTCGCGTGCGGTCGCTGAGCAGGCCGAAGAGCGGGTTGGCGAAAAGTGAGACGAACGCGCCGGGAACCAGCACAAAGGCCAGCGCCTCCCCCTGTTTTGCATCGCCCACCATCTTGAAAACCTGGCTCGGAAGAATGATAATACTAAGTGCTGACCAGTGGAAGTTGAGCGCGAGCCAGAAAATGCTGATCGCCAGAATTTGCGGCCAGCGCAATCTGGCAAGCGTCACGGCGGGACGGGGAAAAGGAAATCCTCCTTCGCCTCCCTGTTCGACTGTCGCCACAGAGTGTACCTCCTGTCCCAGGCTCGTTTGCGAGTATGGACCATGAGCAGATATCAACATACGCGAAATAGCAGGCAAAATGATGGATAACTAGCTCATCTTTAATGAAGATACCAGGAAGGATACAACATTTTTATGCACAATGCCAGTGTTACAGGAAGCAATCATGTGCCACAGTTTCTAAACGTTTCCTCTGCTGTGCTGTGCTGCTTATTTCTTCTGGTTGCCTGCTCGACATCAACTTCCCCCACTGTTGTCAAGACGGTTGTGGCTACGAAGGGTGCAACGGCAGTAGCAACAGTGCCGCCCACCAGCACGCCAACGCCTCCACCGACGCCGGGGACAGCTCCGGTCAGCTACACGGCGCATACGCTGCTACAAGGCGGACATCGCCCCGATGACCTGGCCTTTGATACGCAGGGGCGCTTACTGTTCAGCGATTTCTATAACAATACTGTGAGTCGCCTGAACGCGGATGGCTCGGTAACAACGTTGCTGAGTGGCATTAATGGGCCGGAGGGAATAGTGGTTTTGCGGGATGGCACAATGATTATAGCGGAGCAGCGCACGAACCGCATTCTTTCCTTCTCCCCCGGCTCACAGAAGGCAACGGTTTTGCGCCAGTTGCCTGGTACACCCAGTTCGGCTTCGTGTAAAGACGGGGTGGATGGCATCGCCTTTGACCCAAGGACCAGCACAGTGATCGTGCCGGACAGCCCCATCGGCAATGTCTATCGCATGAGTCTGGATGGCAAAACGCTGACACTGCTCGCCTCCGGCATCGTGCGCCCCGTCGGCGCGTATGTCGATGCGCAGGGGACGATCTACGTCGCCGACGAGTGCGGCGGGGCCGTCTGGACGATTACGCCTGGCGGCAAGATCACACGCATCGGCGGATTCGGCATGCCCGATGACGTGGCGCTTGATGGACACGGCAACCTGCTGGTAATCGACCTGCAGCCCTCCATTCACGCCCTGATTCGTATGAATCTGGCAACGAGGCGGCGCCAGACGCTGGCAAGCGCGGGCTACATCGAGCCACAGGGACTGGTCATCGATGCGCGTGGTAATATCTTTGTATCGGACGACTATGCTGACAAGATTGTGGAGTATGAACCTGCATGAGTAAACTGCTTTCCATGAGCGAGGCCATTGCCCGCTACGTTCCCGATGGTGCTTCCGTCGCAATGGGGCTGGCGCTGGAGCCGCTGATCCCCTTCGCCGCCGGGCATGAGATCATCCGCCAGCAGCGGCGCAATCTGACACTGATCGGGCCTATTTCGGATATCCTCTTCGATCAGTTGATCGGCGCGGGCTGCGTGGAAAAGATCACTGCCGCCTGGGTGGGCAACGTGAGCGAGGGGCTGGGGCACTGCTATCGCCGCGCCACAGAGAAATCCATTCCGCGAACGATCACCACCGAGGATCACAGCAACTTCTCGATTGCGCTGGCTCTGCTGGCGGCAGGTCTCGGCTCGCCCTATATGCCCACACGTACCCTGCTCGGCAGCGATATCATCCGCAAAAACCCCACCTTCCGGCGGGAAACTTCGCCCATCGATGGCATGCCCCTGCTGCTCGTTCCCGCCGTGAGGCCGGATGTGACCATCATTCACGCGCAGCGCAGCGACGAAGAGGGCAACGCGCACCTGTGGGGCAACGTGGGCATCTGTGAAGAGGCTTTTCTGGCGGCCCGCGACGTGATTATCGTCGCGGAAGAGATCGTGCCGCACGAGGTGATCGTGAGCGACCCCAACCGCGTGCTGGGGCCGTCGTTCAAAGTGCGGGCCGTCGTTCACGAACCCTGGGGCGCGCACCCCTCCACTGTGCAGGGCTACTACGGGCGCGACCACGCCTTCTATCACGAATATCACCAGCGCACGCGCACCCTCGAAGGCTTCCAGCAATGGCTCGACGACTGGGTATTGCAACTTCCTACCCGCGCCGATTACGTCGCGAACCTTGGTGAGGAGCGTACCGCTCGCCTGCGCGTCAAGGACCACCGCTATGCCGCGCCGGTGGATTACGGGTACTAGTGTTTCCATCCTGCAAGCGGGCCGGGAAATGGTCTGACTTCGGCGCTTTGCCGCAGATAAAGTATACCGACCGCGCGCGAAAAGGTCAAGTGTACATGCTCAGGAGATAAACTGATATGGAATATACCGCGAAAGAATTGATGGTTGTCTGCGCCGCGAGGCAGATACAGGATGGAGAAAACGTCTTTGTGGGCATGCGCCTGCCGCTCATCGCCTTCGCGCTGGCGAAGCGCACGCACGCGCCCAACGCTATTGGCCTCTTCGAGGTGGGCATCATGCGCGACACGCCCGCCGCCGAGCTACTCTACACGATGGGCGACCCCGCCAATATCAGCGGCGCGCTCTGGGCCACGCGCATGGTCAACCTGATGGGCCTGATGGCGGCGGGCGAGGTCAACCTGGGCTTTATCGGCGGCGCGGAAGTGGATCGCTACGGCAACCTGAACACCTCGCTCATCGGCGACTGGCAGCAGCCCTCGGTGCGCCTGCCCGGCAGTGGCGGCGGCGCGGACATCGCCTCGCTCTCGCACCGACTCGCCATCATCATGCAGCACGACCGACACCGCCTGCGCGAGCGCGTCGATTTCGTCACCAGCCCTGGCTACGGCTACCCCGACGAACATGGTCCCGCTGGCGTCGCCTGGCGCGAGCGCGTTGGCCTGCCCAGAGGCGGCCCTTCGGCACTCATCACCACCCTCGCCCTCTTCACCTTCGACCCCGCCACCGGCGAGGCCTTGCTGCAATCCTACCATCCCGGCACTACTATCGAGCAAGTGCAGGAGCAAACCGGCTGGCCCCTCCGCCTCGCCCCCAACTGCGCTGAAACGGTGCCGCCGAGCGATGAGGAGCTGAAAGTGATTCGGGAAGTTGATCCGCTGGGGGTGTGGACGAGGTAGGAGCTGGATAGTACAAACATCACCGCAGCTGTGAAGGCTGCGGTGATGTTTGTACTATCCAGATGAAGATATACTGCCGCTCCCTATAGATTCGCTAACGCTTCACCAACCTTCTCATCAAGCTGCGAACCTGATGGCAGTTGTTTACCCGATGCGAACGCTTCAGCGAATTCAACGAGTCGCATTCTGATGGTACACCTGGGAACCAGAGAACGTATGGTTCCGAATGGGACTACCGGGCCTATATCATACTGTTGAGTAGTATTCAGCAGCGTTTTTATATGTTCCGCAATAGCTTTTGCCAGCAGTGGAGGAACAGCATTGCCTACCTGGCGATATTGCTCGACTCTGGAGCCGGTAAAGCGGAACCGATCAGGGAAGGATTGGATACGGGCAGCTTCACGCACGCTGATAATGCGATCTTGCTCATAGTGGAAAAAGCTGCCCCAGTGCGGGTCGCATTTGGTGAGGATGGTACTGGAAATGCCGTCTCTCTCAAGGCGTCCATAACGCTTTGTATGATCGCTGCGCCGCGCCCTTTGCATACCCTTCGGCAGTATCTCATGGGGAATATCACGCCATGAGCGGCCTGGCTGAACATGGCGCATGCGCTCCATATTCATTGCACTTGCACCTGCACACTCATGGTTGTAGAGTTTTGTGGCACCCTCACGCAATGCTCTTTGATACGCGCTCTGTGGTGGAAGCACATAGTCCATCTCAGCAGCGCCGCCGCCCGACTCGATAGCAGGCAGATCGCTGATAGCATCGCCTACTCGTACTGGAGCAAGCAAGGCATCATACTCCATATGGGTCTGCAAGGGATTGCGAATAGCATAACCAAAGGTATATTCGCGACCCCCGGTAAAGTTGGGACGCTGCAAGCTGTAATGGGTGGGTAGTGGAAACGAGAGTCTGATATCTGGCAAGCGGGTGCCGATAAAAAATAAGCGCCACCGCTCTTCTGGAACACCATAATGGGCAGCGTTAAGGATGCGAAAAATGACGTTATAGCCTGCCTGCTCAAATGCTGCGATAACGTCCCTGAGCGTTTTTCCTCCATCAAGGGAGATCAGCCCGGGAACATTCTCCATGACGATGAACTTTGGCCGCAGTCCTTCCAGCACAATACGAACATAGTGGCGAAAGAGGCCGTTACGCGGGTCATCATCGCTACGAACAGGTGCATTGATGCTGAAACCCTGGCAAGGTGGGCCACCGATCATCACATCCAGTTCCTGCTTCTCCCCAAGCGCCGTCTGAACAGTGCGTGCGCTCAAAGCTTGCACCGGACAAACAAAAGGTACTGCCTCGGGAAAATTATGGCGAAAGGTCTGCGCTGCCTGAGCATTCATCTCATTAAAGCTGTTTACTCTCTAGCACAAACGTTCTCTTCACCCGCTATCGTACAAGAGCAGCGGGGCGGCGTCAAGTCGATATGACTTTCCGGTGCACAAACCCTGCTTTGAGAGGGGATCACCAACCCGCCTCACTTCTGATAAACGCCAATCAAATGTACTCGTGCGGCCTTGAGCCATTTGAGGCTGAGCAGGCGCTCGATGGCGCAGGCAAGGGCGTAGAGCGGGGCGTTGAAGCTGATGTAGGTCGGGTCGCCGTTCAGGATGAGCTGCGCCTTTGTGAAGCCGAGCGGCAACAGGGTACAGTCGATTCTGCGCGGCGAGTTGACCCGGTAGCGAACGGGGTAGGTATCGTGTTCCTGGCGATTGTAGAGGCGGCGCGTGAAAAAGTTGTGGAAGCAGTTGGGAATCAGGCGGATGATCCAGATGTTGTAGTTCCAGGCGTTGGGCGTAAGGAAAATCACGCGACCGCCGGGCTTGAGGACGCGATACACCTCACGAAATGCCTGCTCTGGCCGGTCGAGGTGTTCCAGCACCCAGGCAGAGACGACGAGATCAAAGAAATTATTGGGGAATGGCAGCGCGTCGGCGGAGCCAACGACGGTGTTGCGCACAATCGTATTTTTCGCCAGCGCCAGCGCATCGGGGTCGATGCCATAGGTATGCGGCGTCCTGTTATAGACCGGGGCCAGAAAATTACCGTGTCCACAGCCGATATCGAGGACGCAAGTATCCGCCTGCACATAGCTGTCAATGACTTCACAGTAGAGCGCGAGGCTGTCTTTCCAGTGTTGAGAGCGCCGGTATTGTTGCCGGTAGAATTCCTGCCGGTTCAAAGGCCGCGCCGGAGCAATCGCTTCGCCTGCCAGCGGAGTTTCCGGCACCGCGACGGCTGACGCAGCCGACATTGACGGGGACGGCGCGCTTATGGTCGCCGCCGGCGTTGTCGAGAGCATGACATATTCCGCTGCCTCTTGCATAGCTGTTCCCTTCCTTCCATGGTGGCGTACTTCCTGCCAGCTTCCGCAGTATCTTTTCTTCCTTTCTTCCTTCCCTGCTCCCATATACTTTTGCTGATAATACCCTTTTCTGATTGAACGATTGGTTACGTTTTTGTTGAGAAGGCGCGCTAAATTCCCCGCCATGGTTAAGCTCTATCAACCTCGGTAACCCAGGCAGGTGGTATACTAATAAGTGCATTGGGAAGAAGACCTTTATTTTGTTTGCGAGGAGTATGTGTATGGCGAATTACCAGTACATTTTGACGGAGCGCGATGGCAATGTGGGCATTGTGACGCTGAACCGCCCGAAGGAACTGAACGCGCTCAATATGCAGCTTGTGGGCGAACTGGCCGACGCGCTGGAGAAGTTTGATGCTGATAGCGAGATAGGGTGCATGGTGATTACAGGCGCGGGCGATAGAGCGTTTGCCGCCGGGGCCGATATCAAGGAGATGTCGGATAAGTCACCGATTGATATGATGTTGAGCGGCTTCGGTGCGTGGCAGCGCATCAAGAATATTCGCAAACCGTTGATCGCGGCGGTGGGCGGCTACGCGCTGGGCGGTGGCTGCGAGCTGGCGATGAACTGCGATATGATCGTGGCCTCGGAAAATGCGCGCTTCGGGCAGCCGGAGATCAACCTCGGCATCATTCCAGGCGCGGGCGGCACGCAGCGCCTGACGCGCACCATCGGCAAATACCTGGCGATGGAGATGGTGCTGACAGGCAAGCAATTTACGGCGGAGCAGATGGCGGCACACGGGCTGGTCAACCAGGTGGTGCCGAAGGGCGAACACCTGACTGCTGCCGTCAAGCTGGCAAAAGAGGTGGCGGAACGCGCACCCATCGCCTTGCAACTGGCGAAGCAGTCGGTGCTGGCAGCCTTTGAGACATCGCTGGACGTGGGGCTGGAAATTGAGCGCAAGAACTTCTTCCTGCTCTTCGCCACCGAAGATATGCGCGAAGGCATGCAGGCATTTATCGAGAAACGCAAGGCGAATTTCCAGGGGAAATAAGGAAAACAAGGGAGACACGACATGGAAGAGGCGGTAATCCTTTCAGCAGTGCGCACGCCTATTGGACGCTACGGTGGCGGCCTCAAGGATGTGCGCCCGGATGATCTCGCCGCCATCGCCATTGAGGAGGCGATACGGCGAGCGCATATCGACGCGGAAAGCGTGGAAGATGTTATTCTCGGCTGTGCCAACCAGGCAGGAGAGGATAACCGGAACGTAGCGCGGATGTCTCTGCTGCTGGCAGGATTACCAACCCACGTGGCAGGACAGACAGTCAACCGGCTTTGCGGTTCCGGTTTGCAGGCGGTCAATAGCGCGGCGCAGGCCATCCAGACAGGGGCGGGCGATACCTTCGTCGCGGGCGGCGTCGAGAGCATGACACGAGCGCCTTTCGTCATGGGAAAGGCGGAAACGGCCTTCAGTCGCAGCGCCAGCATCTACGACACCACCATCGGCTGGCGCTTCGTCAACCCGCGCCTCGCGGCCATGCACTATCCCTACAGCATGGGCGAGACAGCGGAGAACGTGGCCGAGAAATATGGCGTGAGCCGCGCGGACCAGGACGCCTTCGCCTTGCGCAGCCACCGGCGGGCGGTCGCCGCCCAGCAATCCGGGCGCTTCGCCGAGGAAATCGTGCCGGTCTCGATCCCCCAGAAGAAGGGAGAACCCATCTTCTTCAGCCAGGATGAGCAGCCACGGCCCGACACCTCGCTAGCCGCGCTGGCGAAGCTCAAACCTGCCTTTCGTAAGGATGGGACGGTCACGGCAGGCAACTCGTCGGGTATCAACGATGGCGCCGCCGCTCTTGTCCTGATGGCAGGCAGCAGGGCAAAAGAACTCGGCTTGCAGCCGCGAGCGCGCATCATCGCCACAGCCGTTGCCGGGGTCGATCCCGCCTACATGGGTCTGGGGCCAATACCGGCGACGCGCAAGGTCCTGCAACGCGCCGGACTGAGCATCCGGGACATGGACCTGATCGAACTGAACGAAGCCTTCGCGGCCCAGTCCCTGCAATGCGCGCGCGAACTGGAGATCGACGAGGAGAAGCTGAACGTCAACGGCGGCGCCATCGCCCTCGGCCATCCGCTCGGCTGCAGCGGCGCGCGCATCCTTACAACCCTCCTCTACGAACTCGAGCGCCGCAATGGCCGCTATGGACTCGCCACCATGTGCATCGGCGTCGGCCAGGGCATCGCCACCATTATCGAACGACTGTAGACATGCCGCCCCGGCGCGGGCAGGCCACCCGCCAGGGGTGGCCCTACTGTATACGCCCGGTTCCCACGTTGCGGCGCGCTCGTGTATAGTAGGGCCACCCCTGGCGGGTGGCCTGCGGCGGTACGAGAATTCATGCCTGCACAATCGCGCCGTTCATGGCGGACTGATAGGCTTCCCAGAGTTTGGGAACGGTGTTGTAATCCTTTATCTCCGAGGGCGGAATCCAGCGCATCTGCACCGCCTCCCAGTCGGTGCGGATTTTGTCGGGCTTGTAGACCTCGAAGATGAAGGGGTGAACCAGGAACTCGCGCCCGATAGCGGAATCAGGCTCAGGTACCACCTCGCCACGGCGCAGCATGCAGACCTCGTCGGGCAGCAGGCCCGTCTCCTCGCGAACCTCCGTGTAGGCCTGTGCATCGGGAGAGACGCCCGGCTCGATAAAGCCGCTGATTCCTCCCCACTGACCCTGATAGCTCCCCACACGCTGGCTGCGCTGCACAATCAAGACACGCGGCCCCGGCCCATCGAAGCGCATAAGAAAACAGGTCACGACAGGCGTCGGTCGCAGTTCCGGTTTTCCCTGTTGTTGATCTCGCTTTTCCATTATCTCACTCCTGACATACTCAATACACACTCCTCATAATTCAATACGACAGGCTTCATCGTAAGGACACTGTTGCAACCTTCTCTCCTGTACATTAGGATTCGTATTGAGAATACTGTTGCAACCTTCTCTCTTGCTCATACGTGATGTTAGAACAACTTCTATCCCGGAGGAGAGACTTCTACCATGCAAGCACAAAAACTATCTTCAAGTTCGCGGGAAGTGCCGTCATTTCCGGTCGTACCGAACACAGCGGCAGCACCCGGCAGGAGAGACAAGATCATCCCTTTACGCCCTGCCCGCCGCTCCTGGCTTATCCCGTGGAGGCAGGCGACGCTGGCCGTCTTCCCGCTTTTTATCGTCACCCGTATTGCCTTCGTGCTTTTGACGTATTTTGGCGTGATCCTCTTTAGCGTACCCAATTATTCCATGCACGCACTGGACTTTCAAACGCTGCTAAACGCCTGGGCGCGCTGGGATGCCGTGCGCTTCACGACAATTGCCACGCGAGGCTATCTGAACCTGTCATACGCGGCTTTTTTTCCGCTGTACCCCTGGCTCATACACGTTTTCAGTATACCACCTGGCGCAGACCCGCTGGTCACGGGTATGGTGATTTCCAACCTGGCCTTTCTCGCCGCGCTCATCGTGCTCTATCGCCTCGTGGAGACAGAATTCAATCGCGAGGTGGCGCAGAAAACCGCCCTCTATCTCACCATCTTCCCCACCGCGCTGTTTTTCTTCGCCGCGTATAACGAGTCGCTGTTTATATTGCTCGTGCTGCTCTGCTTTTACGCGTTGCGGCGCGGCTTCTGGTGGCTGGCAGGGCTATGCGCCGGGCTGGCAACTCTGACCCGCTCAGCCGCCTTGCTGCTCGCCATCCCTTTCCTTTACGAGTTTGCGCGCCAGGCTCTGTCGCAACTACGCGGTGCGCGGATCGAAAGGCGGAAGCCATCGTTGCACAGGCTGATCGCCGGGCTGCCCGCTCTGCTGCTCATCCCGCTCGGCCTGGGCATCTACGCCTGGTACCTCAATCAACGCTATCACGACCCGCTGGCCTTCGAACACGCGCAGGTCTACTGGCGCTACGGCTTCAGCGCGCCCTGGGCAGGCACCATGCAGCAGATTCACAACATCATCACACTGCCACTCTATACCTTTTTTACAGCGCACGATATCATCGACCTGACAGCGCTCCTTTTCGCGCTCGTGCTGCTTGTCCTCTGCTTTATCGGCCCTGTGCGCTTCTCCCGTTCACAGTGGAGCATGCCCCTGTTCTGCCTGCTGGTGCTGTTCCTGCCCCTGTTTTTCCCCGGCCACGGCTACGATCCACTGCAATCGACCCAGCGTTTTGTGCTGGAACTGTTCGCTGTCTTCATTGTGCTGGCCCGCCTCGGACAGCGCTATTCCTGGCTCAATCAGTGGTACATGATGCTGGCGCTGCCCATGCTGGCTTTTCTCACCCTCCAGTTCCTGCATGGCTACTGGACTGTGTGAAACAGAAGCGCGGAGGAAAAGCCGCTACGGCTTTTCCCTTCTCTGCGCTTCTGTTCATCTTTCTCTACCCGAACCCGCCTCTGAGTGTCCCTCTCTTCAGAAATGGGATGCTGTCACGAGACCTCCCTCGTGCGCAGGGCTTTCTGGTTGACCCGTCTAACTTGTAATGCTCGCGGAGCCGCACTCCTTCCTCTTTACGAGCGGCCCACCTGCGGGCCGTAATAAGACATGTATCACGGGTAAAACGGGTAAACCAGAAAGCCCTGCCCTCTTGTGTGCTTGACAGTACGATAACCACTCCTATATAGTATGCTTGGCACAATACATATTTTTGTACAGGCGTTGTAGAGCTTGTGCAGAGGTGTCATTCGGTGCGATAGTTAGGTAATCCTAGCATTTTTACGTTTTTCAAGGCCTTTTTGCCTTAACTATTGGAGGTAGGCCAAAGTGTCACCACTTCAGATCGTCTTTGTTCTCGGTCTGCTGGCAGGCGCGGTTATCGCCCTGACGGCAGGATTTTACTGGGGCAAGACGCAAAATAAAGAGCGTTTCGAAGAACGCCTGCGCCTGGAGAAGGAAGCCAGCGAACGACGGCTGCTGGAAGTCCAGATGAAGCAGAGCGAGGCGTTGCGTGAAACGCGAGAAGAGACGGCACGCATTCGTGCCGCCATTGAACACGAAAATGCCGAGCGGCGGGCCGAGCTGCAGCGCCAGGAGCGGCGTTTGCAGCAAAAGGAAGAGACGCTCGACCGTAAGATTGACGCCCTTGAGGCACGCGAGCGCAAGCTGGCAGTTCGCGAACGTTCCGTAGAGCAAACCCGCGAGGAGACCGAGGCGATCAGGCAGCAACAGGCCGCCGAACTGGAGCGCATCGCGGGGCTGACAGAAGAGCAGGCGAAAGAAGTCTTGCTCGCGCGCATCGAGCAACTGGTGCGCGCCGAGGCAGCGCACCGGGCGCGCCTGATCGAAGAGCGAGCGCGCGAGGAGGCGGAGTCGAGGGCCAGGGAAATCATCACCCTGGCCATCCAGCGCTGTGCTTCCGATCAGGTCGCGGAGGCCGTCGTCTCGGTGGTGCCGCTGCCCAACGATGAGATGAAGGGGCGCATCATCGGGCGCGAAGGACGCAACATCCGCGCGCTTGAGGCCGCCACCGGCGTCGACCTCATCATCGACGATACGCCCGAGGCGGTGATTCTCTCCGGCTTCGACCCCGTGCGCCGCGAAGTGGCGCGCATCGCCCTGACGCGCCTGATCCTCGATGGGCGCATCCACCCCGCTCGCATCGAAGAGGTGGTAGCCAGGGCGCGTCAGGAGGTCGACACCATCGTGCGCGAGGCGGGAGAGCGCGCAGCCCTGGAGGCCAACGTTCACGGACTGCAACCGGAACTGCTCAAAATCCTGGGTCGCCTGCACTTCCGCACCAGCTACGGGCAGAACGTGCTCGCCCACTCGGTCGAGGTCTCCATCCTTGCTGCCACTATTGCGCACGAACTGGGTGCCGATGTAAATGTTTGTAAGACGGCGGCGCTGCTGCACGATATGGGCAAGGCCATCGACCAGGAGGTTGAGGGGCCACATGCCATAGTCGGTGGCGAAATTGCGCGCCGCTTCGGCAAATCGTCGAAGGTCATTCACGCCATCGTCGCGCACCACGCCACCGATGCGGAACCACAGACGCTGGAAGCCGCCATCGTGCAGGCCGCGGACGCCATCTCGGCTGCCCGGCCTGGCGCGCGTCGCGAAACCGTTGATCTGTACATCAAACGTCTTGAGGCGCTGGAGGATATCGCCAACTCGTTCACTGGTGTGGAGAAATCCTTCGCCATCCAGGCCGGGCGCGAGGTTCGCATCATCGTCAAACCGGAGGAGATCGACGAGTTCGCCGCTAACCGCCTCGCCAGCGATATCGCCCGCAAAATCGAGGAAAACCTCGACTATCCCGGGCAAATCAAAGTGAGCGTGGTTCGCGAAACGCGCTCCGTCGATTACGCACGCTAATACATCGCCGCCCTACCCCGGGCCGACCGCAAGGGTCGACCGGGGGTAGGGCCACCCCTGCGGACAGTTTGGGGGTTGTCGGAGCTTGTGGCGGAACAAGCCGGGAGCGTGGCTGGAATGGGACAACCTGCCAGGCGGCAGATACAAAATTTGAAGAAAGAATCTTGTGTAACATGACAAATTATATTGACCTGCATACGCATTCGACCGCGTCGGATGGCATTTATTCACCAACGGAGTTGCTGCGCCGCGCTAAGGAGATCGGCCTACGCGTGCTGGCCCTGACCGACCACGACACGACAGGAGGGCTGAACGAGGCCATCGCGGCAGCGAACGCGCTGGATATCGACCTGATACCGGGTATTGAGATCAATACCGACGTGGCTGGGGGTGAAGTCCACGTGCTCGGCTACTATCCAGAGTATAAGCGCCCGGAGTTTCAGGCCGTCCTGAAGGTGCTACGTGACGCTCGCGAGCGGCGCGGCCAGCGTATGGTCGAACTGCTTAACGAGCATGGCGTCACTATTTCATGGGAGCGCGTGCGTGAGATCGCGCGGGGCGCGGTTGGTCGCCCGCACGTCGCCAAAGCCTTGCTGGAAGCGGGCTACGTGCAGACTATCGGCGAAGCTTTTGACAAATACATCGGCACCAACTGCTTCGCCTATGTGCCGCGCTACCGGCTCACGCCCGAAGACGCTGTGCGCCTGATCGCCAGCGCCAACGGCCTGCCCGTCATGGCGCATCCTCTCGACCTTCCCGGCCTGGCGGAGTTACGCAACTGGCTCCCCGACCTTGTCGACGCGGGCATGGTCGGCCTGGAAACCTACTATGGCCCCTACAAGCCGGAGGACGAGCGCGCACTGCGCGCCCTCGCCGACGAATACGGCCTCATTCCCACCGGCGGCACCGACTTCCACGGCCCCGGTATCCATCCCACCCCTCTCGGCGGTCGCCCCGTTCCCTACGAAGCCGTCGAGCGCCTCAAAGCCGCCGCCCAACGCCGTGGCAAAACCCCACCTTCCTTCGAACTACCACCTCCTGTCCAGGAGAAATAAATTGGAGATCATCAAACAAATGCCATGTGCGTTTGTTTGATGATCTCCAATTTTGTTTTCAAAAGCTCGCCATGACAAATGTCATTTCAGAGTGCTGATGTTCTTCACTACTCCTTTCCTTCGTTCCAGGGTATGCTTCAACCATAGAAGTTGAACACGAACGAGCGAGCCAGATGAATGAATGAATAGCGCTCGCTCACAAAGCACAAAAAAAGAAAAGAGGGAACATCTTATGAAAACATCAGTAAGCACTTTACACAAATTTCAGACACTTGCCATTCTAGTATTGATTTTCGCCGACGGCTGTGATGTTGGTCAATTCGCGCTTTCATCATTCAATACATGGAGCGTCGGAGGCATCATCGATGTACTGCTGCACGCCCTGGCGGGCTTCATCTTTATGGCCGTGGGTATCCAGTTCTTCTACGCGCCGCAGCGCCTCGCCCCACGCATCTGGGTGAGCGTCATAAGCGTGCTTGCCACCATCGGCAATATCGTCATGATTATCATGGGCGCGACCAACCCCGACCCGAACTCAGTCGGCGTCCACTCCCCCGGCGACTGGACGGTTGTAATCGCCATCATGGCCGGTGTCGTGCTCTGGTTCGCCACTCTGCTGGCGAAACGTGCCCAGGCCACCACACTTCAACGCGAAGTCATCGCATAGCAACCCATCCGCGTAACAACTCACCCGTAGGCCCCGATGAAACCTGGGTCTACGAGGTGCTGTTCACAACCCTGTTTATTCCTCTTCTCCATCATCGCCCCTACGGTTATATAGCAAACAGGCTACTTAAATTGAGGCATATCGATATAGCACATTCGGGCCATATTACACCAGAAAAATATCTCCCTGTGTTAAACTATTCCCGATTGTTCAGGTATCACCATTTTGCGCATGTTAAGCGTACAGGGAGACAGAGATGTTAGAACAATATAGCGGATGGATCAAAAGATTTCTCTATTTTGCCACTACCGCCGTCATTCTCCTCGCCGGGACTGCGGCCTGTAGCCAGAGTTCCACTACCACCAACGTCCCAACGGGAACGCCGATCACCATTGGTTACTCCTATTCCACCAGTGGCGACTTCAAAGACGACGGCATTGCCATGGACCAGGGCTACCAGCTCTGGGCCGATAGCGTCAACAGCAGCGGCGGCATCCTCGGCCACCCCGTCCAGCTCGTCAAGCTCACCGATAAGAGTGACCCGGGGGATCCAAACAAAAGCGTGCCGGGTACGATTCCAACCAACTACCAGACGCTCATCACTAAAGATCACGTCGATTTCGTCTTTGGACCGTTCTCTTCGCTTTTGACAGTTGCAGCGATCCCGGTAGCGCAAAAGTACGGCTATGTTCTACTAGAAGGATCAGGTGGTGGCCCCGGCGTCTTCGCGGCTAACCCTGACCCAAAAAAAGCCCCACCGGTGGCTTTCGATGTCTCACTTCCCGTTGTTCATAACCTGGACAGCTTTGCATACTATATTCTGTCGCTTCCTCCAAACCAGCGCCCCACAACAGTAGCCTATGCGAGCGAGAGCGACGATCCATTTACAGGGCCACAGGTGCAAGAAGCCCAGAGCATTTTGACAATACAGGGCAAGATCAGGCAAGTAGGAAATTTTTCATACACAAGCGACCCGAAGAACTTCCCGGAAGTAGCGAAAGAGCTGATCAACGCACACGCGGATATGGTTGTTGTGGGAGCCTACCTCCCCGATACCTCTGCCTTCATCAACGCCTTCAAGAAGGCTCACTACTTCCCGAAAGCGTTTGTCGCCACGGCGGGACCCGATCTTGGCCCGACTTTTGCGCAAGCAGTGGGTGGGCTTGCCAATACAGAGGGAGTCTTCGTACCCAATGGCTGGTATCCCACGGCCAACAACTTCCAGAACGCCCAGATGGTGCAGGATTATCTCAACAAGTACGGAGGTTCCGCGAACAACATCAATGCCGATACAGCGGAAGCGTACTCGGTAGGGCAGGTTTTCCAGCAAGCCCTTACAAAGGCAGGAAAAATTAGCAATGCCGCGCTGCTTAATGAACTACAGAACGATACATTTGACACGGTACAGGGGGCAGTGAAATTCGACTCGATAGGTGAGAATCTGGCCGCTCTACCATATCTGTTCCAATGGCAGAACGGTAGCCTTATCCCCGTGTTCCCGCCCATCGCAGCGGCAGCCATTGCTGAGTATCCCAGTAAGCAGGCTACTGTATAAAACAGTGGGCAGGTAAAACAATTTGAGAAGGCCGTGAACCCCGGCCAGGGTTCACGGCCTTCTCCGTGCTTGATCGCGGGTCACAACGCTGCTATCTAATAAGACCGAATCGCCTCTCTGCGACCCATGTCGCGCCAGCGACTGCGCCCGGAGCCATTTTCGCCTGGGAGATGACGACGCAGTTTCTCGGCCTCAACCTGCTCATTCATGAGCAGGGAACCGATGATGGCCGCGACCTGCTCGTTTGAAAAAGCGTGATTGCTGGCGTGCTCTAGCGCGATTTCTTCGGTTCCCTCTGGTTTCCCTATGGGATGCCATTCTTCGGCGATGAAGTCGGTGGAGAAGTCGCCCGCGAGGAAGCGTGGGTGCGCGGTCAACCAGCGCGCAAAAGGAATGGTGGTGCGCACACCGAGAACCTGATACTCGTCGAGGGCACGGCGCAGGCGATTGATGGCCTGCTCGCGGTCTCGACCCCAGACAATCAGCTTTGAGAGCAGGGGGTCATAGTAAAGCGGCACCTGCAAGCCAGGGTAGAGGCCGCTGTCGACGCGCACGCCGGGACCGGATGGCTCTTGCAGCGCCAGCACGGTGCCGGTGGCCGGGAGAAAGCGATTGTTCGGGTCTTCCGCCGAGATACGGGCCTCGATGGCCGCGCCGCGAAACTCCAACTGCTCCTGTGTGAACGAGAGCGGCAGCCCGGCGGCGACGCGGAACTGCTCCTGCACGAGATCAACGCCAGTACGCAGTTCGGTCACCGGGTGTTCCACCTGAATGCGCGCATTGACTTCCAGAAAGTAGAAATTGCCATCAGGCCCCAGCAGAAACTCGGCGGTTCCGGCGTTGACATAGTTGATGGCCCGCACCAGCCTGACCACGGACGAGGTCATGCGCTCGCGCTGCTCCTCCGTGAGCACGGGCGAAGGAGATTCTTCGATCAGTTTCTGGTGGCGGCGCTGGATGCTGCACTCGCGCTCACCGAGATGAACGACGTTGCCGTGCGTGTCGGCGATGAACTGCACCTCGATGTGGCGGGCGGGCGAGATGGCTTTTTCCAGGTAGACGCGGCTGTCGCCAAAGGCGCTTTTCGCCTCGCTGCGTGCCGTGCGCAGGGATGAGAGCAAATCTTTCGGCTCGTGCACGAAGCGTATACCTTTGCCTCCACCGCCGCCTGCCGCCTTCAGCATCAAGGGATAGCCGATCTGCTCCGCCAGTTGCACCGCCTCCGCCTCATCTTCCACCTCGGATAGCGCGCCGGGAACAATCGGCACACCGGCAGCCTTCGCGGTGCGGCGCGCCGCCGTCTTCTCACCCATAGCGCGCTGTGCCTCTGGCGCCGGACCAACGAAGATCAGGCCCTCGGCCATGCAGGCTTCGGCAAAGTCGGCATTTTCCGAGAGGAAGCCGTAGCCGGGGTGGATGGCTTGCGCCCCGGAGCGCTTCGCCACGTCAAGGATGGTCGGAATATGTAGATAACTTTTGCTGGCCTGCGCCGGGCCAATATGGTATGCCTCGTCAGCCATACGCACGTGCAGGGCATCGCGGTCAGCATCGCTGTAGACGGCCACGCTCTGCAAACCAAGCTCGCGGCAAGCGCGAATGACACGCACGGCGATCTCTCCCCTGTTAGCAATCAATACCTTGTGAAAAGGCCAGGTGGCGCTTTGTTTCTCCATGAAAGGCTCCTTCAAGCAGGAAATTTGTTGCATTTGCAGACAGTATAGCATGTTTGGCCCCTTCTCTACTAGGAAATTCAGGTCACTGCCATCCCCAAAAGGTTCCATTTTCCGATAATGTAGAGTAAACTACGGTGGGAATGGTCTGTTCCACGTATTTGCACGATTCAAAACAGGCAGACAACCATTGACACGAATAAATGGATACATCGGATATGTCGCCAGCAGCACGGAGTTGCGTACCGTCTGAGAAGGGACTGAGCTATGAATTTTAGTTTTCTGAGTAACACGCCTATTTTCCGGCGTCTCTTTATCGCGTTTGCAGCAGCGACCCTCATTCCGGCTATTGTTATTGCTTTGCTCGGCACATACTACGTAAACTCCCTTGTTTCACGCGGGCAGGCAGTCACGACCGCCTTTGAGGCCCAGAGCGCGGCATACGCGCAGCAGGTCGAACTGCAACGTATGGAGGCGCTCCTTACAGCGCGCAACGCCCAGGTCTTCGCCTATTTAAGTCAAGGGGCGAACGCGGACGCCTCACTCCTTGCTGGTGGAGCACAGTCAAGCGGCGAGATTAGCAACCTCCAGACTACGTTTGACCAGGGCCTGACCAGCTACCAGCAGAACTACGAACTCGCCACTTCGAGCAACATGGCAGCGGTAAGCAACATTCTGATAAGCCAGGACCCTAATACCACCATCATCAAAGATCAGAAGCAAACGCTTGATCTGGCAAAGACGCAGTGGAATATATACAAAACCTACCAGCAAAAAGAGTTATCGGATCTCGACCAGATCCTGCTTCAGAAGAATCCGAATGTCTCGCTGGATTATAACAATGCCTATGGGCCGTTGTTCTCAGCGCAGCAGGCCTACATCAATCTGGAGAATAGCTGGCAGCATCTGGTCAACCTGGCACAGACGATGGGTAATACCGTGTCGAACGTGGGCGATGCGCAGATCAACCCGGTACGCGTTGCGACGATCATAGCTATTGTCAGCACAATCCTGCTGGTGTTCTTAATTGGCTACGCGGTCAACCAGACGATTACAGTTCCGCTGCGCCAGCTTGCCACGCTGACACGGCGTATCGCGAAAGGAGAAACGAGCGCCCGCGCTACCATCGCGGGGCGCGACGAAATCTACCTCGTTGCGGCCTCGATGAACAACATGCTGGACAACATCGTCCACCTCATCCAGGATGCGCAGGCACAGCGCGACAACTTGCAGGCGCAGGTGGAGAAACTGGTGAGTGAGGTGAGCGGTGTCGGTGAAGGTGATCTGCGCGTGCAGGCCGAGGTCACCGCTGACGCCCTGGGTGTGCTGGCCGACTCCTTCAACTACATGGTGGAAGAGCTGAGCAGCCTGGTGGTGCGCGTCAAGATGGTGGCCCACGAAGTTGAAGGAACGACGGTCACTATCCTTGATCGTATGACACAACTGGTAGAAACCGGCGATATACAAATCCATCAGATCGGTCAGGCAACGGTTGAAGTCGAGCATATGGCAGAAGACAGCCGCCACGTGGCGGAACGCGCCCAGGCGCTGTTGAGCATTGCGCGCACGGCTCGCCGCGACGCGCAGGGTGGCCGTGAAGCAGTGCAGCAAACCATAGAAAGCATGGGCCGCATCCACGAAAATGTGCAGGCCACCGCCAGCAAAGTGGATGCACTGGGCGAAAGCTCGAAAGAGATCAACAACATCGTCGATGTCATCTCCCAGATCGCGCACCAGACGAACCGTCTGGCGCTTGACGCGGCCATTCAGGCAGCGATGGCCGGTGAAAACGGCAAAGGCTTCGGCGCGGTTGCCGCTGACATCCGCCGCCTGGCGGAACGCGCCAAAGAGGAGGCCAGTTCTATCGCCCGTATCGTCCGCGTGGTTCGTGAAGACATCAGCGCGGCAGCTCTCTCTATGCAGGATACGGAACGAGAAACTTCGACCGGCGCCAGACTTACAGAGGAAGCTGGCACCGCTCTGGAATCCCTCTTCGCAGCCGTTGAGCAGCAGGCACGCGAAATTGAAACTATCAACCAGGTGGCAAACCAGCAAGTGCTTTCATCCAACGCGGTGTCACAGATTATGCGCAGCGTCTCCGAGAGCACGCAGCAAAGCAGCCTGAGCACCCGCGAGGCCTCGCTGAGCATGGAACGCCTCTCTCGCCTGGTCGAACAACTGCGCGCTTCAACCGAGGCCTTCAAACTGCGCGAGAATCAAGATATGTCCATGCCAATAGCCAATGTCGCGGTCTACCCGGAGGCCGAGCAGGAGGGCCAGCTCACCATGAGCGGCTTCTTCCGCACCGTCACGGCCTCGGCTGTCTCCTCCGGCCCCGGCCTGGATTCAGGCCCTTATCCCTATAATGCTCTGCCACCCGCTATGGGGACAGGCGCAGGCAGACCTGACAACGGCTTTCAGTTCGCTCCGCTCCCTCCCCATCAACCAGTTCAAGGAGGACAGCCGGGCCAGCAAGGATACGGGAGCTATGGCAACTATGGGAATCAGTATGGCGGATACCAGCCAGATCAGTCTGGCAGCTTTGACAACTCTGGTAACTACGGCAATTTTGATCCGCAGCACATGCCCACCCCCACTCCACCCTCCACTCCAGCGCAACCCGGCCCATTAAACCCTCAGTGGCAACAGCATCAACAGAGGCAGCAAGGGCAACAGTGGTATAACGAGCCATTAGAGGAGTACAGAACGAACGGCAACGGCACCCGGAATGGGAATGGCAACAGTAACAGGGAGAACAACGGCTATCAGAACTGGTAGCCGCTAAACGAGAGAAAGAGGCTGCATCAGCGCTGAACTGACGCGGCCTCTTTCTCTTTTGCCGCGTGTTCCCCTATCTCCTATAACTTTTTTCTTATAGATAGTATCCAGAAGTTGCATGCTATTTTATGGACTATGCTGCCAGCCTCCTGTTACACTTACAGTAAGTGACATCACCCGCGCACGCATCGCTGGTTATGCGGGCGTTCTGGATAACACGTCGTTGTAGCTGCTTTACAGCGGCCCTATCCAGACTCACCTGGATGAATACGCATGATAAGCAACAGGCAGAAGATAAGATAGGAGGCTACTCATGATTGCACAGAAAACAACCACCACCAGGAGTGTGGTAAAGAGCAACGGCGCTGCTGTGCAGGAAGCGATGAACGTGTTAGCACGCACTCGCGTCACGGTTCGACGCTGGGTGTGTGAAGTTTGCGGCATGGTTCATACAGGCACAGCGCCTGATGCGTGCGAAAGCTGCGGCACGACCGCACTCGTTCAGCAGCCCGATCTTCACCGTGAGATGAGCAGCCGCTGGTAATAGACACAGGCATAACAACAGGGTGATGAGACCGTGCGCGCCGTAGCGCACGATCTCATCACCCTGTTGTTATACCTGCCCGGTTATCTTCATCTGTCGCACACCTTCGTAGAGAATAATGCCCGTCGCCATAGCCGCGTTCAACGACTCTACGCCGTTAGCGAGGGGGATGGAGATCGTCAGTGTCGCCAGCGCTCGCGCTTGAGGTGAGGGACCATGCGCCTCGTTGCCGGTAATGAGCGCGAACGGGCGCGTCAGGTCCTGTTCGTAGTATATGTGGCTGCTGCCCGCCTCGGCCAGCAGTACGCGCGGGCCTTCGGGGCAGTGCCGCGCCACTCGTTCGGCGATGGCAGGCCACGACATATCAACTTCGATGGGCAGCGCGACATGCGCTCCCGCAGCCGCTCGCACCACCTTCGGATTGAACGGGTCGACACAGTTGGGGATGAGCAGGACCGCATCGACGTTAGCTGCCAGCGCCGTGCGTAAGATCGTCCCCATGTTGCCAGGGTCCGCGATATCATCGAGAATGAGCAGGGCAGGACGGAATGCGGCGGGACGGTTGGCCCGCAATCGCGCCGGAGCAAACAACGTGAGCGGCAAGACGCTCACAACACCCTGCGATGTTTGCGCATCGCCCAGCGCCTCGATCACACGCTCGCTCACCTCCACCAGCCTTCGTGCTAGCGCGGGTGTGCGCAACAGCCTACCCAGTAACGCACGCCCCTTTTCCGTGCGCCCCAGCAGTTCTGGCTGATAGAACACCTCCTCTGGCAGCATTTCCTCCCCTCCAATGTCGAGGAGCGTCTCCAGCAGGCGCGGCCCCTCCATCAGAAAGAGGCCGTATTTCTTACGCCCAGCACTCGCGTGTAGCTCACGCGCTCTCTTGATACGTGGATTAGCAGAACTGGTAATTCGCACCATCGCCTTACTCAGCAATGTCGTTCATGCAAATGACCGCGAGCAGCATACCAGCGTGTACTGGTGGGCTGCTCGCGGTCATTTGCATCTGAAAGCCGTTAAACGGTCGGGACCGCAGCCAGCGCTTTCTCTACCAGCGCGCTGAAAGCTGCTTCGTCATTGACGGCCATCTCGGCGAGTATCTTGCGATCTACATCAATGTTCGCCTCATGGATGGCGTGCATCAATTTGCTGTAACTGACACCGTGCATACGAGCGGCGGCGTTGATGCGCGTGATCCACAGACGGCGCATATCGCGCTTGCGATTGCGGCGGTCACGATACATATACGCCATAGAGCGCATGACCGACTCATGGGCGGGACGGAACAGACGCCGACGCGCCCCCCGATGGCCCTCGGCCATCTTCAAAACCTTTTTATGCTTCTTGTGAGCGGGAACGCCACGTTTTACCCTGGGCATAGCTCTCTATCCTCCATATCAATTGAATGCTCGACTACTGTAGTATCTCTTGTCTCTTCTCTTCCTGTACCGAATACCGGTCTAGAAGTCATACGGGAGGAGTTTCTTCAAGCGGCGTCTGTCACCAGCAGCCAGCTCGAACTCTTTGTCCGCCGAACGGACAGCCTCGGGTGATTTGTGACGGCGCAGGTGGCTGATAGCCACTTTGCGGCGCATAAACTTGCCAGAGCCGGTCACCTTGACCCGCTTGGCCATAGCCTTGTGTGTTTTCAGTTTCTGCTTCATAATCCTTTTTCTTCCTGACTTTACTAGTATGCGGAGGCAACGCATTATCCACACCCTGCATCCTGCCAGGCAGGTACTTACATCTCAGTGTAACTCAGGGGAGAGGCGATGGAGATGAAGAGGAGTTTATCCTTTACCAATCTCTTCTCTTTTGAGCTTCCTCAAAAATCCGTCAAAGGCGCAGAAAGCCTCTTTCAGGAGTGGCCCCGCATCGAGACGCAGTATATCATACCTGCCCCGGTTACGCAATAGCTTTTTGGTTGTAAACTTGTTTCCAGGCAGCGCCCTCACGGCAGCAGGAACACATGGCAAGTCAGCTTTGCCGACGGCGACCGGGCCAGGAGGGGCGAGAGGACCACGCCTGCCAGCCGGGACGCGAGAAGCCCTTTACCTGCACCGCCTTCCTGCCAGCTGCGACCGCGCTTGCCTCCGCCTGCTCCTCGCTGGCACGGGTCATATGCCACGTCGAGGTGAAGAATAGCAGCCAGCCCCAGAGCAAGACGGGCAGGCCAATGGTCAGCAACGCCTGACCCTGCCAGATCGACTGCTCCAGATCGTAATAGAAGCTGAACAAAGCACCGAAGAGCAGGAAGACTGTCAGGAAGAGCGCGCGCCCGCTGACAGCGCAAAGGGCCAGCGGCGCGAGCAGCAGCCACGGCCAGCTAGCAGGAAAGAACACAAAGAGTGCCAGGAAGATCCAGCTACTGAACAGCAAGGCCAGTTCCAGGCTATCGATCAGCCAGACGCCGAGCAGCAAGGTCAGGCCCACGGCAATGGCGGCGAAGAGTATCCAGTGATGGGGGACAAATAGCCAGGAAAGCGCTGGCACCGGACGCACAGGCAGATTGATCAACGCCGCGTCAAGCGAATTGATGGCGCTGGTGGGCCAGAAGGCCTGCTTGAGCATCGCCACCAGTCCATTCCATCCCCATCCGCTCCAGAATGGAGCATAAGCCAGAACAACGACCAGAATCGAGATGGCCACGCAGCCCACCCACCAGAAGAAGCGCTGCCCGCGCGGCAGCAGGCGCGTTTCCCGTCGTAGGAAGCGGAAGAACAACGGCAGCAGCAGCAGACAGAGAGCGTTAACCAGCGCCGCCAGCAGCAGGAAAACCCAGCCCAGCAGCAGCGATTTACGCAGGAAGAAGAGAATGCCCAGCAGCAGGAAGAGCACAATCCCGACCTCTAGCTGCATGGAAGCGACGGAGAAGAGCAGCACCAGTGGATTCCAGCCGTAGAGCAGGGTGGCCGCGAGGCGGGTTTCCGGCTTCAACTTTGCCAGGATGGCCCAGATCAGCATTGTGTTCACCACGTGGGCAACAAGGCCCAGCACCCGAAACGCGAGCAGGATGCCACCGGCTCCGCCATGCGCAAACAGGGTGATGGGAATACTCATATCGATCCAGACGGGGCCAGGGATAGCGACCGAGGTGCGCGTACCGCCGGACAGCATGACATAAAGGAGGTCATGGGGGAAGGCAGAAGGCGTGATGACATAGGGATTGACGTGGTAGATAGCCACCATGCGGCCATACATGCCATAAAGAAAGAGGGTCTGCGCCTGCACCGGCGGCGCGAGGAGGAAGGTCAGGCCGAAGAGAGCGACGAAGATGAGCGCCAGCCAGAAGAGAAGCCCTGTCTCAGAACGAGAGAGGCGCTTGCGCAGGACGCTCCGTCCAACTTGCCATGCCAGCAAGACAAGGAGCAGAGCCAGCAGAAGCAAGACCAGCAGAAGATTCGCGTTGCCACTCGCCGCATTGAGCAGAGGAAAATGAGAAAGTGCCTGGGAGAGCGCGGGGAAAGCATTCGTCCAGTAGAGACGTGGCAGCCAGGGAAAGAGGCTGAGCAGGGCCTGCTGTCCGGCAGAACCTGCTACCAGGCCCGCAAAAAGTGGATAAAGCGCCACATAGAGTACCCCCAGCAGCAGGCCAATCAGCGCTAATTTCCAGGCAGCTTGCAGGCTATAGCGCGGCTGTGAGGATTTTCGCCAGGGGCGGGGCGCGTTGTTCGCCACACGCTCTGGTGGTACCCCAGGTGGAGTAGTGGGCAGCGCAGCGCCTGGAAGCGCGGGTTGTGTCCGCTGTGTTTGCTGCATTCTCCGCGTTCGCTGCCCCCGTTGTATCTCCTGTGCCTGCGTTGATTGAGAGGAGCGTCCCACAGGATACTGTTGCATATGTGCTCCGTCTGATCGGGAAATAAACATACTATCTATCGCTACTGCGCCGGATTGTAGCTACAGTATGAAACAAACATTTTACACTGTCAACAAGCTCTTTACTGATGACGAATCACTGCTAGAAAGAACGTTTCTTTTTTCTGGCTTTTCCGTTTTTTCAGGTAAGAAAAGAATAAGGGGGTAGGAGTTTTTCAAACTCGACTCTATTGCCAGAAGGGGCGATCAATGGTATAATAGCGGGGTGTTTAGGACTGGATATCCCGTTTGGGATTGAAAGTAGGACCTGCTCTGGCAGCTATCACTTGCATCCCTATGTGAATGGAATTGCAAGCCCATCCGGGACCGGAATAGCTGACTGGAAGCATACCCATAGGTAAAGGAAGGAGGAGGCTTCGTGGTCACAAGAGACTATGAACTGGGTTTCATACTCAATCCCGAAGTCAGCGAAGAGCAGACACAGGCCATTTTAAACCGTGTCGAGCAGATTGTCGCCACGCATGGCGGCCAGATTGTGCGGGTGAATAAATGGGGACGGCGGCGTCTCAGCTACCCCATCGAACATCACCGCGACGGAAACTACATATTCCTTGATATGATCCTGACCCCCGAAACCGTGGCCGAACTGGATCGTACACTCAAAGTTTCTGAAGAGGTGCTCCGCCACCTGATGAAGCGCCGCGACGCCAGGACCGTGCAGAAGGAGCGTGAAGCCCGGGCAGCCGCAGAGGCAGCCGCGGGGGCCAACGCGCAGGAACAGGCAGAGCCTGCCACCGCTAATATTGAAGGAATCACAGCGGCGGTCGAAGAGGCCCTGGCCGAACAGGATGAGGAGAGCATGGGCGAGAATCTGGTCGAACCCATCAGCCTGACCGAAGAGGACATGGCCGATGTCCCCCCTGCTATCGATGAAGAAACTTTGGAGTAATACGTTAAGTTTGGAAAGGTCGTCGAGTCTCTGCAATAGGGTTGAGGCAAGCGCACGAAGCCGAAAGGACCTGAAATCATGAACAAGATTATGCTCATCGGGAACCTGGGAAAAGACCCTGATATGAACTATACCCAGAGTGGTATGGCTATCGCCAGATTTACTCTTGCCGTCAACCGCTACACGAAATCGAGCGCTACCGGCGAAAGGCAGAAAGAGACTGAGTGGTTCAATATCGTAGCAATGAATAAGCTGGCAGAGATCTGCAGCGAATATCTGCACAAAGGCACAAAGGTCTACATTGAAGGCCGCCTGCAGCAGCGCAAGTACACCGATAAGAATAATATCGAGCGTACAGCAGTCGAAGTCATTGCCAATGAGATGGAAATACTTACTCCTAAATCTGCTACGAGCAGCGCCGACTTTATGGCAGGCAGTATGGACGACCTCGGTGATTTGGAAGATCACGGGGGTGGAGACGAAACCCCCTTCTAATGAAGAAGGAGAAAGTTCGTGCAAAGACGTAGTGAAACGTCAGCACCGCGCCGCGAACGGCGCGAAAGCGGGAGGAGCGAGCGCACGTCTCGCCGCAAAATTTGCCAGTTTTGCCATGATCACGTTCGCGAGATCGACTACAAAGATGCCAGTCGCTTCATGAAGCGCTATATCTCAGATCGCGGCAAGATTGAACCGCGCCGGAAGACCGGGACCTGTGCCAAGCATCAACGCCTGTTGAGCCGGGCCATTAAAGAGGCCCGCCAGATGGCGTTGTTGCCCTACACTGCCGAGCACATTCGTGGCATGTAGCGCGTGGAGCAAAGCAGGCATAGTATGAGTCAGCGAGAGATGGGTACATGATCTTCGCCCCCCTCTCCGCGCTTCTCTTCTGATCTGCACCAGGCAGGGGAGCGCGGAGAGCAGGCAGACATGTAGCCATCTTCGCTGTGTTTGTTGACGGATTGACGCTACCATCGCTGATGCAGAAGGGAAGTCACGTAAGTCATGAATAGTCAAACAGCGCGCAAGCCGGACAGCAAGCGGTCAGCGCGGTCCAACAAATCGAACAAATACGTCAAACAGACGGCTCGCTTTGATGCGCGGCGTGACGGCAAGCCCATTATTTTTGGCTGGGGCGGCCACCTCTCGCACAAAGAGAAGATCAAGTTCCAGCAGCGCGCTACCTGGGCTGTTGCTGGCCTGATTGGCCTGCTGATCGTTGCTGTCATCGTTGGCACCTGGATCAACCTCAATGTGATCACCCCGGGCTTACCGATCACCAGCGTCAATGGCCACCAGATACCGCAGTCCGACTATCGCAAACTGGTCGCGGTGAGAACGGAACTTGAGGAAGAGAAGCTCAACGGCCCGCATGGTCTGAATGCCCAGGCTTCCAGCCTGAAAGCACAGGTCGACGCGGAACAGAAGATTATCGACACAGATACCTCTAAAATCGATACGCTGAACAAAGAGATTAAGAGCGCAAGCTCTAATACGCAGCGCCAGCAACTCAACGCGCAGCTTGCCAGCACGAAGAAAGACCTGACTGCCGCCCAGACCAAACACGATCAAATCAACTCGCAGTACACCAATCTGGAGCAGAACACCATTCCCGACGAGCAGCAGCTCTTCACTCAGTCCCAGGTTGGCAACGACAGCGCGACGTACCTGCAGGACGATGAAATCATTCGCGAATGGCTGGCGACACAGAGCGCTGCTGTTCAGGCGAAGGTGAATCCCACAGCGACGCAGGTCAACCAGTTTATCGCTAACCTGAAGGCGAACCTGCCGAAGGGCATGACTTATAGCAAGTTCCTCAGCCAGGACAACATCAGTGATAGTGATGTGCAGACCATGTCGGCCCTGCTCGTGCGCCGCAACAACATGCAGTCTTACCTCGCCTCGCTGATCAAATCGCCGACGTACCAGGTACATGTTCTCTCGATCACCGCGAGCACGCAGTCTGCCGCGCAGCAGCTTCTGAATCAGCTCAAGAAGGGAGCCGACTTCGGCACTCTTGCCAAACAGAAATCGGTGGATGCCACGACTGCCAGCAGCGGCGGCGACCTTGGCTGGCTTGCTCGCGGGCAACTGGCGCAGACCGACCAATCCGGCGTCATCGACAACTGGCTCTTCGACCCTGCGCGTTACGTGGGCGAACTCAGTCCTGTCCTGGACGAAAATGGCGCTTATCACATCGTCAAGATCGTGGATATCGACCCGTCGCGTGCGCTAGACAAGACCACCCTGCAATCTTTGCAGACCAACGCGCTGACGAGCTGGCTGTTCGAGCAGAGAGCGCTGCCGAACATGAAGATTACGGCGGTCAACCAGAATATGCTGACCGACACGTCTAACATGCCGCCAGACCTGCCTTCCGGCGCTCCGGCCACGGCTGTCCCTGGCGCGCCCAATCCGGCGGCACCGTAGACAACTTCTGAGGAAAGCCAGAAAGTATTCACGAGCGATAAGCCTTGCGCAAAGCTTATCGCTCGTGAATACTTTCCCGCTCTTCCTTGCTCGTCTCTTTTCTCTTAAGGATTATCTATGATAGCAAAGGTACCTCTTGCAACAAAAATACCAGTCAATGAAGCACCCATATCTGAACTTTTGGAGACCGTCTCCCTCTACCTGCATATTCCTTTCTGCCATACCCGCTGCTACTACTGCGATTTCAATACCTATGCCGGAATCCTGCCCCTGCGCGAACCCTATGTGCGTGCGCTTGTGAGCGAAATTGGTCTGATGGGCCAGGTGGTACAGCTTCCCGGCGGCGAACCACGCCGCAGTCGCACGGTCTTTTTCGGCGGCGGCACACCCAGCCTGCTGAGCGTGGAACAGATCACACGCATCCTCGCGGCCTGTCGCTCCGCCTTCGCTGTGGATGAAGACGCGGAAATCACCCTTGAAGCCAATCCCGGCACACTGAGCCTCGAACAGTTGCGCGGCTTGCGCGCGGCGGGCATCAACCGTCTCAGCCTGGGAGGACAAAGCTTCGATGCCGCTCTACTCAAGACACTGGGCCGCATCCATTCACCAGCCGAAATTATCCAGGCGGTAGAGTCCGCTCGCACTGCGTGCTTTACCTCTATCAATGTCGACTTTATGTTCGGCCTGCCCGGTCAGACCATGCGTCACTGGCAAGAAACACTTGAGCAGGCAGTGGCCCTGCGCCCGGAACACCTCTCGCTCTACTCCCTCATTATCGAGGAAGGCACACCTTTTCACTCCTGGACGCAGGAGGGCCGCATCACCCCCGGCGACGACGACCTCTGCGCCGATATGTATGAATATGCTGATGAACTCTTGCTCAAGCACGGCTATATGAATTACGAAATATCGAACTGGGCATTGCCCGGACATGCCAGCCGCCACAACCTGACCTACTGGCAGAACCTGCCTTACCTCGGTATGGGAGCCGGTGCTTACTCCTTCTTTGGCGGTCATCGCTTCTCAGACGTGCGCGATCCCCAGGAATATGTGCGCATGCTCAAAGCGGGGCGGCTGCCTGTAGACGAAACGGCCAGTGAGACGGTTGGACGCGAACAGGAAATGGTGGAGACCGCCTTCCTCGCCCTGCGCACCGCGCCCGGCCTGCACCTGCCCACCTTCGAGCAGCGTTTTGGCATTCCCTTTGCCCAATTTGTCGGCAATCGACTGCAACAGGTTGAGGAGGCAGGCTTACTGGAACGAGAGGGTGAGGACAGCAGGGAGGGCGCGGGAGGATGGCTACGCCTGAGCAAGCGCGGACGGCTGCTCGGCAACGAGGTATTCATGCGACTGCTACCAGAATAGATAGAACAAAGGATACGCCTGTGGAACCACCTCTCGCATCATCACACTCACAGTTGGAATCACCTTCACAATGGCAGGTATACGAACGACTGAGCCAGGAGCAGTTCAAGTTCTACGAGCAGGCGGGGATCGAGGCATTGCAGGCGCAGCTCCTGTGCAATCGCGGCATCACCACCGCTGAAGACATGCATGCCTTCATGGCCGCTGATTACGCGCAGACTCCCGACCCACTGGCCCTCATCGACATGGAGAAGGCGCGGGATCGCATCGTGCGGGCGCTGACAAACGGAGAACATATCACAGTCTATGGTGATTACGACGCGGATGGCGTCACCTCCTCGTCCCTGCTAACTCGTGCCTTGCGCGCGCTCATTGCGCATACACAATCCCAGGCTGTCCTGGATTACTACATTCCACACCGCCTCTACGAAGGCTGCGGCCTCAACCTGCCCGCACTCGACCTGCTCAAAGCCAGGGGAACAACGCTGATTATCACCACGGACTGCGCCAGTTCGGATGTGGAGCAGGTCGAGTATGCCCGCGTGCTGGACATTGATGTCATTATTACCGACCATCACCAGCCCCCAGAGACGATGCCTGTCGCCTACGCGATGGTCAATCCCTGGCGACCGGATTGCACCTACGGCGAGCGCTACTTGTGCGGCGTCGGCGTCGCTTTCAAGCTGGTACAGGCGCTATTGCGCCTGTACGGGCTTCCTCGCGAGCAGGAGATGGACTATCTCGATCTCGTTGCCGTCGGCACCATTGCCGATCTAGCCGCGCTCAAAGGCGAAAATCATACGCTGGTGCGCCTGGGGCTGCAAAAGATGAATGCTCCCGTCACCCCGAATCCCGGCTTGCGTGCTTTGATGCAGTTCGCCAATATGCAACCGGGGCGCATCCGCGAACGCGATATCGCCTATGGCATCTCGCCACGCATCAACGCCGCCGGGCGCATGAAACACGCCAGTATCGCCTTCGAGTTGCTCACCACCGATGACGAGACTCGCGCCAGAGAGATTGCCGCGCAACTGGAGGAAATCAATCAATCGCGGCAGCAGCAGACCGAGGAGTTGATGCGGGCCGTGCGCCTCGCGGCACAGGAACAAAGCCAGAAACAGGTCATCCTGGTCAGCGGCGAAAACTGGCACGAGGGCATTCTTGGCCTGGTAGCCGGCAAGCTGTCGGAGGAGATCAATAAGCCGGTGCTGGTGCTCAGCGAGGACCGCGAGAAACACCTGAGCCGAGGCTCCGCCCGCAGCCAGAAGGGCTTCAACATTATTTCAGCCCTGCGCGCCTACGACGAGGCCCATAAAAACCACCTGGAACGCTACGGAGGCCACGAACAAGCGGCAGGTTTCACCATTCAGAGCGAACACGTCTCACAATTTCACGACTACCTCCTTGAGCGCGCCCAGGCGCCTGTCTCCACAGGGGAGGAAGACAAAACCGGGCTTGACGGTGAAGTTGAGAATTCTCTCAACAACGACCCATCCGAACCTGTCGACGCGCCCGAAGCAGGAACAGAGGCGGACGCCATAGCAGTCGATGTCGAACGTGCACCGACCCCGACTGGCCCGAAGGTCGATCTCGTCTTCACGCGCTTCGATCTCCTCAATTACGAGACCTACCAGAAGATTCGCGCCCTTGCTCCGTTCGGGGCAGGCAATCCCGAACCGACCTTCAAGATGGAGCGTCTGCGCCTCATGGACAGTTGGGCAAGCGGTTTGGAGAGGCGCAACCTGCGTCTGCGACTGGGAGTCTCCAATAATCATACCCGGCGCGTCGTCGGCACCATCCTACGCGGTGCCACGCAACTGCACTCCCTCAGCGGCATCACCCACGTCAACATCATCTTCCGTCTCGAAGCCAACACCTACCCCGACGAGAACGGCAAATATGACATCTGGCTGAAGATTCTACATGTGGAAGCGGCGGGGTAAGCATATCACTCACTATCCAACCACCCTCAGGCCGACGGCAAGAAGTGGAATCGACGGGGTAGCCGACCGCGCCCCCGCGAGGGTCGGCCCTACTGTATACGACCACGCCACCACCCATGCATCGCCCGCTCGCTTCGCGGGCGTTCGTGTATAACAGGGCCAGCCGCAAGGGCTGGCCCGAGATGGTGGTCGACCTGGGAAAATGGAATTGCTTTACTTACGGGTACACGCCGCGCAGTTCGGTGGCTTCGGCGACGCGGGCAACGGCGAGGAGATAAGCCCCCATGCGCAGATTCGTCTCCTGCTCGTCGGCTTTGGCAAGCACGGCCTGGAAGGAGCGGGTCATGATCGATTCCAGCCGGTTGTTGATCTCGTTCTCGGCCCAGAAGAAACGCTGCAGGTCCTGCACCCACTCAAAGTAGCTGACCGTCACGCCGCCCGCGTTGGCAAGAATGTCAGGGACAACCATGATACCGCGTTCGTTGAAGACGCGGTCGGCTTCGGGCGTCGTGGGACCGTTGGCCGCCTCGATAATCAGCTTTGCCTGGACACGCCCGGCATTCTTCTGTGTCAACTGGTTTTCCAGCGCGGCTGGCACGAGCACATCACAGGGCAGTTCCAGCAGTTGCGCGTTAGTAATGGCTTCGGCCTCCGGGAAGCCGAGCAGCGTCCCATGCTCCTTCGAGTGGCGCAGCGCGTGATGCACATTGATGCCTCTGGGGTTGTAGATGCCACCGCTGATATCGCTCAGACCAATTACTTTGCAGCCCAGTTCGTGCAGCATACGGGCGGAGATGCTGCCAACGTTGCCGAAACCCTGCACGACGACCGAGCACTGATCTGGCACCATACCGTTGTGCAGCATAGCCTCGCGCGCGATAATCTGCACGCCACGTGCCGTTGCTTCCAGGCGCCCCTCACTGCCGCCAATCGCCAGTGGCTTGCCTGTCACGACAGCCGGAACGGAGTAGCCACGATGCATCGAGAAGGTGTCCATCATCCAGGCCATGATCTGCGGGTTCGTGTTCATATCGGGGGCGGGAATATCGCTATCAGGTCCCATGAGGACAGATATTTCGGTGGCATAGCGACGCGTGAGCCGTTCGAGTTCGCCGCGTGAGAGCGCTTGAGGGTCACAGATGACGCCGCCTTTGGCCCCACCGAAGGGAATACCGACCACGGCGCACTTCCACGTCATCCACATCGCTAGCGCCCGCACCTCGTCGAGCGAGACTTCGGGGCTGAAGCGGACGCCGCCTTTGGCCGGTCCGCGATTGATATTGTGCTGGACACGGTAGCCGGTAAACATCACAACGTCACCGTTGTCCATGCGCACGGGAAAATTCACGGTCAATTCGCGTTTGGGCTTGCGTAAAATAGCCCGCATTGCCTGTGAGAGACCAAGACGCTCAGCCGCCTCATCAAACTGGGCGACCGCCACTTCGTAGGGATTAATAACTTCGACAGCCATAACTTAAGAACCTCCTTAGTTGTGAGCCAGTCAGCGGCTCGCTTTGCAACATTGCGTAGACAGGCATCATCGCCTGTTTCTTCAACCCATGTTATTCTCACAATCAATACACACACATGCGATAAAAGCCCGCCCGAAGACGGGCGGGCTTTTCTGTGGTCATCTATAGTATAACATCAGGCCGCACGGCTTTCAAGACTGTTAATGAGCCGAAAGATAGACGCCGGACCAGTCACCGAAGTAGAGGCCGTTACTATTAAGCGTGACGCCATGCACCCAGGAGGGGATGATGGCGGCCATCGCTTCGTGGTCGAGTGGCAGCCAGCCAACAGCGGTAATAGCTATTTGCTCTGCCTGATTGTAGAGGGCGATACGTGCATCGCCGGTAGTCTGCTCCGCTTCCTTGATAAGCTGGTCGAACTGGGCATTGCTCCAGTCGCCGTTGTTATTGGGCGCGCCGGTGGTCAGGTTCAGAGCCAGCCAGTCGTAGGGGTCAGGAAAGTCCGCGCTCCACTGTGTAAAGCCAAACTGTATCTGGTGATGGGACGTTTCCTGGTTGTAGGCGGTCAACTCGACAGCATTGAGCCTGACCTGGATGCCCAGCGCGTTCTGCCACATCTGTTGGAGGGCAGAGGCCTCTTCCAGCGTGACCTGCGAGCTTGGGTACGAGAACGTAATCGGGGGCACCTGGCTCACATCGGGATATACGGAGAGCAACAGTTGCCTGGCCTTCGTCCTATCATAGGGCAAGCCGGGATAATCTGGCTGGTAGCCGGGCATACCGGGCGGAATAATCGTTGGCGCGGGCACGACGGCATCCTTGAAGATCGCGTGCGCCAGCGTATCCTTATCGGTCGCATAGGCAAAGGCCTGGCGCACCGCGACATTATTGAACGGCGGCTTCGTGTTGTCGAAAAACAGCAGGTCTGTCTCCAGCAAGGGATGACGGATAAAGCCGGGCATGTTCTTCGCCGTTTGTTGATCCTGCGGGTCGAGATTCCAGACAAAAGAATACTGGCCCGCACGGTAGGCGTTGAAGGCGGTGGTCGGGTCGTTCACGAAGAGCATGTCAACCTCGCTCAACCGCGTTTTCGCACCATAATAGTGCGGGTTGGGAACCAGAATCATTTTGACATTGTGGTCCCACTCCTTGATCATAAAGGGACCGGTGCCAATGCCATTCCCGGCGGCATGGTCTACCCACTTCGTCTGCCCATACTGATTAATGATCTTCTCGTTGAGCGGGTAGTAGAGCGAGTTGGTAAGTACCTCGAGAAAGTAGGGAGTAGGCTTTGTGAGCGTTATCTGCAACGTCTGGGCATCAATCGCCTTAACGCCTGCCAGCGTTGTTGTCTTTCCACTGCTGACGGCATCGGCACCCACGATATTCGCCTCAAAGAACGAGGCAACCGGCGAGTTCACTGCCGGGAGCAACTGACGTGTCAGCGTGTAAACGTAGGTTTGAGCGGTGACAGGAGTACCATCGGAGAAGGTAATGCCCGGTTTTATGTGGAAGGTGTAGACCGTATTGTTATCAGAGATATCCCAGGTAGCCTGGTCAGGAACGACATTCAAATTCACATCGGACTTGACCAGACCGCTGTAAACCATACCAACAACAAGCGCCGAGTTGGCATCCGGCCCCGTTGCGGGATCAAGATCAGCAATATCGGTCGTTCCGACATTGGGGAAGGTCAGTACCTGTTTGGGCGCCGGTGTGGAAGAGCCATTCGCACTGGGCGACCCATTGCCGCCGCTGCATGCGGCCAGCACGAGCAGTAGCGCACCAAAAAATAAAAACACGGACGGCCAGCGTTTTGTATGGGCGAACCATTTATGATACACAAAAGGCCTCGCTTTCTGTAGCTACGGGAGATAACCACAAGGAAGATGCTCCTTGCAAGATGCATTGTACTACTTTCCCCGAAGGGTGGGCAAGAACGTTTTGCTACACTGATTACGGTCGCATGACGTGAAGATATCACAGGCTACCTCGCCTTTCCGTTTGCTTTGGCTGGAATTGTACACCATATTGGCTTCCAGGATACCATAGACAAAGAGCCTGTCCAAAACGTATAATGAGTAGAGATTATCAAACTGTTCAACGGCGAACAGGAGGAAATGTGTATGCAAATTCGCGTGATTGGCGCGCCTATGGATCTGGGGGCTGATCGGCGAGGGGTTGACATAGGGCCAAGTGCAATCCGCTATGCCGGTCTCAGTGACCAGCTCCGGCAAATAGGCCATACAGTGCTTGATGTTGGCAATGTCGTTATCCCCGATCCAGAAAGCCAGCCCATCGGCAATACTCGCGTCAAATACCTTGAACCCATCTTGCAGGTAGCCAGGGAGCTGTCTGCTCTTGTAACAGCCGCGCTCGAAGCCGGTGAATTTCCCCTCATCCTGGGTGGAGATCACAGCATCGCGCTGGGGTCGATCAGCGGCGTGGCTCGCGTTCATAAAGACGTGAGCGTGCTCTGGGTTGACGCGCATGGCGATTTCAATACGGAAGAGACGACGCCTTCCGGCAACATTCATGGCATGGTGCTGGCCGCGCTGGCCGGTATAGGCTACAGCCCGCTTGTCAATTTCGGTGGCTGGACACCCAAGATCGACGCGAGCAAAATTATCATTGTCGGTGCCCGCGCCCTCGACCCCGGCGAACAGGAACTGCTGCGTACCCACCATATCCATGTCTTTACTATGTCAGAGATCGACGAGCGAGGCATTCACCGCGTGATGCAGGAGGCGCTGGCTATCGCCGGGCGCGATAACAGTCCCATCCATCTGAGCCTCGACCTGGACGCGCTTGACCCACAGGAAGCGCCCGGCGTCGGCACACCCATACGCGGCGGCCTTAGCTACCGCGAGGCGCACCTGGTGATGGAGCACGTCTGCGATTCGAGCAGGATGATCTCGATGGATGTCGTCGAAGTCAATCCATTGCTCGATCACAAGAACGAAACAGCCTCGCTGGCTGTCGAGTTGATACGTTCCGCTCTAGGGAAAAAAATCTTGTAATCTTGTAGGAGCAATGGCGTTCCGAAACCTTTTCCCGCCCCTCATTCGTTCTAATTGGGGGGCGAGAAACAACAGAAGGAGGAAAAGGGAAGCAGCAAAGACGCTGCCGACCGCACACAAGATGGATGCAAAAGAACTTTTCATGAATGGCGAATTTGTGCCTGCCGGGCAGGGCGTCGTCCCCGTTCGCTCGCACGGTTTCGCCTATGGTACTGGCTGCTTCGAAGGCATTCGAGGCTACTGGAACGAGGAGCACCGGCAGATTTACCTCTTCCGCCTGCGCGAGCACTACGAGCGCCTGCTGCGTTCCTGCAAAATCCTGCAAATCAAACTTCCCTATAGTGTTGACGACCTGATCGCTATCAGCACCGAACTGGTAAGACGCAATGATCAACATCAAAATGTCTACCTGCGGCCCGTCGCCTATAAGGGCGATGAGACGCTGGGAGTACGCCTGCACGGGCTGAGAGATGATTTCATTATCACCTCCGAGCCGGTTGGAGACTACGTGGATACACACGGGCTGCGCTGCGGCGTCTCCTCGTGGCGACGCGTTGACGACAACGCTATCCCGGCCCGCGCCAAGATCATCGGCTCATATGTCAATTCTGCCTTAGCCAAAAGCGAGGCTATACAGAACGGCTTCGACGAAGCCATCATGCTCAACCATGATGGGCATGTCTCCGAGGGCAGCGCCGAGAATATCTTCCTGGTCTTCAACGGCGAGCTTGTTACACCTTCACCCACGGAAAATATCCTGCTCGGCGTGACTCGCAACACCATCATGCAGCTTGCGCGGCGCGAACTGGGTCTCATCACCCGCGAACGGCAGGTAGACCGCACCGAACTCTATATTGCCGACGAGATCTTCCTCTGCGGCACCGGCGCGCAAATCGCTCCCGTCATCGAGGTCGACCACCGTCCCGTCGGCACTGGCAAGATCGGTCCCATCGGCGAGGCCATCCAGAGCCTTTACTTCGATATAGTACGCGGTCGCCGCCAGGAATATCGCGCCGAGTGGTGCACCCCCGTCTATGCCAGCGCGACCAGCGAACAGCGCAACGTCCCCCAGCATAGTGAAGTATCATAAAGAGCATGCTATAAAAAGAGTCCTCTGGGATGTCATGCTTCGCTGTCGCTCAGTATGACATCCCAGAGGACTCTCATGTCAGATTTAGCGAATCTCAACCCTGATCCAGCTCGCTTAGAGGTCGGCGACGGCGGGAATAACCTCGCAATGCCTGCGCAGAACCTCCAGCTTGTGGGGAATCTGTGGCGACGGCTGCAAGTTGCAGGCATCGGCGTAGCGGGCGACCAGGAGCAATGTCTTCTGCTCGCCGCTGCCAGCAATGAGGATCGGTGGATGGGGCCGTGTGAGGCTTTGCGGCAGGTTGAACGGGCGCTCAATGTGGTAGTATTGCCCCTCGAAAGGTCGCTCGTCTCCCTTTTCGCCTTGCCACATGTACAGGCAAATCTGTAACATCTCTTCCAGACGCTCGTACCGCTCTTTGAGTGGAGGGAAAGGCAGCCCCGTTCCTCGTGCCTCCTCCTTATACGCAGATCATGCGCCATTGAGCCGGGCAACGACCGGAGCAAAATTCTCCATCTGTCGATCAATGATCTGTAAGTACGAAAATCCGTAGCGATCCCGCTGCTCAAGCAGGTATTCAACCGCTTGCCTGGTACTCACAGGTCTCTTCGGCGCCTGTGGCATGCCAGCCGGTACGCTAATAGCAGTATCGCTATCCGTAATCACCAGATCATAGATGGTCTGGCTGAGTTCCAGATCGGCGAAGCGGGTACCGGCAGCTTCTTGAATCCAGGCAATCTTTTGCTCCAACGTGACATCTACCGCGTCTGGCCTCCACGCGCTTCGATTTGAGCCAATCGCGATGATATCGGCCTCCCTGGCTGCCAGCTTGAGCATCCGTTCACCTGCACCCGCAACGAGGATGGGCATGTGTGGCTGCTGTGCGGGCCTGGGATATCCCTTCATCTCCGAAACCGTGTAATACTGCCCGGCGAAATTGACCGTCTCTTCCGTGAAAAGCCTTTTGATGAGTTGCAGGACCTCCTCAAGCTGGCCGACACGTGTACCAGCATTGCCAAAGGGAATACCCATCTGCTGCGGCTCGTTTGATTCGACGCCCGCGCCCAGACCAAATTCAAAACGGCCATCAGAGAGCAGATCAAGCGTAGCCGCCTCGCGGGCTAGCAGCACGGGATGACGATACGGATTGCAGAAGACATAGCCGCCGATCCGCAGCGTCGTGGTTGCCTGAGCGGCAATGGCTAAGGCTGGCATAGGGGCCAGACTGCCGATGTTCACGCGGTCTGGCATCAATAAGGTCGAGTAGCCAAGCTCTTCGGCCCGACGAGCGGTAGCGACCCAGGCAGCATGCGATGGGGCATAGACGGTAACAACACCAAAACGAAATGGTCGCGGCATTCGAGAATGCTCCTTTCATCATGTATAGCAGTTCTCTTTACATACGTTCCCGCGTATCTTATTATATGGACAGTCCAGCCAACGAATATTTAGATATACAGACTATACAACAAAAATATGGAGAGTGTCAAGGTTATTATGAGCCCTCGTCCCTATAAACTTGGTCAGCGCCAGGCCAGTGCGGAGCAGACGCGCACGCGCATCATCTCAGCAGCCCGCGAACTGCTGATGGAACCTGATGGTTTTGCCCATTTCTCCATCGATGCCGTGGCGCGCAAGGCCGATGTTGCGCGTATGACGGTTTACCACCAGTTCAGTTCCAGAATCGGGCTGCTTGAAGCACTGTGTGATTCTCTGGCCTTCTCCGGCGGCATGGAGCAGTTAGCCGGGGCTTTCCGTCGACCGGAACCCATCGCAGCACTGGATGAATTCATCGTCGTTTTTGCGCGCTTCTGGAACTCTGACCGACTGGTGACACGTCGGCTGCGGGGATTGGCCATGCTCGACGCGGATTTCGAGCAGGTGATACGGGCGCGAGATGAAGGAAGGAGGCGCGGCTTGCGCGTCCTTGCCGGGCGCCTGGCCGAAAAGTACGGGCATCCCGCGCCCGAAGCAGTAGATGAACTGGTCAACGTGCTTTTCACGCTGACCAGCTTCGAGTTTTTCGACACCCTCGCCGGTTCCACACAGAACCTTGAGGAAGTCGTGCCTGTTGTGCGTCAACTTGCCCACGCGGCGCCTGGGATGGGGAAAGAGTGATCGGGAGGACAAGATATTGAGAACACCAGTACATGTAACGATTTGGGGGAAAGGAGCTACAGGGACCTGGCCCGTAGTCCTGGTACATGGTTCCATGACATGGGGAACAGAGGAACACTTTGGCTTTGCAGCGCAAAAGCCATTAGCCAGGTACGCCCGGCTTCTGGTGATGGATCGGCGCGGCTATGGAGCAAGTCCAGACCTGGAACACAATGCCTGCGCGAGCGACTATGAAATCGATGCGCAGGATGTCAGCGAACTGCTTGGCGCCGGTGCTCACCTGGTAGGACATTCCTACGGGGGAGTCGTTGCCATGCTGGCAGCGGTTCGTAAGCCGCGGGCTATACGCTCACTCACGTTGATTGAGCCTGGAGCTTATCGTGTTGCTGAGCACGACCCCACTGTGGCGGCTGCCTTGCAGCGAAATCGCGAGGGCATGAAAAATTTGCCTTCTAATCTGTCGGCGGCAGACTGGCTTCGTCTCTCGACCGAGCCTGTAGGCATTCCGCTGCCTGAGCCGACCGCCACAATGCTGCGAGCGGCACAGACCGCTATGCACGAACGACCATGCTGGGAGGCTGAGATTCCTGTCGAAGAACTGGCTGCCGCCCCGTGGCCCAGGCTTGTCATTAGCGGAGCCTGGGACAGGGTACCACAACAGTTTCGCATCTTCGCAGGGGAGCCACTGATGGCCTGCGCCCATGTCGTAGCGGAACGAATCAACGCCAGTTTCCTGCGAGTTCCTGGCGCGTCTCACTGGCCGCAGCAGGAGCAGCCAGAGGTTGTGAACGCAGCCCTGCGCAGGTTATGGGAGCAATAGCAGGTGAGAGCATCATAGCATAACAGACTCGAGAGAACAAAGGTAAAGAGCTGGCGATTACTCTATTTTTGGCGATTTAGCCCCACCCCAGGCCGAGCCTGCGGGTGAAGGCTGGAGGCATGTATAGCAAGGCCAATGCCTTGCGCTCGGCCTGGGGTGGAGGGGGTACAGTATAGCAAGCACAAAAAGTTGCCTCCCAAGATAGGAGGCAACTTTTTGTGCTTGCTATACTGTACCCGAAAACGGGGCGAATTAACGCTTAGTGTACTGTGGGGCTTTGCGGGCGCGCTTGAGGCCGGGCTTTTTGCGTTCCTTCATGCGCGGGTCGCGAGTGAGGAAGCCCGCGCGACGAAGCGCGGGTTTCCAGTCGGGGTTGACCCGCACCAGGGCGCGAGCAAGGGCGTGGCGAATCGCGCCAGCCTGTCCGCTGACGCCACCGCCCAGCACTTTGATCGTCATGTCGTAGGTATCGTTCAGCTCAAGGGTGCGCAGGGGCGAGTTGATAGTCGCCATCAGCGCCTCACGCTGCCCGAAGTAAGACTGCGCGCTCTTGCCATTCACGGTCACATTGCCCTCGCCGTTGGGATAGAGGCGCACGCGGGCTACCGCTGTCTTGCGCCGCCCCATCCCGTAGTAGTACTCACCTTTGTTTGTATCGGCCACGGTCGGTCTCCTCTTCCTTCTTTATTCTGTCTTTGCTTCAGCAGGCTGCTGTTCTTCCTGTGCCTGCTGCTGATTTTTCTTGAGCAGGCTCTGCGGACCCGTCCAGGGAACGGGCTTCTGGGCCTGGTGCGGATGGTTCGGCCCGGCGTAGACCTTCAGGCGGGACATGATATCGGCACCCAGGCGATTGTGCATCACCATGCCGCGCACCGCGTGCTCAATAGCGCGCTCTGGATGCTTGCCTTCCAGCACCTGCCGCAGCGACTGCTGCTTCAAGCCGCCGGGATACTGGCTATGGCGATAGTACATCTTCTGGTCCAGGCGATTGCCCGTGACGGCGACCTTCTCCGCGTTGATCACAATCACAAAGTCGCCGCTTTGCAGGTGCGGCGTAAACGTTGGTTTATGTTTGCCGCGCAAAATCTGCGCGATCTGTGATGCCAGACGACCTAGAACCTGACCCTCGGCATCGATGACGTACCAGGTGGGTTGCAGGTCAGCAGCCCTGGCGCTATATGTCTTTCTCATCTTCGTTCTCCAAACGAAATCTCTCGAGTTCTCCCGTCCGCGATCCCTCGCGACCGCGCTCAGCTACGAGGCGAACCCGAACTCTTCAGGATACTTCACCCGCACCAGACACAGCCCGTGTGGGGGGGCCGCTGAACCAGGGTGCGTCTTTTCCGCCCGCTGCACGATAGTGGCGAACGCGTCGAGGCTCAACCGGTTCTGCCCTACCAGCAACAGTGTTCCGACCATCCTGCGAACCATGCCCGTCAGAAAGGCGTCCGCAGTAAAATCACAATAGATAAGTGCTTGCTCCGGGTCTCGCAGGCAGCGTGCTTCGAGCAGCGTGCGCACGCTGGAATGAGGTCCCGGCTTCCTGGGATTGGTCTCCTCCGGGCTATGTCCGAAGGCTGCAAAATCTCTGCGACCCGGCAGAAGCTGGCATGCTTCCTGCATGCGAGCCACGTCCAACGCCTGTGGCTGATAGTAGCTGTAACGGGCCAGCAACGGTGACGGCGCGCTACTATTCCAGATCGTATAGCGATAGGAGCGGCTCTGCGCGCTGTAGCGGGCGTGGAAGCGTTCGGGAACTTCTCGCACCCATTGTACCGCTACTGACTGCGGAAGTACAGCATTCAGCGCTCGTAACCACACAGCGGGCGGCAGCGCTGCCTCTGTATGGAAGTTGATTACCTGCCCGCGCGCGTGGACTCCAGCGTCTGTGCGACCGGCGCCATGTACTGTTGACATCGCGCCGGAGATGCGCTCAATCGCCGCTTCTAACGCTCCCTGCACCGTTGGCCCGTGATCTTCCGGCTGCCGCTGAAAGCCGTGAAAATCTGTGCCATCATACTCAATCCCACAGGCAAGATTTTTCATGTTCTCCAGTTAGCGCAATACCTTGCGCCGATATAGGGAATTACGAGGCGCAAAGTATTGCGCTTCGCAATTCCGTAGGTGCCGATAAATAGGCGCCTACGGATGATGTGATGACACCTACACCAGGGCGATCTGGGCTACCTCAGCGGCGTCGCCTTTGCGGCGACCCAGCTTGGTGATGCGGGTATAGCCACCGGGGCGACCAACGTAGCGAGGAGCAAGCTCCTCGAACATCTTCCTGACAACCAGCTCGTCGGGCAGGGCGCTCAGAATCTTGCGGCGAGCGTTCAGCTCAATGACCAGCGCCTCGTAAGCGGCCTGCAGAGCGCGCTCCGCATCGGCCTCGTTGGAGATGATGCGCAGCAGTTCCTCGCGGCGCGCCTTGAGCTTGTTCTCCAGGAACCTGCGGCCCTCCGGCGTCAGGGGAGCTTTCCCCTGCTCGTAGCGCTCCTCGTTGTCCGCGACCCGGTCGTTGAGAGAGAAGCGACCACGGCGCGCAAACTCCATAATGCGCTCGGCCTTCTCCTCGTCTGGCACGACTGCTGCCAGGCGCGCTCGCGCAGCCAGGCGGCCCTTGACCGCCGTGTCAATCAACTTCTCTACTTCACCACGAATGGCGCGTGCGCGTGCCTCCGTGGTCTGTATGCGATCATACCGGATCAAGCCCGCCATCAGGTTGCGACGAACTGAACGGCGCTGCGGTTCCGGCATGCCCATCTTAACACCAGCTACTCGATGCCTCAACTTAGTCCTCCATTTCCTGATCGCCGTCCATGTCGGCGCCAACGGCACTCGGACGCTGATTCGGATTCGGCAGGAAGTTGCGGGAGAGCAAGCGTTCGCGCAACTCTTGCAGGCTCTTCTCACCGAAGTTACGCACCCCCAGCAGGTCTTCCTCGTTCATCGAGAGTACCTGACCCACTTTCGTGATGTTGCTGCGCTTGAGGCAATTGTAGGCACGCACCGAGAGATCAAGGTCCTCAATGGGAGTATCGTAAATCTTCTGTGGAATCGGCCAGCTACTCAACGGCTGCTTCTCCGGCTCGGCCAGCACCGCCCGGTAATTGGCAAGCTGGGAGAAGAGCCGCACCAGAATATCGGAACTCTGGCGCATCGCCTCATCCGGTGTAATTGTTCCGTCCGTCGTAATATCGAGAATAATCTTATCGTAGTTTGTCATCTGCCCTACGCGGGTGTGCTCAACCGTGTAGTTGACCTTCTGCACCGGCGTGAAAATGGCATCGACGGGAATAACCCCGATAGGCTGGTCTTCTTTCGAGTCGGCAGGCACGTAGCCACGACCGGTTTCCACGACCAGCTCCATATCGAGGTGTGCGTCCTCACTGTCCAGGGTAGCGATATGCTGCTCCGGGTTGACAATCTCCACGGTGCTGGGAGCGATGATATCTCCGGCAGTCACATCGCGCTCACCACTCACTTCCAGCCGCATCGAGACGGGATGGTCTGAGAAGGAGCGGAGGCGAATTTTCTTGACGTTCAGCACGATATCGGTCACATCCTCCATCACGCCGGGAACGTCCTGAAACTCGTGCTGGACCCCTTCGATGCGAATCGAGGTCACAGCAGCGCCGGGCAGCGACGAGAGCAACACACGACGCAGTGAGTTGCCCAGGGTCACGCCATACCCCGCCTCTAATGGCTCAATATCATAACTCGCATAATTTCCCTGTGTTTTCGTATTCTTAATGCGAGGCAGAGTAATATCTAGCAAGGTTCTAACCTGCCTTTCTTTTTCTACCAGTCCTTACTTCAGGTTTCTTCCCTCTCCAATGACGTTACGCAAGAAACGAGTAGTATTGGCAGTCCAAGAGAATTATCGCTGGTAGTATTCAACCACCATCTGCTCATCAAACGGCAGTTCGAGTTCGCTGCGTGTCGGCAGAGCGAGGACACGCCCGCTCATCTCATCGACATCCAGAGTCAGCCAGGCAGGTACGCCCTTCTGCGCTAGCAACATCGCACGAACCTTGAAGTACTCAAGACCCTTGCTGCGCTCGCGTACAGAGATGACATCACCCGGTTTGGCGATAAACGAAGGAATGTCCGTTTTGCGACCATTGACGGCAAAATGGCCATGATTGACAAGCTGGCGAGCCTGCGCGCGCGAATCGGCGAAGCCCAGGCGATAAACCAGATTGTCCAGGCGCATCTCTAAGATTTGCAACAAACGCTCGCCTGTCTTGCCGGGGCTGCGAGACGCCATGTCATACGTCTTGCGGAACTGGCGCTCCAACACGCCATACGTGCGACGCACGCGCTGCTTCTCTCGCAACTGCCTGGCGTAGCCAGACTCTTTCCGTGCGCGGCTCGTCCCATGTTGCCCGGGACGGCTGCTGCGGCGCTCCAACGTGCATTTTGTCATGCACTTGTCGCCCTTTAAAAACAGTTTTACCCCCTCCCGCCTGCACAACTTGCAAACGGGTCCGGTATAACGCGCCATGTAGTTCTTTCCTCCTCAAACGCACTGCGCGCTTACACGCGACGCCGCTTTGGCGGTCGGCAGCCATTGTGCGGAATAGGTGTGACATCAGTAATCGCGGTAATATTCAGGCCAGCGCCCTGCAAAGAGCGAATCGCAGCCTCGCGACCGGAACCGGGGCCTTTGACGAAGACTTCGATCTGTCGCAGACCGTGCTCCATCGCCTTGCGAGCTGCTGCTTCTGCCGTGACCTGCGCGGCATACGGGGTGCTCTTGCGCGACCCTTTAAAACCCTGACTGCCCGCGCTTCCCCACGAGAGGACGTTTCCATTGGGGTCAGTCAGTGTAACAATCGTATTGTTAAATGTTGCTTGAATATGGGCCTGCCCACGCGGTACGGACTTGCGTTCGCGCCGTCTGGGCCTGCCCGCTGCTGGTTTCTTCTTATCTGCCATGCTTTGCCATTCCTCCAGGCACTGCGGGCGGGCGCAATTGATCACGCCCGTACCCCTTACTTCTTCGCCGTTGCCTTCTTCTTACCGGCCACAGTCTTTTTCGGTCCGCGTCGCGTGCGCGCATTGGTGCGCGTGCGTTGGCCGCGTACCGGCAGATTGCGGCGATGGCGCAGGCCACGATAGCAGTTGATCTCAATCAACCGCTTGATATTCATATCCACTTCGCGGCGCAGATCGCCTTCGACTTTGTATTCGCGGTCGATCACTTCGCGCAAGCGGTTCACTTCTTCCTCGGTCAAATCTTTTACCCGCGTATCCGGGTTAATGCGCGTTCGCTGCAAAATCTTGCGGCTCGTGGTCGGGCCAATGCCGTAGATATAGGTTAGCGAAACTTCCACACGCTTGTCGCGTGGAATATCCACGCCGGCAATTCTCGCCATGTTTTCCTCCGTTAGCCTTGCTTCTGCTTGTGCTTCGGCTCTTTGCTACAGATCACCATCACCACGCGATTGCGCCGGATGACCTTGCAATGGTCGCAGCGCGGCTTTACTGAGGCGCGTACTTTCATGATCCTCATTCCCTTCTTTACGTAACATAAGATAGATAGCGCGGCGCAGTACTCCGATTCGCTTTGCGCCCAAACCAATAAACCAGAGGGAAAATCAGCACTCTTTTCCCTGACGTACATGTGTTCTCCGGTAGAGATGATGCCGGTGAGAAGATTAGATCAGATTTGTTGAGGAAAGATATCTCACTACCTCACACGCCACGTAATGCGACCTCGCGTCAGATCGTAAGGCGAGAGCACGACCCGCACCTTATCACCCGGCACAATGCGCACGAAATTCATCCGAATGCGCCCTGAAAGCACGGCCAGCACCTGGTGCTGCTCGTCGATCTGCACCTTAAACATGGCGTTCGGGAGGGCCTCCACTACCGTGCCCTCTACCTCTATCTCATCCTTCTTTGCCATAGCATCCTTTGTATATAGCTTAGATACATCTCATCTAAGCACAATGTGTAAATCGTTATGATTCCATGATAAAACGGCAGCAGTTGACACTGCTGCAGCCAACTACGAATTATAGCATACCCTTGTCCAAAAGTCGAGAGGCAATTTCTTGCCACCCCATATGGGCCATAGAGGCATACTGTTATAGCCGCGTCAGGATTTCAGGCTCGCCAGTAGTAATCGCTACCGTGTGCTCAAAGTGAGCTGAGTAGCTGCGATCCTGCGTGACGACTGTCCACTCATCGCTGAGAACTTCCGTCTCCTGCGCACCCATTATAACCATCGGCTCGATGGCAATAACCATGCCCGCCCGGAGCAGCGTGTTGGGCTGGCCGCGCTCGATGTAGTTGAGCACCTGTGGGTCCTCGTGCATGGAGCGGCCCACGCCGTGTCCGCCATACTGGCGCACCAGCGAGAAACCTTCCCCCTCTACATAGCGCTGGATCACCCTACTGATATCATGCAGGCGCTTCCCGGCCCGCGCCTGCTCGATACCCAGATAGAGAGAGTCCTCCGTCACTTTGAGCAGGCGCTGCACTTCAGGGGCGACCTCACCTACCGGAACGGTGATAGCCGAATCCGCGTGCCAGCCGTTGTAGCTGGCAGCTAAGTCGATAGTGACGATATCACCCTCCTGCAGCACACGCGGGCCCGGAATACCGTGTACGATTTCTTCGTTTACAGACGTACAGATGGACGCCGGGTAACCGTGATAGCCTAAAGAGCTTGATTTCGCCCTGTACCTCCTCAATGCATCAACCGCGAGGGCATCCAGTTCGGCGGTGCTGATGCCTGGCCGAACAGCCTCACGGAGTTCGGCCAGGGTCGCTGCGACGATATGCCCGCTCTCGCGGATTTTTGCCACTTCTTCTTTCGACTTAATGATGGGTGCCATGATATGATGCCCTGTACCTGTTCTCAGTGTTTCTCTTCCTCAGCCACCTTCGCGCGAATCTTTTCCACCAGTTCCTGACGCACCTGCTCTATGCTCTGGTTTCCATTGACCTCTACCAGCTTATTCTGCGCCCGGTAGTAACCGAGCAGAAGAATAGTCTCGCTGAAAAAGATTTCGAGCCGTCGCTGCACTGCCTCACCTGTGTCATCGGGACGCTGGTACAGCGGGCTTTTATCGATATCACAGACACCGGGAACCTTCGGCGGGTTCGTATAGATATTGTAGACGTGCTGGTTGGCCCGGCAAATATATCTGCCGGATAGCCGGTGCAGCAGCTCCTCACGGGGGACTTCCAGGTATGCCGCGACATCGATATGGCGGCCAATACGCTGCAAGGCTTTGTCTAGAGATTCCGCCTGCGCGATGGTACGTGGAAATCCATCCAGGATCACCCCATGCGCGCAATCCGGTTGCTCGATACGATGAATGACCATCGCGATAACGACCTCATCGGGAACCAGGTCCCCGCGATCGTTGTACGCTTTGGCCTGCATGCCGAGTTCTGTCTTCTCAGCTATCGCCTGGCGGATCAAATCCCCACTAGCAACGTGAGGAATGCCAAACGTCTGAGAAAGCAATTCCGCCTGCGTCCCTTTCCCCGACCCCTGTGCGCCGATCAGGATAATGTTCACGTCTTTCCCTCCGTGGAAGCTGCTTTCGGGTGCCACGATGCGCCCCGGCGACCGATTTTAAAGGTATCTGGGCCACGTGGTACACACTAACAAATGTACCGGCCCACCCGCAGGCGCGCAAGCAATTGCGCCTGCGGCAAGCGTAGGTTTTACGCTACGATAAGAAGCCCGAATAGTTGCGCATCACCATCTGGGCCTCGAGCTGGCGCACAGTATCGAGCACGACGCCAACAACAATGAGGAGGGCCGCGCTACTGAGCAACTGGTTGCCGCCCACACGCGAGACGTAGGGCAGGATAGCCACGATACCCAGGAAGAGCGCGCCGCCCAGTGTGACGCGGTTGAGAATCGCCTGCAAGTAGCGACTGGTCGGCTCACCCGGTCGATAGCCGGGGATGAACGCGCCCTGCTTCTGCAGATTCTCAGGAATGTTCTGCTGCTGCCAGACGACGTAGGCATAGAAGAACGTGAAGGCAACCACCAGCACAAAGTAGATGAGCCAGTAGTACCAGAGCGACGTATTGACGATATAGGTGCCGACCCACTGCGCCACATTGCTCAGCCAGGTCACGCTGTTACCTACCAGATACTGCGAGAGCACAGCAGGGAAGATCAGCATGGACTGCGCGAAGATGAGCGGAATCATGCCCGCGCTATTGACCTGGATCGGAATGTAGGTCGTCTGCGCTGAGCCGACGAGCATGCCCCGACCAACCATACGCTTGGTCGGGTACTGCACCGGCACGCGCCGCTGGCCCTGATAGATGTAGACAATGCCGACAATCGTCAGCAAGCCGATAATCAGGAAGACGACGATGCTGACAATACCGCTGCCATTGCCATTGCTGGACGAGGTCGCCACGAAACCCTGCTGGACAAAGCCCGGCAGGCGGCTGACGATACCAGCGAAGATGATCAGCGAGATACCATTGCCAATGCCGTTCTCGGTAATCAACTCGCCGAGCCAGACCAGGATCATTGTTCCCGCAACCATTGACATCAGGATAGCCAGCGTCGACAGCCACACGCCATTTCCACCGAACAGATTGAAGGAACTGGAATCAAGCACGCCCACGCGCACGAAGATAGCCGCGTTGCCCAGTGCCTGCAAGAAGGCCAGCGGAACGGTAATGATGCGAGTGATCTGGCTAAAGCGCAGTCGCCCGGCCTCACCCTCCATCGCCAGGTTCTGCAAGGCAGGAATAATGGGTTGCAGCAACTGCATCACGATGGTAGCGGTAATGTAGGGATAGACTCCCATCGCCACCACCGAGAACGTCTGCAACGATCCGCCGGAGAACACATCCAGCAGGCCGAGCAGTTGACCCAGGTTATTGTTGTTTGAACTGCCGCTAAAGAGCTTCGCCAGGTTCTGCGCCTCGGTGTGTGTAAGCGGAACTGTGATACTGGCGAGGACGCGGAAGATCAGCAATATTCCCAGGGTGAAGAGAATCTTATTGCGCAGGTCGGGTACGGTCCAGATACTACGCAGTCGTTCCCACAGCATAGATTTCTCCTTTTAGAGATCACAGGAGAGACAGCACACAAGCAAAGGATACCAGGACGCTCGTCCTGGCACCCTCACTAACCTTCATTCTGCTGTCCTGGAACCTTTTTGTTTTCGTCTTTACGTCGCTTCGTCTTTTCATAGACTCTGGTCGGAATGATCTCGACGGTACCGCCTGCTGCCTCGATCTTAGCGCGAGCGCTTTCTGAAAACTTGTGAGCCCGGATCGTCAATGCGCGATCCACTTCGCCATTGCCCAGCACCTTGACAAGGCCACGGGCTTCGGCGGGCGTCATCAAATCTGCCTTAACCAGTTCTTCCGGTGTAACATAGGTTCCCGGCTCGAACAGCTCAAGATCAGCGACATTAATAATAGCGTAGTCTTTGCGGAAAGGCGTATTGCTGTTGCCCAGGCCACGAACGAACGGCAGGCGCTTCGAGAGGCGCGTCTGACCGCCATTAAAGGCGCGATGGACGTTGCCGTGGCTGCGCGCCTTCTGGCCTTTTGTGCCACGGCCAGCGGTCTTGCCACGCCCGGAGCCGTGACCACGACCAACACGCCGTTCCAGCTTGTGCGAACCAGGGGCTGGCCGCAAATCAGAGAGTCTCACTGTTGTATCTCCTCTACCTCTACCAGGTGGCTCACTTTGCGAACCATCCCGCGAATAGCAGGATTGTCCTCATGTTCGACCGTCTGCTGGAGCTTGCGTAACTTCAGCGCGTGGATGGTCGCCTTCTGGTCCTTCGGATGACCAATGGCGCTCCTCACCCATTTTATACGTAGTTTTGCCATAATTGTTCTCTCCTCTCGGTCCAGGCTAGCGACGACTGCCGCCCTGACCACCACGACCGCCTTGACCACCACGACCACCACGACCACCGCGCTCGCCGGAACCGCCGCGTTCGCCGCGCTCGCCGCGCTCGCCGCGCTCACCACCACGGCGGCTCTGGCGACTCTCACGCTCGCGGTTCTCCTCTTCGCGGGCGGCGCGGGCGGCAGCGGCCTGCTCAGCCGCTGCGGCAGTCGCCTCGGCGTATTGCGCGGCCCGTTTCGCACCGATCAGTTCGGGAACCGTCTTGCCGCGCCGTTGAGCCTCTTCCTCCGGCGAACGCAGCTCAGCCAGCGCCTGCATGGTCGCCTGCACGGTGTTGGCCGCGTTGGTGCTGCCCAGCGACTTGGTCAGAATATCACGAATGCCCACGGACTCCATTACGGCGCGCACTGCTCCGCCCGCGATTACACCCGTACCGGGCGCGGCAGGTTTGAGCATCACTTCAGAGGCTCCGAAACGGGTCTTGACCATAAAAGGAATGGTTCTGCCGGACAACGGCACGTATACCAGGTGTTTCTTCGCATCCTCGACACCCTTGCGGATGGCTTCGGTATACTCGCTGGCCTTGCCAAAACCGAAGCCGACATACCCGTTATGATCGCCTACGACGACCAGCGCTCGAATGCTGAAGCGGCGACCACCCTTGACCACTTTGGCGACGCGGCTGACCTGGACCACCGTCTCTTCCAGATTCAATTTTGAAGCATCTATTCTTGGCATATTACTCCTTAGCGGCCCAGCTAGAATTCCAGGCCTACTTCACGAGCGCCTTCGGCAAGCGCCGCCACGCGTCCATGATAAGCGTAGCCTCCACGATCAAAAACCACCTGGCTCACGCCTTTTTCTTTTGCGCGCTGGGCGACCAGTTTGCCGACTTCACGCGCGAGCGCAACCTTGCGGTTATTCGCAATGGGAGCCAGCGCCTCTACCGGCGTCTTCTTCTCGCCCTTCTGTGCCTGTGGCAGGACAGTTTTAGGCTGCTGGGCAGGTCTGCCGCCCTTACCCTGAGCGCCCTTCTGCTGCTGCTGACCTTTAGCGGGCGCTTTAGCAGCCCTCTCGGCCTTCGCGCCCCTGCCTTTACCGGCGGAGGGCAGAACCTCGGCTGCCAGCTCAGTCACTCCTACAACAGCTTCTGCCGGGCCTTGAGCCGCGTTTCCTATGGACCCCACAGCCGGGTTCGGCATCTGCGGCTTAAAATCGCGCAGCGACTCATCCAGCGACGAGGCAGCGACAAGGGTCGTTCCCGTCGTATCATCAATAATCTGTGCGTAGATATGCTCGCCACTACGGAAGACGTTCAAGCGAGGACGCACCTTAGTACCTTCCAGGTGGCGTCGAATTCGCTGGTGCCGCCGCAGCCGTGCCTTATTCGCATGAAATTGTTTAATCATTGCTCAAGCTTTCTCCACCAGGCCTGTCAGGAGACGTGATCGGCACTACGTCTCCTTTTTGCTGCCCGTTCATTTTTCGTCTATTCTATCAACAAACCGGGGCGCTGGCAAGCACCTGCCCCGATTACAGGCGCGATTTATACGCCCTTATTTCTTCTTGCCGCCAACTTTACCAGCTTTACCGGCTTTGCGGCGGATGGCCTCGCCCGCGTAACGGATGCCTTTGCCCTTGTAGGGTTCGGGCTTGCGAATACTACGGATCTGCGCCGCGACCTCGCCCACCAGTTGCTTGTCGATGCCGCTGACGCTCACTTTTGTGGCTTTGGTGGCCGCGTCTATACCCTCGACGTTCAGCGTAATGCCAGCCGGAGGCTGGACCTCGACCGGGTGGGAGTAGCCTACCTGAATGACCAGGTTCTCGCCTACCTTCGCGGCACGATAGCCGACGCCGTGAATTTCCAGCTCCTTTTTATATCCATTCGTCACGCCCACGACCATGTTGTTGATCAGCGTGCGATAGAGACCGTGCATTGCCTTGTGCGGCTTGCTGTCTGAAGGCCGGGAAACGGTCAACACGCCATCCTCCAACTTCAGCGTCAGTTCAGGCGGTACCTGATAGGAAAGTTCGCCCTTCGGCCCCTTGACCGTGACGAAATTATCCTCATTCCAGTTCACCTGCACCTTCGGTGGCACGGTAATCGGTGTACGTCCAATACGAGACATGTCCTAACCTCCCTCTACCAGACGTAGCAGATGACTTCGCCGCCGAGACCTTCGCGATAGGCACGCTTGCCCGTCATCAGACCCTTTGGCGTCGACAGAATGGCGGTTCCCAGCCCACCACGGACACGAGGAATATCCGCCCGCTTTGTATAGACGCGCAGGCCCGGCTTGCTCACACGCTTCAACTGCGTAATCATCGGCTTCTTGTCATCGTAAAGCAGTGTCAGCCGCAAGGTACCCTGCGGATTATCCTTCAGGATTTCGATATCTTTAATATAGCCTTCTTCTTTCAGCACACGTGCGATTGCCAGCTTCATTTTCGAGGCTGGAATCAGGACGCGAGTGTGCCGTGCTGCCTGAGCATTGCGTATGCGTGTCAGCATATCGGCAATGGGATCAGTCATGTTCATGGAATGTCCTCCATACTTTCCACCGGAGCGAAAATGTCAACGCCAGCCTGCCTTCTCAGGGCCAGACGCTCATTTTTTCGTCCTGTTTGCTCTGCTTGCTTCTCTTCGCGTTTTCGACTACCAGCTCGACTTGGTGACGCCGGGCAGCTCGCCACGCAACGCACGCTCGCGGAAGCAGATGCGGCACAGACCAAACTTACGCATGTAAGCGCGAGGTCGTCCGCAAATCTTGCAGCGATTGTGCTGCTGCACCTTGAATTTCGGCTTGCGCTGCGATTTTACAATCATTGAGGTTTTTGCCATGTTGCTCTCCAGCTTTATTTCTTCTTGAAGGGCATGCCCATCAATTTGAGCAGCTCCCGTCCCTCTTCATCGGTACGAGCCGAGGTGACGATGCTCACTTCCATGCCACGCACCTTGTCGATCTTGTCATAGTCGATTTCGGGGAAGACAAGTTGCTCGCGCAGGCCCAGCGTGTAGTTGCCACGTCCGTCGAACGCTTCGGCAGAGACGCCCTGGAAGTCGCGCAGACGAGGCAGCGCCACGTTCATCAGCTTATCCAGGAACTGGTACATGCGATCGCCGCGCAGCGTCACCATCGCGCCAATCTGCATGCCTTCGCGCAGCTTGAAAGCGGCGACGGAACGTTTGGCGCGGGTAATGATCGGGCGCTGGCCCGTAATGGCAGCCAGATCGCCAACGGCGGCATCCAGCGCCTTCGGATTCTGAATGACCTCACCCAGACCGATATTGACCACGACCTTTTTTACCGTCGGAACCTGCATGGGGTTGCTGTAGTTAAACTCTTTTTTCAGAGCTGGCACAACCTCTTGTTGATATTTTTCCCTCAACCTTGATGCCATAACGTTTAACTACTCCTCGTCCGATCTTCAATGATCTTATGACATTTCTTGCAAACGCGCACTTTGCGCATCTTCTGATCCGCACCCATCGGGCGGCGTTCGTGCCCCACGCGCGTCGGCTGCCCGCACTCGGTGCAGATCAGCATCGTGTTCGACACATGGATCGGCATTGCCTTCTCGATGATGCCGCCCTGGGTCGTCTGGCTCTGCGAGCGTACATGCTTCTTGACGAGGTTCAGGCCCTCAACGATGACCTTATTCTCCTGTGGCATAGCCCGCGAAACCACGCCTTGCTTCCCCCGATCCTTGCCGACCAGAATGACGACGGTGTCGCCTTTCTTTATATTCATTTTGGCAAGGTGGAGAGGCTTTTTCTCTTTCTCTTTTACTGCCATATCTTTCCTCTAGCCCCTGACAGGCCACCTGCAAGAGGATAGCCTGGGGCGCTACTACCTTCCGGGCTTTCCTCTATTACAGTACTTCTGGCGCAAGCGAGATGATCTTCATAAAGTTTCGCTCGCGCAGTTCGCGGGCTACCGGGCCAAAGATACGTGTGCCGCGTGGGTTGTTGCCCGCCGCGATAATCACGGCTGCGTTTTCGTCAAAGCGGATATGCGAACCATCGGGGCGCGCATATTCCTTTGCGACACGCACGACCACGGCGTTGACTACCTCACCCTTCTTCACCTGTCCGTTGGGTGCTGCCTGCTTCACCGAAGCCTTGATGATGTCGCCCACTTCCGCATATTTCTTGCGGGAGCCACTCATCACACGAATACACATAATCTCTTTTGCGCCGGTGTTATCCGCAACCTTCAAACGTGTCTGTGGTTGAATCATTTCGTCTACTCTCCTTCTTCCTCTTCCACTGCCTCACCAGCTAGATTGGGATCGACCTCGGCCAATAATTCTTCCACCGGCACGACGCCGCTGCCGCGCTTGACGATTCTGACGAGACGCCAGTGCTTCGTCTTGCTGATCGGGCGGCTCTCTTCAATGAGCACAGTATCACCCATCTGGGCTTCGTTGTTCTCATCATGCACGTGGAATTTCTTGGTTACTCTATAGGTGCGCTTGTAGATGCGATGTTTCTTCAATCTCTCTACAGCTACAACAATAGTTTTGTTCATTTTATTGCTTACCACGCGCCCAACCTTCTGCTGGCGGTGGCTCCCCGTGGCGGGAGCGGGCGTCGCGGTTACAGGTGTGGCATTCTGCTGTGTCATTCCTCTGCCTCCAACTCGGATATATGGTGCAGCAAGCGCGCAATATCCTTGCGGGTCTGCGCGAAGATACGGTTGTTCTTCACTTCACCGCGCTGCTTCTGCAAACGGAGATTGAACAGCTTCATGCGCAATTCTTTCAGTTCGCGCTGCGACTCGCCAATGGAAAGTTCAGCGATCTGTTTGCGGCGTTCATTAAGCTTCGACACTCTCCGCCTCCCCTCGTTTAATAAAGCGGGTTGCAACCGGCAGCTTGTGACCGGCCAGTCTGACAGCTTCTTTGGCGACTTCCTCGCTCACGCCGCCAATCTCAAAAATGATGCGACCCGGCTTGACGACTGCGACCCAGTGATCGACAGCACCTTTACCGCTACCCATGCGCGTCTCGGCAGGCTTGGCCGTGATCGGCTTATCGGGGAAGACGCGGATCCAGACTTTTCCACCGCGCTTCATAAAGCGGGTGAGCGCTATACGCGCGGCCTCGATCTGGCGGGCTTCCAGCCAGACCGGCTCCAGCGCCTGCAACCCATATTCGCCAAAGGCGAGGGTGCTGCCGCGATGGGCTTCACCTTTCATGCGACCGCGATGCTGCTTGCGGTACTTTGTACGTGACGGTGCCAACAACATGGCTTCGTATCTCCTCTACTGGCTCTATGCACCTGCTTCTGATTCGGATTCGGGTGCTGGCGACGGCGCTGCCTGCGGTGTCTCCGGGGCCGGTGCCTGCTGAACCTCGGCCTGCGGTTGCGGGGTTTCCGTAACCTGTGGAGTTTCCACAACCGGCGCAGCCTGATTTACCGGGGTTGCCGCTGCCTCTGACTGCGCGGCAGTTGGTGTTTCCTGCGCGGCCTGCGCCACAGGTGCCTGTCCCTGTGGGCGTGGTCCGCGCTCGCGGCGCTCTCCCTGTGGACGTTCGCGGCGCTCTCCCTGCGGACGTTCGCGGCGCTCTCCCTGAGCCTGTCCCTGCCCCCGTGGAGCGCGTTCACCTTGCGGGCGCTCTCCCTGTGGACGTGGCCCGCGCTCTCCCTGCGGACGTTCGCGGCGCTCTCCCTGAGCCTGTCCCTGCCCCCGTGGAGCGCGTTCACCTTGCGGGCGCTCGCGGCGCTCTCCCTGTGGGCGCTCGCCGCCTTCACGGCGCTCACCACGCTCGCGGCGTTCGCGACGCTCTCCGCCTTCGCGACGGCGCTCACCACGCTCGCGGCGCTCTCCCTCGCGCGGGAAAGCTGGCTGCGGTGCCGCTTCCGCGACCTCACCGGCTTCGCGGCGCTTGCTCGGCAGTACATCGCCTTTATATATCCATACCTTGATACCAATGACGCCAAAGGTGGTATGCGCCTCTGCCTGGCCGTAATCAATATCGGCGCGCAGCGTGTGCAGGGGAACTTTCCCCTCTACCTCTTTCTCAGAACGGGCAATTTCCGCTCCACCGAGACGACCACCAACAATAATCTTCACGCCTTTCGCCCCGGAGCGCTGTGCCTTCTGCACTGCCTGCTTCATGGCACGGCGGAACGAGACACGCTTCTCCAACTGCTCGGCGATACTGCGCGCCACCAGCGTCGCATCGAGTTCCGGCTGGCGAATCTCCATGATGTTCAGGCGCACGCGCTTGTGGGTCTTCGCCTCCAGTTGGGCGCGCAGCCTGTCCACCTTCTCGCCGCTTTTCCCGATCACGATACCGGGACGAGCAGTGTGAATGGTCACTGCCACCTGGTTCGCCGCGGCTCGCTCGATCTCAATGCGCGAAACCGAGGCGCTTGCCAGGTCTTTGTTGATCATCTGCCTGATTTGATAATCTTCTGCGAGTATATCTTTGTAGTCCCGCCCGGCATACCAGCGCGATTGCCACCCCTTGACGACGCCGAGCCGGAATCCTGTGGGATGCACTTTCTGTCCCAAAGTGTCCTCCTTGTTCTTTTCCCGGCGACTCACGCCGGGCTGCCCTACCGTTACCTGGCGTCTGCCGGGTTGTCTGAAACAACGACCGTCACGTGGCTGTAGCGTCGCTGAATATAGCCAAAGCGACCATGCGAACGAGCCTTCGCCCGCTTCAGACGGAACGCTTCATCGGTCGTGATATTCAGAATATACAGATCATCGGGATTGAGATTATAGTTATTCTCCGCATTGGCAGCCGCCGAGGCAACGACCTTGCGCACCGGTTCTGCGCCCGCATTGGGAAGGTACTGGAGAATAGCCAGAGCATCTGCTACTGTCTTCCCTTTGACTGTGTCCGTGACCAGGCGCATCTTACGCGGCGGGACACCTATATTTTTTGCGATAGCCCTTACTTGCATTTCACACCTCTGATAATGTAGGGGCGCAACCTTTTCTCCATAGATATGTTGCTCAATCGATATAATCCAAAGAGTCCTGAAAGACCTTCGCCCGCGCCCCTACACCTCCTACTAGCGGACCGAAGTAGTCTTCTCACTCTTGCCGCCCGCATGACCACGGAAATGCCGCGTGGGGGCAAACTCACCGAGCTTATGACCTACCATATTCTCTGTAATATAGATAGGCACATGTGTCTTTCCGTTATGGACACCGATGGTCATGCCAACCATCTCAGGGAAGATCATGGAAGCGCGGGACCAGGTCTTGATGACGCGGCGATCTCCACTCCTCCTCATGAGGAGCACTTTTTTCCTGAGCGACTCGTGGATGTACGGGCCTTTCTTCGTAGAGCGCGACATGATTACTTTCTCCTCCTGCCTGCGTTACGGCGGCGTACGATGAACTTATCCGTCCTCTTATTGTGACGAGTTTTGTAACCCAGAGCAGGTTTGCCCCAGGGAGTCTGCGGCTGTCCGCCAATCGGCGAACGGCCTTCACCACCACCATGCGGATGGTCGCGTGGGTTCATGACAGAGCCACGCACGGCTGGGCGACGGCCCATATGACGAGCCCGTCCGGCCTTACCAATGCTGATGTTCTCATGCTCCACGTTGCCGACCTGGCCGATGGTCGCCATACAGAGAATGTGAACGCGGCGCTGCTCGCCAGAAGGCAGGCGCAAGAGGGCATAATCACCTTCCTTCGCCATGAGCTGCGCCCCTACGCCCGCGCCACGGGCAAGCTGGCCGCCGCGCCCTCGCTCCAACTCGATATTATGGATGGTCGTGCCGGTTGGAATATTCTTCAGAGGCAGCGCGTTGCCTGTACGAATATCGGCCTCCGGGCCAGACTCTACGATATCGCCGACTTTCAGACCGAGCGGCGCGATGATGTAGCGTTTCTCGCCGTCACGGTAGTGCAGCAAGGCGATACGGGCCGAGCGATTCGGGTCGTACTCAATGGCCGTGACGCGGGCCGGAACACCCGGCTTGTTGCGCTTAAAATCGATGATGCGGTAGGCACGTTTGGCCCCGCCGCCACGATGGCGCGTCGTAATTTTTCCCTGATTATTGCGCCCGGAATGTTTCTTCAAAGAAACGGTCAGAGACTTCTCAGGCTTCGTTTTCGTGATTTCCTCGAAAGTCGAGACCGACATGCCGCGACGCCCAGGAGATGTTGGTTTATACTGTCTAACTGGCATTGTTTTTACCTACTTCTACCTAAGCCTTCAATGCTTCGATTGTCTGACCCTCCGCCAGGGTCACAATCGCCTTTTTCCACTCGCGAGCTTCGATCCGTCGCGGCATGCGCCCACGCCGGTGAATATTGCGCGGTTTGCCCGGCATGCGCATGATATTGACTGAAACCACCCTTACGTTAAACATCTGCTCAACGGCGCGGCGGACATCGATCTTGTTTGCTTTCAGGGCAACCCGGAATGTATATTTATTCTGCTCTTGCAGCTTCACCGATTTCTCGGTGATGATACCGTTGCGCAGTACTTCTGTGATCTCCACAGTTCTTACCTCCTAGCTGGCAGCCGCAGCTACTCGTTCTCCGCCGCTTCGATTTCTTCAGCCTCCTCGGCCTCGTCCTCAGCTTCTTCAGATGCTCCAGCCTCCTCAGCCTCGACCACCGCTGCGGCTGCTTCGTTTTCTCTGGCCTCTTGCGCCAGCCGCTGTGTAGCTTCCTCGGCGCTCAAACCCTCGCCGAAGACCATCTCAATCCAGCGCACGGTGCTTTCCGGCATAATCAACGCATCATGCTTCAGCATCTCCACGACGTTAATCGAGGCGACATGTTGCACTTTGGCACTCGGAATGTTGCGCGTCGAAAGGATGACGTTCTCATCTCGCACCGGCAGCATAATCAGGACATTTTTGCCCTTCTCGGCTACCGCCAGCCGATCCAGCAGAGCCAGCATCTCTTTGGTACGCGGAGTCTCCATAGCCAGGTCTTCAAGGACGATCAGCCGCTCGTTGGCAACCTTGTCTGAAAGGACGGAGCGAATTGCCAGACGGCGCATCTTCTTCGGTACATCATGGTGATATGGGTGCGGCTTCGGGCCGAATACGGCGCCGCCATGACGGAACTGAGGGGCGCGTGTGCTTCCCTGGCGCGCATGACCCGTTCCTTTTTGCCGGTATGGTTTCTTATTGCCGCCCGATACCTCGGCGCGAGTTTTGGTCGAAGCATTCCCCTGACGACGATTTACCAGTTGCGCTGTCACAACCTGGTGGAGAACCGCCATATTGGGGTTGACTCCGAATACCTGCTCGCTCAGTTCGAGCTCTTTTACGGCCTCTCCAGCCATGTTATATACTGTAGTCGAGGGCATTTCGGTTACCTCATCACATGCTTCTTGACCATGAGCAAGCCGCCGTTGGCACCGGGTACGGACCCTTTCACCAGCAGCAGGTTGCGCTCGGCGTCAGCTTGAATTACTTGCAATCCTTTGACTGTCACACGCTCGTTGCCCATGTGACCGGCCATGCGCGTTCCCTTGAGCACGCGGCCCGGCGTGGTGCCGGAACCAATCGAACCAGGAGCGCGGGTGCGGTCAGACTGACCGTGCGTGCGCGGTCCACCACGGAAACCGTGGCGTTTCACTCCACCCTGGAACCCTTTACCTTTGGAGGTACCAACCACATCGACTTCCTCACCAACGGTAAACAGGTCTGCGCCGAACTGTTTGCCCAGTTCCAGGCCCTCGGCGCTCGCACCCTCCTGCAAACCTACTTCGCGCAGCACTTTGAAGGGCCCGAGTTCCGGTCCCGGTCGGCGCTGGCGATTGTTCTGCACTCTCAGCAACTTTTCAATTTGCTTATCTTTTTTCTCTGCGGTAGCGACGGCGGCTTCTTCTCCTGCCGCTTCGCCTTCTTTACGCTGCTCTTGCTGATATGTCTGCAAGCGCCTGCGTTGTGCTCTCAGTAATGGCAGGCTGTGGCCTAAGTGTCCCAGTTCAGCCCGAGTGGCATGCTTGAGCGTCTTTGGCTCGAAACCAATCTGTACCGCTTCATAGCCATCGCGCGCTGGCGTCTTGATCTGTGTCACGACGCATGGACCCACTTCTATCACAGTGACCGGAATGGCTGTGCCATTAGGCCCGAATACCTGGGTCATGCCGACCTTCCTGCCCAATAATGCATTCAGCATTTCCTCTATCCTCTTTTTCTGTCTCGCTATAGAAGCAATGACGTTTGACAGATCCTACGTAGAGCCGATTGATTGGCTCCGCGTCCCCTTGCCGCGCAAGCGGCGCTTACGGGAACGCATATTAGCAGGAAGCAGCCAAAGTTCATCATTCGCTCCTACAGCTTGATCTCGATATCTACGCCAGCGGGCAGATTCAATCGTGTCAGGGCCTCTACAGTTTTGTTGGTCGGCTCAATGATATCAATCAGGCGTTTATGAGTACGAATCTCAAACTGCTCGCGCGAATCTTTATCAATAAACGTCGAACGCATCACCGTAAATTTGTTGATCTCTGTTGGCAGCGGCACGGGGCCGGAAACTCGCGCGCCCGTCTGCTGCGCCGTATCCACAATCTGCATTGCTGACTGATCGAGAATTCGATGGTCGTATGCTTTCAAGCGAATGCGTATGCGTTGTTTTGTCCCTGTTGCCATTGTTTTTCTCCTCAGTAAGGGCGCTATTGCTAGCGCCCTTACAGTCAGCAAACCTTATTGTTCGACTTTGACGCAGACGCCTGCGCCAACGGTGCGACCACCTTCACGAATGGCGAAGCGCACCCCCTCCTCCATCGCCACCGGCTGGATGAGTTCAACGGTCATCTCGATGTTGTCACC
>Ga0209061_1000547_pt1 | contig 89576 bp, 96 predicted proteins | sample Coa_R1_10_FD_187157 | JGI IMG/M metagenome (GOLD analysis project Ga0209061, IMG submission 187157) | Surface soil microbial communities from Centralia Pennsylvania, which are recovering from an underground coalmine fire - Coalmine... | ecosystem: Environmental > Terrestrial > Soil >...
TGGCGTTGCCTATCGGCACGGTGTTATTGTCAAGCGATGTCGCCTCGAAGGTTACTGCTGGGGGAGGGGTAAGCTTTGGAGGTACGGTGTGAACTACGGTCACGGTCTGGGTTGCATTGGCGGTGTTTCCAGACCTGTCCTTTGCAGTCCACAGCACTACGGTCTTGCCAAGCGGGAATACCTTTGACGCGTTGTTTGTGATTGATACCGGCTCGATGTCGGCTGCGGTGGCATTGCCTATCGGCACGGTGTTATTGTCAAGCGATGTCGCCTCGAAGGTTACTGCTGGGGGAGGGGTAAGCTTTGGAGGCGTATGATTGACGACTGTAATCTTCTGCGTTGCGTTGGCAGTGTTTCCGCCCGCATCGACTGCGGTCCATGTAACAGTGGTTGTTCCAAGCGGGAATCCCTCTTGCGGTGCGTTGTTTGTAAGGGAAGAAATTCCAGTATCATCATTTGCGACTGCTTGGCCGAGGTTTACCTGTGTAAGGGTGCCTGTGGCATTTACTGTAATATCCCCGGGAGCCTTTATTGTTGGGGGAGTGGTGTCTTCTACTGTCACCGTTTGCTTGGCCGTAGCCACATTACCTGAAAGATCAATTGCCTTCCAAGTAACTACCGTCTGCCCCAATGGGAAGTATGTCGGGGCGTCATTTGTCACGGATTCCACGCCCACCGCATCGTATGAAGATGGAAGTCCAAGGTTAACAGTGGTACGGTTGGCACTTGTTGCTTGTACGGTGACGTTTGGAGGGGCTGTGAGCGTCGGCGGGGTTGTATCGACTATGGTTATTTTCTGAACAGCTTGTGCCGTATTTCCTCCGGCGTTCATGGCTGTCCAAGTAACTTCTGTGGTCCCAAGCGGGAATTTCGAAGGAGCGTTATTTGTAATTGAAACCACCTTTACTGAATCCGTGGCAGTGGCCTGGCCTATTGAAACCGGGGTTAGGGTTCCCGTGGCCTCCACTGTCATGTCAGGAGGTGCTGTAATCTGCGGCAGCGTTTTTTCATTAGGGTCGGTAATAAGCGACTGGTTTGCGGTCTGTGCAGTTGCAAGATTCTGCGCTGGCTGAGTAGTTTGCTGAGTAGTTTGCTGGGAAGTCGTGGTCTGCGGCGTCTGACTGGCCGTGGTTGTAGATTGTGCTGTTACCTGCGAGGGCTGGGAAAGAGACCCAAACTTCTGTATTCTGTTGTTGTCACTATCAACAACAAAAACATTCCCTGCTGAATCAACTGCGACATCACGGGGTTCCATGAAAAAGTTTGGCCCTGTTCCCGAGCTTCCCCAGCTTGCCATGTTCCCGTTGCTTTCAAATTCCACTATTCTGTTGTTTCCGTCATCAGCAACGAATATGTCCCCCGAGCTGTCTACTGAGACTCCTATCGGCGATTTAAGACCCGAGCTTTCACCATACGACTGCAGGAAGGTTCCGTCCTGTCCAAACTTCTCTACCCTGTTGTTGCCAGTGTCACTAACATAAACAAAGCCAAGAGAGTCTACAGCCACTCCATGTGGAGAAAGAAACTGTCCCTCACCAAGCCCGCTGCTTCCAATCGAAAGTAGGTACGTCCCATTGCCGTCAAACTTTTCAACCCGGCTGTTTCCCGTATCAACAACATAGACATTTCCCTTGGAATCCACTGCGATTCCTTGTGGCAGCAAGAACTGCCCGTTGTTGCTTCCCTTGCTGCCCCATTGTGATACAAAATTTCCATGCATGTCAAACTTTTGAACAAGGCTTAGTTCGTTATCGACGACGTAAATGTAACCTCCCCCGGCGGTTATCCCGGCCGGTTCCTGAAAGTCTCCGTTCCCGGAACCTTTTTGACCCCAAGTAGCGAGGAAATTCCCGTTATTATCAAATTCTTGAACCCTTCGGTTTCCAAGGTCCGTCACGTAGACGTTACCGGCATTGTCTACTGCTATCCCCTGGGGATAGGCAAACTTGTTGTTTTCAGCAAGTCCGTAGGAACCCCACTGGATCGCAAACGGAGGCGAATTGTCTGCCAGTGTATATTCCGTAGCCAAGCTAGATAAAACAAGTAATATGATACCCATAACCGCAAGAGAGGCTCTCATTCATGCTAGGGTCTTAAAATACTAAGAAGATCTCCTAAGTGAGGAATTATTGCAGTTTTTGTCAACTATGGTAAATTAGAAGGGCTTGTTGACCTCCCGTGTGAAGACGTAGCTAGCCACTCCTACCATGATGGCTACAAACCCGCAGATGACGCCCAATTCTAACGCCACAGATGCGAGGGGAGCAGTCCCAGTCATCATTTGCCTTATGAGGAGGACGGAATAGGTAACAGGGTTTAGCCTGGCTACGAAGGCAAGCCACGGAGGTAGAAGTTCCAGTGGGAAGAGGGCCGGGCTGAGCATGAAGAGCGGCATCCCGAGGAAATTTATGACTCCCCAAAAGGTTTCTTGGGATTTCGAAGTGGCCGCAACAATAACAGATATGCCTGAAAAGCCTAGGGAGAATGCAATCACGATGAACATTATTGGGATTATCGATAGCATGTTTGCAATGCCGACCCCAAGAGCAAGAGCTATTCCCAGAATAAGGCTAGACTGCATGGCCGAAATGAGTGATATTGCAAGCATTTTGCCAAGGGCGATGGAGGTGCGCGAAACTGGCGATGTGAGTGCCTTGTTCATAAACCCATATCTCCTGTCCCACAGGGTGTTTACTCCCCCGAATATGCTTGTAAAAATGGCGGTAAGCATAATGACACCCGGCGCCATAAATTCGATGTAAGACCCCGAAAAGCCTACCGACTGGATTAGTGGCCTTGTACTGGCAAAGGTGTTTCCTATGACGATTATCCATATGGCAGGCTGGATTAGCCTTATGAGGACCCCGCTCCTAGACTTTCTGTACCTCTTCATCTCCCGCCAGAAAATAGTGTATGTGTCGGACAGAATCATGCCCTTATCTTCCTCATCCTTTCACGCTCTTTCTTCCTATCAAATTTGCCCACATCCTCGCGCAGTTCCCTTCCGGTATATGAAAGGAAGACATCGTCAAGAGACGGTTTTGTAAGAGATATCGAGTCGAGTTTCATTCCCAGGTAGCTTGTCTGTTGGAAAATTTTTGGCATTAGCTGGTCACCGCTAGAGGTGAAGACCGTTACCTTGTGATCATCAAGTGATACCTCCCTCACAATTGGGATGGACCTCAGGTCTGATACGAGTCCCTCGAGGTTTGCATCATGGTTCACCTTGAAACTCACTATTTCATTTCCTAGCGAGTTTTTTAGCGATACTGGAGATCCCGTAATTTTGATCTTGCCGTGGTCGATGATTGATATGTTATCACAGAGCTTGTCTGCCTCCTCCATGTAATGCGTCGTGAGAAAGATGGACATCTCAAATTCATCATGAATTTTTTTTATGTACTCCCAGATCTTGTATCTAGTTTGTATGTCAAGGCCGAGCGTTGGTTCGTCCAAAAAAAGGACCTTAGGCCTGTGAAGCAGCCCCCCTGCGATATCAAGCCTTTTCCTCATTCCTCCCGAGTAGGTAACCACCTGGTCGTGCTGCCGGTCGGCAAGTTCCACGATTGATAGTATGTTGTCTATCTGCCCTTCCACCAAATTCTTCGGCAGGTGGTTCAGCTTAGCCTGAAGGATGAGGTTCTCCCTTCCTGTCAGGTATTCGTCGACTGTGGAATCTTGCTGGACGTATCCTATGTTTTCTCGCACATTCTTTGATTGCGACACGACGTCATATCCTGCAACAAATGCCCTCCCTGAACTTGGCTTGAGCAAGGTTGTCAGGATCATTATGGTGGTGCTTTTGCCGGCACCGTTGGGCCCAAGAAAGCCGAAGATTTCACCATTTTCTATCTTGATCGAGATTTCATCAACCGCCTTCAGGCCGCTCTTGTAAATCTTAGAAAGATTGATAGTTTCTATTGCGTGCAACACTCGAGCTTGGTCCGTTGCATTATAAATTGGTACCAGCCCGCGATTTGAAACGGATAATGGTAAAATAAAAATGATGAGTGGGAAAATCAGGGTCTTTTGTATTCGTCTTTAGTCAGCCTGAGAATTATCTTCTCACCGACTCCCCAGATTTCGGACGTGTGGAATATCCTCGATCCCGTGAGTCCTTCTGTTACTTCGATCGATTCAAGTTCGTTTGTGTTCTTGTTCATGTGCAGTCGCTTTACCTTTCCTATCTTCTTTCCGTCAATATCGACGACTGCAACATCAGTCCTAATTGGCGCAGAAGAAAGCAGTACCGACTCTTCGGTGAACCTGTCTACGTAGTCTCTTGAAAGGAAGTAGTTCTTGTTGAGTCCTTCATGGACGGTAATCCCTACAACCTCCAGCGTGTCGGAGTTTATGTGTACGTGTTTTACCTTCCCATACTCGATTCCTTCCCTATCAATCACCTTTTTTCCCTTGAATTCGTCTGCCTTTATCTGATTTCTATTATATTCTAGCGAAGTTGCCATGAGAGAGCGTTTCCGAGTCAGTTTATTGAATCGGGTATCAGAGTTTTCAATCTAATGGGTTAAATTCTTTAGAACAGGAGAAGCACCATGGAATTCAAGGAGGGTCCCCTCCGTGCCACGCTCTCCACAATAGGCAGGAAGACCGGCAAGGAGCATGCTGTAGAGCTTAGGGCCGTATACTATCGTGGCAACTTTTACTTTTCCAGGAGGAACCCCGACAGCGACTGGCTCAAGAATGCTGCCGCAAATCCAGATGTGACGGTGATCATTGGAGACACCTCCTTCCCGGGCAGGGCATCGGTTGTCAAGGATGACGCGTTGGCAAGAAAGATTTCCGCACTCAAGTACTCGGACAGGCGTTCAGAAGATTCTAGGATAGTACTGGAGGTCAGACCATGTGGATGATGGTTGTCATGCCACGTCTCTCGTACTCTTGACCTTCCCTGGTTTCTGCCACAATTACTGTAAACGACACGACATCCCTTTGCTGGCATTCCCTTGCATCCATCGTTAGGTGCATGTCAAGGGCTTCAAAGTCACTGTCGCCTATTTTAGATTCGTCGATTGAAACTTTTCCTGTCGAACTAATGAGGAATCTATGGTCCTTCTGATGCCACCCAAGTCTCACCTTTGAGCCGTCCCTTCCCACCGCCTTGACGTTTATGTCAACAAGGCCGGGTTTTGCAAGCGTGTACCCAGATGTGCTGTTGACGAAGACTCCCATCTGGAACGGGTACCCGGCCGTGTTTTCGGCCATTTTTTGGATGCCGTCATTCATGACTATATCCACCCCCTTTATGGTGGTGGCAACCTTGGCTATCCATTCGTCGGTACGCTCCACTATGGCATGGATTCTTTCCCTCCGCTTCTTGTCCTCCTCCTGGGGGAGTTTGTAATAGTCTACCCATGCAAGATAATCTCTGCTAATGTCCTTGATGAACTGCATGCATGTTACCTTGTAATCCTCAACACTTGATGCCCTTTCTGCTCCCTCGTCATAAGGGACTCCATCCTTGTCAAGCGGTAGCATGAATGGTTTAGGATGATGCCCATTAATTAAATGGACCGTGTCGCCTTTCCCAACCATTTCTGCTGGAAACCTCCATAGGGTTGGGCGCGTGTTTTGGCGTCCTGTCTTTTTCAAGCCAATGAATATATGAGAAAATTTTCTGAATAATTGCGTTGAGCTTCTCCTCCATCATTGCAGAACTTAGGAAAGAGTTGGTTTCGAACATGCCGCAGATAAGGATGCTACTTCGGAAAAGTCCACCAATGGCTTTTACTACAATAAACGAGATTGCATCTTCGATAGGGAGGAAGTATGGAATAGTCCTTTCCCTGAATTTTCCCCAGAGGGGTAAGATTGAAGACTTCGAGTCCTACGGGACCGAAAACATAGGATTGGTTTTCCGCCGGGACAGCAGATCTTTTCCAATCCCGCGGGAGTCGATAAAATCAAAGGCCTTGGAACTGCTTGAAAGCCCCCAAGTCCAGGATGCGTACATGTACGAGGGGAAGGAGGGAGTGAGAATCATTACTGGCGGAATACGGCTAGATGTGTTGCCGGCTTCTCTTCACGTCTGGGGAAGGTTTGACGACAAGGTTTTAGAATATTGCGACTGGCTGCTTTCCAACTGTTACGAGGTCAGGCCAGGGGTCGATGGCGCCTTGAGCGATACCAAGTCGAACGTATAAACAAGCGTACCGTTAAAGTCGTAAACTTGGGACTTTACTGGCAGCGGGAGGTTATCCACTATCCAGAACTTGTTTTCGTTTGCACCTATGCGATAGGAAAGCAGGTAGGCTTTTGCAGACCCAAATTCAAAGGGCATGGTACCAACGTCGGTGACCGCCATTTTTTCGTGGTTTACTCCGATGTAGATGTCACCCCATTCCGCACCCTTGGCGAGGTATTCTGGCGTGGTTGCATAGTCCCGCATTGAGAAGACGGACTGGTCCAGCATGTCAAAATATGGCTTTGCCTGAGGGGAGACATCGGGATAATCATAGACAAGGCCTATTTGGACGGTCTGGCTTATGGTTTTGCTGCTTCCCTCAGGTGTTATCAGCACCTGGAGGCTTTGGTTTGTACCCTGCATTGGAAGGAACTTCATGTCCGCAGTAAAGTTGGTGTTGTTGTAGGAAACGTGGTATACCATTTCCGGCTCATACTGCGATCCCTTTCCCATATGCCACAGGCTTGCAGAGGCAGGCAACGGCTGAAAGTGAAGGTTTACGAGAAAAGGCCATGCCAAGCCTGCGACGGCTGACACTATGACTATAGCAAAGATTGCTACAAGTTTCATGCTCGCCATCTGCTTTTCAAGCTACCTTGCGGGCTCAGTTAAATCTTTCATATAGGCAAATATAGTGGAACCATACCAAGAAGGCACATGTGTGAGTGTGAAAAGGTTCACATGTACGAGGTTGAGTTCAAACTGGACGGGATGACTGTAGTACCCACACACAAAAACTGCGGCGATTCCCTCAATGAGAAGCAAGTGGACAAGTTCCAAAAGGAGCTTGTAAAGACTTGGGGATTCAAAGACGAGGAAGAAAAGTAGGTAATTCCAAAAAATAAAGAAAAAAGGTTAAAGCCTATCTGAATGAAGCTACCTGCTCTTTACATACTGATGCCTTGCATGTGCAATTAGCATCACAATAGCATTCGCCTTGCATGGCGCAGTCGCACTCTACTTTGTTTTCTGCTGCTGATTCGCATCCGCATGCCGCGTCTGTCATACCTGAGGGATCCCCTGCAGGGTTTAAAAGGTTATTGAAAAAAGCCTAGGCGGTGTTTCCTAATTCCCATCTTTTATACTTGCCAGAAGGTCGTTGACCCTATCCAGCAGTGCACCTGCCTGACCCTCCACAACCAGATGATCGCTTTCCATGTCAAATGCCACCCGTAGGATGTGGGCGTATTCCGGATTCTTGTGTGTGCGGTTTTTTATTTTCATCATGTTGTTTCTGTTCATGTAACCAAGGTAAAAGTAGCAATCAGAAAGAAGCGAGTGGTCCGCAAAGTATTCAAATTTCCTTCTAATTATACCCGAGTTGCCGGCACCTTCGACCATCTCGGAGAAACCTATTGTTGACTTTGCCATCCTTGTCAGAAGCGAGGTGGATGCCCTCTCCAGGCCCAGGACCTGGTGTACCAGTGATAGGGTCTGATTGGTGTCGCTTTTTTCAAGCCGCCTTGTGATATCCAGCATGTGAGCTGGGCTTGGGCGCCTTGAATTCAGGGAAAGAATGGCATCGGAAAGGAAGTATGCGGAGCATTTCACCCATGCCGCTGCGAGTGGGTCTTTTGCCCTTGATGCCTCCCTGGCCCTGTTTGCAAGAATTCCTGCGTCTACCAGGCAGCTCTTGGCAAAGGAGTTCATGATCTTCGCCCTCTTCTCCCCTATCCGGGCAAGAAACATCCTAAGTTCCCACTGCTCATCCTGAAGTATGGCAAGGTTTTCGAGTTGGACTAGAAGCGCCGGGCTTGATTCTGAGAGCGAGCAATGCTGTACCTTTACGGTTTCGCCCGAGATCTCGTGTATCGATTCGCATGATTTGCCATCAAATACGCTTACGTTATACTCGCAGCAGTCAAAGCTATCAGTGCCGTTCCTGCAGCCTCCAAGGCCTACCGGAACCTCCGAAAGGGAGAGCAATCCAGGGATTTTCCTAGGATCCATATGGCTCCACCCTGCGAATTTGCTATAAAGCATCCAAGCTGGAAAATTTTACAAATCCATTAACCTAAAAACGCCGGCTTTTCCATGCGCTCAAATTTTTCCGGCCTGTCCGGCTGGACCTTCCGGGGCCGGATTCTGCTCCCTGAACGCGACGCTGACCTGCAGCCTCCCGTCGCCGAACGATACAGAAATGCCCTTGACTAGGCTTTTGTAGAGAAAGAATTTTTTCCCGTCCGGCCGGATCTTGTAGTACGATTCAAGGAGTCCGTTTTTCTGGAGGAGTTTTAGCTTTCGATAGACTACGCCGAGGTTTATTTCGCACTCTGACCTTATCTGTGCGACGGGTTTTGGCTCCTTGTCGATTGCCTGCAGTATAGATATGCATTGCCCGTCGGCAATCACTTCTAAAAGGTCCGCCCCCGTGCCAGTCTCTCGAGGCCCGGCCAGGTTCTGCATGACTACCTGTGGGTTTGGAAATTTTTAAGACATCTGTACACAGAGCAACACATGAGAAGCTAGATTCAACCACGAAGTTGCACATCGATGCATAACGGTCGAGATAACAAAGTTACTCCAAAACCCATGCTCACAATAATTTCAAGGTTTTTACGGTTTGTCTTGAAATAAATTCAAAATTCTCATCCGGTACCTTAGAAATCAATCGTTTTCAAAAACAGAAAACGTGCCCATGGTTATATCAAAAGTTTTGGAGAGTTTATGCATGGCACAAATGCCGGCCCTGATTCCAAAGGAGGTCGAAGTCCAGAGACTGAAGAAGATCTGGATGATAGTGATTGCCATGGGATCCATCGCTGCATCTGTGGAAGTAGACAACTTTGTGGACGGTTCGCTCCACCAGACTTCCATCAGAGACAGTGCCTTCACGCCAGCGCACTGGTGGCTGTACAGCCACTTCATAGCCCTGCCACTTGGCTGGTCTGCGGTGGCGATGTACGACAGAAAGGTGCCAATCTTGAGAGGCCCGAACAACTCAATTAACACTGGTCTGAAAATGACCATTTTGGGCTATCTTGCAACCATGTTTACAATAGGTGTAAACGAGCTTTGGCACTTCTGGTACGTGGAGGAGATCTTTGCAGTCCCCAACCACTGGATGTTCAACATGGGAGTTGTTGTGGCATTCATGGGCGCACTAGCCTACGTGGTAAGGGTCTATGCACGACTTGTAGAACTCGGCGTTGAAACCCCGGGAGAAAACCCGCACATTGCCGAGATGTACAAGATGGCCCTTGAGGGAAAACTGTACAGCAGATCCATCCCATAGGATCAACACCCCTTTTTTCTTTGTAAGACATCCGTACCAGGGAAGCTGCGAATTCCGTAAATGACGGTAATCCTTGATGAAGTTTATTAGTTCGTCAAAAGCAACAGAGGATGAAGGACATGAATGGATCTTACCCGGTAGCGGGGCTACTGGCGGTTATAGTCGGCGTAGTGGCCCTTGCTGCAATGCCTGGGGCTTTTGCCACCAACTGGTATCCAGGGGAGAACATCAAGCAGGGCGATTACTACAGGTACAACCTGTGCTGGACCGACTGGCACAATTGCACGCCAATAGAGATAGACTTCTGGGTGAAGAACCAGACAAGCGACGGCAATGGCTGGAACCTCGAGATGGTTGCCATCGACGGATCCATAATCCAAAAGGGCATGGTGTCCATCGGCACCGACACTCCAGACCCCACATATTCCGATTCCAACATAGCAGATTACTCTAACGTTTACAAGAACACCATATCATGGCTTGACGCGTTTTCGTCCAAGACCAACCAGCAGACCTTGGGTTCTCCCTCATGGGGCAGGACGGGTTCCGTCGGAGGACAATCCGTGACATCAATGGGACAGCAGCCCATAACTGTCCAGGCAGGAACCTACCAGACATGGATCATCGGATGGCACAAGGACGTAGATAACATGATATGGATTGCACCCGAGTTATCATTCCCGGTCAAGGCCATAGTGTACACCGACGTTACAAGTGGCACGCCGCCTCCTGACTACACGCTGGAGCTCCTCCAGGTAGGCAACAGCCCCACCGAACCCTCGTTCATGAATGTCCAGTCCACCGCAACGGTTGGCGTTAACCCGAACTGTCCTGCACCAGACATGGTAAACGATGCCACCCAGGGTTCTGCAACCACGGACTCGGGCTCCATGATAATTTCCTACAGGTACAGCCCATCCACGCCCCACATAGGGTGCAACATGGAGTGGAGGCTAGCCTTCGAGAAGACATTTGACCAGTCGCAAAAGTACTCTGGTGTCCAGTATGACATATTCACCGTGGACAGCCAAGGCCACCAGCTCGACTCCGTTGCCCAGGATAGCGGAAGGACATCCCTGTTCGCCCCGGTAGGAGACGACGACCTGACTATAATTCTAAAGGGGACAACCCCCGTTTCAAACATGGTGATCGCCGCACTGGGTACGGGTCCTGTCGGCACCTCCCCGGATACGAGCCTTGCAGGCATGATAAACCTGACTGTGAACACTCTTCCGTCCTTTGGCGGGGCACCATCACAGCCAAGTTCCGCACCGACGCAGGTTCCCACCCCCACGCCCCAGCCAAGTGCGCCCAGTCAAGGCAATACGACCCAGCCAACAGTCATTCCCTCGTGGGTGAAGAACAACGCCAAGTGGTGGTCCCAGGGGCAGATTGGCGACGACCAGTTTGTGCAGGGAATACAATACATGATACAGCAGGGGATAATACAGATACCTTCCACCCAGCAGGGCGCGGGCAATGCGACCCAGCAGATACCGGCATGGATAAAGAACAATGCCGGATGGTGGGCATCAGGGCAGATTTCTGACGACCAGTTTGTGCAGGGCCTCCAATACATGATAACCAGCGGGATCATCAAGATCCACTAAGGCGTCAGCAAAGTTCAGGCAGGACGCCCGATACAGACAGTTTTTCCCGTATTACAGTGTAAACTTGGTACATTTATGCCAAAATGACGGATAACATACATGGAAGAATTTAGTGCCAGGGTGCGCATCAACGCCCCAAAGGAGAGGGTATGGCAGGTGGTTTCAGATGTAGACGGGGATGCACAGTACTGGGACAGCCTATCCCGCATCCGGAACATCTCAAGGGAGAGAGATCTCGTCGTCCGGGAGGTCTTCATCGGAGGAGACAACAGATGCCAGCAAAGGATAATCCTATTTCCCAAGGAGGGCATCCACCTAAAGTGGGTCAGCGGCCCCATAAGGGGCATAAGGGACATCATACTGTCTGCCCTCGAGAACGGAACAATTCTTGAAGTGCAGACAAGCTATAAACTTACGGGAATCCTTGCACTTTTTTCAAAAAGTGCCGCAAAATATCTAAGGGAGGAGGCAGAAAGTGCGCTGCAGATGATAAAGGCCGAGGCAGAGGGCACTTCCGGTGCCCCGGTGCTTGAAAAAAGGACGATGTGGGCGGATCTCATTCGCGAGAAAGGGTAGTGTTGCGGCGCCCTCCACTTGGTTTTTTAATCTGCCATTTTTGAAAGCGGTCCAAGCTAGCCTTTAAATTGCTATCCCTTAGGCTTTAAGATTAGCTCCTGTGGTGTAGTCCGGCTAAGCATACTGCCCTCTCAAGGCAGTGATCCCGGGTTCAAATCCCGGCGGGAGCATACTAATCTATGAGTTCAGATCGCAGGTTCAATTATGCCTTAAAAAGAAAACCTTCTCCCTATGGCATGAGACCAGCAGACGAGATATACAATTACGAGTACACATTGCAAAATGCCTACAAGTGTCTTGACAAATCCAGGATATCATACCATGACAAAGATATCATAAGAAAGTTCATGGATCATCTTTCCAGCATGGGTGTAAGCAAGGGAAGGCTTGCAAAGTATCTCTTTCACCTCAAGATCTTTGCAGAACATCTTGGATGCGGAATCGAGGATGCAAAGCGCGCAGACATTGAACGTTTTGTATCATGGCTGAACAGTGCAAACTATGCACCACATACCGTATCAGATTACATCCTTGCAGTAAAGAGGTTCTACAAGTTTGTAAGGTCCGGCAACGTCGACAAGGAGACGCCGTGGCCTGACGAGGTAAGATGGATGCGCAAGGCCATCAAGCCAAACGAGAGAAGACAGCCAGAGTTCTTTACAAGTAGCGAGGTAGAGACAATGATCAAGACCGCATCCACCTTAAGAGACAAGGCAATGCTCTCGGTAGGCTTTGAGGCAGGACTGAGAGCAACCGAGCTCTTGCTGCTAGATGTGGGAGATGTAACATTTGATGACAGGGGTGCAAGAATAATGGTCAGGGGCAAGACAGGCCAGAGAATTGTACGTCTCATAGCTTCTGTAACTCTGCTATCGCAGTATATGCAGACTCATACTCTGCGAGCTGACCCAAGCTCGCCTCTCTGGATAACGTGGAGTACAAACTATAGAAACTATCGTGTGAGCTGGACCATGTGGAACAGGAGACTCAAGCATATAGCAAGACAGAGCGGAATAACAAAACGCGTCTTCAACCACATGCTAAGGCATGGTTCTGCAACAAGGAACGCCCAGTTTCTGACAGATTCCGAACTTAAAATAATGTACGGGTGGGCAATGGGCTCCAAGATGCCAGCTGTATACGTCCACCTCTCAGGAAAGGATCTTGACGGCAAGCTGTCTGCATTATACTCTGGCAGGCCGGTTGAGCCCCCAAGACCAGAGTTTGCACCAGCTATCTGTCCAAGATGCTCTGAGAGGGCGTCGCCTGGAATGCTTTACTGCCCAAGGTGTGCAAGTCCTCTTGACCCACGAGAGCAGAGTAGGATCTCTATAGAAGACCAGACGGTAAGAGAAGAGCTCAAAAGACTCAGGGGGATTGTCGAGCGAGTCCTAGGCGGGTCTGAAGGGTCTTGACAAGCTCGAGAATCTTTTGAAGGTCATCCCTTCTTACCTTGACAAATATGTCATCGGATTTTTCTGTATTTGATACGGTCATGCCAGATGATTCTTGGATTCCTTAAAAGGTGGTTTCAGACGGGTTTAGGATCAGTTCAAATTGCATATCTGAAAATGCCTATAAAGTCTAGCTTTGACCAAGTGTTACATGCCGATAAGCTTGCAATCAACCAAAAGAGATGTGTGACTAGTTACGAGGAGTATGTAAGGGCAACAAACAATATCATATCCCAGTATAACATCAGGCTTACCGTAAGGCAGATCTTTTACCGCCTCATATCAAGCGGATTTATCCAAAATACCATAAACAGCTACAAGCTCTTTGACAGGATGATAACAAGGGGCAGGGAAAAACGAGACATTGATCCTTCAAATATCATAGATCGTGCAAGGCAGACAATAGGAGGAGATTATGGTTATACATCTGTAGAAGATTTTGTCAGGTCCAAGATCTCAGAACTTGAGGATACAGAACAGTACACAAGAAGGGTATGGGAGGATCAGCCACAGTATGTGGAATTATGGGTAGAAAAGGATGCACTTGCCACGCTCTTTTCAAGTGTTGCAGACGGCTACAGGGTGATAACTTATCCAAGCAGGGGCTACTCTTCTTTTACCAAGGTATATGAGGCAATCAAGGAGAGATTCTCAGTTTACAGCGACAGGCCCATTACAATACTCCATTTTGCAGACCATGACCCCTCAGGTCTTAACATGACAGACGACATCCAGTCAAGGCTTGAAAGGTATGGCTCGCATGCCAGGGTAAAGCGCATTGCGTTGACATACACACAGGTAAGACAGTTTGGACTGGAACCTATGCCGACCAAGATCAGTGACAGCAGGTGGAAAGAGTATTCTGTACAGTACGGCAGCCAGTGCTGAGAGCTTGACGCACTACCTCCAGACAAGTTACAAAATATCATAAGGGATGCCATAAAAGCACATATCGATGTATCCAGGTGGAACAGTACCTTCAAGGATATAGAAAGAGAGAAGATATTGCTGCAAAAAAAGTTCAAAAGCAGAGAAGTTGTGTCCTTGATAAACAAGCTTGGCTTGATGCTTTATGGTAGTTCTAGAAAAGATAAGAAACGATGAGCAAAAATGAGCTGCTGCAAAGATGTGCAAAAACCAAGATTTACGTCGGGTGCGGGATTCGAACCCGCGCGTCTGCAAGGACACTCACTCTTCAGGTAAGCGCAATCGACCGTGCTATGCGAACCCGACGCTATGTTTATTACAAGTAGAGTGTAATTAATACACGGTTCTCAAATCGTCGCAAGACGAGGTAAGTTCTGCAAGGACACCACTGAGAACCACTTTTAATTTTAACGCGGGTAGAAAATATCTTCAAGAGAGATAGATATCTTACAGAAAGATCTTTTTTGCCTTTTAATCTCTTGCACATTGTATCTCTGAAGATACAATGTACTTTATTCGGAAGGTAAGAAAGACAAAGAAGAGAACCTCGAAGAGCTCCTTTATCGTATCGTTACCAAGGAAGCTTGAAAGAAGGATAGCGTCGTACGATACCAACATATCAAAGAGGCTTGCAAACTTTACACGGTTTCGCTACTTTTACAAAGATGTTGAAAACCCCAAGTGCTTCATAATTTCAATCTGGGACGTTGAGTTGCCGCTAAATGGTATCCATGACAAGTCATCTACCACGACCATACAGAGAAGCGGAAGAACAAGCAGGTATGTTATCATACCAAAGAATGTATGCAACAAGTTTGGATGGGGTGTTGGAACCGAGCTTGTGATAGGATACGACTCTCAGATAGACGAGTATGTACAGGGTGCAATATACAAGAACGGTAGTTGTTTCATGTCAAGTGATGCGCCCGGGCATGAGGTTCATGTCTGTGTCATAAAATTTCAAAGATATCATGACATGAAGAACCTCTACAGGGCAAAGCTTGCACAGAGAAAGGAGGAGCTTGCAAAAGACGAGAGCGATGCATACTGGTCTACCCGCAACAGCCCGCTCAACTACGATGTTATCATGAAAAGGCTAAACGATGAAAGAAAGAACATACACAGGCTTGTCTGGAACAAACTTGAATGGATGAACCTTGTCGCAGTATCATACACTGATTTTGTAAAGATTCGTGCAACAATGGAAAAAGAGAGAAAGCAAAAGAGAAAACAGTTCCTACAGAAAAGATTTGGCAACAGGACTACATGGAGTTACAGAAAGGATTTTATCAGGTCTGGGGGATATGGTTATGATTACGACGCACGCCGCGAGAACATGCTCGATGATCCTGACTCTTACATAGAGGCCAAGGGCGACGATCCCGAGCTTTATGGAAAGAGTTCTTGGAGAAGAGACTCGCATTATCAAGATGAATCCGAAGATTTCTAGTGGCCTTTTAAACTCTGTACCATTGAATAACATGGCATACGAGAACCATGATGATGTCGTAGCAATAGATGCAGGGACAGGATTTGTCAAATGTGTATCTGCACATATGCGGGCGTCCTTTCCATCAATATACGGAACTCGCAAGATGACAAGATGGGAGGACCCAAGGGAAGGGACGGTTGAGGCCGTAGGATACGAGGCAGTAAAGATGTCTACCTATCCTGATACTGTATTGGTAAGGGCGGTGCTTGAGGGCAGGATAGTAGAGGAGAAAGCCTTTGTAGCTTTAATCAGGGAGGCAGTGCGAAAGCTTGGATGCGAGCGAGATCTCGGATTACTTTTAGTTGTAATGGGACTTCCATATGGTGCAGCGCAGCAGAAACAGTATCTTGAGAAATTAGTAGAGCGAAGCTTGAAGCCAAGGCGAGTGCTTGTCATACCTCAGTCTATTGGCACGCTACTGTCAGAGGATGCAAGGACCGGAATGGTATTATCAATAGGGCAGGGAACTACAGAGCTTGTCCTCTTTGAAGACCTCAAGCCAATCTCAGGAACATCGATTCCGCAGGCCTGTGACTACCTCTATGAAGACCTTGCATACCTTGAACACGAGAAAAATACTGCAGACAAGAAGAGGGTAGATGCACTGACTACAATTCTTGCCAACAAGCTTGCGGTCTTCAAGACCAAGCTAAACAAGGAGTATGATATCTATGTGTCAGGCGGTGGAGCGCTTGTAGAGGGACTGTGCGAGTCTTTGCAGTCCAAGGTGCAAGAAAGTCTTAGAATAGCAAAAGATCCGGCCTACTCCAACGCAACGGGGCTCTACAAGCTTGGCAGGATGATATCTAGTACTGAAGGTCAGCAAGGGACACACCACCAACGCTGATATTCATCTCCTTCTTTTCTTTTGAACGTTTCATGGTTCCAATCGTAACGGTATCATCATGATTACCGTCTGTACTTTCAAGAAATTCGCTGTCTTTTGATACGACAAAACCATTCTCTCCAAGCTTAAAGTAGAGCCGGGAGCCCTTTTCAATCTGCAATACATTACAGATCTTTCTTGGTATGGTAACCATGAACGAATGCTTGGGCTCATGACCCATCTTCATGACGCGTCTTGCGTAGATTTTTTGTATCATGATACCACAATGGTACCATCAATAAAAGCCTGCAAAAACCATAGGGTTTTTGGTACTAAAACCATAGGGTTTTCTTGACTGCAGCATGTCGCTTTTGCAACAAAATCCCGGTGTACAGTCAGAAAAAAGTAAGGAAATCTTGTACCCACGAACTGACTAGGCATGAAAATTTCCTTGTTTTTGCCAAAAAACCGCGTCACCGCCATATTATACGTATTTTATTTTTTTCTTTTCTTTTTCTTTGCGCAGCATCTGACTTTCGCTAGTTTTCTGTCACTTGAAAACCATATAGTTTTGATTTCTATCTTCTGCCACGTTTTTACATTTGATTTTCATAATCTGTACCATTGTATCTTTTTGTTCCATCAGAACTTTCAATTCATTTACTACATTCTTTGATCTTCATTTACTACATTCTTAATCTTCCTTTGCTTTCTTTTTACAAACTTTCTTGATCAGTATTTTCTCTGTTATCGTTTCTTCCACATTTGTAAAAGTCTTGAATTTCATCTTGTCTTCTCTATATTTTTCAATTGCACATAATTCGCCTGGCCATAACTCATCCTTACATTTTTTGCACAAGTGCAGGTTATTTTTTGGATCATGACATATGCAAGAACATCGGTCCCCTTTCTTTTTGTATATAGTGCCATCTCCAAATACTAGTTTGTCTTTTGACGTTTTTGGCATTGGTGTTATATCTTGTCAAGTTAACAATAAGACTTGTGGACGTTTTGTTTATTCCGTTCGCTCATAATGTAGAATCTTGTTGCAGTTCCTTGTAGAAGAAACTTGATGAAAAAAGATCAATGCACCTTAATGCGGAATATGAGTATAAACTATGATTTGCTGTAATCACTTGTCTGCAATACTGTAAGCTATGACTCTACCGTATACACGGACAAGTATCCGACATATCAGCGATTGAAGTAATACGGATTTGAGCATATACTGTCTGTCACAGTGCCAAAGAGTATGCGACAACTATTCCACATTTGCCATTTACCTTAAGAATTGTCTTGAAATGTTGAAAACTTCATCCATTGGCTGGGTATTACCTTCTTTTTTAGAATCTGCTTTTTTCTAATCCTGCACAATCTCTATTTTTTTTACAGAATATTCTTATCATTACTATTCTCAGGAGTCTCCTACTCTAACTCATTTCTTTCAAGATTCTTTAGAATCTGATTTGATTTCCTGTTCTAGTACAATTGATACATTCGATTTATTTTTTCTAGAACTATATTTCAAATTATCTTGACTCGCCCATTCTGTTATTCCAGAAGATTATTGCCTAATCTTGAATCTACATTTTCTGCAAAATTTGAAATCTTAGCAAGACATGCCTGGATTTAATGATGGATGCTAACTGTTGTAATAAATGCAGCTATCATACAGATAGTGGATACAAGATTTAGGTTCTTTGTATTTAGAAAGAAGATTTGGTAAAGCATATGATATTCAAGATATAAGAAATGTAAAGAAATTGGAAATGAAAGTATGCTGGATAATTAGTTTATGATAATGAATTATGTAATCTTATTTGATAATATTGTTCTCGACAAGGTATTTTATGATACCTGCAAACTCGTCCTGCGTTATGGTGCCATCCACAACCCACTTGGCCGTACTCTTCATCACCCATGATGGAATGTGTGTACCGTGGTATCCCATAGACTGTAGCATCTGGGAATCAGATATTGCAGTTGGGCTGTAGCCTGCCCATTCTTTCATTGTAGTAACCAGATCGTTTGCAGACGTACTTGAAGGAATGTTTGTATTGACATCTGTGCTAGCTGTAGTGGAGATGCTATTATTTGCATACAATGTTGTACCGCTATCACTTGCATTGAGAATCTGTGAATGTACAACAGTGCCAGCATTTGACCCAAGAGTAGCTACACTTGGAGTTGCCTGCCATACATTTACTACATAAACATCGCGTGAGTAGAGGTCATAGCCCCATGCCCTGATTCCAATGTCAGACAGAGGCATGGGCTTGACAAAAGTACCATGGAATGTAACCGAGAGCTTGCCATCCACAACTGTCGCATTTGCAGTAATTGGCCCAAAGAAATGATTGGGATCTACCACCTGGAGTGGTTGTGCTGCATCCCACGATATTGCAGTATCAGCACCCACAATTGATGCATAGTTTCCGCGTATGTTTGTAATAACGGAAACATGCTTTACAGACTGCGGTCCATTGTCACCATATAGTGATACCTTGATGATAAATGGACTGCCCACTGGAATCGTGTTGAGCGGTCCTGTGTTGGTATAGTTTGGAAGCTTGTACAGATTATTGTTTATGGCAAGAGGATACTCGTCTTGAGCAAATCCTGTCGTAAATGATGGTGGAGCTCCCGGAGTGCTGCCTCCTGCTGCTCCCTGAACAGTAAATACTACAAAAGTAGTAAAGTGGAGTGTCCAGACATGCAGATCTGGGCCGACGTCAATTTTACACTCTGTTGCACCTGACGGTATCCCCGTACCGTCATCGGTACTACAAACTTGCGTAATTTCCGTGAATGGCCCCCCATGTGTAAAGCCAACTCTCTTTCCTGCACTTCCTGAAAAGACTAGTTCTACTGCTTTACTGAGTGTCAATTTTGCTGAGCTTAAACCCATTTCTATTTGTGCAGCAGGTAAAGTTCCTGGGGGCAGAGACACAGAACTGACGGTTGCGGCATTGACAGTGCCTTGCCACGAGCTGGATCCATTTATCACAATATTTTTTGGTAAGATGATCTGAACATTTCCATTTGTACTATTGGCCTTGATAGTTAATGCATTATTCAGAGTAACTGAATTACCAGCAGGTTTCTTGATTAAGATGTTGGAGTAATTTATTGTCGTGTCGGTAACTGTTGAAGGAATCTTTATCGTCGATAGGGCAGTATTGGAATTGGCTATCATCAATTGCGGCGTCGTTGGATCAACTGTTATGGTAGTCACAGAATTATCCACCAGAGTTTGGTTCTGGCCGGTTTGGACAAATCGCAGTACTCTGTTATTGCCCGAGTCTGCAACCCAGAGATTACCTGACTTGTCAAATAGAAGGCCGTTTACATCGTTGAGTGAACTTGCTGAGGGATTGGCAAAACCATTGTTGATGCCATGTGATGTAAAATTTGCCTGTCCAAACACAAGTGAGGCTGCCATTCCGTTTGAAAACGGAGACTTGTATTCCAGAACGCGATTATTGCTGTCGTCTGCCACCCAGAGATTACCTAATGAGTCAAATGCGATATTGGCTGGGTTGTTGAGTGTGTTACTGGACGTACCTGCAGTATTTGTGGTAAAAGAGGACTGGCCCAAGACTAGACTTGCGGCCATATTGTTAGTAAATGGTTGAGAATATTTTAGTATACGATTGTTATTTTGATCTGTGACCCAGAGATTTCCAGACGAGTCAAATACCAAGCTGAATGGAGTGTTCAGTGCAGTTGCATTAGCTCCCGGCGATGCTTGAGTAAATGTTGAATGACCAAGAACAAGGGAAGCGGCTTGGCCTGTTGTAAACGGAGGTGAATATTCGAGTATGCGGTTGTTGCCCTGATCTGAGACCCACAGGTTTCCATGCGAGTCAAATGCAAGAGCATCAGGCGTGTTGAGTGTTGTTGTGCTTGTGCCAGTACTACCTGTTGTAAAAGACGATTGTCCAAGTACAAGTGAGGCTGCCTGACCTGTTGTAAATGGGGCGGTGTATTCAAGAATACGGCTGTTATCTTCATCTGCCACCCACAGGTTTCCAGATGGGTCAAATGAAAGAGCGGATGCAGCCCGTAGTGTGGTCGCAGTTGTGCCAAATCCGCCCGCTGTGAAAGAGGATTGGCCCAGTACAGTTGTGGCATTTGGGTGGTTAAAGGCAAAACTTGACTGTGAATAATTGAGAATTCTGTTGTTGCCGCTATCAGCAACCCAGATATTTCCTCCCGAGTCAAACGCAAGGCCGATTGGACCATTAAGCGAGCTTGAGTTAATTGGCGTATTTGTCATTGTGGCAAACGAGGGCTGACCTACCACAAACGATGAGTTTTGGGTAGTCATGAATGCGTAAGAATAGTGAAATTGTAAAAAGAATAGAATCAGAATCGAGGCTTGGATAATAATAATCCGATAGTTGTCACGGGGTGTGTTATTGGTAAAAGTATGAACCTCCCCCCCCTCAACATTTTTTTCATCGAGATTATCATCTATTATCATTTTTCCGTTTTAAGAAAGAGGAAATTTAACTTTTCGTGAAACCATTACGACGCTGATAATTGACAATATCAAGACAATACCTGCCACAGGGCCAAATTCAGGAACCGAGGGAATAACTTTGGATAGTGAAGTAATTGTTATCGTATGTGTTGAAAAGTGTGGAATCGATATAAGGATCTGTGCGCCACTTTGCGTAACAAGTATGGCAAAGTGAGGCTGGTCGGAGCTTGCAGGATGTAATACCTGAGCAACACTTGCAGCAGGTGCTATTGGCTGACCATCATACATTATGTGCAAATATTTTATATTTCCAACATCGATTGTGGTACTGTTAAGATTTATCAGTATAACTTTAGGGCCGCTCTGACTTGATGCGCTGACAGTCATGTTTATAGCGTCATTTGTGGTGTTTTGAACCTTCACAACTACGTTACTATCAATAGATTTTTCAGCCACGTTTCCAGCTCCAATATCAACCTGCGCTGCTATGGTCTGATTTGTCTTTGCTTCTGCTATGTCAGATACGTCTTGTTCTGTAGCAGAGTGTGTGGCATTAAGATTATTGTTCTCGTTTTCAATTTCTCCTGCTGATCTTTGCTCTGCCTGATGCTCAGCTTCTGTCTTATTTGCATTTTCTGTTTCATGTTCTGTCTGGTTTTGATCCTCGTGTGTCACTTGGTTTTCAGCTTGATGTTCTGATTGGTGATTGTTCTCTGATTCACTCTGATTTTGATCCTCGTGTGTCACTTGGTTTTCAGCTTGATGTTCTGATTGGTGATTGTTCTCTGATTCACTCGGATTTTGTATATTTGTGGTTTGGTTGCTTTCTTGAAATTGTAAGCTGCCCTGTGAGCTGTGCTCCCCCTCCGTACTTGTCTTTTGATTATCTGAATTTTGGTTATCTGAGCTGTCGCCCTCGTCAGCAAACGCTACTCCAAATAGACCGGTTTTGCCGGCATCAAGATCTGTGACAGCGTATTTTCCAGGTACTTCAAAAACAGACGATGCCCCATGAAAGCTTGAGATTAAAAAAGCTAGCAAAACAAGACTCGAAACGCCCTTACTTGTCATATCGTAGATCCTCCGCTAATAATCTTAAAGGTTTGGCTACAATTATCTAAACATGCAAGAGTATCATACCTTATTTTGGATTGAACGTACAAGATACACAAAAATTGCAAGTGATTCATTTTACTGGTGGCAGGTGTCTTGAAATGAACTTCCACTGTTTGTCTGATAATTCTTGGAATCTCGTGTATTGACTACCGAGTCATTGCAGATAGATCAGGGATCCTCAACAATTTATCAATTGGTTAGTTTTGAGATGAGTTCTCAATCTTTAAACCACGCCAATCTTGTCAGTTCTTCGTACCAGTGTATCTAAAAGTTCGATTACTTCTTTATGATTGCGCAGGTTGAATCTAGCATATGATGCCATCATGCCAACTCTTATCGAGTATGCCGTAGGTGGAAGAATCTTGAACATGTCTTCGTCAGTCCAGTCATCGCCTACAGATAATATGAAATCAAAATCCTTTTTTGATATGAAATGAGATGCGGCAGTTCCTTTGTTGATGCCGGAATTTCTTACCTCAATTACTTTATTGCCCTGCAAGATCTGCACGTCTGCAGAAGCGGTAAAACTCACCAAGTCATCGAGAAGCTCCTTTGCCCTCATAGAGGCAAGTTCTGGATCGGCCATTCGATAATGCCATGTTACGGAAAATTCTTTTTCTTCAATAACCGAACCTGGGAGCCTGTCCTGATACATCTTTAGTATTGGAAGTATTCTTGATTTCCAGTCAGTATTGAGAGGCCTTGCAAGCTGCCATTCTGTGTTTTTTTCTTTGATGAATACGCCATGCTCTGCTACCATACACAGGTCAAGCCCATCAAATATTTTTTGAAGATCTTCCTTGCGTCTACCACTGATTATTACTAGCTCATTTTTTGAATCTTCTGTAAGAGTACGGAGAATTTTTATCAAGTCCTCATCAGGCCTGCCTGATATTTTGTGGCTTGCTGTAAATGAAGTGAGGGTGCCATCATAGTCCAAAAAGACAAGCCTTTGTGAGCTCTTGTCGTAGCTTTCTAAGAGTTCCTTTGTGTGAGGACCGAGTAATTTTAGATCAAATGCCTTTTGCTCTTCTTTAGTTAAAAGCAACTCTGTGATAAAATCATCCCCCCACCGAAATACGTCGTACGTTCGCAACCTCTCCCGCATTATCTGGTTGCGCCTTGTTATCTCTTCGGGAGGCATCTCAAGTGCCTTTTTTATCGCGTCTGAGATCTCGGCTGTGCTGTTTGGGTTTATGATGATGGACTCGCCAAGCTCTTTTGCCGCACCTGCCATCTCGCTTAGTATCAACACGCCGTCATTTTCTGTCTTGCTTGCAACGTACTCCTTTGCTACAAGATTCATTCCGTCCCGCAGTGGTGTAACCAGAGCCACGTCACTTATCTTGTACATTGCTGCAAGAGAAGAAAAATCCATGAATCTGTACTGGTATGATATGGGGGACCATTCTATGTTACCAAACTTGCCGTTGATTCTTCCTACAAGTTCGTCTATCTCCCTTTTCATGTGCTGGTAATGCTCAACCTCGGTGCGCGAGGGCGCCACAGCCAAAATTAGAGTTACTCTACGGCGCCACTCTGGGTTTTGGTCAAGAAAGACTTCAAAGGCCTCTAACCTGTTTGTGATGCCTTTTACATAATCAAGTCTGTCAATTGAGAATATTATCTTCTGGCCATTCCTCTTGAGTGTACCAAGTTTGTCCAGCTCAGGCTTGATTTCCGTATCAAGGCTGTTAAAACGATCAAAGTCAATGCCCATTGGGAATGTATCGACTTTTACCAGCCTGTCGTTTGTTATGACCTGTCCCATGTTGTGGTCATGACCTAAAATGCGGAGTATGCATCTCAGAAAGTACTGCGTATAATCATAAGTATGGAATCCTATCAGGTCTGCCCCAAGCAGGCCCTCCAGTATCTCTTTACCCCACTTTCTTGGAAGAAGCCTGAAGATCTCATACGATGGAAAGGGTATATGAAGAAAGAAGCCTATGCGGAGGTCTGGCATCTTTTGCCTTAGGAGTTTGGGCAAAAGCATGAGGTGGTAATCATGAATCCATACAACGTCAGACGGTTTTATTACCTCCAAAACATTTTTGCAAAAGATCTCGTTTGTGCGTATGTAGCTTGTCCAGTAATCGTTGTTGTATACAACATGGGAGGTAAAATAGCTGAGAAGCGGGTAAAGGGTCTTGTTGCAAAAACCATTGTAAAACTTTTGGATTACTTTCTCATCGAGAAATACTGGAACACTTTTGAATTCATGAAGTATTTTTGACTTTAACTTTTCCTTTATTTTGTTTGGAACAGACAGGCCTGGCCATCCCACCCACAGGTGATCAGATACCTTCTGCGAATTCAGATATGTACGCAAACCGGTAGCAAGACCGCCTGTGCTCTCTTGAAATTTTATGTCATCTTTTTCTTGGATTATTGTAAACGGCAGTCTGTTTGATACTAGAACAAGCCTCATCTATCTTTGTTCTTTTCCATGTGATATAATACTTGTTTTGTTTCTCAGTTTTTCAAATTAAATTTCATGGTTATTGAAAATTTTCAACACAATAATCTGTGAAGGGTGGAAACTATTGTTTGAATCTGTATCGAACTATGGTAAAGTTTCCTGACAGGATCATGCTATTTGACAAGACTGATTCTTTTGTTTTCTCGTCATTTAGGATTGTTGTGAACTTGGGCGTGATTCGAATTACTGTTCCTACATACTTTTCTTGAGCACTTGTTGCTTCGATGCGGTCTCCCTCGCCAAAGGGCAGCTGTTCTACAACTGGAGTATCCTTTAGTACCCTGACAAAGCCCTGAATTATCGCATTGTTTGGAATGATGTATTTCTTGCCCTCGTCAGTTTGAACTTGGGTGTAAAGCATGTTTACTTCCTCGATTCTTCCCCGTATGTTGTCACCAATAATAAAAATGGACTCGCCAATCTTTACAGGATAGGTTGTCAGCATGAGTCCGCCAGAGAAGATGTTTCCTACTATGGTTGAAATTCCAATGCCAACAATTACTGAACCAACACCACCTACAATGAGAATCTCTTGTGGATTAACATTGGACTGGTAAAGTAAAGAAAGTGCGGTAACTAGAGAGACAAATATAATTATGAAAAAGGATATACTATGTGAAAACTGAGCATGCATTTTTGAAAATCTTTTAGTTAGGCGCCTTGTTGCAGTAATTACTGCAAATGCAATTGATACGGTAACGACGCTGTCTACTATTTGTATGTGATAGTGTTTTACCCCAAATAGATTGGGACCAAATACACTAAACAGATAGAGGAATATCCATGCGCCTACAACTACCAGGCTGGTCTTTATTGTAAAACTGAGAAACTCTTTTTGTAAACTCGGGTATGATTCCAGAGTGGAGCGATGTTTTGTTTTTCCGACAGAGCCAGCATCTGCTTGTGAAGCCATTGTTATCTTATTGTGATGATCATATTTAGTAATTGTTGATTGGTTGCTTGTCCAGTTTGCATTGACATGAAACAAAGATCTACAGTTTAGCCTATCATTTTAAAATCCAAACCTTGGCAAATGCTACTTTATCGATACAAGGATCATATCCACAATTACATAGAATGTGAATCCTGATATCATAAGGAACGGAATATCCATTGGTTCAAATTTGAACGATTCTCGAAAGTTTTTCCTTTGCCATTCTTGTGCTTGATTTGTGGTGTGTTTTCGTAATTTCATATATCCTGTAAGATTTCATCACTTAAAATATTTTTGAATGAGTACAAAATTTTCTTATGGCATTTTATTTTCTGTTCACTCTGGTCAGTCTCACGTCGTCCTTATACAGGTAGTAAACATCGACCTTCAGGCCATAGTAATACACTAGGCATGTGTCAGGAAAAGTTTTTTCACATAAACGTCTACAAGACGGTAATACTTTATTTCGTCAAGTTATTGCTCTTGTGGCAATTCCTTGTGTGCTTTTTTGATAGTAATTGTAGATATTACGACTGATACTATTATGACTATGAAGACTATTTGTGGATATGCCGCGGCGTGAGGCAATCCCAGCGTCAATGGAATAGTAGCCAATACAGCTGGCGCAAGTCCCCTTGGCAACATAAATGAAACTATCTTTTTGTCAAAAGTCGAAAATGTCTTTGTCAAAGAAACCTTCACCGCGGCTATTCTTGCAATATAAAGTGCGACACCAATAGCGACTCCAAATATGATATACCCTATTTGTCCAAAATTTGCTAGCAATCCTACAAATACAAAGAAGAATGTTCTTACCAAAAATGCAAGATGCTCGTAAAAAGAATTGTCTGTGGAAATCCCATCCATCTTAATTTTGAGACGCCGTGAAAGGAACTGTCTGTTCCCATACATTAAACCAAAGATCAGTGCTGTCAGTGCTCCTGATTCGCCCAACAAATTTGCAAAAAAGAATAGCATGAATAATATTCCCAAGGTAAGCAGATAGGAATATTTTACATCAGTAATCTTGGATGTTACATACATCCACGGAATTCCAACACCAATACCGAGACCCAGTCCAGTTAAAACAGACTTTGCCACAGTGATACCTAAACTAGAAAAAACAAAATGATTAGATTGGATCTGATCAAAGAGGAAAAAAGCCCCAATGAACGACATTATAGATGTAATAGTAGATTCTAGAGCCAGTATTGATTTTGTTTTATCTGATACACGTAGTGTTTTAATCAATCCAAAAACTATAGCCTCGCTGCTTCCACCAACCATTACGCCTAGCAGTATTGCATCAATCCAATTCCATCCAAGTCCATATACTACAATTATTGATGTTACTGCTACAGAAAGAGCAAAACCTAAAAATGCAATTAAAAATGCAAAATGTGCAGAATAGATTACATTTTTAATGTTCAGAGTCAGGCCACCGCCAAATAATATCATGATTGTAGCAAGTGCAGTGAAATATGGTGCGATCTTAAATATGGTACCTGTATCCACAATACCTAGCACTGGCCCTATAATTACACCTGTTATCATTAGAAATATCACATCTGGAACGCCAGTTTTTCTAAAGAATGCCTCTCCTGCAATGCCAAGAACTATTATTACTCCGACTGAAAGGAATACTATCTGAGCCGATTCTAGGTTGGAATTATGAAAAAATGACTGCGAAATATAATGATTCAAATTCATAGTATCGTTTTTTAAAAAGTTTGAATGAAGGAGATGTTGAATCTTGTCAGATAATGTAAAATTACCAAGAATGGATTCTGTTGTATTCATTTATTTACCATGAATAATTTTAAATTAATAACTCTTGTAGAACAAGAATATTCAGGTTGGTTAAGTTATTTTCTTGATACTATTGCAATAAAGAACAGCCCAAGTATAACAAACCCTAGTACGGAGATGAGAGTATCGATAGCAGTGGTGATCTGCAAGTTTGGTAAAATTATGTCCATTCTTGGCAGTATGGCCCTAAAGGAATAAAGTCCAAACGCGGCAGATACAAAAAGAAGCCTTTTCAGATTTGTTCGCCTGTAGGCAAAAAGGGACATTACAAGCAAAAAGGCAGCAAATACGCCACTTGCAAAATCCAGAGATTCTGGAAGGTCTGGTAACTCTCCACCAAGTTCCTGTGTTCCCTGTACAGCGAAAAGTATGTGATGTAGCATTACTGATCCTCCCTTTTCTCTTTTTCCGAGAGTTGTAAGAAGAGGTCTGCAAACCTGTCTAATAATTTATCCCAAATGGTCGGATGGTATTCCTTAAGAAGTAATGCCATATTTTGCAGGTCTATTGCCAACTCGTATCTGACGGTTCTGCCTTCCCTTACCGATTTAACGATACATGCATCGACCAGTCTTGACATGTGCCAGCTTATGGTTGGGGGAGAAAATCCCTTGAAGTCTATGATATCTCTTTGTGTAGAACCTGGATGTTCTACAAGAAATATCAGTATGTCTCGCGATGTCTCCTGTCTCAAAAATGCAAGTATCTTGTGATGCGCCTCAAGTACCTCGACTGTATAATAATGTCTGTACATCCCTGACTTTGTGGATCTTATCTTGCCTGACTTTTCCAAGACTTCAAGATGATGCTGAGTTGCTCCCATGGCAAATCCCAATTCTCTTGTAATCATTCTAAGATGAGCTCCTGGATTTTTTTGAATGTACTCGTATATTCGTTTTCTATTTTCCGAGTCATCTTCATCACTGTATTCATCTCGCAACAGATCTCTACCAACACTGGAGCTGTGGCATAATAAAGGCTAATGATGTTATAGGTGCAGTCAGCTAACTTTTCAAAATAGAGGATCTTCAGACAACAGATGGCATTGAAAACCAGATCAAACCTGAATTCAAATACAAATATGAGATATCATATTCCAAAAACATGAGAACAGAATTAGCAAAAAGTTAGAAAAAGGAAAGAGGTGGCGGGGTAAACCTCAGAGGGGGGAGAGGAGATTTACTCCACAATGTGTTTTATTGCTGCAAGTTGTCGGTGTCTGACGCACTATCTGATCCGCTGTCAGATGATTCGGCACCATCTGCACCACCCTTCTCGTTGTCTGCGCCAGTCTGATCACCGTACTGGCCATCATGCTGTCCTTGCTGGTCTACATTGGCTGAGCTAGCTGTTGGAGTAGATGTGGTTGCAAATACGTTGTTTGTCATTCCAACTAATCCAATAGCTATCACTGCAACTGCCATTAGTGGTATTGCCAAGAGTGTCTTTTTTTTGTTCATTGTTTTGTTTTCACCTCGAAAATATAGATATCACATTTTGTATATTATAATTGAGGTGCGGATAGCTAATTGTTGTGTTAGGTTTTCACGATGATCTATGGTGATAACTCACATTATTTCATCTCATGTAGAATAATGAAGAATGGGTTACACAAGTCTTCATGAAAAATTTTTAGAGTAAATGAATGATTGAATTGTACGTGTGGCAAAAAGATCTGTAAGTAGTTTTCAGCTTGCTAACAAAAGTTTGTAGTTTCCATGATTTTTTGTTGTTTCATATCTCTACCAATCCTTTAAGGTGAAATAGGTGTTAACTGTTAGCTTACTGCACCTCAATTATAATATGCAATAAAAATTATTTTCAAACAAATTCGTATGTCCATTACAATGATCCCCCAAAAGCGAGCATTTCAGGTTAGTAAATACAGAAGCAAGATGGCCATAATTGCTGACATTTTGGAGGTTCTCATGGATTGCGGATCAGATGGAGCAATAGTTTCGGTCATAGCACGAAGGGCAAACCTATCGCACTATATAGTGATAGAGGAGTGTCAGAGACTCGGAGATGCAGGTCTAGTAGAATCTGTAAGAAACAAGAGAAACCACATTTTTAGGATAAGCGAGGAAGGGATAAAATTCTTTATTGAATTTCAGCGATTTTTAACTTTGGTGCAGACAATGAACATGAGATACTGATGGAGACTTGCAGTTGAATAAATCACGACTTTTATTTGCGTCTATCGGCGTTCCGGTCGTACTGATGGCAATATTTGGTACTATCAATTATACACGAGGCAGAAAGATGGGAGTTTACGGATGAGAACGAACATGTGTGCTTTTCTGGTAAATCGTTTGAGGTGTTTGCTATGAAACCAAAACAAGTAATTGAAATCTGCTTGATTGTATCGCTTGCCATCGTGGTTGTAACTCTATCAACAAATAATGGATACTCTACGACCAATCCTTCGACCATGCCAATTCCAGTTATGCGAGAAAACCTCACTGAGATATTCAAAAATACCGAGAGTTCCGTTGTACAGATCACAAGTACTGTTTCAACTGTAGATTCCAGCATAATCATAAACGGCTCTCCGCTTCAGGGCCAGTCGACACGACTTGGTTCTGGATTTATTTATGATACCAATGGTGATATCATAACAAACAACCATGTAGTTGATGGTTCCAAAACAGTCAACGTAACCTTTGTTGACGGCAACACATTCACGGCAAGAGTCATAGGAACAGATCCATACAGTGACATTGCAGTAATAAGAATAATTGACAACTTTACGGACGAGAGGCTTGTACCACTAGTTCTTGCAAACTCGTCACAACTTGAGGTTGGGCAAGAAGTGGCAGCAATAGGAAATCCGTACGGCCTAAGCGATACAATGACTCATGGCATAGTAAGCCAGGTAGGCAGGCTACTCAATGAGCAAAGTTCTGGGGGATTCTCGATACCTAACGTCATCCAGACCGACGCTGCAATTAATCCTGGAAACTCGGGCGGGCCTCTTCTAGACATGAGAGGTGAGGTCATAGGAATGAACACTGCAATCAAGACAACCTCCGGGGCATTTTCCGGTATAGGATTTGCAATACCCTCAAGCGACATATCACGCATAGTTCCATATCTGATAAAGGATGGCTCATACAAGCATCCATGGCTTGGGATATCTGGTGCCGGTGTAAATCCGGAATTTGCAAACCTTCATGGTTTACCGCGAAACTATCATGGAGTCATAGTTGAGCAAGTTGTCAGTGGAGGACCTGCACAAAAGGCCGGCCTTGAGGGCGCCAATGTTGACCAAAACAACAGAGTTACCAACAAGCCAGACATTATCATCGCAGTTGACGGTCATCCAGTGAAGACAATCTATGACATAATATCTTACTTGGATGAGCACAAGTCGGTTGGCGATAAAATAGTATTGACGGTTAACAGATCTGGCAAGATAATGGACTTGGATGCGATTCTACAAGCCAGACCAAATCAGAATTCATGATTTTTGTTTTATTTATCTTAAATCTTGATTGCCATAATAGAGTAGAAAATAAATCATTTTCAACACGTCCTAGTTTTTCTGATAAAATTATTTCCTGATGTGATTTTTTTAAGGAAAATAAAAGTAAGACATGTATGAATCACAACCTGCATCTTAGATTTGATTTTAATCAAATGCCAGTCTCTTCAGATACTCGATACACACCTAATTGATTTAGTCAACTGTACCTCAATTATAATATACAAATGACTGTAATTTGCATTCGAGGTGAAAACCAAAATAAACAAGAAAACAAAAATAGTTCTTTCCATGCATCTAATGGCAATCGTAGTAGCTGGCGGAGTTTTAATGATGGTTACAGAAAATGCATTTGCTGAACCTAAAACAGAGTCTTCAAATGCAAATTCGTCAGTGCAGACAGGCGATTCTGCAACAGATGATCACAGCGATGGAGAGATAAATGATGATCATGCCAGTGCACAGCAAGGGCCTCTTGGTGATGGAGATGGTTCACAACAAGACCAGACAGAATCAGGAAAGTAGATAAACTTATCACTCTCAATTTCTTTTTGATTTTTTATTTTCATATATGAACAAAAATATTACTTTATGAGATTTGTAATAACAAGGTATTCTATTTATGATCGGCTCTTGCACACTTAGCTATCTGCACCTGAATTATTATATGCCATAAAAAATTCTGTAAAGATATAGCGTGAATTTAATCATGAGAAACAGACCTATTACAATTAATTTTAACAATCAATGTCAATCAAATAAATAGTGAAAAAATGAAAGACACAGATCCTCTCAAGTCACGAACTGAACTGATGCTAAACAAGGTTCCCGAAATCACTATCTTCTTTTGGATAATCAAGGTTCTATGCACCACCGTGGGTGAAACAGGCGCAGATTTTCTCAATGTCGACTTGAACTTTGGGCTTGATGGCGTAACGATAATCATGGGAGCATTGCTTGCTGTAACACTTGTCTTTCAGTTCAAATCTAAAAAATATGTTCCCGGGTTCTACTGGCTTGCAGTCGTCTTAATTAGCATAGTGGGAACCCTCATCACAGACAACCTGACTGACAGGATCGGGGTACCATTGACTATCAGTACCATAGCCTTCGGCATCTCGCTTGCAGTGGTCTTTGCTATATGGTACAAGAAGGAAAGAACATTGTCAATACATACAATCGTCACTACCCGAAGAGAGGCGTTCTATTGGCTTGCAATTTTGGTTACATTTGCACTTGGAACTGCTGCAGGGGACCTATTGGCTGAAAAGATAGACATTGGATACCTGCTTTCTTTAGGCGTTTTTGCTGCAATGATTGGAGCAGTTGCAATAAGTCACTTTGTCTTCAAGGTAAACGCCATCTTGGCATTCTGGCTTGCATATATTCTGACCCGCCCTCTTGGGGCATCAATTGGAGACTATCTCTCGCAAGATGTAAGCAACGGTGGCTTGGGATTGGGGCCCATGGTAACAAGCGCGATCTTCCTTGTTATCATCCTAGGTACAGTCGTCTATCTGGCAGTAACTAGAATAGACGTTACAAGAAAAAGTAACTTTGGAGCCCAAGTATGATGATGGAAAATATTCTAGTACCAGTTGATGGCTCGGAATATTCGGTTAAAGCTTTTAATGCAGCACTTGATATTGCAAAGAAATTCGGGGCCAGAATAAGTGTTCTGGCCTGCTTGGAAAAAGAAAACATCAGCGCTTGGTGCATTAACAAAACAGCGCACATGCAGATAATCAAGGATGCAGAGAAATTTGCAAGGGATTTTATCTCAAAACTAGAAAAGACGGCAAAGGATGCAAACGTTTCAATTTCTGTTGATATAATTGAAACGAAATCTATCCCAAAAGAAATTAACAATTTTGCCATCTCAAAAAAGATTGACCTGATTGTAATGGGCTCACACGGACGGACAGGATTTAATCGGTTTGTGCTGGGCAGTGTAAGCAATGCCGTATGCCACTCGGTTGCATGTTCAGTTTTGCTAGTAAAATGAATGAGAAAATTACCCACTATCGTATCAATACAGGAACATCGACCACATGGATTACTTTAGAAAATATGGGGAGGGGTACTATAGTTGCATGAATACCGTGACAGGATTTACATCAGGAAGGATCTTCTTTTGAAGCTCTCAGAGTAGGGGGATCTTAACCAAACAAACTTGCTAAGCTACTGTGGTCTTAACTTGGCAAAGCACAAAGGAATACTTGGGAGTTTGGAACAAAGGGGATTCATAAAAAAGAAAGAGACATCTTGGGGATGCAAGAAAATAATAAAATATTCTGTCACTGAGAAGGGAAGACAATTTTCTGCGATGGTTTTAGAACCATATGAAGAAGTTTTTCCAAGAGAGGCGAAATGAATCTAAGTGACATATTCTCTTATGCGTATGAGGCACTCATAGATAGAAAGGTCAGAACAATTCTTACCGTTCTGATGGTTGTTCTGGGCGCAAGTCTGGTCGTAGTCATAAATGGCCTAAGTGAAGGCCAGACAGCTTTTTTGGATAAACAGCTCGGTTCTCTTGCTACCAATATCATGTTCATTTCATCGGGCAGCAGTCTTACCATGGAACATCAACATCCCCAGCATCGCTTATAATCAATTCCGCTATCGTAAGCAAGCTCAGGTACCTGCCATATGTCACCGATGTAGTTCCCATGTACAACGGAGCGGTCACCATAAACTCCTATGGAAATATCCAACATGTCTCGGTAACCGGCATGGACCCTACCAATATAACCGATATGCTGCTTAATGTACAGTATGTCCAGATTCAACGCTCCCCTCGCCTACTGATAGGGCTGCCGTAATGGTTGGAGACTCGATAGCCAATCCTCCTGGTGCAACAACTCCGTCTGTTACTCCATTTCTATTTATGATCTCTGGACTAGTAATAACACTCCAAGTTGTGTTTTGCCTTAGAATATATCATGTAATGAATGTCAAGTAAAACAACCTAGTCTCGATCCTTGACACGAAAGAAAACTCTGGGTCAGGTCTCGTAAATTTGAGGGAGGCCTTGATTATGTTAAATTCAAATTTAATCAAAATGTAAATAATGGTTTCTTCTGGTGAAGTGCTCTTGCAGAGATTTAATTTTCTAGTTTGATGCGGTGTGTGCAGTTTGACCTTAGCCCTTCTTCTTGTATTTTTTGGCCAGAGATGGGGACAGAGATGAAATGCGCTTATCTGCCATTTTGTAAAGATCATCAATTATCTCTTGGAGGACCATGTCTTTGTCTTGTTGGGATAATCTTGATAACAGCTTATCAGTGATTTCAAAATAATGCCTGTTTTTCCTATTGACATACTCTAGCGCTTTTCTGATGTTTTCAGGCCTAACACTTTGAGGCCTGTCTTTGCGTCCAAGATATATTTTCTTGCCAGGCCCGGCTTGAAAGTATTCGTGTTCAACTTTTCCTTGTAGCTCAGTGAAGAAGCTCATGCTATCACTTGCGGACTCCTATTTTGACGTTCAAACGGTCATGCCCAAACATAGAGTAAATTTACTAGATCAGTTTATTAGTTAGCTCAGAGTATAAATACTCTATAATTGAAAACGCTGGACTATTACGAGATACTTGGCATTCCTCAAGAAGCATCCGCTGATGAGATTAAAAATAGATACAAGGCCCTTGCCCTAAAGTTCCACCCTGACAAGGAAAGTTCCCATCTTGCAAGGGAAGCAATGGTCTTGATAAACAAAGCCTATGAGGTACTCTCAGACATCAAGATGCGTGCCGAATATGACACCAGCTTGGTGGAACCGCCAAAGGATACATATTGCAATGCAAGCCCACAAGCAGCGCGGGCAGGGCCTCATCTTGGAAAGATCTCCAGATGGAGAGTCCCTGCGTTAGTTGCCATTGCACTCTCAATTGCATGTCTTGCAGGATACTATATCGAATCTTTACCAGCTCACAACTCAATCTCGGCCCAATTTATGAAGACCAACCATCACTATTATACGGCAATCCTGCACGAGGCATTGACCTCACTGCCTCTATGCATACCGGTCTTTGGCATAGCTTGGGGTGTGCTTGCAACCTTTACTGCGGGATTTGTAGACAAGGCAGTAATCATGATGCCAGGCCTTTCAGCCAAGGTTTCAGGCCTTGTAATATCGTATGCCATCCTGGCTACAATGATAAAGTTGACCGCCTGTTATGTTGGTATGTGCAGAAGCTTGACACTTGCTAATTCGATTAGGAAAAGAAAGTTTAGCAAATTAGACGGGACATTTACTCTGGGCGACATTATCCTGGTGGTATTGTTGTCATCACTTGTCGGATTTGTCGAGCATGCGATGGTTACGGCCAGCTAGGCCAGAAATGGCTTCCAGTCCTAGACCATGGTGTCATGATCCATTCCAATGTTTTCCTGAATCCCTCATCACCTTTCGGCATATTTGAAGGCGTTACGGAATTCTGCAACGCCTAATCAGGCCTATACGAACAGCCACACAAGACTGCACAAAACTGCTCAAACTGCACGAAACTACATCTTATTATTATACACACCAATACCTTACTACTCAATACAACTCTCACACTACCACCCAAAACCTCTTCTACTCAAACACATCTCTTCTACTCAAACTATTCTTTTACGATTCTTCATTCCCATTCCAGACCTTTCTGATACCTGCCTCAGGTTCTATTGTAGACATATCTCTTTGACATTACTTTTAGTTTTAGCATCTTACTTTTCTTCCAGTTTTCCATAACTTGAAAACCATATAGTTTTTAGGTTGTCATTTCCTGTTGCATCTTTCATTTCTAATTCTCATCGAGTTATTTTTCAGCATTCGGAATTTTTATTCCAACTTTTTTTATTTTATATTTTTAGATTGTCTAACTTGCAAGCTTTCTTTACCCTAGTCGTTTTCAATTCTTTCTTTGGTTTTGAGTATCCTGTGTTCCGTGTCTAGGTCTGTTCATCTTTTCAAAGTATACTTCTTATCTCAATTTCTCTGCTTCGTCATCGTCAAGTCTGTATCTCTCCCTCTTTTCAAAACCTTCTCTTTCTTTCCAGCTTCTCGTATTGTTACCGTATTCCTTGAAGAACACCTTGCTTGCCTCCCTGTCGGAGATTTGTTGCTCTTCCTCCTCTTTTGTGAGCGGTTCTAAGAGCCTTCCGTCATCTCTATATGCCTCCCTCATCTCCCTGATTATCTCCTCAAAGACACGAACCGTAGTGCCGCATCTTGTACAGCTAAAGTCGTACACCCTGTTCTAGGGGTTAAAGTCGTATTTGAGTTACATCTCTTTTCCGCAGATACGGCACCATCTCTTAAGACACTTGCCAAGACCGAGTTTGGGTTCTGTCATATATTACTGCCAGTTTTTGTAGCTTGTAATATTTGAAGTGTAAGACATGAGAGATCAACTTTGAAAAGTTATGGTTGATGACCCCAACCGCGTTCAATCAAGATGTTGGCAGTATTTGGTGTTACACATGCAGGTGAACCATCTTCTGCTTTGATTACTAATGTCAGGCCATTAATACATACTACATCTTTTGCTGCAATTCCGGACTTGAACTGTTGTAATGGTGTTTGGAATTGTTTCGGTGTTTCCATGTTTTCTGTGGGTGGCGGTGGCATTATTTTACCTGAAACATCAACTCCTTTTTCTACATGTATATTCAGTTTTCCTCCACTACTATTGGTGGTTTGAAGCGGAGTTACCCAACTACCATTAGATGTGCTTATAGCGTTTGGAGGTACTGATGTTGTTACATTTTCTGCAAATGATTGATGAATGGTTAACATCGTAAATGATAAAACTACAATAAAAAAGAAAGTTTTGCAATAGTTAATCATATAGTACAATGTAATTTTCAATTTATAAATATTAATAATGATTGTATTTTACAACCGTTGTTTCTTTATTTGGTAGCAAGAAGAATTTTAAAAAGGCAATATTAGAATGATGCATGCATAGAACTTTGTCTTCCAAATATTTTGTTTGGGATTTTGGAAAATAAGGAGTTTATTAAAAAATAAGGAAGGAGTGGGTGTTTACCAATTCGCGCATGCAACAGTAGCAGTTTCCGTAGTACCGCTGCTGCTTGACGGACTTAATACCGCGTATGTCGGACCTGTAAACACATTGTTGTTCCCATTGAAGGTAGTAATGCTGTTCAACATTATCGTGTCATATCCCGTGTTTCCGTTATTGTCTATCACTACAGCTGGTGATGAAACAGAACTTGACGAGAGTGATGTAGCTCCAGGACTTTTCGTAGTGTATTCATCCTGATAAGCTTGGAAGCTGTACACACCGTCAAGGGATGGTGTATATCCTAGATTGTCGGTGTACAGCCATGAACTACTACCTAAAGTAACCTGCACGACATAAGCTGGTGGGTTTGCGAGGTTTGAAGGTTCAACAGCCCCAAATACGGTATATGTTGATCCTTGAGAGGTGGTTACCGAACTCATTTGCACGCTATGGTAATGCCAGCTTCCTCCGCTCTTATATGCATCAGTATAATACCAGTTCTGACCAACGGGTGGAGTAAGTCCAGTACCGCCAATTCCCCAATCTACTTGGAAGAAAGTGTATGGTGTAGAACCGCTGGTAGGACCATCATAGTAGAAGTTTACTGGATTAAAGTAAATCCCATTTGTAGAAAAGTTGGTGGTGATGGTTCCAGTCGGCATCGCCCATGAAGTCCTCATACCAATTGCCTTGTTGTCGTTGGTACTGTTATTATAGTCGACGCCTTCTTGTGTAAGACCTGTATTGGTAGCACATGGGGGTGCAATTAGTCCTGATACATCCTTTCCTACTTCATAGTGTATGGTAAGCGGTTTTCCATTTTTATCAATGGTTTGAAGGGGAGTTACCCAACCACCACCTGGAATTGATATCGCATTAGCAGGTTTTACAAATTGCTCCGCGTTAATTTGAGGAATGACTGTTGTTGGTGACATAAGTACAAATCCTAGAATTAATGCAGCTGCAAGTATTGTAGCAGGGTTTGTTTTGTTGTGTATTTTCATTTCTCATTTTCTCCTTTTTGCTTTTTGTTTGTATGAAGGGGCTTCATCTTCATACCGCACATATGATCATCTGTGTTTTCAATAAAACACATTTCATAGTGGTTTATGTTTAGCATGTTATTGCCCATACGGTACAAGAAATACTAGATAAGGTTTGGCGGGATAATTGATCGAAAATGATCAAAGTGATCAAAAATGATCAAAGTGATCAAAAATGATCATTTATCCCCTCAAAACTTAAATCATATTGATTGGTAAGTAATCCCTCGAAAATCTAGGTAATACTACGCTAGTTGGACCAACAAAAAATGAATATCTTTGCCTCAGCTCACGCGTAACTTGTACATGAGACACAAAGCCGGTAACATTTGCGCAAGCATACAAAAAGAGACCACTCTAGTGGCTCAGTGTTATCTTTTGGTCAGGAATAAGCTCAAAGACGACGGCGTTGTTGTCAACATTACAGTCTATCTTTGCGCAGAACCTGTCCAAGATTACATGGTTGTACTCTGCAAGGTATCTTGACCATTTGATTCCACTGGTATGCCGAAAGACGAGTCTCAGCCCATTTTTTGTGACCGAATGGCTGAACTTGTACCATCCAGAATACTTGCCGAAGACCTTGTAATATCTTTCAATGACTGACTGCAGGTCCGTCGGCTGGCCATCAAGGGAGAGCAAGAGTACGCCAAAGTTTCTCGTAGCCTGTTCCCGTGCTACCTCCTCGAGATCTTCGGGTTTCAGCCGTTCGATTAGGGCCTGAAAACATGGTATGGGTGTTATGATATATCCTAGGTCAGACAGAGGAAACCCAAAGGCCACTTCTCTCCGCATAAGACCTGCGATAAAATTGCTTGGAGTAGAATCCCTCTCATAGATCTTGTTCTCGAAGATTGTTGCAAGTTTTTCAGGTACTGTATATGACTTGCGCACTACCTTGTCATTGTTATCGTCATCATTGGCCCACGACATAGAATATCTCACCCATAGCTATTCGGGTCTTTCCATCTTTAAAGCAGGTTCAAACATTTGATCCTGTACCGTCCACATCATAGATAAGATTGACGTATGTATCATACCATAACATACTGATACAATCAGTTTAGATCTTGTTAGTTCATAGGGATCGATTTCGTCTGGTTTTGTACGTATCTTCTGCATCATGGTATCACCGTATTGCCGTTAACATGAAGATAAGTTTTGATTAGATTTGGATGAAAGTAAAACTTACGGGCAACAGCCAAAATCACGCACAGATTATCTTGAAACTTTTTCAAGTCTGAGAGTCGATCTCCATCTGGCATACATATTAAATTTCGTCCAAACGACTCGGCCCATTTTGGTAAAATCATAAATATATCATGCATGCAGCCAACTTTGCATCTTTGTGACAGATAAGTTTCACTGAAATTCAAATTTCACATATCATTTTATTAATGACGAAAAAGTAGGTAGTAGTTTCATCAATTTGGATTACTGATTGTATATTTCATTGTCGTGGAATCAGACTAGCTTTTTAGCAGTTCTTCACCACTTTACACAAAATCAGCTTAAAAGGTTAAGAAAGTTAAAGATTCGAATCCGAAAGTTATTAAACTCGGCGGGAGCACCTAAATTTCCTAATAGTATGACACATGCTGACCATCCCAGCAAGACTGTTGGTTTGACCAGTCCCGCACAGCGGTATTGGTTTGCTTTGATTATCACGTTTGAGATTCTTGGCCTTTTTTAAATAATATTTTGTGGTTTGTAGAGACATGTCACAAGATGTGGAATCTATATACGAAGACTACATAGCCAGACTAAAGCAGGCCGTTCCAAACGTCGACCCCAACCTTACACACAGAGTCATGTACCTGGAAAGAAAACTTGCAGCCGAGGACATGTCGGAGCCGGATGTCAGTGCAGTCATAGAGTACAGGAAGGGCAGCGACCTCGACAGGAAGATGTCAAATCTGCGGGCCCGGTGCGAGGTAGAGGCAGAGTATGCCGACAGGGAAAATTCCGTGCACATAGTAGGCCGCATGAAGATGGGCAGACTAAAGGAGATAGCCTCTGACAAAGACATTGTAAAAATCACTGGCAAGGCGGACCCGGGATACGGCGAATAGGCCTCAAAGACAATTCAGGTTGTTCCACGAAATAATCTGAAATTTTTTTAATTATTTGCGGCACTTTAACGACCAGAATCATGCAGCTAGGCACGAATGGCTAAAGTGCGGTCATGTAGACAGGCTGGTATTGGGAACAATCCCATGCCTTACCTATTGGAATTTTTCTTGTCACACTTTGTATTGCATTGAATACTTTTGATTTTTATTTTTTCATGACAAAAATTACATCATGAAGTTGCATGTCTTTCGAGCCGCAAGACAGGCAGGCCCGTTGCTGGTCTTCCTTTTCCTCGGGTTGACCTTTTCAGCAATGCACCTTGCCTATGCGCAAGAGTCTACGCCAAGCAATCCCGTTGGGTATACCAACTCGGATGACCCTCATGGTCCCCTGGCTGTGCCAGGTTGGATTGCGGGGATGTCCATCGTAGGCGCCATGTCAGGCGTCGGGGTTTGGGCAGCCATAAGGCGAAGGTAGGCCTGCGCAAAGCCCTCATTTTTTAATTTGGGGGAAACAGTAACAGCAGCCGTGACTGATTGCAGGCCGGATGCCTTTGGATACCCGGAAACGTGGCAACCGGGGGATTTTTTTCACTTCGTTGTCATCGGGTGGTTAACCTTGTTACTCTACACTTAAGTTACCGTTCGGGTAAATTATACCCGTTGATAAACTACAAGTCATACCTGATATCGATATTTGTATCTCTTGCAATCAGTATAGGGCTGCAGATGATCCTTCCTTGGCCTTACGGACTGATTGCAGCTCTTGCATTTTTTGCCCTCTATCCTCTCATCATGAGGAACCGGGCCCTTCAGAGGATGAACGGGTTGGGCGGAGGCGGATCCATTGGAATGGGCCAGGGCTTCAGGTATTCCTGCCTTGCCTGCAACAACAGGTTCAAAGGATCAAGCTGCCCAAGATGCGGCTCCAAAATGAAGCGGGCCGAGTTTTAGATCCTCCTGTATCGGAATCCACAAAGCCATTTTGAAAATTTTTCCTTGCCGGCTATGGGCCCGGGTAGCTCAGACGTCCAGACCTTCCCAACCCCACTGCAATCAGTACCGTTACCAGTACTGCCAGCACTGCGGCTGAGTAGGATCCAAACTCAGGGATTACCTGAGTTCCGATTATCCTTATCTGCGTCATGTTTGCCTCAAAGGGAATTGCAAGGTCCCTAGTTGTGGCGTTCCTTGTCTCCTCAAACGCGGGCACCTTGCCGTCTGATGTCACTACAAAGTCAAGGTCGGTCTGGTTTGCCCCCTTTGAGTCTATGAGGGTCCTCGGAAGGTCGATGGTAAGCACTCCCTTGCCCGATGCATGGAACCCGATTGTAAGCGACCTCATGTAGGCATCTATTGTGGCCGAGCTGACATTACCGTTTACAATGGTATATGATAGAGTCTTGTTGGTGTTTGTTATCGGGATGAATGAGCTGTAGGGCAGGGCTGGAGGGCCTGAAAAATAGAATTCCGAGCTTGCGCTCTTCTGCGTGTTTACCATCGTAGCCTGTATGGAATACATTCCTGCCTGCTGCCACAGGGGTCCACCGGTGACTATTCTGGTTGTGAATGTACCATCCGGGCCGACCGTTGCCTGGTCAACCCTCACAATGTTCCCATTGGGCGCCATTACCCTTACCCCCATCGTAATTCCCGCAGGGGTGTTGACCGCGGTCCCTGAGGCAACTATGGTGTCACCACTTTCATAGGAAAGCCTGTCGGTGGACAGGGTTACAGGTATTGCCTTGCAATCTACTATCCACCACTGCTCCTGCGTGGCGTTTGGAATTTCCGTTATGTTTGAAATTGCCTGTGGAGACGGAGCTCCAGTCTTAAAGTATGGTACGCAGTTGAACGAAACTGCGTACGCGGGGGCAAGGCAGGAGAGCACTACCGCGAGCGACAATATCAGGAAGAGTTGGATCGTGCGCAATTTGGTATCTTGGGCATCGCAGTTGTAATAAGAATGCGATATGATTATCATCAATGAGAACGGTGAAAGAGATTAAGCGAGTGCAAGGAGCATGAAGATCAAGAAATGTATGCCTCAGAATCTGTGACCAGGCATTGCGAGTGCGGCCTGTGCAACCACAACAGAGAGTCTGACTGCGTCAGGCTTGAATGCCGCTGCTGCCTCAACTTTCATGAGAGGTCAGGTTCGGAAGAATGGGATTGAATGCCTTGTCAGGCCTGCCATAGGGCTTGCGGCCAGACCTGCCGCGCCTGATCCTAAAGGTCTAAAACATACCCAGCCGATATGCTACCTATGGTAGGCCCAAGGGACGGAGGATTTGGTTTTGACGGCAGCAAAAAATATTCGAACCTTGAGAACACCGAGTCCATCTGCGTCCAGTGCCAGGCAGGGCAGCACTCAAAGTGCCTGGCAAAGGAGGACGACAGCATATCCTGCGACTGCGAGCGGTGCATTCTAGGCTAGCTTGCAAAGAAGGTGGTCACATAGTTGGCATTTTCGTACTTTAGGGCTACCGTCCCGTCAGAATTTTCTGCAACGGAAACCCCCCTGATTGAAAAGACTGCGTCGGAAAACCTTGCTGCAAGGTCCTTTGGCATTTCCAATATTGCCTTGTAAACGTACCCCTGTTCAGTTGGGCATGTCACGGTCACAGACTCGCCACTTCCGTATGCAAGGCAGTTTTGCATAATATCGCGCGGTACAACGTCATACCTTGCCTGCGGAGCCGGAACGTCTTCCTGGTCTACAATTCCAGTCTCTGCAGCATGGGTCTGGAGCAGATCCGGATAAGTGGCAAATGCAATATACAGTACGAGAAAAGCCGCCGTTCCCACCATCAGGGCAAATGGTCGTACCGGAAAGATCCTTCTTGCGTGCCCATTCTCCACGGTTTCAAGGATGCACTGGTTGACACCTTTTTGTAATGTGGGGCTCAACGGCATGCCCCCTCTTTCGCAACCGGCATGGAACTGCTTACGGGTAAGCGCGTTGCAGGCCTGGCAGACCTTTTGTACCGGCTTACGGCATTCCTCACACTGCAGGTGTGACCTGAGATCTCCGCCGCAGGACCTGCAAGATTCGTCTGGCATCACAGGAAGGAAAAGGCTATCTTAATTAAGAGATGCTGAGGATTTGCACTGAAAAATCCTGCCTAAGACTTAAATCCGAATTCGGGTGCTTTGGCACGGTTAGGATACCGTTATCTGCTTCTGGAGGACATCGGTGAGAGGAATTGCAGAAGCAAGGCTGTCCCACACAAAGACCTGTACCGTATATGTTCCTGTCGCCTTTGGAATCCACACTTGGGTCGCCGTGAACGACTGGTTGCCGAGCATCGAGGCAGAGGTTGCGCCGAAAAAGTCTGTGACGCCATCCTGGTCCATCACCTGAACTATGTAACTGAATTTCTGGTTCTGGGTTCCTTGGTTTGCAAGCACAGACTGGATTCCAATTTCCTGTCCCACGCCGTAGCTTGTGATGCCGTGGCCTGTCGTGTCAACGGTTGCTGGACTTGATATTGTAATGTCAGAGGTGGCATGGGCAAACTGCAGCGTTCCGATGGACAGCACCAACCCGAGAACTAGGACCAGCGAGAGTCTCAACGGATCAGACGATCTCTGTGAGATATAAAACGGTTCCGATGAATTCGTCCCTAGAGAAACACGCTATTTGCAGACGCGCGTTCAGACGGTGACCCGTCTTACCACTATCTCGTGGCCCTCATAGACATGCGTGGAGTGGTTTGCCTTTATGATCTCACCCATCTTCTGGTCCGTGAAGTATTTGTCGCTGTACCTTCCCAGGACCTTCTTGCAGTTGAAGCAGTAGATCTCCTTGAACTCCATTTGCTGTTTCAAGCAATCACACCATATTTAAAATTCGATGTTTGAAAACCCGGGCTGGTCCTTGTTCTGGAGAAACTGGATTTTTGAAATTTTGTAGTAAATTACTTCGCCCCTTCTCTCAATCACCGCAAGGACAGGCTCCTTGCCCATCGTTACAATCTGCTCTATCTGCTTTTGCAATAGTCCCACCTTCTGCCTTCTTCCCTCCGAGAGGCCGAATACTACATACTTTGCCCCTTTCTCGCCGAACTGCCCCCTTTCGTACACCCGAAAGTCGGAGCCAAATCCGAATCCGTCCTTTGCGATGTACCCCCTGGTCCTCAGGTCCCGATAAATCAGGAATTTTGTAAAGGCCTCCGCGTCGTGCCGGATGCACTCCTCCATCAGATGGTCGAATTTTACCTCCTGCTTTCCCTTGAGGAGCCTCAGCTTGTCGACATAAAGTAGGTAGAGCGACTCGAAAGGTTTGAGGTAGAACTTTTCCTTCATCGTCTCTCCGAAGCCCTTCTGCTCTAGGCTTTGCTGCATCGCCCGGTCATTTACCAGTGCATGGTCCTTTACAAGTACCCCCTCGACCTTGGACTCTAGTTCCGACATTAGGGGTTTTGTCTATCCGATCACAATATAACATTATTCCATTTGTCTACGGTCCGGATTTGGGCAACAGGAACGGCCCTGCCGGAGTGGAACTTACGGTTAAAATAAGGGGCTAAAATAAGGATGGAAAAGTGTTCTTATGCACGGAGCAAACTATCGAACAGGTAATGGCCAGCCCTATACGAGGAAGGAATTCATCAAGGGTAAGCCACAGATAAAAATTGCCAAGTTCTCCGGCGGCAAAAGGGACGCCGATTACGATTACTGCATCCAGCTGCTTTCCAATGAAAAGGCCCAGGTAAGGCACATGGCAATAGAGTCTGCAAGGCTTGCTGCCAACAAGGCAATCGAGCAGGTTGCCGGCGAGACAGGATACTTTTCAAACCTCAGGATTTACCCGCACATCCTTCTCAGAGAGAACAAGATGATTGCCACTGCAGGTGCAGACAGGCTTCAGGAAGGGATGAGGGGTGCCTTTGGCAAGGCCATAAGCCTCGCCGCAAGGGTCAACAGGGGCCAGATACTCATGGAGGCATTTGTGAAAAAGGAACACCTTGAGGCTGCAAAAAAAGCGATGCATGGTGCCGCAGTAAAGCTTCCAGTTACCCCTACAATCAAGATTATCGCGCTCAAGGCCCCGCTAGTCAAGTCTTAGCGCGTCAACTATTTCCTTCTGCCTCTTTCCAAGCATCTCAAGAAATTCTGAAAATTCATCCTCTGTTGGGTCCCGTTTCAGTATCCTCCTGCACTGGTAATAGAACGAGTTGTAAAGCCTGCCCACCGCGATGCCGAATGCAAACGAATCCGAGCGGGTCCGCAGGTCGTCAAGGGACCCTATGATCCGCAGTATCTCGTCCGATTTTTCCGTGACCTCTTTTATTTTCTGCTTGACCTTCTCCTCCAGCTGCGGGTTCACGCTTTTACATGACATTTCAGTGTTAAAAATTTGCGTGTTGAAACATACCCTTTAATAGACTAGAAATTTCTAAATCGATTGAGCGGTTGTAGTACAGCTTGGTTAATATGCGGGATTGCCAATTCCGCGACCCGGGTTCAAATCCCGGCAACCGCATACGAAATTGATACACACGCTGTGCGTCAGGACAGACGGTTTTTGTTTTGCATGTCCCGCAGGTGTTACTCCTTTTTGAGTCCTTTTCTTATCATCTCAAGTGCGCTCTCGGTCCTTTCCGGTTTTGGGAGCTGTATCATGAAGACGTTTGTGCTGCCATATGCAGAGCGTGGTGATGAGAGCGCAAGCATCGAGGTCTCTCCCAGGGCCTCGAAAAACTCGAATGATTCGTTTGCATAAAGCAGGACCTTTTCCTCAAGATGCCCTTGCGAGAACGTCATGGTTATCCTCACAAACACGTGGCCCAGCCCGTCCTGGAGGATGTTCAGGTTTGTCTCAACCGAGACGGGCTTTCCGGCAATCGCCTTCATCAGCTCATCGAACCGAGCCTCCTCCATGATGAGGCACGGGACCTTCCTCCCCTCAAAGTCAAAAAGGGTAAAGTCCCTGTGCCGCTGGGCCATGAGTCTGTCAAGCTCTGAATCACCCATACCTCGGAAGGATCCTCCTTGCGTTAAAAAGGTAGAGAGGCTATATTATGCAGAGGGTCTTTGCGAGCATCTCGGCCCGGGCGTTGTCTGACTGGCCAATTTTTTTGTCATTGTACTTGCTGCTAAAGTATAGCAGATCGACCAACTTTGACTTGTCGACGTTTACCACAGTTGCGTTGTATGGGCTGGGTATCCTTTTGTCGGTCAGGATTACGAGCTTGTCAACCACCGCGGATTTTGCCATGTTGGAAAGGCCCTCGAGGCTCTCCTTTCCGTCCGTGCCTGTAACCACTACAAGGCCGACCCTTGCACCGTAGGGATCCTGGTACAGGATGTCTAGCGGAAGGTTTTGGTTTTCTATCCGTGATATGCTTCCCATCTCCTCGGCAAGGCTTGTCAGGTTGCGCACCGCCTCCCTTAGATCCCTGTCTGAGGACGGCGCCCCAAAGTTGTTCCTTATCGCGATAAAGTCGGAGATTGGAACGTCCATTATGCTTCCACGGACCCGTAGTCCGGGATACGTCTGTCTTATTGCGTCGTCAATTGTGCCCTCATCGACCTTGTCAAGTCCCATCTGCGACGACTTTTCCATCGAGTGGTAAAGGATGTTGATGACGGACCTTACGCTTCTAAACTCCGGAAATTCCTCATATAGGACTTGGATCTTTCCTGCCAGTTCGTCCTCCATCTGCCGCGTAAACCTTCCGTGCTTGTCGTTGTGCCTGATGTACTCGGCTGCAATTTCCGCAAGCTCCTCCTTTGAGTTCGACCCTGCAAGGTCAATCTTGTAGTTTGCCTTCTCAAGCCTGTCAAAGACCGAGGAATTGGCTCCCTGTACCTCCGCATAGCCCGAGGGTGTCGAGATTATCAAGAGCACGCAAGCCGGGAGGTGCGAGTTTATCACTCCCTTTACAAACTCGATAGAGTCCCTGTTACCGTCAAACTCGTCTACCTCCAAAAGCGTAATCTTCCCTAGGAATCGGTGTGAAAGTCTGGAGAGGGCAGAAACCATCCCAATCATTTCCTCCAGGTTCTGTACTGCCTCGAAGGAGTTGGTGATGACGCTCCTGATGAATGCCGCCTCGTGGTAGCTGAATCGCTGGACCAGAAACTGCTTCAGGCCTTCCACCGGTGGCACCTCTTTTCCGGATATGATGTCTGCCACCTTTTCTTTTACCGTCATGCCGGTAAGCCTGTTCATCATGGTATAGTTGAGGGCTTTCTTTGCGGATCCGTCTCCCTGCTCGGCCCTCTCGCCTATGTATGAGAGGAATTTGGCTCGAAGCTCGACGAAAAAGCCGTTGTCAAACCCCTTGATAATGGCGTTGTAGATGCCCGGCATGGTCTTTGGGGATATCGTGGAAAGGTCCACAAAGGAGCACTCGGTGTTGTAATGTCCCTTGAGATTTTTTATATGCAGCGCAAGGTGTGTTTTTCCCGAGCCTACATCCTGGATTACGGTGATTACCCTAAAGTCGTTGTCGGCGCAGTCCCTCCCCTGAATCTTTCCGTTAAGTTCCTTTATGCATTGGACAATTGCGCCCTTGGCCTCTTTGTGCCTCTTGCCGCCCAGTATCCTTGCATCCTTCTCAGTCGGGGTCGGGCTGCTTGGATATGGATTTGCCTCAAGTCCGTACGCGTACATCATACAGACCTCACAAACCCATGGACCATTCCCCGTATGACTATTCCCTCCTGGCCTCCGGTCGAGATCTCATACTTGTCCCGGTTTCTTTCTACAAGGTCCCCCGCAAGGAGGTAGAACCTTTCACGGGAGAGGTCGCCTGCCTGACATATCTTTTCCCTAACCTTTGAGAAGGGCGTCCATCCAATTGAGGTTCCCGCCTCCCTCAGGCACTTGTCAAATACCGTTTCAAAGTCTGAAATGCGACCCTCGTCGTCCTGGAGTGATATCCTTTCCATCTCCTCCCTCAGGTTCTGGGTGTGGTCCTTTAGCCTCGCCACGGAATGGCTTACGCCTACAAGCATGTTTAGTATTAGTTTGAATTTGGGATCGTTCTCGGTGAGATGCAGAATGTAGTTGTCCCTTGTCCAGACAAAATAGGCAGCCCCCTTCTTCTCGATGAATATTTTTTCCTCCCTTGCAAGGCCTTCAAGTATGTCGTCAGATTCCTTGCCAAAGGTCTTCTTCAATTCTGCCTTCTTTATGCCCTGGACTCCGGCAGATCCTATGCTCTGGAGAACCTCCTCTTTCATGGATATGAATCCCTGAAATTTTATTTAATCCCAAGCGTAGTCCAGACCGACAATTTGGTGAAAAAATCTTATCTTTGCAGGCCTGCGGCAGGGCCTGCGATCGGTCACATTATAAGGCACTCAGGGCTAGGATGCTTGCAGAATGATGATCGGGTGTTCTGATTATGATGAATTATACCTGGGGTATCTGACTGCTTTTTGAAGGGCCGCCTTCCCAATTACGACCTTTTCAAAAATTAATATCCTAAGGGGCCCCCATTAGGTTTGATGGCAGAAGAGGCCTGGAAGGACAAGCTCACTCCCGATGAATATTCCATATGCAGGATGAAGGGAACCGAGGCCCCCTTTACCGGAAAATACTACGACTGCAAGGACAGGGGGACCTACAAGTGCAAATGCTGCGGGGCTGACCTTTTCAACTCGGATACAAAGTTTGATTCTGGCACGGGATGGCCAAGCTTTTGGGAGCCCGTAAGGGGCAACGTCAGGAGCGAGACAGATACCAGTTACGGCATGGAAAGGACTGAGGTCCTTTGCAGTAAATGCGGCTCACACCTGGGGCATGTGTTTGACGACGGGCCTGCGCCCACGGGGCTTCGGTACTGCATAAACTCCGCCTCGCTCAAACTGGAGAAAAAGTAGGTAATACTACAGTTACCTCACTATTAATAGTACCGTATGGTACGGTATACCATGTTAAGCTGTGAATTCTGCCCAAAACAGTTCTTTGAGACTGCTAACGGGTTAGTTGAAAAGACTTTTCACGAGGTCCTGCACGATCCCGAACTTGTCAACAACTAATTCTGACCATTTTTTTAACAAAATAAAACCGAACTTTTTTATCGGTTATGTTTGTTGTAAACTAAAGTGAAGCAGGCAAAACAGCGTGAGTCCAAGAGGGCTCCCAAGGATCCAATTTCAGACGCGCTCAAAAAGATGGGCTCGATCTCCGAGGCAACGCAGGTGCTGGCCTCCGAAGTAAAGACAATGTCGAAAATTTTCACGGAAAACCAGAAGATTCTGATCTCATTGAAGAGTATGATTGACGGCGTGAACTCGTCGCTTGACCAGATACAAAAGTCCTCAAGGCAGATAGGGATACTGGAGGAGGACACCCAAAGGCTCTTCCACGGGATGAGCCAGGTAAAGGCGCACTCGAACCTCATCGAGAAGATAAACGACCAGATAGGCAGGCTGCAGGACCAGGTTACCAAGATTCACCAGAAGCAGGAGGAGATCCCAGACGTTGAAAAGCTGATGAAAAGCGTCAATGACAACCTTGACTCTATTAGGAACAACACGAAGATGATCATGCACATCTCGGAAAAGACCGAGAAGATCCGCGAGGAGATAAAGGGCGCATCCTCCAATGCCGAATTGCTTTCAAACATCGGACCTGAAATCGAGGAGGTCAAGAAAAGCACGCGCGAGCTTGCGGCCAAGGCGGAGTCGCTTTCTGGACTTCGCGAGGAGATTGACAAGGTGAAGAGGAACACCGAGGCCATGGCTGAGAGGGCCGAGAAGGTCTCCAACCTAGAGGAAAACATAGCGAGCCTCCGGGCAGATGTTGGCAAGGTGGTTGAAAAGACGGAGCCCCTCAACGTCCTTGATTCTCAGATAAGGAACGTCGGCGCGGAAATTGACTCTCTGATAAAGAGGACCGACGGGCTCGGGTCTCTGGGCAACGACATCCGAAACATAAATGCCGAGTTTAGCAGCTTCAGGGAAAACGTACTTGGAAAGACAAAGGAGATGGAGGAAAAGATTTCTGATTTTGCAGAGATGATGAACAGGAACTCTGCCTCGATTTCAGAGTTTAACAAGACCACCCATGACATTTCGCAGCAGATAAACGAGATTCGAAGTATCACCCACAAGACGTCGCAGAGCACCTCTCGGGAAGTTATGGGGCTCCTGCGCCTCTCCGAGTACCAGTCCAATATACGAATGAGGGCCGAGTCAAAGTATGGCACCATTGACGACATACAGAAGATGGTATCCCAGACGGTGGACATGATAAACCTCTTTGACAGGCTTTCCATCGAGGCCGAGACCAAGATGCCCTTGCCGATGGAGGTGAAGCAATGGGCTGTTTCGAAGATACTTGACTGCGCCGATAGGTGGGAGATTAGGTTCACCGACGTGTTCAGGATGTTAGTGACAGAGATAGGGGCCGACCTCGTAAAGGAGTCGGTAAGGATGGAGCAGGTTCGCGATCTCTTCGGGATAAGGGCCGTGGATGAGGTCAGGCACGACCTGAATATACAGTAGGCCTATTCCTCTACGTCGTAGGTTCTCAGGCGCTCTCTCTTTCTCTTGAGTACCGCAAAGATTCCGATTATTACTCCGACCCAGATGCAGCCAAACAGCATGTTCGAGATGCTCACGTACATGTATGGAGTTGCGTCAAGTAGGTTTGTGTAAATCTCTGCAGCCTCATAGTGGACATTGGCCATTCCAGTGTGGAATGCCGCGCTGTCAGGAGATGTCGTGGCAATCTTGTCAACGGTGCCCATCATCGTCTGCAGATCAACCTGCATCGCCCCAAAGTCGGTGTCCTCGGTGGGGAAGATCCATACCGGGTTGCCGTGCGACGGTATCAGGGCGCTCACCTGCTTGAGTTCGCTCTGGACGGTAGGCGGGTCCGATGAAGCCTCCATCCTTCCCAAGATTCCCCTTGCTTGGTCCAGCGGATAAATTGTCGTGTTATATTCCTCAAACGCCATGACTACGCCAAGCACTATTAGACCCATGATTCCGCCCATTGCGAACTTGTAGTAGCTGCTGGCCATTCTTTGATTACCAGACGGGGCGGGTATATTTCTTGATTTGCCTTTCTTAAATGACGAGTGGTTGATGCTGAGGTAGGCGATGTAGAAGAACCCTATGGTCTGAATTCCGATTATCGGGGTAAAGACTGGGTTGCCCGAGAAGATGGCGACGAACACGCCTATGACTCCATAGACGCCAAAGAAGATCTCAAGTAGCGTTGTCTTGGTAAATGGCAGGGCGTATGCCTTGTCCCTCCAGTCATCGCTCTTGTTCACTATCCCAAACTTCGGAGTCCTGAGGAACTCGTTCTTCTTGCCAAACAGGGCGTCAAAGACCGCCACGGTGTTGTTGACCGACATCCCTGCAGAATAGAATACCATGTAAAAGTAGGAGAGGGTCTTTGACTTCCATCCCGTGTCATAAAGGTCTCGTATTATCATGATGTAGACAAACGGTCCCATGGCAAGGTATGCAATTATGGTAAGTGCCGGGAGGCCGTTTACGACGTAGAGGTTGATCTTGGATGCAAGAAGTATTGGAAGTATGAGGAACTGTGCAAGCATGAGCGGGAATGCGATATGTCTAGTGAGCTGGACGAATGCCTGGACCTTTGTGTCTACCGGGATTCGCTTTATGGCGACGTCTCCGAGCAACTTTATCGCGCACTGGATGGAACCCTTTGCCCACCTGAACTGCTGCCTCTTCGCCGCATTCATTTGGACGGGGAGCTCGGCGTCAACCACAATGTCCGGTATGAAGACGCACTTCCACCCCTTCATCTGCGCCCTGTAGCTGAGGTCCAGGTCCTCGACCAGGGTGGCAGTGTGCCATCCGCCCGAATCCTCGATGCATTCCCTTCTCCACACGCCCGCAGTCCCGTTGAAGTTCATGAACAGGTGCGAGTTGCTTTTCGCCTTTTGTTCTATCAGAAAGTGAAAGTCCAGGCTGAGAGCCTGCGCCATCGTGAGTGCGGAATACTTTTCGTTGACGTGTCCCCATCGGCACTGCACGAGCCCTATCTCAGGTTTGCAGAAATAAGAGAGAGCCTTATTGAGGAACCATGATGGCGGGATAAAGTCTGCATCAAATATCGCAACAAAGTCTCCCTTTGCGGAGTGCATCGCGTGCCTCAGCGCACCTGCCTTGTATCCCTTCCTGTTTCCGCGCCTCACGTGCGTTATGTCAAAACCTTTCCTCTTGTAGTCGTTTACGAGCTCCTCAAGTATTGTCGACGTGTCATCGTCGGAGTCATCAAGCACTTGGATGAACATCTTTTCCTTCGGATAGTCCTGGGCGCAGACGGCGTTCACAAGCCTTGCTGCGACGTATTTTTCATTGTAGATTGGCAGCTGTATCGTAACCACTGGCGTATCCTTGAGCTCGACCGATTTTGTTCTCCTTTTCTGCCTTGAGAGGAAAACAAGGTAATAGAAATTACAGGTGTAGAGCGTTATAATCAGGGCGATTCCGATAAAGAGGTTCCAGAGGAACTGCGTCAGCGGGGTCGGTATTGTGTGTACCAGCATTTGGAGTTTCTCAACTCACAATTCCTTATAGCCCTACCGTTATTCGGTTCTGCTAGCCTCTTTTTGAGATCTTGATTGCCTGCACCGGGCAGACATTCTCGCAAGAGAGGCAGAAGATGCAGTCAACCTCCCTTGCCATGAGTGGCTTCTTTTCAGATGACGGGTTTCCTTTGAACTCGGCCCACTCGTAAACCTTGACTGGGCATGCATCGATGCATGCGCCGTCTCCAACGCAGATATCGAAATCCACAGATACAAACTCGCCCCAGATTCCAAGGATCTCGTTCCCCTTCCTTGGGCCGAAAACCTTTATCTTGCCTCCGCTTGATGGCGCCGTAAACGTCTCGGTAACCTTCAGTTTCTTCTTGAACTCCACATCTATTGGGCCCGGTTTTGTACCGCTGGGCGTCTCGACCTCGACCACCTGTTGAGCCTCCTGTCCGGGCGGCGGCGTTGCCGGCTTGGGCTTTGGCTTGGCGTTTGGAACAATTTGGGCTAACGGCGTCATCTCCTCAAGTTCCTTCAGCGCAGCCTCAGGCGTTACCTGCTTTGTCTTGACTAGGTGTTCCACCATCTTGTCTGCAAGGACGCTGTTACGTAAAATAGTGTCAATTATCATCTTGGCATTTGCATCTGCCTTTTTCCTGTAGTCCTTAACCCAGAGGCCATCGCCGTATTTTTCCACAGGATAGATCTGGTAAATCATGTCAACAACCTCTCCAGTCACGACCTCCACTTGTACCTCCAAGGCAATTTCCTTGTAGCCCCTCTCGTCAGGATCCGGCATGTTCTGCTCGCTCCACCTGTAAGTAGCATAGATCCTGTCTGCAAACTGATCCATAACGAATGTCTTCTTGAAGCCGCTTACGATAGAGTCTATCTCGTACTTGTCCTCGAGTTTTATTGGCAGGCGGAAAAGGCCCAGCTTGTAGCTGTGCAGCGGATAAATCCCCCTCTTCGAAGTCCCCGACTGGACCGTGTAAACCTTGTCCTTGAGGAGGAGTGACATATTTCTAGTAGTTCGAAAAGTCCTTAAAAACTCTTCCTAGTAGTCCGGGCATGTTTCCTCACGGATCTTGCGGTATCTCTCATCCATTTCCTTGGCATGGCACAGGACTTGCTCGAGGGAATACTTGTCCTTTGGGAAAAACCACCTGATCCCCACCCGGTGCCCAATTCCATCCATGTCGTATATCATGCCCTTTTCTGATTCGACGCCGTACTTTTCGTCGGGCGATCTTTCCTGGACGGTAAGCCCCCGTTTGGTCTTGTCCTCCATTACAAAATCGAGCGGACCGTCACGTATGGCATAGAAAATCCCCTTTTGCAGGACTGGAAGTTCCTGTCCTGCCTCATCATTTTTCGATTGGGTTTCCAATCATATTACCCCATTCGGTCCACGAGCCGTCGTAGTTTCTCACCTGCGGGTATCCCAGGAGATATTTGAGGACAAACCAGCTGTGGGATGATCTCTCCCCTATCCTGCAGTAGCAGATCACGTCCTTGTCGGGGGTTATTCCCTTTGACTCGTAGTTCTGTCTCAGCTCCTCGACGGTTTTGAAGGTGCCGTCGGTGTCGTTTACTGCGGTAGCCCAAGGGATGTTTTTTGCAGTCGGGATGTGGCCGCCTCTCTGCGCGTGTTCCATAGGATACTCCGGAGGGGCGGTTATCTCGCCTGAGAACTCCTTTGGGGAGCGGACGTCTACCAGTACCGTATCCTTTTTGTCAAGCGCCCTCCTTACGTCAAAGAGGTAGGCGCGTACGCCCTCGTTGGGCGGCTTGGAGGTGTATTTTGTTTTTTGGATCTGTGGCTCGTCCTTTGTGTAGGTCCTCTTTTCTATTTCCCATTTTTTCCTGCCACCATTCATTATCTTTACCTTGTCGTGTCCATAGTACTTGAATATCCAAAATACAAATGCCGCGAACCAGTTGTTAAAGTCCCCATAGAGTACGACCTCGGACTCTGGGGTAATACCATTCCTTGACATCAGATCCTCAAACTGCGTCTTGCTGACAATGTCCCTTGTTATTGGATCGTTGATATCCCGTTTCCACCAGATCAGTGTTGCTCCTGGGAGGTGGCCCTGCCTGTAGGCATTTTCCGGGTCATAATCAACTTCGACAATTTTGATTGAACTGCCGTTGAGGTTTTTTGCGACTGTTTCGGTGTCAGTCAGAACATCGGGGTTTGCATACATACAGATATGCTAGTGAGCAAGGGGTCTTAATATTTTATCTCATGATATGCTTTAAAAGCTAAATTGGAATAGTATCCTTGTTTGGAGCTAAATAACGTAGCCGTTGTAAGCAAGGTTGGTTCGAGGGAAGCAGAGGACGCAGCAAGAAAGGTCGCAAAAAAACTACTGGGCAAGAAGGCCAAGGTCTACACGGTTTCGCCTGTGGATGTTGACGGGGCAAAGAAGGTAAGCGACCTTGAGGAGCTAAAGACTGCAAAGCTTGACCTGACCATTACCCTTGGAGGCGACGGGACTACCTTGCGTACCTTCAGGTATTTGGAAAACGAGACGCCCAACCTTGCCATCAATGTGGGGGGCAACAGGGGAATCCTATCCGAGATTACCTTGCAGGAAATTGACACTGCCATAGAGCAGATAATCTCCAACAACATATTTCTTGACAAGCGGACACGTGTGATTGCCTCGTGTGCGGGCCAGGAGTTCCCTCCTGCCCTAAACGAGATATACGTCAACAGGCAGAACCTTACGAAGACCTCCCTCTTTGAGATAAGATTCCAGAATGACACCGTCACCCAGAGGATGGACGGGGTCATAACCGCCACGCCCAGCGGGTCTACAGGGCATTCTTACTCGCTTGGCGGCCCCATATTGCACGAGAGCCTAGATGTACTGATAATCACTCCCGTGGCTCCAGTCAACAAGCTTCCGTCAATAGTCGTTCCAGACGAGAAGATCGAGATAATCAGCAACCACGATTCCAACATCATCATGGATGCGCAGGTGATAAAGACCGCAAGTGTTGACGAGGTGATAACGATAAGGAAGTACAAGAAGCAGGCGGTTTTTGTCAGACTGAAGAAACGCGGCCTCAGACAGATGAGCAAGCTTGGCTTCTAGGGTTTTGGACGCCACGTCGTTTTATTCTGGAATCCCATTTTCATCCCCCGAGGTCAGCTACACTACCCCCCTCGTCTTCGAGGAGGTCAAGCACATCAAGAAGAGCCAAGGTGCAGTCGAGGTCCTCGTAGATACTGGGAGACTGAGGATTGTCGAACCCGAGAGAAGGTTCACCGAGTCCACCCTGAGGACTGCCGAGGAGACTGGCGACTACCAGAGCCTGTCAGAAGGCGATGTCTCGGTAATAGCACTTTGCCTCCAGATTGGCGGCGAACTTGTGACTGATGATTTCGCCGTTTCAAATGTGGCAAAGCACATGGGATTGAAGGTTTTGCCGGTGATGACTGCTGGTGCAAAGGAAAAAAAATGGTCTTATTTTTGCAGCGGCTGCGAAAAGACATTTACCAAGGAATCGGTGTGCCCCGTTTGCGGCAACAGGCTTCAGCGTAGGCCAAGAACCAGCAAGGCTCCGTGACACATTGCAGTGGGATGCAAGACAGTACCGGACTCGGCATGGCTAGACATCGTGCAGTGTTTTCTGGCTGGCCTTGTTGTCGGTTTTGCCCTCAGTATCTAGTAGCTTGCGGATCTTGTGGGCCCGGGATTCTCCCATTCCCTCGATTTTCGAAAGCTCTGCCATCGTTGCATTGAGCGACTTGGCGGGAGACCCGAATTTGTCAAGCATTCTGGACGCAAGCTTTTCCCCCACGCCGGGCAGGCTGCACAGGACTGAGAGCTGCTGCCTCTGAACATCGCCTGACTTTCTTATCTTCTTGAGAAAGGGCCCCTTGGTCTTGCCCTGCCTTGCACACATTGCCACCAGAAGCTTTGCCGTATTGGAGGCGTTTGGCGTAGGCACAACAGGTATCTTAAAGTCCAGCACAACCGACGAGACGGCGCCATAGAAGACAAGCGGGTTCTCAGTTATCTTCAGTACCTCGTCTATGTTTCCCTCGATTATTATCGCTGGGCTTTCAAAGTGTTCCCGCAGCCTGTTACACTGGTCAAAGAGTCGTCCGTCAAAAACCGACGAAATAAAGTCATGAACGCTTTTTCTCTCGATCACTGTTTCTGGTGCGACAATATAGTCTCCAACCTGCAAGTTTTTCATCTCTACCTTTACCCCTATTTCCTTTAACAGGTCCGGGATGCCGCTCTTTCTCTCCCGCTCGTCAATTACCATTCGCAGGTCTTCGATGTTCATTGAACTGTTAAAATTCGGTCAGTAATTTATTTAGGGGTTCCTGCGCTCTGACCGCCCTGCGAGGGAGGTCCCCGAAGCATTTCCCTTATCTTTGTCTCGGCCTCTTTGAGGTTTTCTTTGAGCCTTGCTTCCTGTTTTGTGAGCACGGTTATGCGCGTATTTGCTAGCTCCTTCTTTTCCTCAAGCTCGGAGACCAGGGAGGCCTTGTTGGATTTTACGAGAATCGACCCCGCTGCCTTGTAAACGGTGTCAGAGTCCCCGGCCTTTTTGAGTGCCTCAAGAGCCCTTTCAGTCTCAAGCTGCTCAGTCTCAATGTGCTGCTTTTGCATCATTATAGATTGGAGGTTCTGCTGCAGTTGTTGCATTCTGCCCACCTGCTCCTGCAGCCATGGAGGAATCTGCTCGCCTGCTGACATGCAAGTCCCAGCTGTCGTTTTGCTTATAATTTTACCGCTTTCGGGTTAAACCCGGCCGGCAGCCCATTATCGGTAATCCTCATTGTGTGCAATCTTCGGGTCTTGAAGCGGGCGGCTGTGTCCTTTTTTTGCCGCCAGATCATTTTACCGATTCTATCGCGTCGTTGCTTGCCTGGACCAGCCGGAGGGTGGAGTTGAGGTTTGCCCTAAGATGGGATAACTCCTGGGCTTCAATCGAGATTGCAATTTCCCTGCCACAGGACATTTCGGTCTTGGTTGGGTTCTCATCGTAGAATTTGTTGTCGGTTTCAAGCGACTGGAAGATCGCCTTGGTTTTTTTCCCTGCAGAAATTTCTATCCTAGCGCTATACCTTGATGTCATAGGCCATGCCCGCAACCTTGTAGCCGCACTTCTTGCACGACCAGATGCCTACAGCCTGTCTGCCGAACCGGATTGAGCCGCAGTCAGGGCACCTTCGCTTTGTCTTGAGCAACCTGTGTACCGAGGTATACTTTTTGCGCGGCTTGAGGCCATATTTCTGACCGAGTCCTTTAAGTGAGGCGCCTTTGCTTTTTGCCATTTACATCAACTGCTCAAAGCGCTTCCTTATTTTTGTTCCCACAGAAAGGGCAAGCTCGGAGCATTTCAGCAGCTGCTCAACGGTGAACCCGTTTTCGCCTCCTTTCTGAAGTGCGCAGATATTTCCCTGGGAATTTGTCGTTATCGTTATCCTTGCATCCATGCATGCCTCCTCATCCTTGGTTGGGTCTACGATTATGTAGTCGCCGATCCTTGCCATGGTCACCGAGACCGGGAGCGTCTTGACCGGAGGCTTGGATGTGACGCCTTCCACGAGAGTGGGCGCGTCGTCCTTTATCTCATATTTTGGAATGGTTGATGAAAGGACTGCTGCAACTGATGCATACGAACAGGCATCGAAAAGGTTTCCTGCCGAGTCTATTACGCTGCTGTCTATGAAAATTCCTACTACTGACTTGTTTTCCACTAGCACGAGCTGGTGAAGGTCTATCATCTCAGTCTCCCTAATTCCCCTGTCCACAACTCGGGCAAGCTCTATCACGTCCTCGTTGGGCGGGCCCGGCTCCACATGTGGATCTGCAAGTGGAAGAATTTCTGCCGTGCAAATCAATATTCCCTTGTCGCCAAGATCTGGAAAGGGCTTGTCAGGCTGAACCTTTACACCAGTTATCACCTCTGTGTTTCCAAGCCTTACCCTAGCCGAACCGTTCGCCTTTGGTATGACTCCGGTTTCAATCTCGAGTGGCCTCATCTCCTCAAGTGCACGGCCGTCAAGCCTCCTGCCCTGCTTGAGGAGATCGAGCATTTTGTCTGTCCTTAGTTTGTCTAGAATCGCGGATGTCATTTCTAATGCGCCCCGCTTTCAAAGTATTTTTCTACGAGCGCCCTTCGTTGGACTTCGTAAACCGTCCTGCATCCTGCAATGGCTGTCTGCAAGCAGGTCTTGTATTCCTCAGGAGTCAGTATTCCGTCAAGCTGCATGAGCGTCACCTTTCCCATGTTTGGCATTATGGCTACCGGCATGTCTGCCTGTCCCTCCTGGTCCTCCTCGTTGTTAACGTCAAGTACTATCCTGTCCGCGACCTTTCCTGCAGCGCAGGCTGACACCATGTCACGCATCGGTATGCCTGCATCAGCAAGTGCCACCGCCGCAGCATCGAGTGCCGCACATCTTGATCCGCCATCAGCCTGTAGAACCTCCACAAAGACGTCAACGACAGTCCTTGGAAAGTCCTTGAGTATGAGTGCGGGCTGGAGTGCTTCTTTTAGAACTTTGGAAATCTCTATCTCTCTTCTTGAGGGTGCTGGATTTTTTCTCTCGGTTACCGAGAATGGCGACATGTGGTATCGGCAGCGCAGTATTCCCGTGTCTTGGTCTGCCATGTGTTTGGGGTGGACATCCCTGGGGCCAAAGACACCTGCCAGTATCTTGTTTTTGCCAAACTCGATATAGGCCGAGCCGTTTGCATTTTTTAGGACGCCGACCTTTATCGAAATATTCCTTAATTGGTCTACGCGCCTACCGTCGCATCTAATTCCATCTTCAGTCATTAATTGTGTCATTATTTTCACCTTCTGGTACTCCTAGCATGGATTTGACTCTTTCAGTCAAGTTTGGTGTATGCGCTAGGGCATCCACCATTTTAACAGCCTCAATCGCCTTTAATAATCCCTCTGAATCCTCGCATGAGACGACGACCCATCCGTTCTGGCCTATCGTTATCATTGCACGAGTGGCCATCTCTATCGTCTGGATCATGGAGCCCCTCTTTCCGATCAGTCTTGGAACCTTGCTTGGCGATATCTTGACGAGTTCTCCCACGTCTATCTTTCCCAAGTCACGGTCTTGGACTGTAAGAAGCGGATCCCTTGACCTGTCAAAGTTGGCTACCCTTGCGGCAACCAAGTCTCCGATGTTAAGCCTCTGCCTCAGTTCGTCCTTGGTTGGCGAATAGTCCCTGCCAAAAACATCCTGAGCCGGAAGAAATCCTATGAAGCATGAGTTGATGTCAAACTCCCATGAAAGTGGAGAAGTCCCTATCACCTTCCCAATAATCAAGTCGTTTGATTTTGGGACATAGGGGCCTGTTAGCGGTATTACCCTTACGGCATTTTCGAAAATTTCGGAGATTCCCACACATGTAGAAATCATCCTGTCGCCGTCCTGCACTACGTTTTGTTCAGGACGCAGCGAACCTGTAGCTATGACATCGCCAGGTATGACGTATCTTCTCTTTATGTCCATCATTTCGCAACCTCAACAGAGGCTGTACCCTTCGTTACCGAGCCTAGCCTATCAATCACATTTGCCCTTGCCGCAGCCGGTATATCTAGTATTACTTTGAGAGATCCATTTGCCTGCCATTCTTCCTTCTTCAGAGACCCAAAAGACTTGAGCACGGAATAGGACTGGGCTGCAAATTGCGCAGGTACCGCAATTTCCAAAAGCATGTTTTCAGATTTGAGCGGTATGATCGGCCTGAGCTGTTCCACAATGTCCTTGGTCTGCTCGTCGATGTTTCTGAAAGGATCTACGGAGACTCTTGCGTCATCCATGGCCTGCTCTATCCTCAGCGGCGGATGCGGGAGGTGGGACCTCGGGTCGACAAAACTTTTTGCGATAAAGTCCACGATCTGTTTCCTCTTTTCTGCCACCATCTTCCTTCTCTGGTCGGTGGTTAGGTTGAGGTCGCCCTTTTGCAGTATTGTGGTGGCAATCGAGCCTGGGTCGGTTGTCTTGAAAGCCTTCATCAGCTTCTCGGTGGAGGCCCTAGTGCCCTTGTTGGAGTCCGAATAGATCTCGTCCGAGACTAGGACTCCGGAGATTTCCTTCCTCTTTCCCAGCTTGAATTCAAGGGCTGGGTCAGGTTTGACGATTATCTCAAACTTCTCCCCTTCGACTGCCAGCCTCACGACGGTGGTTTTATCCATGGCTGTGGTACCCCTCCTTGGTATTTATCCTTAGATAAAAACTCGCTAGATTTTTATTTGGAAATTCGACCTTCATCCGTATAATTTGACTTCTCTTGACATTATTGAAGAAAGTGAAAACAGAATTGTTGTCAAGCTAAAGGGAATCCCGCTGCAGTATGCCAATGCCCTGAGGAGGATCTGCCTTTCTGGCATTCCCACCTTTGCGGTTGACGACGTTGTGATTATCGAAAACTCATCCGTCCTTGCAGACGAGGGCGTAGCCCACAGGCTTGCCATGCTCCCGCTAAGGACAGACCTGACAAGATTTGTAGAGCCCTCCGCGTGCGACTGCCACAGCGATGTCGGCTGCAGCAAATGCAGGGTTCTCCTCATGCTGGACTCCGGTAGCTCAGACACCACCAGGACGGTGACATCTCAGGACCTCAGTTCCGAGGACGAGGTGGTAAAGCCAGTAAACCCCAATGTCCCGATCGTTGCACTTGCACCCGGTCAGAAGCTCAAGGTGGAGGCCTATGCAAGGCTGGGTCGCGGCAGCGAGCATGCCAAGTGGAACTCTTCCACCATCGCCATACTCACAGAGGGAGGAAACCCCGAGGAGCACATACTGGCGGTCGAGACAGTCGGCAGCCTAACCGCCGGAGAGGTGGTAAGAAGCGCAATCGACGAGCTTGAAAGAAGGCTGGGCGAGTTCCAACAAACAATCGCTGCACTCTCCTGAGATTCCATTATATTTGGGTAAAAGGGGGCATAAATACACATGACCAACCAGGTTGTCGTACAAATGGCAAAGGAGTTAGAGGTGGCATCAAAAAAGAACAAGGCCCCCATATGGTCCGTGCTTGCCGAAATGGCACTCAAGCCGTCAAGGGCAAGAAGGGTACTCAACCTCGGCCAGATTGACAGGTGTGTGGCCGACAATGACATCGTGGTAGTGCCAGGAAAAGTCCTTGGCACAGGCAGCATGTCCCACAAGATTACATTATGCTCGTTTTCAATTTCCACTACCGGTGCAAAGAAGATTACCCAGTCCGGGGGCAAGGTAGTGAATTTTTCGCAGCTGATAAAAAACAACCCCACGGGGAAGGGAGTGAGAATAATTGGCTAAGCAGGAGCAGGCACAAGTGAAAGAGTCGAAGGGACCCCAAGACGTCATAGTAGACGGCACAAACCAGGTTGCCGGAAGGCTTTGTTCCCACGTTGCCAAGATGCTGATAAACGGGTCGCGGGTTTCCATAGTTAATTCCGAGAACATCATGTTCAGCGGCAAGAAGGAGATGGTGATTGAGGAATACCGAAAGTTCCTTGAGATCGCTAGCATTAACAACCCAAAGTTCGGCCCATTCCACCCGCGCAGGCCTGACACCATGATAACCAAGATGGTTCGCGGCATGCTTCCAAAGAACAAGCCCTCAGGCGAGGCCGCGCTCAAGAGGCTCAGGGCATACCTCGGTGTTCCAAGCGAGTTAAGATCAAAGAAGGTCATTCAGTTTGACGACGCAAAAATACGCAAGCCAGCACCGTATTACACCACGCTTGGCGACCTTGGCAGGACAGTAGGGTGGCACGAGTAATGGCAAAGATAGAGGGTTATTTCGCATCAAGAAAGGCTGCGCGGGCACATGCCTTTATCGCAAAGGGTGCCGGCAGGGTGAGGATAAACAACGTGCCAGTAGAGATGATCCAGCAGGAGGTTGCAAGGGAGGTAATCATGGGACCCCTTGAGATCACCGGCGAACTTAGGAACAAGGTGGACCTTTCAGTCAAGGTGCGCGGAGGGGGATACATGGGCCAGTCATATGCCAGCGCAGTCGCAATATCAAGGGCGCTTACCGGCTGGACAAAGACAAGGAAGGAGCCAAAGGACCACCCGTTCACAAAGTCGGTTCGGGAAGACCTAAAGAAAAAACTGACAGTATACGATAAGCACCTGCTGAGTGGCGACGACAGGAGAAAGGAGCCAAAGAAGTTCGGCGGTCCTGGCGCAAGAAGAAGAAAACAAAAGTCCTACCGATAGCTTTGAAAGCTGTGGTTCTAGCCGGTGGGCGTGGAACGCGCGGAAGGCCGTTTACGGATTACATCCCCAAAGCAATGATACCAATCCATGGCAAGCCTCTAATTTCCTACATCGTAAGGCACCTCAACCAGTCACGAGCCGTAGACGAGATCATTATCCTAGCAGACTTCAGCGGACTCGGCAAACAGGTCGAGAGGTATTTTGAGAACAACCGCGAGGTGAAAAAACCCATGAAGTTTATCCAGGACTCACAGAGTGGTACCGGCGGCGACCTCGTACATCTGGAAAGGGCAATCGGCAAGGATCCGGAATTTCTCCTCTGGTTTGTAGACAACCTCACTCCCCTCGACATAGCAAAGATGCGCAGGTTCCACTCTGGCAAAAAAACCCTTGCAACCATAGCCACTAGGAGATACAGGAAGGAGGAGACCGGCTATGCGGTAGTCAGGGACGGTGTGGTGGTTGAGTTCCGGGAAAAGCCCACGGTAAGGTTGGAGATGGCCGAATGCCTTGGCATATACATACTTGATTCCAAGATATTGAAGATAATCAAGTCAAAGAAGAACGGAAGGGAGATTAACCTCTCATACGACATCCTGCAGCCTCTTTCAAGGAAAGGCAAGATTTCCGCGTATGACATTGGCAGGCAGCCGTGGATTGACGTGGACTCGCCTGCAAGGGTGGAAAGGGAGAAGGATCTCGTGGGCTCCATCATCAGGAAGATTTAGGGTTCATGTCCCGGTGGGACGACTCGTATCTTGAGATCTCGTCTTGATGGAGAAGCGTAGCAGCGATGTCATCAAGCCCTTCAAGAAGTATCTTCTTCCAGTGCGGTTCGATTTCAAACCGGACATCAATGCCATCTCCCCGTATGGCCTGGTTCTGCAGGTCAACCTCCACCTCACCATCAGTCTCAAACAGCTTTTGCAGCACTTGTTCGCCCACACGTATGGGCAGGATGCCATTCTTGAAACAGTTGTTGTAGAAGATGTCGGCAAAAGATGTTGATATTATCACCCTAAAGCCAAAGTCAAGAAGTGCCCAAGCTGCATGCTCCCTGCTCGACCCGCATCCAAAGTTGTTCCGTGCCAGGAGGATTTTAGAGCCTTGGTACTTGGGATGATTCAGGACAAACTCCTTTCGCGGCGTACCGTCGCTTTGGAACCTCCAGTCAAAGAAGAGATACTGTCCAAAACCGGTCTTTTGGATAAGCTTGAGGAATTGTTTTGGGATTATCTGGTCAGTGTCGACATTGACCTTGTCAAGGGGCGTGGCTATGCTCCGTATCTTTGTGAATGGCTCCATCTAGCTCAAATCCATATCCCGCACGTCGACAAAGTGTCCCGCTATTGCGGCTGCCGCAGCCATTACGGGGCTGACAAGGTGTGTCCTGCCCCCTGCCCCCTGCCTCCCCTCGAAGTTACGGTTTGATGTGCTTGCGCATCTCTCCCCCGCTGCCAAGATATCAGGGTTCATTCCAAGGCACATGCTGCATCCCGACTCGCGCCACTCAAATCCCGCGTCCTTGAAGATCCTGTCAAGCCCGAGGTCCTCGGCCTGTTTTTTTACGTGCTGCGAACCTGGAACCACCATGGCCCTCACCCCCTCGGAAACCTTCTTGCCCTTCACCACACGCGAGGCCTCAATGAGATCCTCAAGCCTCGAATTTGTGCATGATCCTATGAAGACCCTGTCTATCCGAATCTCCATGACTGGCGTGCCCGCCTTGAGGCCCATGTACTGAAGCGCCTTTGCCGCCGCCTTTTCTTCCTCGAGGTTCCCCTTTGCATATTCCTCGGGAAACGGCACTCTCTCCGTCACGTCCACCGTCATGGCAGGATTGGTGCCCCAGCTTACCTGCGGCGCTATCTCTCCGGCCTGGAGTGTGAATGACCTGTCAAACGTTGCATTGGCATCGGTCTTCAGGTTCTCACGCCAATAATCCACAAGTTTTTCATAGTTGTCCGGGAGGTACCGCCTTCCCCTGAGGTAGTCAAATGTCTTCTCGTCGGGGGCAACCAGTCCCGCCCTTGCACCCCCCTCTATGGACATGTTGCAGATTGTCATCCTCTGCTCCATGGTCATGTCCTCGATTGCCTCGCCTCGGTACTCAAACATAGCCCCCGTCCCGCCCGCAGTTCCGAGCTTCTTGATTATCGAAAGCATAATGTCCTTGGCCGTCACTGCGTGCGGGTTTCTCCTTTTTCCTTCCACCCTTATCTCGAAGGTTTTTGGTTTTTCCATCCATATGCACTGGGTGGCGAGCACATGCTCGACATCGCTTGTACCTATCCCAAACGCAAGGGCGCCAAATGCTCCGTGGGTGGATGTATGGCTGTCCCCGCACACTATGGTCGTCCCCGGTAGCGTAATCCCAAGCTCTGGGCCTATCACATGCACTATCCCCTGATCGGGGCTGTCAATATCAAAAAGCGTGATTCCAAATTCCTTGCAGTTCCTCTCAAGCGCCTTTACCTGCATCGCCGAGGTCTGGTCCAATATCGGCAGTGATCTGTTGCTCGTGGGAACGTTGTGATCCATTGTCGCAAACGTAAGGTCTGTCCTGCGGACCTTTCTTCCGTTCAGCCTCAGGCCGTCGAATGCCTGCGGCGACGTTACCTCGTGCACGAGGTGCCTGTCCACATAAAGGAGCGACCGGCCATTTCCCTCGTCTACGACCACGTGAGAGTCCCATATTTTTTCAAACAAGGTTTTAGACATCTAGTGTTTCACCCTTCAATTCCAGATATAATGGTATTAGAGCAATTTGCCCTTCAGCTAGGGTTTGTAGTTGAACAGCCCGCCCGCGGCAATTATCTTTCCTATCAGTTCCGGGAATGGCTTCATCTTGTAAGTCTTGTTTTTTGTTATGTTTTTTATCTCATTTTTCGAGGTTTCAATCTCCAGCTGATCCCCCTCGGAGATCTCCTTGTAGGTTTCCTCGTCTATCTCTATTGGGAGGAGGAATGCGCCATCCACGGCGTTTCTGTAGAAGATCCTTGCAAAGGAAACCGCGAGGACTGCCTTTATCCCCGAATAGGAGAGCGCAATTGGCGCATGTTCCCTTGACGAGCCGCAACCGAAATTCCTTCCTGCAACTATGAAATCTCCCGGCTTGACTTTTTTGTGAAAGTCCTTGTCGATTCCTTCCATTGCATGTTTTGCAAGCTCGTTGTAGTCATGAATTTTTAGGTATGGCCCTGGCAGGATGACATCGGTGTCAATGTTGTCCCTCGCATATTTTATCACAGAGCCCTTCATTTGAGGTCCCTCGGGTCGGTAATCTTTCCGGTCACTGCAGATGCCGCCGCAACAAGCGGCGAGGCAAGGTATGTTTTTGACTCGACGTGCCCCATCCTTCCCGGAAAGTTCCTGTTTGTTGTGCTTATGCAGACCTCGTCCTTTGCAAGCACTCCCATATGGGCGCCGCAGCAGGCCCCACATGTCGGCGGTCCCACCATCACGCCCGCATCCATGAAAATCTTTATCAGGCCCTCATCCATCGCCTTCCTGAAGATCGATATCGCCGCGGGGAGGACCTCCGTCCTTATCTTCACCGTTCTTCCCTTTAGGATTCTTGCGGCAGCCCTCAGGTCCTCGAGCTTGGCCCCGGTACACGAGCCTATGTAGGCCTTGTCAAGGGGCGTCGATGAGAGTTCTCTTGCAACAGATACATTTTCCGGGGAGAATGGTTTTGCCACAACTGGTTCAATCTCCGAGGCGTCATACTCGTAAGTCTTGGCGTACTGCGCATCAGGATCCCCATGGACCTCCCTGTAGTTCGTCGCGCCCCTTTGGGCTAGATAGTCCCGTACTTTCTGATCGGGCTCGATAATCCCGCTTTTTGCGCCCGCCTCCGTAGTCATGTTTGTAAGCGTAAGCCTTTCCTCTACGGACATTTCCGATATTCCGGTCCCTCCGAACTGCATTGTTTTGTACGCAGCCCCGTCCGTGCCGATGTCGCCTATAATTTTCAAGATAAAGTCCTTTGCCATGGCATATTCGGGCAGCCTGCCGTTCAGCTTGAAGTAAAGAGTTTCTGGCACCTTGAACCATATTTTCCCGTTTAGCAGGACGTATGCGACGTCTGTGTGTCCAAGTCCTGCTGCAAATGCTCCGAGGGCACCTGTGGTGTTGGTGTGCGAGTCCCCGCCCACATAGACTTCCCCTGGAAGCACCATTGCCTCCTCGTGCGAAAGGGTATGGCATATGCCGTACTGGCCCATGCCGTATTTGAAGTGCCTCCGTATACCATAATCCTTTGTGAACTGAGTTAGGAGGACCACGTTCTGGGCGGAAATCTTGTCCGCTGCCGGAACAAAGTGATCCTCAGCCACCCAGACTTTTTCTGGGTCATGCAACCTGTCAATCTTGACGCCATTCTTCCTGAGTTTTTCAAAGACTGCAAGGACGCCTGGGCCTGAAACATCGTGTACCATTACCTTGTCGACGTTGGCAAAAACAACATCGTCCGGTGAGACGCTGTCCCTTCCTGACGCCCGTGCCAGAATTTTCTCGGTAATGTTCAACATGAAAAATGGTAGGTTTTAGAAATTAAAACGTTTGCCGGGGTTTTTCGCTCCAAACCTTTACATGGAATCAACAGCCATCAGGGAAACAGTTGGCCTCCGTGCTTTTAAGACTCATGGCTTTAGTGGTCCTTGTTTCGGTTTTGCAGTGCGCCGTCTTTGCGCAGGTAGAGTCTGCACCGCAGACCAGGCTTTCAAGCAGGGGCCTTGCATTTGTCAACCTCTCGACGGCTCCCGCAAATCCAGTTTCGGGCCAGCCTACCGTCATACTTCTAGAGTTCCTCGACCCCCAGACAAAGGCGCCACGAGCGGACCTTTACTACAAGGTAATAATCAGGAACGAGACAGGGCCAATTTTCGTACTTCCAGGCGGGTCCACTATCGCCGGAAAGGTCGGCATACCGTACCAGTTTGACAAGCCAGGGGCATACCAAGTGGAGGTGGCACTCAACGACACCGATATTTCCAAGTCCACCACCACCTCGCTTGACACGGTTACCTTCCCAGTCTACGTCTCCCAAGCGGCGCCCCCGCTGCCGAGCCAGAAATCCAATGCCACGGCTGGCGGCATGTCGTCAGTCAACATTGAGGCCCCAAGGCCAAGCAGCCCCCACCTCCTTACAGACGTCTTGCTTGTTGCCGTGGCAGTAGGCCTGGGCGCCCTAGTTGTTGGAAGAAAGGTCATTTCCAATCGGAACAGACCCGTGCCGTAGTTTTTGGTAAAACTAAATAGCAAATCCTGACCACAGCACGTTATGCCGCTAACGGTATTCCAGATAAGGTCTACTGCCAAATTCGACACCTTCGATCTTTTTTCAAGCATGGTCTCAGACCTTGCCTCAAACGGCCTCGTGCCGGAAAATGGAGATGTCATCGTGGTTTCAAGCAAGTATGTTGCAAATTCTCAGGGAAGAACAGTGGAGTACGACACCGTAATGCCCTCTTCCCAGGCACTGAAGGTAGCATCAAGGTTCCAAATGAGGCCTGCGATTGCAGAGATCATCCTGCGCGAGTCGGACGTAATTTTTGGCGGCATCCCCGGATTTGTAATCACGTCATCTGATAGCATCATGGCGCCAAATGCGGGCATTGACAAGTCAAATGCAAAAAAGGGCTCGATCATCCTCTACCCCATCGACCCATACTCCTTGTCGGAACAGTTGGTGCGAAAATTTCTGCTACATTACAATTCTCATGTTGGAGTCATAATAGCAGACAGCAGGCTCATGCCTGCAAGAAGCGGAACCGTGGGTGTCGCCATCGCGTGTGCGGGGTTTGAACCCGTTTCCGATCTGAGGGGACAGAAGGACCTCTATGGAAACCCCCTCAAGGTGACGCTTCAGGCGGTTGCGGACGACCTGGCATCCATTGCAAACCTCAGGATGGGCGAGGGGGCCGAGGCCATACCTGCCGCATTAATAAGGGGTTCCGGCGCACGGCTCACCCACAGGAGGATTCGTGAGGGGGAGATGGCCATCTCATACGATCAGTGCGTTTACGTTCGTGGACTTGGGGGCAGAAGGTAATACAACATTAATTTTTTATATATCTCAATTTGACGGCAAAGTATGGTAGAGTTCTTCACCAGGTATCCCAAGACAGTCTCCCTAATAGACGGCATGCGGGCGATGGTAAAGGTGGACACCAATGGCGTGGAGCAGCTCACGATTGTCGTAAGGAAGAGCGTGGACGAGATGCTGAAAATATTTGCCAACGAAGGATTTACGCATGTCAAGTTTGAACACAAGCAAAACACCCAGATTGGCCACGGGCTTTCCCTGAAGCTGAAAAAACCCTGGGAGATGCACGTAAGGCTTCTCGAGATGAAGAAGGGTCTTGTGGCAATACACGCGGAGGTGGAGGTGTCAAGGGACTATTTGCAGCACCTCTTCTGCCAGAGGACCCCCGTCTTGTACGAGATCGAGTCCCTCCTCAAAAAGCACCAGATAGAGTACAAGATTTGGAACGAGAGGATTAGAAAGTACGTAAAGACGGTTGTTGACAATTACAAGGTGCAGCTCAAGACCCCAAGCTTCCCTGTGCTTGCTTGGAAGCCCATGGTCTTCTTCATAGGGGCCACCGGTATCCTGTACCTCTTCAAGTATCTCTTGACCATCTAAGTTACCGCTGAATTCAATTCTTAAATGAATGCTCTGCATATACAATACATGGCGGTGTCACCGACGGACAGCGGCCATTTGCAGGATGCCGGAGAGCGCGAATACCTCGAGAAGATATGCTGGCTCTGGATTAGGCTTACGCCCGCACAGAGGTCAAGGATAGAATCATCCATGTCAAGAGACACTCTCAGGCAGGAGCACAGCAGGCACTGCATCATAGCTAACGCGGTAGGGGAGACAGTTTCAGACTCGGTGCCGCACGGAAACCCGATCCTTGCCGCGGCTTTTGGATTTGCCAATGCCATATTCTATGACGGGCCAGACTACAGTATGCTGCTTGGAAGGAAGCCCGCAAGGGAGGAACGGGTGCTGCTTGACGACATTTACTATGCAAGGATGGGAGGCCTGGAATACCAGTACAAGAGGGCAAACCGTCTCGTGAGGTCGTACATATCTGGCCTCATGGCATCCACCTAGGCAATGGTGTCCGGACTCCCGTGATCGAACCTTTAATTAGAAATTTTTTGGAATCATACTAGATGAGTGCCAAGCCCCCCCTTTCCCTCAAGTTCTACGGAGTCTCACCGTGGGAGCTCGAAGTCCTCTACAGCCTTCTCCACAACCTGTTCCAGGTGACGGAGGACAAGATGGAGCAACCCGACGACGACTTTTCGACCATGATAGACATAGTATTTCCCCTGGCGTTCAATGACGCGTTCTTCAAGTGGTTCGGGAAGGCAAGGTGGGACAAGGCTAGGGCCATACTCAAGGAGTTCAAGAGGAGGCGCGGGGGTGGCAAGACGCTGCGTGTTTACATCAAGTTTACAGGAAGGCCCAGCATAAGGTTCACGCTCGACCTTGACGATAGGAGTATGTTTGATACCGCCTTGGACAAGATGGACTTTGTGCTTGAGCTTCTCCCGTACCACCTTGACCCGCAGAAATTACCTGCCGGAGTTTCCGACCTGCAGTATTATTTTGACGACAGGGCTGGCAAGTGGCTAGTCAGCTATGAATCTGCCGAAGGCAGCGCATAGTAGGATGACCTGAAAATCGTGCTGGTTACTTGATTTCCTTCTCTAGAGGCCCCAGCAGAGAGTTGAGCTCGCGGTATTTTTTCTCGATAAAGTCAAGCGACTCCTCGAGTTTTTTTGATTTTCCGTACTTGTACCGGATGAGCTCCCTGTGCCTCCAGAAACTCTTCCCTTCACCTGCCGACATGGTGCTGAAATAGTCCGGCCCCTTGAGGTTGTCTGGCAGCTTGATGCTGTGTGGAAAAAGGAACTCCGCCATGAACCACTCGTCGCCATCCGGGTAGTCCGAGCCCGTCTCAATATCAAAGAAGAGATGCAGGAGGTTTGTCTGCATCAGGCCGTCGTCCCTTATTGTCGGATGCTTAAGGTTTGACTTTTTGAAGTCCAGGTTAAGGAGGCTGGGCTCGAAATAGCCCTTGATGATAGACCGCCGAAATATCTTATTGACCTCCTCCAAATTCAATGTAGAACTATTCTCTGTGCAGCATGCTTTTAACTTATATCATTACCGTTAATGGGATTTAACAAAACGTGCAGACATTTTAGAGGAAGCCCCAAAGACCCGGTTCAGCCTAGACCTGCAACTTATCAAGAACTTTCGTAATGTCGGTAAGCGGCCTGCCGTTCGAAGATATTTCCTGGTATGCCGGGGGGTTTTCAAGATAGTTTGGAATCCTGTCCGCAATCCTCTCATCATACGGGGCAATTATCTCGTTCTTGTAGAAAATGCCAGTCGGGATCTTCTCGTCCCACTCGTTTGACTTGATTATAGCCTGCGCAATCTTGGCGTTCTCCTCCTCCGGCGAATCGATGTGCACTACCGGATCGTATCCTGTGTCCTCAAGCTTGTAGATCCTTGGACGGGGCTTTTTCGTTACCTCGTCAAGGTTGTCCATCCCGGCAAACCAGTCCCTGGTGTTGATGTCATTGTACGTGGGGCAGGGTTGGAGTACGTCAAGGAAGGAGAGACCCTTGTGCCTGACCGCCGCGATTATCAGGTCCTTGAGATGTCTTACGTCATACGCATATCCCCTTGCAACAAATGTAAATCCGCTGGCAATGGCAAGCGCTATGGGGTTCACCGACTGGTTTACGTTTGGCTCTGGCAGGGACTTGGTCTTCAGCCCGAGCTTCAGCGTAGGCGAGGCCTGCCCCTTGGTCAGGCCGTACACTGCATTGTTGAATATCAGGTAGGTCATGTCCACGTTTCGCCTCCCCGCAGCGACAAAGTGTCCCGCACCTATACCAAGGCCGTCCCCGTCTCCTCCCGCGGCGACCACTGTCATCTCTGGGTTTGCCAGCTTGGCTCCCTGGGCAAATGGCAGCACTCTCCCGTGTAGCGTATGGATTCCATAGACATTGACATAGTGCGACGTCTTGCCCGAGCATCCCACACCGGAGAAAATCGCTGCCTTGTGGCGGGGAATTTCCATCTCTGCCAGGGCCATCTGGATTGCGTTTACTATACCGAAATCGCCGCAGTTATGCAGAATTGCATTTTCTGAAACATACGAGTTTACGTCCTCTACCTCTAGGTTGTAGACTGGCCCGTCATAGTCAAAACTTTCAATCTCCCTCACAGGAATCATGACATAATCCGGAGTGATAACGGAGGAGGGAGGCTTGCCCACGTGTACGATTTGATCTATTTTTTGGTCCAGTATGTTGCAAAGAATTGCAAAATCCCTGTCATTTACTACTTGGATTGAATACGACTCGCGATGGATGCCGTGTGCTTTTTCCACGGATATTGTTGGTACCGCCCCCTGTCGCAGGAGAAGCGCCTTTACCTGCTCGCTGAGAAGCTTCGAGACGGTCTTGAGATTCCCGCGCATCTGGCCGGTGCTGAACCAGCCGTCTCCCCTCCACAGTCCCTGGATGAGGCTCTTCTGCTTTTGTGGGGGGAGAAGCATCGCAAAATGTGGAATCCTTTTGTTGTAGGATTTATGACCAAACCAATCCATGAAAACCCTTCCAAGGGGCGCGGAGCTGAAGGCAATTGTTGTTGCATTCCGCTTGGTGGTTCTAGTCCCCGACAGCCCAAAGGTCTTTCTCATTACGTATTCAACGTCATCAAGAAATTCTGTCTCCTTGGAGTTGAACGTGAAAAGTATCTCGCGATCGTGCACATAGCCCTCTGCTATATAATATCCCATCAGCCTCAATACGTCATCATTAATCGGTATCATGTTTGGAAGGGGTTTTGATACCGTGTCCTTGCCCCTTAATTGGTAATCGACCTCGATGTAAGACCTGTCCACCTCCTCCTTCTGGATTGGATAGACTAGGTAGTCGCGGGCTTCGATCTCATCAGCTCTTGTCCAGATGGCATCGAATTTTTCATTGTGGCGTTTTGGATCCTCCCGTCTTACGATAAGTACTGGGTGCTCATCGGTCAGATATGTCGTTCCAAAGCACTTGGTTACTAGCTTGAATATCTTGCCCCTGTGGATGTGGGTTATTACCTCGCTTACCTTGTGGTAAAAGCCGTCCCTCCCAAGAACCCTTTCACCTACCTTGAGCTGCTGGATCTGCTTTACGGACGGGTTGCAGTGAAGGAGCGTGTCTGGCAGGACGCATCCTGGGCACCAGTCGTTGTGGACCTCCGTCTTGTAGTCTGACATGCTAGACGCCATATGACAACACCTGCCTCTTTTCTGCCTTGCCTTCTATTATTTTTTTGATTGAATCATAAATTTCATCACAGGTCATGGCCCTGCCGGTATACTTGACGATGTAATAATCAACCTTCCTGTCGAGGTTCTCGTTGAGGAGCCTGCCGAGCTGTGCCGAATGATTTGCCTCGATGTCAATTATGGTCTTGGCGTCCTTCAGCAATGACTTTACAAGAGGCGCGGGGAACGGCTGCAAAAGCTTCAGCTGCACAAACCCAACATTGTAGTTGTCCTTCCTGAGCATCTCCATGGCGTCAAGGATCGGGCCCTTGGTGGAACCCCAGGACACGATGCAAAACTCGGCAAGCCCGTGGCTTATTGCCTGGTCTTCGCTTGGAATGGTTTCAAGGGCATACTCGAGCTTCCTTGCGCGCTTGTCCATCTTGTAGATCCTGTTTGCCGGATCCTCGGAGATGTGTCCCTCCTCGTCGCTTTCATCGCCCGTGTTCCAGAATATCCCGTTTTCAAGGCCCAAGCGGGATCGCGGGGAAATCCCGTCAGGCGACGGGCTGAACCTCAGGTATTGGCCTTCCACCTTTTCCAGCAGCTTGCCGCGACGGATTGTTATCTTATTTGTGTCAAACCGGTCCACCGTGGCAACCGTGCTTGCGATGAGCTTGTCCATCATGTGGATTACTGGCATCTGGTAGGTGTCGGCAAAATTGAAGCACTTGGCGGTGTCATAGAATCCCTCCTCGATGTCTCCCGATGCGTAGACTATCCTTGGAAAGTCGCCATGGCCAGCGTGGATTGCAAACATCAGGTCATCCTGCCCGTGTCTTGTCGGCAGGCCGGTTGACGGGCCACTCCTCTGGTAAAGCGTTACCACGATTGGAACCTCGTTTATTCCGGCCCACCCCAAGGCCTCCGCCATGAGGGAAAATCCCGGACCGGAGGTGCTCGTGGCTGCCCTCGCGCCTGTGAGTGCGGCTCCGATCATCATCCCTATTGCAGAAATTTCGTCCTCAGTCTGCACAATAATGGTGGAGCCGGGCCTGTTGTTTTCAACATCAAAAGTCTCGTGTGATTCCAGGAAGACGCTCTCGTCTGATGCTGGCGTGATTGGGTAATAGGACTGGAACCTGCATCCTGCAGCCATCTTGCCAAAGCCTGTAGACTGGAACCCCTGGACCAGGATTGTATTGGGCTTTTTTGGTACTGGGGAAAGGCGGTATTTGAATTTCTGGAACTTGGCTGACGCGAAATTGTAGGCATAATTTGCTGCGTTCCGGTTCATTTCCGCCACCTTTGGCTTGCTTGAAAAGACCCCCTCCACAGACTTGAGCAGCGTATCCGGGGGAAGGCCTAGCAGACCTATCGAGACTGACACCGACAGGACGTTTAGCATCCTGAACATCCCCCGAATTGAGGGGTTCTTCATCTCGTCTGCAAGCGTTGCAAGCATTGCCTTGAACGAGACCGGGTAGAGCGTAACTCCCCTCTCCCTTGCAAGGTCGAGCACTCCCCTTACGGTAGCAGGCTTGTTTTTTGAGGCAAGCAGTTTCAGAAGTCTTGCCTTGAACGGCTTGTCCAGCGTTGGCACTTCGTCGGCCTTGACGGCCTCAAGGTCGGACTCGTATACTATCGCGCCGTCGTCAAATACACCGTCTGCGTGCCTAAACAGTGTCTCGGCATCGAATGCGGCAAGCATGGTGATGCCGCTAACGTTTGAGCGGATCTCCCTGTCGGCGACCCTCACGCCGAAATAGCTGTGTTCACCCTTGATATTAGAATAGTATTCCCTTTTTCCAAAGACCCTAAGCCCGCATCCGGCGCAGGCCCCGGCAAATATGTTTGCGGCAGATTCCACTCCCCCTCCCTGCGGGCCGCCGATAACCCATGTCAGATCTATCGAAGGCATGTTGAACCTAGGCCCTTATCAAATATTAACAGTTGCTATGATTACAGGCTTGAGCCCTCATCCGCCTGTTGCCGCGTCCCCAAGCGCGCACTCGCACTTGTCCCGCTCTCCGCAATATGGGCAGACGCATACGCATTTTTCTATCGGATTCCTGCATTGAACACAAACAGCGAATTCTTCCTTGTGTTTCAATCCGCTATAACTAGGACAAGTTATTATAAATGAGTTCTGGTACTTAGAGAACCCCCATTTAGAGGATATGCGTGGCGCCATAATAGAAGAATTCTGGATTCGTAAGGCGGTTTACCCATGCAACCTCCGCCAAAATAACCTCTAAAAGATGATTAACAGCTAACCAATTCAGTGGCTTGATGCAAGACGCTAATGAAAAACCTCCACTGCAACAGATATCCAAACTTAAGATTGTACTGATTTTCACTTCGGCTTATTTTGTTGCGGAGATTATCGGGAGTTTGTTAACGGGAAGCCTTGCCTTGATTGCAGATGCTGGTCACATGTTAACCGATGTTGGCGGCCTTGCCTTGTCGCTTTTTGCCATCAATTTTACACGCAGAAAACCCACGCCGCATAGAACTTACGGATTTTACAGAATGGAGATACTTGCATCATTAGCAAATAGTGTGGCTCTGATCTTATTGTCGATTTATATTTTCTACGAAGGCTACCGCCATCTCTTCACACCGCCAGAGATTCAAAGCATACCTATGACGATAATTGGCGGTGTTGGACTTGTAGTTAATATAATTAGCATGAAATCACTGGGAAACCATTCACACGGTACCAGTGAGCATGATCATCATCAGGAAGAGAATCTCAACATCAAGGGTGCAAGGCTAGAGGTCTTAAGCGATACAATAGGGGCGGTAGGAGTCATCGTAACAGGAGTCATAATTTTCACAACTAAGTTTTATCTCGCAGATGCGATTTTTAGCATCGGACTTGCAATATTCATACTCCCTAGGACTTGGGCGCTAATGAAAAAATCAATCAATATCCTAATGGAAGGTGTTCCCGTAGGAATAGACTACGAAGATGTCAAAAATGCAATATTAGGGGTAAAAGGAGTGACAGGTTTGTTTGACTTGCACATATGGAGCATAACAACAGGCATGAATGCATTGTCGGCACACGTGGTGGTAATAGACCAGTCTAGAGCACAATCAATTCTAAAAGAAATAACAGGCATACTGGAAAACAGATTCAGGATTACACGTTCCACCCTTCAGATAGAGACATATCACTAGGAAATTTTTGCAATGTTTGAATTAATCGTATTTTTTACTTCATTCAAGTATATTTTTGTAGAGGGTGGAGAACAAGTTCTGGTAGGAATAGGAACTGCTAGTCGAATTGGATTACGTCAGACATTAAAGATAACTGCAATAGGGCTTGTTGTTGGAATAATCCTCTATTTTGTTTTCCTCAAAGTTGCTGGTTTTGTTCCAACCAAGCCACTTGAGATCGCTTTGGGATTAGGATTGTTGTTTTTCAGTGGTACAATGTTTAAAGAGTTTTTTGAAGGCGATGAAGATGAAAAAGAAAAAACCAAGTACATGATAACTTATTTTTATATAGCCATGCTAGAGGCAATTGAAAACTCTGTTGCACTGGCTACTTTTAGTTTAATCGAGATAGACAGTGCGTTGATAGGGTTCATTTTAGCAGTAGGTTTGCTTGTCGGATTGGTTTTTGCAGGTATTGTAAAAAAAGTACCATTGAGAGTAACAAGATTAGTTGCTGGGATTTTACTTACAAGCACGGCAATTCCATTGATAATTTACGGGCTTGGTATTGCTTCCCCTGAATTTTTGCATTTGTTAGTTCCGCCTCTATCATAAAGTAGATGTAGAATGCTGAATGATTGCAGGGGCGTAGCTAGGTCAGGTGTTGGTTTGTTTATAATAAGCAATTCATATTATAAGTGAGTTCTGATATTTTGTCTCTGTAGGCTTTTAACAATGAAGATTCTCCTTACCCGGCCCCTGCATGACTTTGCCCTCATGGAATTGCGCAAGAGATACGACGTCGAGGTCCACAAGGGGAAGGTTCCCATGCCGAAAAGGCTGCTCCTTTCGAGGATCGCCGACAAGGACGGCCTCATCTGCTATCCATATGACAGGATAGATGCAGAGATAATGGCCGCGGCAAAAAAGCTGAGGGCAATCTCGACATTCAGCGTTGGATACGACCACATCGATACAAGGGCTGCGGCAGGACGCGGCATAGTGGTAAGCTACACGCCAGAGGTCCTGACCGGCGCAACTGCAGACCTGACCATGACCCTCATCCTTGACATACTGCGGAGGGCAAGCGAGGGGGACAGGCTCATCAGGAGCGGGCGGTGGAAGACCATTCTGGGACCCTACGAGTTTCTAGGATCCGACCTTTCAGGAAAGACTCTTGGAATACTAGGGATGGGGAGGATAGGTACTGCCGTTGCGTCAAGGGCCCGCGCCTTTGGAATGAAGATATCCTATCACAGCAGGAGCAGGCTTCCGGCCTCAAGGGAGAAGATCCTTGGAGCAAGGTATGTGACCCTTGACAGGCTTTTCCGGGAAAGCGATGTGATAAGCATACACGCTCCTCATACCCCCGAGACTAACGAGATGGTGGACATGAAGATCCTCAGAAAGATGAAGAGGAGCGCCTATCTTGTAAACACTGCGCGCGGAAAGATAATCAACGAGAGGGATCTTGTCGTGGCGCTCAGAACCGGGGTTATTGCGGGTGCCGCACTTGACGTCTTCCAGATGGAGCCGACCGGACCTGCCAACCCGCTGACAAGGCTTACCAACATTTTGATTACGCCGCACATAGGAAGCGCGACCAGTGAGACAAGGCGCGCCATGGCAGAGATGGCGGTGAGAAACCTTGTCCTGTCACTATCAGGAAAGAAGCCTGTTTACCAGGTCAGAGCTGGATGAGGTCGTCCGGGTCAGCCTTGATGCATGCTGTGCCGACCGGCTTGAGGCCCTCAAAGTGAATCGCGCCCTGCGGCACCTTCCCCTCCTTCTGGAGCGAGCCTAGCTTTTCGCCAAACATCCGTTTGTGGCCGTCGCATGTGACGCCGACCATGTATTCACCGTCATCAGATTTGACCGAGATTACAAATTCGGGAGGCATTGGGCAGTCCCTTCCGTTCTCCCGTACAGAACAGCGTTCTGGAAGCACAAGCTGAATTCCCCGTCAAACAATATTAAGTTTGGCTGCTACCTTGCGTCCCTATCTTGTAACTAGGACATTTTTGACCGTGGTTTCAAACCTTTCCGTGAGGTACCTGAAGACCTCATTCTCGCCGCTTTTGGCGCCGTCGCAGGATCCGCACCGCGAGAAGAGGATCCTTGCATCGTCATCCACCTCGCCAATCTCCCTGCCGCATGTGGCGCACCTTATCTGTCTCTTATCATAAATGTTCATCATGTCTTGACTTTTGATTTTTCATAATAAACGGGTGTCCAGATTATCAAGTATGAGAGCGAGCATTGCAAAATAGTGCAAATCATCTCCAGTAATTGCACGTTATCAGCAGTGGAAATCCCATCCCTTGTTTATATGAAATCGCGAGCATCGTTGGTCATGAATGGAATTACTTCACAGAAAATCAGCCACATGGACGTTGGCCTTTTTTGGAAACACAACGAGCCAATGCTAAGAGAGCTGGAACACAAGAGGATGCCTCCCAAGTCGCGACTTGTCTACAAGGACATGTCCACCAGGCATGACAGGTCGAGCGGGACGTACCTGACCCAGTACGACCTTGTCAACTTTTATGACAACAGGAAAAACCTCCTTAAGATATACGTCGAGTTTGGGCAGGACATGTCAGTGAGGAAGGAGGAGATCATAGTCGGGAGCGGCCTCCAAGGCGCAAAAAAGACCACGCTTGAGGGAGCAAGGGTCACAAGCCCCGGACACGTAAACTGGCTCCGCAACATGACAAGGCGCATGGTCGCAGGTGATACCCTGAGATGAGCAGCTCGGAAAGGCAGGTTACCCTCAGCGAGGGAGAGATAAGGACCCTGGTCGAGATCCTCAAGTTTGCCGAGTCGGCATGCCCTGTGGAGAGCATAAACCAGGACTTTGCCATCGATGCTGAAAAAATCGAGGGCCTCATCTCAAAGCTGGAGGGCGCCTGACCCCGGTAGAGCAAAACACACCCCCGGGACGAAAGCAGGTCCGAAAAGGCCTGCAACAGTGCAGAAAGGACGGCGGCCCAGGTATGCGGCATCGGGCTTTGGTCCTTTGCCGCCGTGTACGGTTTGAAATTAATCGGGGGTTGCCCCCAGGCTCAGCCTGAAAGCATCTTTGCTATCTGTCCGTCCTGCTCAAGTGCCGACTTGAATGACTGCAGTGGCGTTACCTTCCATTTTACCATCCCCCAGAACGGAATGGCCTTTAGCATCTTTGCGAGATCCTCGTTTGAGGCGGCATCCATCACAAATGCTCCTGCCCGCTGACCGGCCAGCAGCCCTCCCTTGATCTTGTTCTCGGACTCGAGTTTCATCAGGTGCTCGTAACTTGGGATTACGATGTGGCTGATGTAATCGGGGACATCCTTCATCGGGATCAGGCCGTCTATGTTTTCAGCCTCGACTAGGTACTGCATGCATGTTAATGGAGCTAAAATTAGATAAAACTTGGCTTTTGGGCGCGGGTCGACCTAGTTTTTCACGGCATGAACTCGCGGCTCTTTGATATGCTCTCAAAGAGGCACTCATCCGAGCAGTGCGTGGCCTTGGGATCGTCCAGGATTTTTCCGCAGATCTCACACTTGTTTGCCAAATACAATCTCTGGCCACGGCTCCAGAAATAAACGGGCGCGTCGTTATCACCCTTGATAATCTGAATTTCCGTTTATTAGCAATGCGTTGCAAGTAAGGGAGGAAAGGGGAACTACCAAGGTCCTATGGCCAAGCGTCATCAGGCATCCAATTTCCCTTTCCAAAGGTTTGTCTATGACCGGTTCCTTATGCCCATCCAAAAATTGCCTTGAGTTATATGACAAGTCCGTGCTAGGGGAAAAGTATGTCAGGTGCCTGTGAGTACAGTCCGGAAAAGGCTCGCGAGGCCGCAACGGAGTCTGATGGCGACAGGAGGCTTGAGATCCTTCGCCTTGCAGCGGTAGGGACAGTGGCCCTGCTCGTTGCCTGGTTGCATCTTTTGAGTCCGGACTGGCTTGCAGATTCCATAATAGGCATAACGGTTGGTTTGGCAGGGTATCCGCTTTTCAGGGAATCCGTATCAGCCCTGAGGCGCGGCCGCGTGAACATGGAGCTTTCCATGGTTGTCGCGATCATTGCCTCGCTCGTCCTTTTGCAGTGGCTGCCGGCGATTGTCATTACGTTTTTTGCCTTGTTGTCGGAATTTGTCGAGGGCCTGATCGTGACAAAGGGGAGGAAGAACATCGAGAGCCTCTACAGGCTTGCCCCACGCACTGCAATCATCAAGGACCGGGCCGGGCACACCTTTTCGTCCCCCATAGAGAATGTCGCAATTGGGGACGTCATAGTGGTAAGGGAGGGCGACATCATACCGGTCGATGGGACCGTAATAGCCGGCGCATCGACCGTCAACCAGGCCTCGATAACGGGGGAGAGCATGCCGCTAGACAAGAAAAAGGGCGACAGGGTCTTTGCAGGCACCATGAACCTCACCCATCAGATCGAGGTCCTCTCCGAAAGGAAATCCTCTGAGACCACCTTTGCCAAGATAATCCATCTCGTCGAGGTTGCCGAGGCATCCAAGGCTCCGATACAGAAACTCACGGACAAGATGGCAACGAGGCTCATACAGTTTGCCATAGTCCTTTCGATCATCACCTATTTTGTCACGCAGAACATTGTATCCACCCTTTCGGTAATCGTTGTGGCCGGAGCCTGCGGACTTGCAGTGGGCACCCCAATTGCAATTCTTGCCACTACGGGGAAATTCTCAAAGAGGGGGATTGTAACAAAGGGGGGTTTGCAGATAGAGAACCTCAGCCATGCGGGGACCGTTGTTTTTGACAAGACCGGCACACTTACCCATGGCAGGCTCGAGGTCTCGCAGGTGGTCTCACTTGGCAGTTTCACTCCAAGGGCGGTGCTGGAATATGCATCCGCCTTGGAGAGGAATGTCAACCATCCCCTTGCAATAGCCATCTGTGAAAAGGCCATGTCGGAGGGAATAGCAGGCCCGCAGTGCGACTCTCGCGTTTCTGATACCGGCGTGGTGGGCAGAGGAATCGTCGGAAATTGCGGCGGTTTGAGGATAGGGGTAGGAAACATGGAATTTGCACAGGCAGAGGCCCCAGGCCAGGACATCCAACGCATACTGCGCGGCAAGAGCGACGCCTTCCAGTTCCTCGTCAACGAGTACAGGGACAGCTCGGGCCAGACGGTCCAGATAGTACGCAGCCAGGAGGTCAACCTTTTCGAGTTTGCCCTGACCACGCTCTTGGTCACGGTGGACAGGAAGATTGCGGGGGCAATATTCCTCGAGGACTCCCTCAGGCCTGATGCCAGAAGGGCAGTAGCCGAGCTCAAGTCAATGAACCTCAGGGTGGTGATGCTTACTGGCGACAACGAGAAGATTGCAAAGAGGATTGCCGCGGATGTCGGCATCGATGAAATCGGCGCCGGTCTTCTTCCCGACGGCAAGGTCGCAAAGATCGAGGAGATTGTGGCAAGCAGCGGCAGTAAGACAGTAGTCATGGTAGGGGACGGGATAAATGATGCGCCAGCCCTTGCCAAGGCCCATGTTGGGATAGCCATGGGCAGGACCGGGACCGATGTTGCAGTGGAGACTGCAGATGTCGTTTTGATGAGCGAGGACCTGATGAGGATCCCCTACGCGATAAAGAAATCAAGGGGGTCGCTTTTTGTCGTGAGGCAGAATTTCTTCGGAACCCTGTCCGTTGACGGGATAGGCTTTGTGCTTGCATTTACCGGCCACATCAATCCGCTCCTTGCCGCACTCATACACGTTTCCTCGGAACTTGTTTTTATGATAAACTCTGCCAGGTTGATACTCGACAAGGGATCCCATCCCTGACGGGGCTGGTGTTTGCCACCGCTGTCAGACCTGCCGTCCCTGTTGGCAAACATTACTGCGCCAAGGCCATAGACTGCCGTTGCTCCAGGCAGCCACGGCATCCTCACCTGCATTCCCATCATGCCGTACTGTGGCATCATTTTAAGGGGCGCAAATGAGGCAAGCATTGAACCGTCGATTACCATGAGAATCCCTGCAATTACCGACGTGGTGCTAAGGACTGTAACACCGGACGGGCGTTCTCCCATGACAAGTTTTACCGTCCTTTCCTTATTAGGACGCGCTAGAATATCATGGTTAAAACGACTTTACGGGGGGAGGTCCTGCCCTACCGCGTATGACATCCCGGAGCCGAATGGGTGGAGGCAGTTGAAGACTAGCCTACTACTTGAATCGGTCTGATTCAGATACGTCACGTTGCACGCCAGGTTCTTTGAATAAAGCGATACTTCATGACTGCCGCCATTATCATAATATGATGCAAGACCCACAGGCAGTGTGGAGTTTCCTATATCCATTGAAGAGTCGGTGCATTCGCCGTCTGACCTGCATTTAATGTCAAAGTTGAAGGGCTCGTAGGCATGGCCATCAAAGGTGAACGTGCCGTTGCCTGAGAATGCAATTACAGGCATTGGATTAGCACCCTGTCGGGGAGGCGCCGCACCTCCCGTGGCGATTAATGATTGGGTGGCAGCATTACCTGCGGCCATCGGGCCGGCCTGTTGGGTGTCCATTCCCCCCGGGCTGCCTGCCGGAAGTGATTCAGCTACAGAGAGCGCCTTGTGGTACACCCCCTCGAATGAAACCTTGTTTTGATCCCATCCCCGTATGACGACATCAGACGTCTTCATGGGTTTTGCAAATGTCATGTTGAATGTTACCACTAGGTTGTTGCCCACCTGAGATGCGGTCACGTTGGCGCTGGATAGCAGGTGGGACGGATCAAACATGGACATAGGCTGCCCCGGCTCGTACATCAGGTATGTCTGTCCATTCTGGTCCGTCGGGTCCCCGAAGTTGGTGTGGAATGCAACGTGCTGTACAAACGAGGCCCCGCTTGGATCATTGACATCTACGTTAACGCTGACGGGTTCCCCTACTGCTATAGTTTTTGTCACATTGTCCTCAAGCGGAAGGATTCCGCCAAACCCTCCGTTTGACTCTGCCTGCGCTTGAGGGCCTATGCTTGATGTGGTTAGCAGGGGCGGCGCCCAGAAGATCTGCACGTCGGACGAATGCCCGGTGCTGGTTTGGAGGAGGCCGCCGAAGGCAAACTGCGAAAAGTGCGGCACCTGCACTATGTAATCGCAGTTGCTGCTGTCTGCAGCATCGGCTGATTCTGAAAGCATGGTGACCCTGTTTGATGTCCAGTTGTGCTTGGTGCTGTCAAACACGAAGACTGCGGGGATCGCGCACCCATCTGCATATGTTTGGATGTTTGAACCTGCCAATGGCTTTGGCAGGGTGATGGTCATGTTAGGTGCTACCGCGAAGTTTGACGGGTTGCCCCAGTTGAACCCCTGTCCTGTGACCTCATAGGGATAGGTCACGTTTACAAACAGCGTCTCGCTGTTGTTTACCAGGGTTGGCAGGTTTGGAAGCGTGCTTGGGAGGGTCTGGTTTGTTCGGATCACGAACCAGTCAGAGGTTGGGTTTCCAACAGACTGGGAAGTTGGCGAGGACTGGACAAAAAGCTGCTTAATCCCCCCATCGCTTGGTATGGCAGAGTCTTGGACCGGGATTATCATTGGCTGTCCCGGGACGACCTCGCTTAGGGGCGGGGTGGTCACTATCTGGCCGTTTGTGGCGTTGTTTGCGGTAACTATCGATGGTATCACGGATACAATATTCTTGTCGTTTGGCATAGAATACGTCGGGACCTGAAGGTCATCGATGATGTTTTGGGGTGAAATTGTAGGCGCAAAGGTGGTGTTCAGCTGGATGGTCGCCTGATTTGATACCGCACCAGATATTCCATCTGAATTGTCAGAACCGGCGGAAATTATCGGCGGCAGCTGTGAGACCGCGTCAATGGCGCTCTCAGTAGTGTTTATCTTGATCGCGTGGAACCTGCCGCTCCAGGTACTCAGCGAGGTATCGTTGAGCGCGGGCGGCGTGGTAATTACCGTAGTGCCAAGGCTGGACGTGTTTGCACCCATTGGTACCAGCCTGAATGCTATCACACCGCTAAGCGAGGTCGAGCCCTGCGTATACAGGGTCCAGTTTCCAAGCACGTTATAGCCTGCCGGGATGGCACTCATGGTGATGTTGTATGTACCAAAGGGAACCAGGTTGACCGTGGTGATTCCGTCGGTTTTATTGTCTGCGTCTCCCGAGGCTCCATCAACCAGGGCAGACGGGACACCATATGGATCCGGGCTTATTGTATACCCCGCACCTGGAATCAGAGACCCTGAAACTGTCTGCGCTTCAATTCTGAGAGGCGATAGCGCGGTTTCGGGGGACGATTGGGAGCCTGCGGTGCTAGTGCCAAGGGCGTTTGTTGCCTCTAACCTCCACTGGTACTGGGTGCCGCTTGTAAGCCCAGTGACAGTGTAGTTTGTTTCGGGAGGCGCCCCTGCAATGGTCGCGACCGTGTTGAAGATTCCCCCAGAGACCGATTCATCAAGTGAGTAGGAAGTGATAGGATACCCGTTTGTATCAGGTGCTGTCCATTCGAGACTCATGACTCCCCCTGACAGGACGGTTACCTCCGGCTGGGCTACTGCGGACGGGATATCGCCTGCCGTCACGCCGTTTGATCCGACTGAAAAGTCGCTCGCATCTCCGGCATTTATGGCAGCCACCTTGTAGTAGTATGTAGTGCCTGCGTCAAGCCCCGAGTCTTCGTAGGTCGTGGAGGTTCCCAAGGATGTGGGGGTGCCCCAATTGGTTCCATCCGTGCTGCGCTCTATCTTGTAGCCGGTGATAATCCCGGTGCCCGGCGGGGCTTGCCATTCCACGGTAACTTTCATTCCTGCCTCCGCAGTAGCATTGACAACCGTAGGGGCCGATGGAATTGTTGTCGCGCTTGCCGTACCCGAGGAGGTACCGGATGCGCCTCCCTGTCCCAGTGCGGACACGCGATAAGTGTACAGGGTGTTTGATTCAAGGCCAGTGTCAGAGTAGGTGGTAGTGGCGGTGGAGGTGTCTGAAACTACTGTGCTCCAGTTTATCCCGTCCGTGCTCCGCTCAATCTTGTAGCCTGTAATGGTACCGGATGGTGCCGTCCATGTCAGGTCTATCTCGGAGGTGGAGGCTGCCGAGGCGGAAAGGCTTGTCGGTGCAGGGGGGTTGGTCTCGGCAGACGCGATGTTCGAAGGCGTGCTGGCAAGGCCGGAGTTTATTGCCGATAATCTGTAATAATACACGGTTCCTGCCGCAAGGCCTGTATCAGAGTATGTCCTGGCGGAAGTTCCGGTGTCTGGCATGATCGCGTTCCAGTTTATCCCGTCCGTGCTCCGCTCAACCTTGTAGCCTGTAATGGTACCGGATGGTGCCGTCCATGTCAGGTCTATCTCAGAGGTGGAGGTTGTGCTGGCATCAAGGCTGGACGGCGGGAGAGGGATGGTTGTTGCAGATATCGCGTCAGACACAGGTCCTACCCCTATTGCATTAATGGCAGAAACCCTGTAGTAGTACTTGGTGTTTGGCAGCAGGTTAACGGTGTCATGATACGAGGTGGAGGAGCTTCCGGTGTTTGAGGCTAGTGTTTCCCAAATAGTCCCGTCATTGCTTTCCTCAACCCTGTACCCCGATATGCTGTAGCCGTTGCTTCCAGGAGCCGTCCATGTGAGGTCAATCTCTGACGTGGATGCCCCGCCTGCCACTAGTCCCGTTACCTTGGATGGGACAGCCCCGGCTACGGCGCTCGCCTCGGTTGATTTTATAGATTCGCCTACTGAATTTATCGCAGTTGCTTGGTAATAGTACCTCTGGCCCAGGACAAGTGATGACGAATCATTAAACGAGGTAGACTGGATGTTTGTTGCAAGTGGTGTGCCATTTTCCCCTCCTGGCGAGGTTCCTCGATATATGTCGTAACCGGTTATTTGTGAGCCACCGTCATCAGACGGACTTGACCAGGAGAGATCTATGGTGGCATTGCCTGGTGTTGCCTCAAGGGAGTTTGGAGGGTAGGATACCAAGTAAAGAAGCACCCGGTTGTTCCTGCTATCGGCTATGGACATCTGGCCCAGAGGATCAAACGCGACACCTGTTGGGTTATTCATGGAGGAGCTGGTTGTCTGCCCTTCATCATAATGCCAGTTGTCATTGTTTGAGCTGCTCTGGCCTAGGATGACAGAGGCCTGCCCGTAGCTTGTAAATGGGGCCTTGAACTCCATGACTCGGTTGTTTTGAGTGTCGGCAACCCAGAGGTTTCCCTGCGTGTCAAAGGCCACTCCGGAAGGATTGTTCAGGGATGAATTTGTTGGCTGGCCATCGTCGTGGTGCCAGTTGTCATTGTTTGAGTTGTTTTCTCCCAGTATGATTGATGCAGACTCGTAGCTTGTAAATGGGGCCTTGAACTCCATGACTCGGTTGTTTTGAGTGTCGGCAACCCAGAGGTTTCCCTGCGGGTCAAACATGGTGCTCAATGGAGTGTCTAGGGAGAATACCGTCGTACCCGAAAATTTTGATGTGAATCCTGTTTGCCCAAGGACAGCTGAAGCAGGTAGCCCGTCAGAAAATTCCCATGCTTTCTGAAGGGGCATGATCAGAAGTAACGATATTGTTATGCAGAGTGAAATTACTAGGAATTTATTGGTGAGACGAGTCCGTCCTAAAATATTTGTCATAGGCGCCCCTAGATGCTGACCCCACGACTCAAAATCCGCTCTCTTTGTAAATGTCGACATGTCCCCCTAAACCCCAATGCAACCCCGAATGTATTCTCATGATTAAGGAGATTAATTCGAGTTAAGACCTTGTTTATCAAATTTAGGTGACAAGCCCTGCCATTCATTCCATAATCTGGCCCTAGGTTGATCATCCCGAAGAACTCCGATCTATTTTTTGAGACCTCCACAAGGGAGTTGTTATTTTTCTGGAATATCTAGAAAGTGGAATTTAGTTCCATTTTTCAGTTCCAACGTGGAACCGAGGCTGCAAATCTCGGGTGGGTCATTGCACCATTTTGCAATATTTTGCAATCAAACCTCTCTCCGAATTATAAATTCAAATTATATCAACACAGTCGGACTTCCATGTCTGGGACCGTCAGGATAGACGACAACAAACTGGTCTTTGAATTGCATGGGATTGACATGATACTGAGCATACGCAGGACACTGTCAGTTCCACTTGACCACGTGTCATCAGTCTCAACCGAGAAGGTTCAATGGCAGCCTTTCCATCAGATCAAAGTGGTAGGGGCTTCAATTCCTGGAATAATAAAAGATGGAATATTTCTTTCTGACGACGGGATTCTTTTTTTCGAGATGCATGATCCCGAAAAATGCGTTACAGTTTCGTTGAATCATGAGAGGTTCAAGAAAATAGTATTCGAGGTTCAGGACAAGGAAGATTCCGCGAAGATGATCCGGGATGCTCTAGCGAAATAAATTGTTACAAGCCTGGAGAGGTTTAGGATTTGTTTCTGAAATTACTCGGTATATCGATTCCATATCCAACGGAATTTCAGATCAAACAATTCTGTATGCCGCCTCCATAATAAATGGAATCGGTAGAAGGGGCATTCAAGTTTTCAAGGCATAATTTTAAAATTGTTCTTCCAGAAATCACGTGTTCTGGCTTTCTGGATCCTCTGTGTCCTTTTAATAATTAACTGCCGTTCCCATCCACGAAAATGGTAGAACCGGTTTTATTCTGAATTTCCTAGATAAATTCAATGAAAGTTCTTTCCTACGGACTGGTGGCAGTGGCGTTACTTGTCGTTGTTACACCTGCTTTGGCGTTTGCCGAATCGGAAGATGAGTCGGCCGAGGCAGGAGGCCTTCAGGAAGGGCGGGAAACAGCCACAACACCACAAGCAGAGCATGGAGGCGGGGTAGGGCATTCGGAAAATTCTGGATATTCCACCGCAGTCTTGTTCGTCACCGTTGCTGCAGTAGCAGTCGTAGTCGGATATTCCGGCTGGAAGGTCTACAAGGCAAAGAGGAAGGCTACTGCCAAGAGTTTGGTGTAGCTTTATGCCTTTTTTTTCAAAAAGATCGTTGGCATTACCATTACTTCTGGTTTTGTTCCTGGCCCCGGCAGTGGCATATGGAGAGGACGGGAAAGGGAGCAATGCGGCAACCACTCTTGGTTGGATTTCCATAGGTTCAGGACTGGTCGCAAACCTGTCATTGGTGATTTTCAAGGCAGCAAGGAGGACACCCATACTCAGGTTGGTGGGCGCACCCGGGATATATCGGAGCATAGCTCCTGCATACAGGCCGGTTTTGGATTTCCACATAATGCTAAATTCGGTGGGATATTTTGCTGGCATGGCTCACGGCCTCATGCTGATTCGGGGACTTGATGCCGTATCACTCTCACTAGCAATAGTAATGACGGTTTCCATGGCAAGTGGGATACTCCTCAGGTTCACGTCAGGAAGGGACACAAAGCTATTTGGCAGGTTGGTACATGGGCAGTTTGTTTTGGCCGTTTTGTTGATCACGCTTGTGGTTCTCCATGTGCTAATGCATGGTTTTGAAACTGGCTGATTAGGATCTACGGCTTATCCAGAATCCCACGGTATTGGATGTTACATTTCCCCCGATGCACCATAACTCCAGGATTTTTCCTTCCAAATCTCAAGGCTCACTTTCCCATTCCCCATATTCATATATCTATGGAACACGCTTGGTCTGCATGACAGGGCTGTTTGGTAGTAAGGGATCCTGTTCGGTTTGCAGGAAGGAGGTTTCTCATTTGCACAAGCCAAAGAGAGCCTGGAAGGGCTATGGACCATTATGCGCCAATTGTTACGTAGACCTCATGAAAGAGAACTTTGAAAATGACAAAAAGGACCGTTGCTCCCTTTGTGGCAGTGAACCGGGCTCGTTTAATCTGTGGAAGCCAAGCAAGGAGTGGCAAGTCGAAGGTTGGATATGCAAATCCTGTTTTGACGAGAGAGAAAAGCAGGACAATGACCTGAAAAATTTCTGCTGCTCTTGTGGCAAAAAGATAGGCTTCTTCAGCTACCCTCCCAAAAAAGAATGGGGTATGAAGGGCTCCATGTGCAAAAACTGTTGGAAGTTGAAGACCCAAAACTAGGTTTTGGATTGTGATTGGGGGTTATTCCTTTCTAGCAGGGAATAGATTTGATTTGCCGATATCACGAGCCGGACGAACCTCCCGGGGCATCACCGATTGAATTCTACCGTTATGAATTCCAAATCCCATGACAATCAAGCCCATGAGAAATCGCGTTAACGTTTGACCTCTTGCTCTGCGTATTAAATCCCATGTGGGCCAGGTCCACCATGGTGATCTTGGTGATCAAAGTGGTCCAGTTGTTGCTGCTGGACCTGCTGCTGTTGCTCCTGTCTTTGTTGCTGCTGTTGCTCTTGCCTTTGTTGTTGCTGTTCTTGTTGCCTATGTTGTTCCTGTTGCTGCTGCTTTAGCTGCTGTTGCTGTTGCTGGACCTGTTGTTGTTGCTGGACCTGTTGTTGTTGCTGTTGCTGGACCTGTTGTTGTTGCTGGACCTGCTGCTGTTGCTGGACCTGTTGTTGTTGCTGGACCTGTTGTTGTTGCTGGGCCTGTTGTTGTTGCTGTTGCTGGACCTGCTGCTGTTGCTGGACCTGTTGTTGTTGCTGGACCTGCTGCTGTTGCTGGACCTGTTGTTGTTGCTGGACCTGTTGTTGTTGCTGGACCTGTTGTTGTTGCTG
>Ga0209061_1000548_pt1 | contig 89233 bp, 70 predicted proteins | sample Coa_R1_10_FD_187157 | JGI IMG/M metagenome (GOLD analysis project Ga0209061, IMG submission 187157) | Surface soil microbial communities from Centralia Pennsylvania, which are recovering from an underground coalmine fire - Coalmine... | ecosystem: Environmental > Terrestrial > Soil >...
GAGACTTAAAATCTCCTGACCGCGAGGTCGTGAGGGTTCGAGTCCCTCTCGCCCCATCAGGTTTCTCATATTTTCCCGACGACAACACCGGCACAGTGAATGTTCACTGCGCCAGTGTTGTCTACCAGTGTCTCTATAAGATTTGTTTTGCCCCGCCATTTTCAAAGCTATTGACAACACTTAATCCTGGCGCCTGACATAGGCGACGGGAGCGCTGCCAATAGCAGCAAGCTGCGGCCCACCAGCATTGAAGGACGCCTTGTTGAGCTGTGCCTCAATGGCCGGAATGGGGGCAGCCTGGCAGACAGAGGCGGGCTGCTGATTGGTGCTCTCACAGATTGCCGCCGTCAGATAGTTGGCACCGCCGATAATACCCTGCGCCATCTGCGAACTGGGATCCGAGAGCGCGCTGGCAATCTGCTGCCAGTTCTGGCCCTGTAGCAACTGTGGTGAATAAGCAGGGCCGATCATGATATACTTGTTCGCGATGTCGACGAAAGGAATACTGCCTGGTTGAGAGGTATATGGAGACGCGTCGTACTGGTTCACCAACTGCTGCTCCTGCGCGGTCGGCGTCTCAAGGGTGACATAGCCACCGCTGCTGTCAGGCTGGTTAGTTGTGGTCTCGACCGAGACAAAATCGATATAGGAGCTGGTGTAGCTACTGCCATAGAACGAGAAGGTCGGAGTGCTTGCATACACATCACTGGCCGAGGAAGTCGTGATGCTCAGGTTCTTGAAGGTGCCGAAGCGGCTGAGCGCGACAATCATGGACCAGCGTTGTGCCGCGCAATAAGGGCAGTATTCCGCACCATAGTAGAAAAATTCGGGTTTGCCGCTCGGGCCTGTCAGGGAAGGCTGACCTGAAAGGGGAATGGGCGTGGTCTGCACCTGGCCGATATCGACGGACTGCAAGACCGATGGACTGACGTTTGTTACCTCGTTGACGACCTGTTGGGGGGCAGCCTTACGCCCGTTAATAGCTATGGATGACGAGCCTGACGACTGCGACTGGTTCGAGAGATAGAAAAAGATACCAACGGCTGCCGCGACCACGAGCAGGGCAACCGCTACCCATACAACCGGGCTGACGGCGGGAGAAGCCTGCTTGCGCCCTCTACTGCCACTATGTGTATTGTGTGTGTTGCGCGTTTTTGCCCGGTTGCGCTCAGCGCTCGCCATCTGCTGCTGTCTCTGTGCCTCGCGCCGCTGCGCCGCCGACGTCTTCTGCGCTGTAGATTTCTGCGCCGAAGACGATTGCTGTGTAGATGACCCCACCGCAGACGATGACTGTTGCGATGACGTCGCTCGCTGTACCGAGGATGATTTCTGCGATTTCGACTTTGCCATAGTTTCTTCTTCCTTCTGAATGACTCAGAGATTACCGTCACTATTGTATCACTGGAGGGCAAGTACCTTTTCCCTGTCTACTTCTCATTTCCTTTCAGAAATACCTTCCTCGCAATGACGATAAGATAAAGGGAGAAAATAAGGCTTCTACCTTATAGACAAACGTAACCATGTAATATATGCTACGTTGTAGTGTTTGGAAGGCTTTATCTGATGGATCTTTCATACAAGGCTCATGCAAATCTGCATGTTCTTTGTAACTCTGTACGTATACGTTCCATAGTACGTTACGCGAAACAGCCGTGAGATAGATCGGAATCGATTACCGTCATGAATATCACTCTCTTCGCAATGATCACGCTGATCGAGCTGGGGGCTGTCTTCTGGGTAGGCGCGCAGTTCTGGCAATTGTTCGTGCTGCAACCGGCTGTCGAAGACACATCCCCGGAAACACGCTCGATCATCAGCAAGGCACAACAGCGTTTCGAACGGCTCTTTTCAGCCGGGACGCTGCTGGTTCTGCTACTGGCAAATATCGGGGCGCTGCTGGGACAGGCCGCAAGCATCAACGACGGCTTTAGCCCCGGCACACTGGTCAACCTGGCTACCGCAGGGCGCAGCGGCACCTTCTGGCTCTTGCTTGAAGCGATTTTGCTGCTGGCGTTCCTCATCGCCCTGTATCAGCTCTTTACGCGGGAACACAGGTCACAGCCGGTCAGCACCGCGCTGGCCTGGGTCAATCTCCTGCTCGGCCTCGCGCTTTTCCTGGTCATGAGCCTGTCGAGCCAGACGGCAGATACCAGAAGCAATCTCGTCGTCTTCGCGATCCCTGTTGACTGGCTGCACCTGCTGGCCGCGGCTCTCTGGGTCGGGGGCTTGCTGTACCTTGCCACCACCTACCTGCCCATCCTGCAACACCTGTCGCTTCAGGAGCGAGCGCGTTCGCTGGTGACGATCCTTCCGTACTATACCCCCTGGGTCATCGCGGGCATCGTCATTCTGGCTGTGACAGGGCCATTCAGCGCCGCCCTGCACTTCTACTCACCAGAGCAGCTCTTCTCCACACCCTATGGCCGCACGCTGCTCATCAAAACCCTGCTCGTGATTGGCCTGCTGGTGCTCAGCGCCGTCTATATCTACGCTCTCCTGCCGCGTCTTAAAAAGGAAACAGACAAATATGCGTACACCGTTCAGCGTCTCCAGGCCATGCAGGCTCCCGCGCCAGAACCAGAGCCTGCAAAGATGAAACAGGCGCAGCCTATCGACAGCGCGGCAGGCGAGAAGACAACACGGGAACGGGGGCGTGTCAACGCACTCAGTCACCAGGTCAAGCTGCGCGAGGAGCGGCTGATGAAGAGAACGCAGCAGTTAAGCGGCATTCTACGCTGGGGCGCGCTGCTGGGCGTGGGCATCATGATCTGCGTCGGTCTGATGAACGTTTTGTCCGGCACCCTTTCACCCACTACCGGCGTCACTCAGCCTGTCACCAGACCCGGCCCGTTCAAAGCGACCAGGCAAACAGCCGATGGCAAGTTCACAGTCAAACTCACCGTCAGTCCCAACACTTTCGGGACAAATAATTTTACCGTCACCGTGATTGATAACAGCACGGGCCAGCCAACCTCAAATGTGAAAGTGACGCTGTTCACCAACATGCTGGATATGGATATGGGGACCGATACTATCCCCTTGCAGTCCGATGGCAAAGGCAATTTCAGCGCGCCCGGCGAGCTGGCAATGGCGGGCAACTGGGATATTCGCATCGAGGTACGCACGCATGACAACGCGCTGCATACAGCAGATGTCCACCTGTATACCCCCTTCTAGGGTACATGCTTGACGCCTTTGCATATATCCTCTATTCTATCAACACAACAGATAGCACAGAGGAACGTATAAACACGTAGGCGCGTCGACCAGCCCTGGCCGGTCTACTGAGCGTCTGCGTTTTCGGTATGCATATAAACATGGAGAGACGATGAAAATAGCTTTTTTTCACAAGCGAAAGCCGATGGCCCTGTTCATCCCTGGCCTGTTCGTTCTGCTTGCGCTCTTGTTCAGTTCTTGCAGTCTCGATTCCACTAACCCTCCCTCACAGGCGACAGCAGCCTCAACATTTCCGCCGGTGAATGGCTTCGGCAGCGCGGAAAATCACGTCCACTCGCTGATGGCGCAGTCGGATTCCGTGCTCATACTGGCAACGCACTATGGCATCTTCCGTTCGTCGGATGGGGGCGCTAACTGGCAGCAGGTCACATCAGGGCCGAACCAGCCGATGCAGGGCCTGATGGAATACTCCCTCGTTGCCAGCCCGCTCAATCCGCAGCGTCTCTACGTGCTTACCCTGCCCGCCACGATCCCTCATGCAGGTACACTCGGCCTCTACACCAGCGCGGACGATGGCAAAACCTGGCAACTATCTATCCCTACCGCCAGCGTCACCTCCAGTTCCATCTATATGGTTGCAGCGGGCAACGATACACCGGACGAGGTCTACATCTACCTGCCCGATCTCGGCGCGCTAGGTCTGCGCGTCAGCCTGGACGATGGCAAGCATTTTTCCAGCACGGGAACGCTTCCTTTCAGCAACATCCTGGGCCTGATCGCCATTCCTAACCAGCCGGGACACCTGCTCATCTATGGCAGCGGCGGCATCGCAAGCAGCAGCGATGGCGGCACGCACTGGCAGGTTATCAAGGGCATCAGCGGGGAAATCTACGAGATGCATATGGCAGGACCGCACACTCCTATCTATGCATCCGGCGACTCTGGCATTTATGTCTCACAGGACGATGGTAAGACATTTCAGCTTGTCAATCAGACTTCCTATGCCGGGCTTGCCCCCTCGCTCACACAGCCCCAGGTCGTTTATGGCAAAACCGGCCTGACCGTCTTCCGCAGCACCGATGGAGGCCATACCTGGAAAGCGCTGCCGCATATTAGCGGGAATCTCAGCAACCTGGCCGTCGATCCGACAAACGCCGCGCAGGTCTATCTCGCGCTCTCCTATCCCACCGCCGTCTACCTGTTGAACAGCAGCGGAACAATATGGACATCGCTCACACCGAAAATATAGAGAGGAAAAGATTGTGAATAGACAGTTAGAGCGGCCTTCCTCCCGCTCCTGGCTCTTTTTACGCATAGGGGGGGAAATATTCACAGGGATGGCGCTGCTGCTGGCCGTGCTCGTGCTTCCGGGGCGCGTCTCTGCCGATGGTGGAGCGCCTAACCTGGCCTATGTAGCGGGCACTCCACAGGGCATCGGCGTCATTGATATTCAGCAACAGAAAGTGACGAAGACCATCTCGGTGCCGGGCGACCCTCATACCGTCCTGCTCAGCCTGGACGGGCGTTTCCTCTACGTCTCGCAGCCGGGACTTAACCGCGTCTCCATCATCTCGGCCAGCACAGGGCAAACGATCTGTTCGGCAAATGTTCCGGGCCAGCCAACGCTGCTGTCAATTGACCCCGGAACAAATATCCTTTACGCGGCAGGCAATGGAGCGGATCGCATCACCGGCCTCAGCGACACGACCTGTGCGCTTAAACAGACGATCACGCTGCAAAGCCCTGTCTACGGGCTGGCGGTTGCCGTGGTTGGCACAGGCGACAACGGGGGAACGGGCAACCAGCTCTGGGCCTCTGAGAACAAGGACATCGTCTACTACAACTCGTCCGGCAAGCAGCTTGGCAGCTTTCCCATTCCGGGCGGGCCGCAATATATCACTATTCCCGCCGGGTCTGCCATCTACACGACCACACGCCAGGGCGCTGTCTACGCCATCGATCTCAATTCGCTCAAAGTCACAGGGCCGCTTATCAGCGATGGTCCATATGGCACCATGGATTATGATGCCATGACCGACGAGATATACGTACCCAATGTGCAAAAAGAGCAGATCGATGTCCTGACTCCCCTGGTGACAGGCGCGGCAACTCCACACGAACCGGCGCGCATCATTCCCCTGGGTGTGAAACCGGAATCTATCGCCATCACCAGCGATGGACAACTCGGGTTTGTGGCGCTGAACGGAGGTAATGTCGCCATGCTGGATATTCCAGGGCAGCAGCTCATCAATACTATCCATGTGGGAGGCAATCCGCATTTTATTATCACGGGCCTCTACCCGCCATTGATCGGCAGCACGCCGCAGCAAGCTTCGTTCTGGAGCACCGTCGCCACCGTAGTAGCTTACGTCCTTGTCGCCGCCCTCATCATCATCCCCATCCTGTTCTATCGCCGCTATAGCCGCGCTCGCTCCTTCAAAAAAGACATTAAGGAGTAAGAGCTTTGCCTGCTGGCGGGAATTGTTCTTTCCCGCCAGCCATTTTTGCCCCTTACTGAATCTCCCACAGAAGCCGCGCCACCTCGCTCTGACTCAGAACGTAGAACCCGTGCATACGAGAGAAAACGCTGAGTCCGTCCTTGAGATTCTCAGGCAGCATCAAATGCGTCGTATTATGCTGGTGACATCACCTTTTCAGCAGTTGAGTACCTACCTGATCTTCGCTCAAGTGTTGCGATCTCATGGAACTGAGATCATTCATTACTATGCGCGGGCAGGTGAATGATACCCCGCAATCTGGTTCCTGTCAGCAGAGCATCGCCGCCTGGTCAGCAGTGAGATCGATCGGATCGCGGTCTACCGGTCTAAAGGCGATCTTATTTGATCATCTCTTACAGAGAGAGAGGGCTGCTACTCTTGCTGGCCGCCCGGTACATTCAGTTGGCTGCCGGGTGAGGTTGGAGATTGCTGATTGGGCGAAGACGGAGTGCTTTGACCCTGTGTTGGCGTGCCCTGCACGATACCGCTGACCTGGTCTGAACTGTCGACCTGCATTTCGATCTGCAAGGCAAGCTGGTTGCTGTTGCCGGAGGCGCCGGACTTATTGAGCAGGGCGGTCATGTGCCAACGGCGCTCAGTACGCAGGCCAGTCAGCGCACCCTGATAGAGGACGGTTGAGGCATTCTGGCCGAGGGTGACCCGCGTTGAGGAGATGGATATGCCATTGCCGTTTCCCATTTGTTGCCCTTGCAGGACAATGACCAGCGTACCCTGCGCGCCGTTGCTCAGGGTGGTGTTGATGCGCAGCGTGACAGCCCCATTGGCATCGGGACCGTTTTGCGTCAGCGTGCCTTGCAGGGAAGCAGTGAACGGTGAGGCATAGGGATCGGACGAGTTGCTCTGGCTGCCGCTCGGATTTTGTGACGATGATGTTGGCTGAGCCTGTGACTGAGCCTGCGCCTGGGCTACACGAGCGCCGGAGCCGTTGCCGTTATTGGCGATCGCGTTCCAGCCGGGCTGCAAGGGGCCGGAGACCGTCCAGATAACTCCGGCGAGTGTGAGCAGCCCGACCAGCGTGGCAAGGGCGGGGTGAGAGCGGTTGCGCGCGTTGAGCGGGGTGAGCAGGCGGCTCAGCAGCAAGCCGCCGATAAGGGCGACGCTGGCGGCATAGATAAGGATACCCCACCATGTTTGCGTATCGCTGCCGGTTGCGATGCCGTGGACGGTGACCAGCCCGTAGAGAACCAGCGTCAGCACGTGCAGGCGACGCCACCATCTATAGCCAATGAGCGGGCGAATCCAGGTGCTGATGCCGATAGCGAGTCCAAGATAGAGTCCAACGATGCCCAGCGCCATCCAGAGCGGGCGATAATGACTGGCAAAAGGAATAAAGATTTCGTTCCAGCCGAAGCTGGTAAAGGGGTCGATCCAGACTGCCAGGACATGGATGCACGTGAAAACCAGCGCGAGCAGGGTAGTAAAGTTGTGCAGCTCGCTGTTGAGCATGCGCGGCCACTTGCTTTCAGACTGCCATTGCATGCTCAGTGCCAGCCCGATCGCGACTGAAAGGGTGAGCAGAATATAGGCGGTAAAGCCTCCCGCTCGCGCTATATCCCAGGTAACCGATTGCCAGACACTCATGGTTGTTTCCCTATAATGTTATTTCATAAGGTGCGCGGGCCAGGGTTCTACTGCCTGCCAGCTTCCATCGCTGCTTACGAACAGCCCGGCCAACCGGTGCTTGCGCAGAAAATCGCTCCCTTTTTTCCGGCCCAGAATAAATGCGACTTTGGCGGCCACCTCAGCCTGTTCGCACAGGGGCGCTACCACCGTTACCGACCAGAGATCTCCCCGCACGGGCAATCCCGTCTGTGGGTCGAGCAGGTGATGACGGCGCTTGCGTCCCTGCATCCAGTGTCGGCGAGAGATACCAGAGGTCGCCATTGCTCCGCTACGCAGTGGAATAGCCCAGGAGGTATCCTTTCCCTCCACCGCAATGGGCCAGGCGTCCTCTCGCGGCGGCAAGCCCACCATCGACAGATCACCACCGGCATTGACGAGAGCGGGCGTAATACCTGCCTGGCGCAGAGTCTCCAGTGCGGCATCAACAGCCATGCCCTTGGCGATACCGCCGAAATCCAGCCGCACGCCCGGCGGCAAGATCACAAAATGGCTCACCGGGTGTATCTGGATCTCCCGCCATCCTCCGCCGGGTTGCCCTTTATATGGTCTGTCGGGCTGTAGGGCGGGCAGTTCATCGAAGGAACGGTCATAGCCAATCTGCTGCAACTGATCCAGTAATGTCGGATCGTAGAGGCCATCGGTGGCTCGTGCCGCCGCCAGAGCTTTCGCGATCACACGGTACAGCAACTCGCTGACCATCACCGGCTCTCCTGCATGCCGATTGAGCTGTGACAACTCGCTCCCTGACAGGAAGCGGCTCAGCGTCAGCTCCCACTCCATAAAAAGGCCGCGCACCAGCTTGCTGCCGACTTCCACCTTGCGTTCAGGTAGGAGCAGCGTAATGGTGGTTCCCATGGCATGAAATTGTTCGCAACTCATGCCATCCGGTACAGTGTATTCCGGCTCAGGAGGTACGCGAGTTGGTGAATGGAGATTGCGCATTGCCGGATCCAAATTGATACCCTCCCTGATTGCCTTGATTATTGAAGAATCCGCCGGAATTATTCGTATTAGATGGCGGCTGCGGCCCCGGTGAATACGATGGCGTTGATGATGACGATGATGACGACGGCGCGGCCTGGCTGGACGTTACACCCGTGACATGGCTCGCGGCCAGCCCACCCAGCGCGCCAAAGCCAATGATAGAGGCGATAACGAGAAACTTTTTGAGCGCATCCGCCACTTCCAGTGTCTCAGCCTTTGACAGGCGCGCCGGTTTATCCGCGCTTCGCGCCTGCTGTCGGCGCGGCACCTGTTGCTGTGCATGGCGCTGCGTTCCCTGAGCATGGTACCCGGATTGAGCGTAGTAGCCAGGATATTCGTAGAATGGCTCCTCTTTCGGCCCGCTTTGAGCCGTCCGCCTCTGTGGTGAAACCCACTCCACGGTTGGCTCATTATAAAAATCGTATGGGTCGTATACGTTATTATCCATATTAACTTCTCCTACCAGATATGAGGGTACGCATATCTACCTGTATCCAGAATACATCATACGCGAGGATTCTCAGAAAAGATACAGAGACTTGTAAAAATATTGTAAAGTTGGAGGTCGCTATCGTACTGTCCGGCGTTGGAAAACCGGGCGTTCCTCGCGTGCGCGCTGTTTGCCTGCGCCATTGGCAACGCTGTCGGCGATCTCTTCTGTATCGTCAGTTGTGATAGCGACTGTGTTACCAGTCGGACTGTTGAATTGTGCTTCGTAGAGATGCTGGTAGAGACCAGATTGCAGGAGCAGGGTCTCGTGCGTGCCTCGTTCGACGATGCGGCCCTGGTCTACCACGAGAATCTGTTCCGCCCGTTGGATGGTTGAGAGACGGTGAGCGATGGCGATAACCGTTCTTCCCTGCAAGAGGCTGTCCAGCGCCTGCTGGATCAGGCGTTCGGCCTGTGAATCCAGAGAACTGGTTGCCTCGTCGAGCAGCAGGTAGGGGGCGCGGCGCAGCAACGCACGGGCGATGGCGACGCGCTGTTTTTCACCTCCCGACAGGCGATAGCCACGTTCGCCTACGATGGTGTCCAGCCCGTCTGGCAAGCGCTCAACGAGATCTTGCAGTTGCGCCGCCGCAATGGCGGTGCGCAGTTCGTCCTCGGAGACCTCCAGGGCGCCGTAGCACAGATTTTCGCGCAGGCTCGTGTGGAAGAGAAACACATCCTGTGTGACCACCGCAACCCGGCTGCGCAGATCATCGTTGGAAATGTCGCGCAGATCGATGCCGTCGAGCTTGACAGCGCCACTGCCGGGGTCGTAGAAACGAGCGGACAGCGAGAGGATGGTGGATTTGCCCGCGCCGCTGGGGCCTACCAGCGCCGTCAGTTTGCCGACCGGGGCGACGAAGGAAACATTATGCAGTACCTCCGGGCCATTGACATAGGCAAACGAGACGTTCTCAAAGGCGATGCCCCGCGTTGGCTTAGCGGGCAGCGGCTGCGGATGTTCGGTTTCTTTCACTGTTTGTGGCAGGTCAAGGAACTGGAAAACGCGGTCAAAAAGGGCGAGTCCGCCCAGAATGGTCGTGTTGGCTCCGGCCAGCGAGGAAGCCGGACGATAGAGCTGGGCGAGGTAGGTGGCAAAGGCGACGATGGTGCCGAGCGCTACCTGGTGCGTGATGACCAGATAGGCCCCATAGGTGTAGAGAACGGCGGGACCAAGCGCGGCCAGCGACTGCACCACCACGGAAGCCCACTGCGTGACGAGTGTCTGCTCCAACTGAGTGGAACGTACATCCCCATTAGCCCTGCGAAAGCGCAGGAATTCGCGTACCTGCGTGCCAAAACTTTTGATGACCAGCGCGCCGGAGAGGCCCATCGTCTCCTCCAGTACCACAGACATCTCACCCAGCGCGCGTTGCGCATTCTCAACAGCCTTGTAGCTACGCTTACCGAAGTAGAGCACGGGGAAGGCGAAAGCGGGCAGGGCAAGGACGGCAGCAATGGAAAGCTGCCAGTTGACCACGAACATAACGATGAGCGTCCCTATGACCGTGACGAGATTGGACAGCGTCCCCATGAACGATTGGGAGACGACATTCTGGATGGCACTGGCATCGTTGACGAAGCGCGTCTGGATCTCGCCCGCTCGCGTCCAGGTAAAGAAATCCAGGCCCAGGGATTGGACGTGGCGATACAGTTGATTGCGCAGGTCCGCGATCAAACCCTGAGAGACGACGGCGCTGAGGTAGTTCTGGGCGAGGCCGAGCAATGCCCCCAGCAAGGGGAAGATCAGCATGCCGAGGCCGAGCAGGAGCACCATCTGAAAATTGTGCTGTGGGATGGCCGTGTCAATCAGCTCGCGAATAAGCAGAGCCGGGACAAGCCCCACTCCCACACCCAGCAGAATCACTATCAGCGTCAGTATCATCTGCCATCCATAGGAGCGCAGCAGGTTCCATACCCTTGCCAGCGTTTTCGGCACATCTGGCTTCCCCTCTTTCAGATAACTCAGTGTTTGCCGCTGCTGCCAGATGCCTCCCATCCCTACCCCACCGAGACTCCTACGACTATACATCATGACCTTCTTTCACTGTATTGAAATGAATTTCCGTAGGTGCCGATCAATCGGCACCCACAGCTTTCCCATCGTCACGAAAGCCGATTTGCTGCTCTACATGCCGTTGTTTACTGCGCCACTCGCGGGTAGAGAAATGCTCCAATGGTCACCAGGACGATGGCGGTCACAAACAGGACGACGAAATCGATGACGATGGCGGATGTGATGGTGCCACCGGCAAGCATCAGGGAGCGCAAGGCGTCGACTTCGTAGCTCAGAGGATTGGCGCGGGCGATCACCTGCAGCCAGCCGGGCATAATGGCGACGGGATAGATGGCGTTACTGGCGAAAAAGAGCGGCATGGTGAGCACCTGGCCGATGCCCATGAAACGCTCTCGTGTCTTGACGAGACAGGCGATGATCAGCGAGAAGGTGGCAAAACAGGTCGCCCCCAGTATCACCATCACGATCACGCCCAGCAGTGCCAGGGGATTCCAGTCCATACGCACGCCCAGCAACAGGGCCAGGACGTAGACGATCAGCGCCTGCGCGAGGCCACGCACACCTGCCGCCAGTCCTTTTCCCAGCACAAGCGCGCCACGCGGTGTGGGGCTGGCGAGGAACTTGTGGATAATGCCCAGGTCACGCTCCCAGATAACGGCGATGCCGGAGAAGATGGCGATGAAGAGCACACTCTGCGCCAGGATACCGGGAGCCATGAACTCCAGATAGCTTTCGCCGCCGGTGGGAATGGCGCGGATGCGGGTGAATACCTCGCCAAAGATCAGGAGCCAGAGGGCAGGTTGTACCGCTCTCGTGATGATATCGGTCGGGTCGTGCCTGATTTTGCGCACTTCCAGCCAGACAATAGTCGATGTTTTCGCAATGAAGCTTGCCAGTGCCGCGATGGGATTGGCTCGATCTTCTGCGGTGAGCACGCCAATCTGTGCAGCATTAGCCAAGACGTCTCGCTGTGCGACGGGTACGCGCTGTGTCACGGTAACTCCCTCCTGTTTCCAGCATATTGCCAGTGTAGTGAGTAAAGACATCATCCAGTGTTGTTTCTTCGCCGCCGATACCAGCCTTCAGCTCAATGGGCGATCCGATAGCCATAATTTTGCCGAGATGCATGATCGCGACGCGGTCGCAGAGGCTATCGGCCTCTTCCATGTAGTGGGTGGTCAGGAGAATGGTCATGCCTGATTGCTTGCGCAGCTCCTCAAGATGCTCCCAGACGGCTCTGCGCGCCACGGGGTCGAGGCCCACGGTTGGCTCGTCCAGAAAGAGCACCTGTGGCTGGTGCAGCATGGCCTGCGCCACCTCCAACCGGCGAATCATACCGCCGGAATAGGTGCGCACGAGCTTATCTGCCGCCTCTTGCAGACCCATAAATTGTAGCGCCTGCCGCGCCTTTGGTCCGCGTTCCTCACGCGGCAGATCATAGAGACGCGCAAAGATCAGCAGATTTTCATAGCCCGTGAGGTTGCCATCCGCCGAGAGGGCCTGTGGCACGTAGCCAATGCGACGGCGTACCGCCATAGGCTGCTTCGTTACGTCGAAGCCGACGACGGATGCGTAGCCGGAAGTCGGGGGAAGCAGTGTTGTCAGTATCTTGATGGTCGTGCTCTTGCCTGCTCCATTGGGGCCGAGCAGGCCAAAAACCTCTCCCGGCTTCACGGCAAAGCTTATGTGGTCCACAGCGGCCTGTTCGCCGAAGAGTTTGACGAGGTCTCTGACCTCAACTATTGGTTGCTCTTGCATATTCCTGTTCCTTCAATGTCGCTCTGGTTTGCCCCTCTGCCGTCTCCAGGACACGCTCAAGCAGATGCTGTAACATTGCCTGCTCCTCCTCATCCAGTGGCGCGAGCAAATGGGTAAGCAGTTCGCGCCGTCGCTGCTGCCACGACTCCACTTTCGCATTGCCCTGCTCGGTCAGCATGACGCGCACCATGCGCTCGTCGTCGCTCTGACGCTCGCGAGTGACCAGCCCGACCTTTTCCAGCCGCTTGCACGCGGTAGTGGCCGAGCTGCCGGTCACATCCAGCGCCTCGGCCAGTTCGCCGATACTCAACGGCCCTCTTTTGCGCAGGATGCGCAGCAGCCAGTACTGCTCCGGCGTCATTTCCCCTCTAGAGATAGGGTGTGTAAGACGGCGAATGAGGTGATACAGGGAAAGTACATCATCCACCAGCCGTTCTGCTGCCATACTGAATCCTCCCTCGTTTCCTTTCCTCTAAACCAGTTACCTTCATGTACAATTATATTGATCGTCAAAGTAATTTGTCAAGGGCGATTTTTGAGAAGACAATGAGCGGATATTCGGTAGGGAGATATTCAAAGAGTTAATCGGAGCTATCTCCTGGATCAGGAGTCTCGTCGGGACTGTATGCGCTTTCATAGGCATGACGTAGCGCCAGAAACGCTATTTTCAGTTCCTGACGCACGGCACTGTCCGGCTCTGCAAGCACAAGCTCTTGATAGGCATCCAGGAAATTTCATTTCGACTTTCTTCGCCTTCATCTCATATACCGTGACTACGTTGTCGTCATCTTTGAGGGCAATTTGTACATCAGAGAAGCCACCTGAATGCTTCGGTAAGAACATCTTCAGCAGATACTTTAGCTGTCTGTACATCTGTTAGCAACTGGAGCGCAGCTTCATAGACCTGCGGTGGATTCCCGGCCATAGGGAGTCCGGGTGCTAATATGGTAGTTATATTGCGGAAGGCAGATGTGAGAAATGCCGTTGTTGGGTTGCAGTCAAGTTGGTGTTTACGCACCAATGGCCCGATAAAGCGTTCATCAAACATGCGACCGGAATAAGCATCGGATGTTCCTATCTCTGTGTAAGGTTTACGGATATCTACTGAAGGACTAACGCTTTTTGCCAGCATACAAGCCAGAAGGAAACGAATACATGCCCTGTTACGGGATGATCTTGCTACTAACTCTATTCTCTGGATTACTTCTTGATCGCTTATAATGGGTGTGGTGAGACTTGCCTCTGCCCGTTCAAGTGCTAAAGTAAGGACATCTGTAGGATTTCCGGCTCCAGTTCCACTTCCTCCTGTGGCTGGCATACAACCTCCCCTTCAACAGCGTAGTTTACCCAGAGCACTTCCTGACGTGGTGTTTTTGTTGAAAAGAAATTCACGACTTCACTATGCAGATCATTGTATGTTTCTACTGGTGACGGCTCTCTATTAATAAGCACTGCCGCTGATCCCCCAAATGGCTCGCAATAATGTGTCGTTCTCGGCAACAGGGGCAGAAGCCAGTTAAGATGACTATATTTTCCACCATACCATCCAAAGGCAATGAGCCTTCTTCTCTCTTCATTCTCCATTTCTCAATTTCTCCCCTGAAATAAATTCAATTTGAGCATAGCGAGCTTTCTCTCTGTCGCCTCGCAGTATACTCCAATAGCTATTTCTTTTGCAAGAGCCTGGGTTGCTACGCGAGGCCACCCCGATTGATCCGGGTGGCCTCACTCCTGCTAAATGATGAAAACGTCTGTGTTCATTTTTGCTTACTACGTCGTTGGTGTTGCAGTAGCGTTGGCTGGCAGCTTCGCTGTGATGGAGACGGTACGGGCATTGAAGGTGCCATTTTTCCCTGTCGAACCCGTGATGATCAGCGCCGTTCCTGGCTTCAAGGCGGCGGCAGTGGCACTGACGGTTTGTATGACCTGCGTCTGGGGAGTGATGGTGACAGTATAGTCAGTGCCGCTGCTATCTGTCACAATGAGCGTATTGCCGTTCAACTGGCTAACAGTTCCTATAAGGCCACGGAAGTTACTGCTGGTTGTTCCCGTTCCCGTACCGCCAAACTGTCCGCCAAAGCCGCCGGAGCGGCGTGCCAGGCTGAAGCAGGGATTATTGGCTATAGCTGTCCCTCGCGGAAACGGGCTATTACTGGTGCCATTTCCGCTGCCGGTAAGACTGATTCTCGTTGCATCGTAGGTATTGTTCGCACTGCTAACAAGGACTGTGACTGCTGTTCCTTCTTTCAAGGAACTGGTTGGGACAGTTTTCTGTTGAGTAAAGCGGGTAGTGCTGGAGTAGTTTACGCTGACATCGGTTCCCTGTTGTGTTGTGACAACCAGCGTCGTAGCGCTGCTGCTTTTCAGTGTGCCTGTGACGGTCTTAAAAGAGGTTGTCGTCGTCGTGCGCCTCTGCGCGCAAGCCGTCGCGGTGGCCGCAACCGATGGAGAGCCAGAGCCAGAAGTGGCGGACGAGTTAGTGCCACAGCCGACAACGACGATTGCCAGCAGAGGGAAGAAAAGAAGGACTGCTGCCCATTTACCTCGTATCTGTTGAAATAGTATATTCATACAATATAATTTCCTTTCGCCCCAATTTCCTGATTATTCCCCTTACCAAGACTACTGCTGAGACATCATGAAAAAATAAGAAAAGTGTAAAATATTTGTAAAATTTCTGACAAAATCGACCCTCAACTTCCCGATGTCACTCGTTTCCAGACGGCTTGCAGGGCTGAGCTGTATAAGCCGGGATGTTTGCTGAGCAGGCCGCGTAGCAGGGAGAAGAAATTGCTGTCCATACCGATGATGGGTACTTCGAGCAAGGCGCGTTGCAGTATCTGGTGGCCCGCCGGGGAGCGGAACAGACCATAGAGGGCATCGACATCCGCGTTGGAAGTCATGCGATCCAGCGCCCAGCGCAACCAATCCTCGATTTTAAGGTAGTGGCCCAGCCGACCGGCCTGCCCGAGGTTGCGCAGGTATGCTTTGACGGCTCCCCTTTCTCCGTTCAGCACCTCGCTGGCAACGGCATGGGCGGCAAGGCGTCCGCTAATCAAAGCAGGATAGATGCCGCCACCTGTTGCCGCGCCGCAGAGGCCGGCCGCGTCACCGAGCAGCAGCACGCGCCCCTGCGCATCGTCGCGGTAGGCCCTGTGCAGCCGCCCACCGACAGGTATCACGCCCCCTTTCTGCTGGATGATGCGCATATTGCTCAGGTCGGCCATATCCTGAAAGAGGGCTTGTGCCATGCGCAGCGTCTTTGTCGGGTTGAATGCTCGTGCGTGTCCTGCCACGCCCAGCGCCGCTATCTCATGGTGTGGGGCCAGCCAGAGGCAATAGCCCGGAGCGACATCGTGATTCATCACCAGGTAAAACGTCGTTCGATCCAGCGTCACTCCATCCACCAGCCATTCCGCACCCGCCAGAAAACGCCTGTTCTGTTCCAGCCCCATGCACTGCGCGACCCGTGATCGCGCACCATCCGCCCCAATCAGGAAGCGCGTTCCCACCGTCTCCTCTCGCCGCTCGCGCCGCATTCCGGCATGCGTTTCAGCCACACCCTCCGTTGCTTCATCGCTCTCGCCTGAACCACTTCCCAGCCGGACGCGCATTGTCCCATCTCCCGCGCTGGCTGCGTCCAGAAACATCGTGCCGCATCTGAGCGTCGCGCCGCGTTTCTCCGCCATCTCCGCCATCCAGCCCAGCATGCCCGGCACATCCGCCATATAAAAACGGTACGCCCGGCTGCTGATCTCAATGGGCGCCCCCGTGGGCGGCGAGATCACCACGCGCCGCACCTCATTCATCAGATATTCCACGGGAACATCGAGAATGTCCAGTACGTCGCTGAACAGCACGCCCGTGGTGCGTACCACGCCGCCCACCTGCGCGTCTCGCTCCACCAGCAGCACGCGCAACCCCAGCGCCGCCGCTACTCCCGCGAAGCTCAGCCCGGCGAAGCTCGCTCCCACCACCAGCACATCATAGATATCATCTTTCTGCTGAGCGCTCGTAGAAGCAGCCATTGAGGTGGGTGTGGATTCCGGCATAGCATTATCCTTTCGCTTGTACACTGACAGTCACGACGCACGGCATCATCATATGAGACGGAATGGCACAATTATCAATAGTGTGTCGTGTAACGATGCTGCTTGTCAAGTTGAACAAGGGAGCAAAATGATTGAGTACGCCGCTGTCTTCTCTTTTACCTTCCCACGACAAACTGCATGCTGCCCACCTGCCTGACCATTCCCTTCAGTTCCATCATTGTCAATGTAGAGGTCACGGTCATGGCGGGGAGGTTGGATTCGCGGATGAGTTCGTCGATATGGCGCGGCTCGTGACTGAGCAGGGAGAGCAGGGTGCGTTCCTCGTCGTTGTCGGGCAAGATGGCCTGCATCTCGATCTGCTGCGGAATCATGAAGAGGTCGAGGCTTTCGAGGATGTCGGCCACTCCCATGACCGGGTGTGCTCCCTCTTGAATGATCTTGTTAACGCCCGTGCTTTTCGCCGAGAAGATGTTGCCAGGCACGGCAAAGACCTCGCGACCCTGTTCGAGGGCAAATTTGACGGTGATAAGCGCCCCACTTTTCTGGGGGGCTTCGGTGATGAGCACGCCGAGGGAGAGGCCGGAGATGATGCGGTTGCGCGTGGGGAAATAGCGGCTTTCCGGCCTGACGCCGAGCGGAAATTCGGTGATGAGCGCGCCCTGACCGGACTCGACGATGCGTTTCGCCAGGCCATGATTATCGGCTGGATAGATGGTGTCCAGCCCGCAGGCCATGACGGCAATGGTGCGCCCGCCAGCGTCGAGCGCGGCTTTGTGAGCAATGGTGTCGATGCCCAGCGCCAGCCCGCTCACGATGGTGACGTTGTGTCCCGCCAGTTCCCCGGCGAATTGTTCCGTCACCTGCCGCCCGTACTGGCTGGCGTTGCGCGTTCCCACGATGGCGATGGCGAACTGGTCGGCTTCGGTCAGCTTGCCCGCGACGTAGAGCACGGGCGGCGCGTAATCAATCGCTTTGAGCAGGGGAGGATAGTTTTTATCTTTCCAGGTGATAACGGTAATGCGCAACTTCTCCAACCGCTCCAGTTCGCGCTGTGGCACGATGCTCTTGCGCTGCCTGAGGAAGCTATCCGCTGTTCTCTGGTCGATTCCAGCCCGCGCCAGTGCCGCGCTGTCGGCATTCCAGGCGGCGGCGACGTCATCCTGAAAGAAGGTGAGCAATTGCCGAAAGCGCTTCGGCCCGATACCGGGCACACGGCTGAAGGCGATCCAGTAAGCAAGGTCATCCAGCGGCAGTGCGCCGGATGGATAGTAGCGCACAGATGAGTCGAACACAGTCATGGAAAGCACTCCTCCTACTCTTGATAAGCTGATCTGGAGAAAGATCCTGGCTAGTATACCACAGCCGTTCCTAAAATGGGTATGTGTTAAGAAAACTTAACCCCGGCTGCTCAATGCATACCGTTTGTTCACCTGTTTCCCGTGTTTTTACGTTTCTCTGCTCTTCCCTTGCTATTTCTTGAGTTTGAATCTGGCGGTAAGTTAGAGTACTATTCGTGTGATGAACACCTGCTGCCTTTTTCTCAAGGCCATCTGGCTGGAGGTAGCGCATCTTTCTCTAGAGCGTCGAAATTCATATACCAGTACTCTGATGTATATAAAGGAGCATATCATGACGACCGTTTCCCTCAAAATAGGGACGCAAGGGCTTGATTGGCTCGCCCCTTCAACGCGGGAGGCATTGCGTATAGCGCAACAAGAGGCTGGCCGCCTGCAGACCGGAGAGGTGACTCCAGAGATTCTCTTTCTCGCGGTTCTGATGCAAGCTCATGACGAGGTGAGAAGAGTATTGAGCGACTTAGGCATGAACTTACAGATAATACGCGCGCAAGCGGTTCAGACCTTCGGTATGCCCGCAATGCCACGTAATGCTGAAGCAGAGCAGCCTCATGACGGTCTGCCTCTTTCTAAAGAGGTACAGAGTTGTATAGACTGGGCTATTGCTTTTGCGACAGATATGCACGCGCCACTGATTCTCCCGGGGCACCTCCTGTTGGGTACCCTGCGTCACCAACGTACACAACCGTTGCTCTCGCTCTTACTGCCAGACGAAGGAGTCATACCCGCGCCTGTCATGGAAAGTACGGGGCACAACTACACACGTGCTGTTGATCAGTTCATACGTTCCAGGGTGCGCGAGTGGAGCCTGGTAAGCCTCAGCAGCGAGAGAAACCGGCAAATACTGAGGGGATTCGAGCGCCCGACTGTGCTCTTTACGGATATCACAGGGGAAGATGCTCCTAAACGCGCATTGCAGGAAGCAGTAGATTTTCTCAGAATACCTGCGCTGGCGCGCAGCCAGGAGCAAAGCCCGCTCTATGGAGGAGTGCTGGTTGGCAGCCCGCGCAGGAATAGAACGTTACTTGTACGCGCTGTGGCCGGTGAGGCTGTTGTACCTTTGTTCTCTCTCTCCCTCTCCACACTTGCCGGTATGCTCAGTGATATTGCTAATGGCAGCACGCAACTCGAAGACCTTGAACTTTCTGAGGAAGAGCGCACCTTGCTCGCAGGTGAAGCAATCGTTCTGAGAGGTCGGCGCATGATCGCTTATGTTTTCGAGCAGGCACGAAATGCTTCTCCCTGTGTCCTTCTTCTCGACAATATCGAGGCCATTAATCGGCTGAGTAAGGAGGAGGAACGCCAGCAGTGGCTCAATCAGTTGCTGGTAGAGATGGACAGGCGCGAGGACCAGCCACCGATGGTGGTAATCGCGGCCACAGAGCATCCTGCCAGTCTTGATCAAGCGCTGCTGCATCCCGCTCGCTTGCAGCGGCGCATTGTACTGGAAGACAGCATGTTCGCGCAAACAAGGCCGTGTCCCTCTTGCAGGCACACGACACAGCCCGGATGGAAACGCTGTATGTATTGTGGAACGTTACTGACAAGAGTGTGTCCGCATTGCAACGTTCTGCTTCCAGAAATTACGGGTGTGCGCTTCTGTTTTGAGTGTGGAGGCCCTCTGAAGTGAGCTTCCATGCTATTTCTTTATGTGCTTCTATTCCTGCGGCGCCTGTTTTTGCGGCGGCTGGCTCAGATACTCCTGCCCTGGCAAATAGGGCTGTATCTGATTAAGACCATTCCCATTCCCCGTGCCCTCACGAAGCCCTGGATAGCCGGGTACCCATTCTTGACGCGAAGAGGAGGATGGCGGTGTTTGCATACCGGGTGTAACATTCTGGGCGGCGTGCGGTCGGTATGGCGACAGCGAAGGCTGCGAGGGTTGTGGAGGCTGTGCAAGCTGCCAGTTCGCCGCGATGATCTGCTGTGCCTGCCGAAACGCCAGGGCTTTTTGTTGGCTGCGTCTCTGGTAGACAAACAGGAAGGCGATGCCGCAGAGCGGAACAAGGATCAGCACGAGACCGATGATAATGAGCAGCGAGGAACTATTGTCATTGATGGTGACCTGCACGGGATGGGGAGACGCGACTGGCTGCGCTGTCGGCGTTAACTCAGCGGGCGACAGCGTGGGCGGCTGGTGCAGGGAAAGGTGCCACTGGTTCTCAAGGTGATCCTGGTCCATCCCTATAGACAGCTTCAGGTCAGTATCGAAATCGTTGCTCTGATTACTCATCAGTGTGATGAGTTTCACCATGTCGGGCTGTCCGAAGGTACTGTACATATAGCTTATCAGGTTCCAGCTCTCGGCATAGGCGAGATATGCCTGGTCGGCATTGGCGGGGAAACCGCGTGAAATCGAGTCGAGCGGCAGCAGCGAATGGGTATTGAGGGCATCTTGCAGGCTGTTGGTCATAGCAGGCTCGTGGTACTGCTGGTTATACACGGCCAGCCCTTCGTCAAACCAGGTTGGCGCGTAGGCTTCTGCGCCGATCAACTGGTGGAAGACAAGGTGCGTCAACTCGTGGGGCATGTCGCGCACCAGCGTCGTATCGCCGCTGTCCATGACGACGATCTCGGCCTCGTTGAGCGGAGGCAGTGCGATGCCGCCCACCCACTCGTAGGTATTGGGCGCGAGCGAGCCGTGAAAATCTTCGTCGGTCTGGTAAACCCACAGGTTAATGGGAGCTTTCAGCCCACCACCGAGCGTATGGCTGATGCGCGTAATATCGCTGCTCGCCTCGCTGAGAACCGTCTGCCCGAAATCGAGGGGCCGGTTGTACCAGTTGACCTGTAACAGTCCCTGTGTCAGGTGCTGCCAGGGGAAGCGTGTATCAATAGTGCGAAATTGCTGCTGCGCGCCCTCGTAGGAATGGCCCGCGTTGTCATAGAGCAGCCAGTAGTAGGTGACGAGCGTTCCCGGCGGTGAAAAATTATCGCCCGTTGTGTTCTCAACCCAGTTGGCTGTAATCGTATGTCCTGCCTTGATCGGTACAGTCTCTGTGTGCTGTGTAAGATAGCTTGCTACACCGTTGTAGCCATAACGGATAAAGATCATCGCGGTGTTGATAAGGGCACTGCTATCCTGTGCGCTCATCTGGAAAGCAATCGATTTCGGGAAATTGACGGTATCCGTCTGCGACGTGATCGTGATTGTGCTGCTACCAGACGAAGCGGCGTGCGCCGACGCGGAAAAAAGGACAGGCGCAAGCAGAGCTGCCAGCAGGCAACACAGCAGTGAATATGGTAGATGGGCGCGGCGTGCGAACATGCAAAGACTCCTTCTTGAGCTTACCCAGATTATGCCCCTATTGTACATGACTGCACAGGCTTCTTTCAAATATTTCAATAAAAAAGCCCTGATAAAAAAGCCGGGGCGGCGGCGCGAGATGGCCGAAAAAGGCTACCCTGTTAATGCCGCTTCCCTCATCCGTTGAGAAAGGATGAGCCGAATAGCGAAGCGGGTGGAAGAGAGATAGAGGGATGGACGAAGTGGCTCTTTCTTTTCCCGGCAACGTAAACCATCAAATTCACTCGTTCTTTCTGCTAAGGAAGAGCGAGAAACGCTAAAACATATTTGATGCCAGACAGAAATGGAACTTCGGTTCCTGATTATGAAGGATGACGGAGAGTATGGATAACAATACCTGGAATCAACCGCCCTACGAGCCAGATGGTTCTCTGGCTCATGGTAATGGGAACAATGGACACGCCAACGGAAACGGGTATATGAATGGCAATAACGGTCATGCGCGCTCAGGCAACTTGCTGCGTGGCTACCTCCAGCAACAGTCCCAGCATGGTATGCAGCAGTATCCGTCTGCTGTGATGCCAGTTTCTCAGGGGGCGCCTCCTCCATACTCGCCTCTGCCGTCTGTTCAGCAGTCACCGGTCTCGTCCCCTGCGCAACCTCCCGCGCAGCCATCGCCACAACAGCAGCAGGCATGGCCGCCATCACAGGGATATCCTTCGCCAGCGCGGCGGCAGGGATTGCTAGCCAGCACGGTGCAGATGGTGCGCAGTTGGTCAGGCAGGATGATGGCTGTCCGGCAGGCGCCTCCCGCGCCGGAGCCGCTGGTGCTCTACCACCCCCCGATTTCTGAGCAGCCGGTGAAAGCAAAGCCGTGGAAGCGCTCGCGTACTGTGCGTGTTGCCATGCGTATGAAGCACCGCCGCATACGCTGGCAGCGCAATCAGCCCAACATAAAGAAGGTGGCCGCAGCCATGCTGATTGCCTTCTGCCTCTTGCTCGTGGTCGGGCTTTCCTCCGGCAGCGCCTATGCCTATAGCTACTATGAAAGCCAGCTCCCACGCTTGCAAGGGCTGGCAAACCAGCAAACCGACCAGACTACACGCATCTATGATCGCAACGGCGTCCTGCTCTACGAGGCATACGCCGCGGGAGGACGCAGCACGCCTGTCGCCTACAAATATATTCCGCAGGTCATGCAGGACGCCATGATTGCCGCGGAAGACCATACCTTCTGGACAAACTCCGGCATCGACCCGCAGGGCATCCTGCGCGCCGCTACTGAATACGCTTCCTCCGGTTCCGTAGAAAGCGGCGGCAGCACGATCACCCAGCAGGTTATAAAAAACATGACGCATGACGACCAGGTCTCGTTGAGTCGTAAAATTCCAGAAGCGGCGCTGGCAATCGGTCTGACACAGCAGTATCCGAAGTGGAAGATACTGGAAATGTATTTCAACGTCGCTCCCTTCGGCGCGCAGGATATTGGCGTCGAGGCCGCGACACGCGATTTCTTCCACCTGCAGCCAAAGTGCGATAAAAACTTCAACTGTATTCCCGCTGTCTACTATCTGGGCTATAACAACAGCAAAGACCCAAATGATCCCCTTCTGGCGCTGGCCCGCGCCTCGCTGCTGGCCGGAATGCCACAGAACCCACCGGGCTACGATCCCACGATCAGCCCGAGCAACAGGCAGGCCGCCCTGGCGCGCCAGGACTACGTGCTGAACCAGATGATGAGCATGGGTATGGAGGAGCAGGGACTGGGGCCGATCACGCCTTCCATCATCAAGCAGGCCGAGGCGCTTACCGCCAAAATGACCTTCACCCCCTACCAGCACAACATCAAAGACCCGCACTTCGTCTACTGGGTCATCCAGCAACTGGAAACCGCCCTCGGCGGCGGCGACCCACAACAGGGCGTCCAGGCATTTGTCTCTGGAGGCTTCAACATCCGCACCACCATCGACTCCAATCTGGAAGCCTACGTTGAGCAATCTGTGCATCATCATCTTGATGATCCAGGATTTGAGTATTTCCTCCCTAACGAGGACCCTCTGAATACTGGATATAATATCAACGATGGCGCGGTTGTTGTTATGGATGCGAAGACTGGTGAAGTTCTGGCAATGGATGGCAGCGCCGACTTCAATGATAATTCGCCAGAGGTTGCCGGGAACGTCAACGCCGCCCTCGCTCCGCGTCAACCGGGTTCGTCTTTCAAACCCATCGTCTATACCACTGCCTTCGACATGGGCTGGTATCCCGGTCTGATCGTGCCTGACGCGCAGACCTTCTTCCCTAATGGAGGCTCGCAGAACGCCCCTGTGCAGGAAAGTACCTATCACCCGACCGATTACGGCAACACTTACCACAATATGAATTCTCCCATCCGTATCGATCTGGCAAACTCGTTCAATATCCCGGCGATCAAGGCATTTGAGTATGCAGGGATAAACAACGTGGTGAACATGGCGCGCCGTTTCGGCATTACCGCTATCGATACCGATGTTGCCCAGTACAACCAGATGAATCACACCAACGATACAGTTGCTCAGGTATTTGGTCCCTCGATGGCCCTCGGCACGGCTGAAATTCCTCTGCTCCAGATGGTTGGGGCTTACCAGGTCTTCGCCAATCAGGGCAGGCGCGTTGCCCCCGTAGGCATTCTGGATATCTGGGACAATTATGGGCATCATCTCTACCATTACGATGCGTCAAATCCTCCGGGCACTCAGATTATCAGCCCACAGCTTGCCTACCTAATGACCTCTATTCTCGATGATGAGAATGCGCGTGCCCTTGAGTTCTGGCCCGATCACGATCTTTCCATGTGGGACTGGCAAGATGCCGATGGGCAGGTGCATCAGGTAGCCGCTAAGACTGGAACGACAGACAACTTCAGAGACAACTGGACCATTGGCTATACACCCGATGTTGTAGTTGGTGTCTGGGTAGGCAATGCCAACGACGACGCATTTTCTACCAATGTCGTCGGTATTACCGGTGCGGCCCCTATCTGGCACGATGTGATCGAGCATGTCATGGGACGAGACATTCCCGGCACCCCTCACTTCAACTTCGGTTATCACGATAATCAGTTTCCTATACCCTCAGGTGTGGAGCAGTATCCAACCTCATCCATCAATGGCCTGGAAGGCACTGGCGTCACCGACTGGATGCTCACCAGCGATATCCCACAGCAGACCGGCCTGCCACCGGCTACCAACAATGGGAATGGAAACGGCAACAACAACGGGAACAACAATGGGAATGGAAACGGCAACAACAACGGGAACAACAATGGCAACGGAAATAATGGGACACCGTGATAGGTGCTTGCTCCGTAAGTCCTGGAAACCCGGCACTGACATGTGAAAGGCCCCTTTTCAGGACAGACATGCTGTTCGTGCCGTTTTTACCGGAAGCGGAATGGGGAGGCACCATTCCGCTTCTGTTATTTAGCCTCAACATTGTCTGATAAGACAGTCTTTTATGCCGCCCATGCCACCGGGCTTCCATACAGGGAGGATGTGTTCCGGGATGATCAGACTCCGGGGAGGGAGGTGGCCTATCTCGGCAAAACTCCTAAAACCCTTGACAATCCCTGTCGGCGAGTGCTATGCTGTACTTGCAGTCTCAGGTTGAGACTGCTAGCAATCCTACTTGACAAGCAATTTAGAATAATGCATATCCTTCGGTTGGAGGAGTGCGAGAAGCACATGATACCGTTAAGCCAACGCAAACAGCAGATATTGCGCGCACTCGTGCAGGAGTATATTCATTCGGCGACGCCCGTGGCATCGGAAACGCTGGTGCGAAAGTATGGTTTGCACTTCAGTTCCGCCACCGTGCGTCACGAACTGGCGGGCCTGGAGGAAGCTGGCCTGATCTACCAGCCGCATACCTCTGCTGGTCGCGTCCCAACAGACCTGGGTTATCGCTATTTTGTCGAGCATCTCGTGGAGGATTCGTCGCTCTCGCTCGATGAGCAGCGCCTCATCCGCCACCAGTTCTACCAGGTGCAGGACCAACTGGATCAGTGGGTGCGCCTGACGGCCTCGGTGATGGCGCGTTTGCTGCACAGCGCCGCCGTCATGACGCCGCCACGTGCCAGCGAAGGACGGCTCAAGCACTTTGAAGTGCTCTCGGTCTCCGATCTCTCCGCCCACCTGGTGCTGGTGCTCATGGATGGGACGGTCAAGCAGCAGCGCCTGCTGCTCGAAGCGCCACTCGAACAGGCGGAGTTGAGCGCGATATCCTCGCGTCTCAATACACTCTTCTATCAAAAAAGCGCGGCTGAACTGGCTGAAATACTCTCCCACTACGATGCCTCCTCTGTCGAACACCTGGTGGGCAACACTATTGCCCACATGCTGGAGCAACATGGCGATCCGCTGGGCGATGTGTTCTATCGTGAAGGAGTGGTCAACATCCTGGAACAGCCGGAGTATAGCCGCATTGGGCCGGAAGAGGAGCGCAATGAGCGCGTGCGCAAGGTGCTGGAAGTCCTGGAGCAAAATCGCTTCTTACCGGCTCTGGCCTCGCAACTGCGCGACGCCGATGGCGTGCAGGTCATCATCGGTGGCGAGAACGATTGGGACGAAATGAGGGATGTCAGCCTGGTTGTAGCACGTTACGGGCGAGAAGATAAAGTGAGCGGTTTACTCGGCGTCATTGGCCCGACCCGCATGCAGTATGGACGCGCTATCGCCGTCGTGCGTTATATGACCCAGGTGATGAACGAACTGCTGTCCGAAGTCTACGGCTACGAATAGCAGCATAAAGCGTCGTTTTAAGGATGGAGAGTATGGCGGAAGAGAGCACTGAACAGGCAGGTGAGGTAAATCAGGGCAGTCAGAGCGAGCGGGCTGCATTAACAGCGCAAGAGCAGGCGCGGGAACAGGAGAAGCCCATTGAGCAGATCCGGCAACTAAAATTGCGTGTTGAGCAACTCGAAAAGGAACTTGCTCAGGAGCGTGAAAAGGCGACTGATTACATGAACCAGGCACTGCGGGCGCAGGCGGACATGTCGAATATGCGCAAGCGATTGCAGCAGGACATAAATCGGATGCTCGCGGAGACACTCAAGCAGGTGGTGTATCAACAACTCGCGGTGCTGGACAGCTTTGAGCGGGCATTCCAGGCGCTGCCGGAGGAATTTGAGCACTTCACCTGGGTGGAAGGAGTGGGCTTGATTCACAATCAACTGTTCAATATTCTCTTGCAGACCGGGGTTACGCCTATCGAAGCCAGGGGAAAGAAATTCAATCCCATCGAACACGAGGCGGTGGCCTACGAGGAGACTGAGGCTTATCCCGAAGATACGGTTACGGCAGAACTTCAGCGCGGCTACAAACTGAACGATCAGGTTCTGCGGCCTGCACTGGTGAAGATCGCCCGTAAACCTCAGCCGGTCGCTTCCGGCACTGACAGCAGTGGCACAGAGGAAGCGGCGCAAAACAGCGATAACACGTCTGATTAACGAAATTTGTAATCATTAGGAGGCAATCGTGCCAAAGGTTATTGGAATCGATCTGGGAACAACGAACTCGTGCGTGGCTGTAATGGAAGGCAGCGAGGCTGTCGTCATTCCGAATGCGGAAGGCGCACGCACCACGCCCTCGATTGTGGCTATCAACAAGAATGGCGAGCGCCTGGTCGGTGAAGTGGCGAAGCGCCAGGCCATCACTAACCCTGAAAATACCATCTATTCGATTAAACGCTTCATGGGTCGCAAATATGATGAGCCGGAAGTGGATCGCGACCGCCGACTGGTCCCCTACAAAGTGGTGCGCGCCAGCAATGGCGATGCCTGGGTAGAGGTGCAGGGCAAGCAGTACAGCCCGCCCGAAATTTCCGCTATGATCTTGCAGAAGATCAAGACCGACGCCGAAGCGTATCTCGGCGAGCGTGTCACGCAGGCTGTGATTACCGTTCCGGCCTACTTCAACGACGCCCAGCGCCAGGCGACCAGGGACGCTGGCCGCATCGCCGGTCTGGATGTCCTGCGTATCATCAACGAGCCGACGGCTGCTTCGCTGGCCTATGGTCTGGACAAGCAGAAGGACGAGCGCATCGCCGTCTATGACCTCGGCGGCGGTACGTTCGATATCTCCATCCTCGAACTCGGCGATGGCGTTTTCGAGGTCAAGAGTACCAACGGTGACACGCACCTGGGCGGTGACGACTTTGACCAGCGCATCATTACCTGGATGGCCGACGAGTTCCGCAAGGAGCAAGGCATCGACCTGCGCCAGGATCGCATGGCCTTACAGCGCCTGAAGGAAGCGGCAGAAAAGGCCAAGAAAGAACTTTCCAGCTCGATGTCGACGGAGATCAACCTGCCCTTCATCACAGCTGACGCCAGCGGTCCCCGGCATCTGACGATGACGCTGACGCGCTCGAAGCTGGAGCAACTGGTCGAGGATCTGATCGAGAAGACACGCGGGCCGGTCATGAAGGCTCTTTCTGATGCGGGACTGCGCCCCGGCGACATCAACGAGGTTGTGCTGGTCGGCGGTCAGACGCGCATGCCGGCCGTACAGACGATGGTGCGCCGCATCTTTGACCGCGAACCACATCGCGGCGTCAACCCTGACGAGGTGGTGGCTGTCGGTGCCGGTATCCAGGCCGGTGTCCTGACGGGCGACGTCAAAGACGTGCTCCTGCTCGACGTGACCCCGCTCTCGCTGGGTATCGAGACCCTCGGCGGCGTCTTCACACGCCTGATCGAGCGCAATACGACCATTCCAACGCAGAAGAGTCAGATCTTCTCGACCGCCAGCGATAATCAGCCCAGCGTTGAGATCAACGTCCTGCAAGGCGAACGCGAGTTCGCCAAAGACAACCGCTCGCTGGGCAGCTTCATCCTTGATGGTATCCCACCCGCCCCACGCGGTGTGCCGCAGATTGAGGTGACCTTCGATATCGACGCCAACGGTATCGTGAACGTCTCAGCCCGTGATAAGGGAACGAACCGCGAGCAGAAGATCACGATTGTTCCTTCCAGCGGCCTCTCGAAGGACCAGATTGATCGCATGGTGCGCGACGCCGAGGCGCATGCTGCCGAAGACAAGCGCCGCAAGGAAGAGGTCGAGGAGCGCAACCTGGCCGACAGCGCATCCTACCGCGCTGAGAAGAGCATGGCCGATCTAGGCGACAAGCTTACCACGGAGCAGAAGAGCGAACTGGAGTCGAAGATCGCCGATGTGCGTTCCGCTCTCTCGACCGACGACGTGGCGCGCATTAAGTCGGCGCGTGAGGCACTGGAGCAGGCCTTCTACAAGATCAGCGAGTCGATCTATCGCCAGCAAGGCGCTCCTGCCGGTGCCTACAGCAGCGGTCCCGACGAGAGCAGCACAGGCCCACAGGGCCCGCAGGACGACACCATCGAGGGCGAGTACAAAGAGATGTAATCCCAGCCGCTCCACCCCAGGCAAACCGCAAGAGAGCCGCGCAAGTGGAACGTAAGCCAGGCAGGCCGACCGCAAGGGGTAGGTCCCCTACTACACTATATACGAGCGCGCCTCGCAGAGTCGCGTGAGCAAAACGTCTCTAGTAGGGCTCCCCCTTGCGGGTGGCCTGGGGCGGCAGGCTGGGGTGGCTGGTATTCAGCTCGCCTCATCGGGCTACACTCTTGCATACACATGTTGAAACGCAGTAACATTAAATAACATAACAGATAGTAAGGATAGACACGAGATTTCGCGAGTTAGAAACAGTGAAAAGTAGCAGCGCGGAACCAATCGCGCCCTGTTGCTCATGGTAAAGGAACGGTCGATGGCCTCTAAACGAGATTATTACGAGGTGTTGGGTGTATCTCGCAACGCAAGCGACGATGAGATCAAGAAGGCTTTTCGCCGTCTTGCCAAGCAATATCATCCTGACACAAATAAAGAGGCGGGAGCGGAAGCCCGCTTTATTGAGATTAATGAAGCCTACGAAATATTGAGCGACCCGCAGAAGCGGGCGGCTTATGATCGGTATGGGCACGCGGCGGTTGGTAATGGTATGGGAGCGGGCGCTGGCTTTAACGATTTCGGGTTTAGCACCATCAACGACCTCTTCGAGACTTTTTTTGCCGGGACAGCAGGCGCGCAGCGGCGGGCCGGAGCGCAGCGCGGCGCTGACATTCGCTATGATCTCACCATTACCTTTGAAGAAGCCGTTTTTGGCTGCCAGAAGGAGATAGAGATACCGCGCTGGGAGACCTGTAGTCACTGTCGTGGTACAGGGGCGCAGCCCGGCACGTCCACCGCGCGCTGCGCGGCCTGCCAGGGAACCGGCGAGATACGCCGCGTGCAGCAATCTATCTTCGGCCAGTTTGTCAATGTGACGATGTGCGAGCGCTGTCGTGGCGAGGGGCGTGTGATTACGACGCCGTGTGAGAAGTGTCGCGGCCAGGGCCGGGTGCGCAACAATCGTCGCGTCGTGGTGAATATTCCGGCAGGCGTCGATGATGGCATTAACGTGCGCGTCACCGGCGAGGGCGAGGTGAGTGCGCGTGGCGGCACACCCGGCAACCTCTACGTCATCCTCACGGTCAAGCCACACCCGTTCTTCAAGCGCCAGGGCAACGACATTCTCTATGAACTGCCCATCAGCTTCACGCAGGCCGCACTTGGCGACGAGGTTGAGGTACCCACCGTCGATGGCAAGACTACGATGCTGAAGATCCCAGCCGGAACTCAGAGCAATCGCTCCTTCCGGCTCAAGGGTATGGGCGTCCCGGTTGTTCACAGTAGCGCCCGTGGCGACGAGCACGTCATCGTCAAAGTGGTGACGCCAACTAACCTGACGCCCCGGCAGAAGGAGCTGCTCGAAGAGTTCGCCCGCCTCGAACGCGAGCAGAACGAGCAAAACGGCAAAAACATCTTCCGTGATCTCTTCGAGAAAACAAAGGATGTCTTTCAGTAAAGTGTATGAAGACGAGAGGCCGGTCGGGGCGCACTAAAGTGCCTCGACCGGCCTCTCGTCTTCATACACTTTATTGCTTGAGACACCCATACCAAACTCGGCAAAGACGGGCAGGTGGTCGCTGGCTTCGTCACCGCGCACTCCTTCCGCTCCCGTGATAACGGTGCAGTTCGAGAGCCTGCACGCCAGTTCCGGGCTGGCAAAGATGTAATCGATACGACCGGCAGGAGCAGCCGCAGGGCAGGTGAACGCCTGAGCGCCGGGATTCATCAGGCGGAAGCAGTCCTGATAACCAGCTTCGAGCAGCAAGCGTATGCTGCCGTGCGGGGCATAGAAGGTGGCGGCGGCATCAAAGAGCGTGGAAAGCACCTTGCTGCGCGGAATCTGGCGCAGGAGCGGGTTGAGGATGCGCAGGCGCGGCGGTACGACGAAGTCAAGGTAGGGGTTGCCATCGCCATCATGAACGTATGCCTGCCGCGTCTGATCCAGCTTGACAATGTAGCCCAGCAGCGCACTGGCCTGAAGACGATCCCCCGGCGCAATCGAATTGAAATCGCCCATCAGCAGGTGCGCTGTTCCCTGCTTTGCCACCATGATGCGCAGAATCTCCCGCACTTCCTGCTTGCGAATATGGTTTCCCGCCCAGCCTTTATAAAAGGCTGCCGCGAGATGCGTCACGAAGACGGTGAGATGCTGCCCGTTAGCTTCCTCTACGCAAACTTCTAGCAGTGGCTTCGTAATATTCGGGCGTGTGTGTATCTCTGTATTTACAATGGGTAATCGTGTCAGCAGCGCTGTCTGGTAATCATGGCGATGCCGGGGCGAGTTAGCAGTAACAAGCTGCATATCAAGCTTTTCTGCGATTTCTTCAATGACAAGCGGATTCTGCGTCATCCGAGGATGTATGGCTTCAACTACACCGACTATGTCGGGTTGCGTTGATTGGATCATCGCGGTAATCTGTTCGGTTCGCCTTGCACCTCCGGCTCGCAGGCTATAGCCACCGGCCAGAATATTATAAGAGAGTATGCGTGTCATTCACCAAATGTCCTTCTGTGAAGATAGTCTCTATTTCCACTATACTAGACGAACGTACAATGCCTGAAGGTGCAAGCAAAAAGGAGGACTTCCAGGACAAAAGAATAGCACAGACAACTTCCCCGGCCATCCACAAGGAATAGCCCCAGAGGCGTCAACTTAAGCCCGGGCGGGCCAGCCGCAAGGGCTGGCCCGCAAACGTGGCCGACCCACAAAGGAGGGTGGTCTGCCTCGTGCAGGCCACCCTCCGGCTGATTCTTTTGTCCTTTGTGAAGGAGCGGGAAACCCTAGTGCCAGGTGACACGCTCAAGCAGATAGGCAGGCAGTTCGTTGATAGGCAGGCGAATCTGGCTCATGGTATCGCGCTCGCGTATTGTGACCGTCGAGTCTTCCAGCGTCTGGAAGTCAGCCGTGACACAGTAGGGTGTGCCGATCTCATCCTGGCGGCGATAGCGGCGGCCAATATTCGCCACATCGTCGTACTGCGCGACCATCAGGCGCTTCAAGCGATTGTAAATGTCTCTTGCCGTGTTGACCAGTTCCTCTTTGTTCTTTTGCAGCGGCAGCACTGCCACCTTGACCGGAGCGAGCATGGGATTCAGGTGCAGCACGGTGCGCCCCTCCTTGCCCTCCTCGCCCGGCTCCTCTTCGTAGGCGTCCAGCAACAGGTTCAGGAAGGTGCGATCGACACCACCGGAGGTTTCGACGATCCAGGGGATGAAGCGTTCCTTCGTAAGCGGGTCAGTATAGCTCAAATCCTGACCGCTGTACTGACTATGGCGCGAGAGGTCCCAGTCCTGCCGCCAGTGGATGCCCTCCCACTCCTGCCAGCCAAGAATGGACTGGTATTCGATATCGAAGGCCTGCTTCGCGTAGTGCGCCAGTTCATCGGGGCCGTGAGCGCGCAGACGCAGGCGATCCTTGTGATTGATGATGCCCTGATACCACTCGAAGCGCCGCTCCCTCCAGTAGTCGAACCATTTTTGCATCTCGCCGGGATGTACGAAGAACTGCAAATCCCATTGCTCGAACTCGCGCTGGCGGAATAGGAAGTTGCCGGGCGTGACCTCGTTGCGGAAAGCCTTACCGATCTGGCAGATACCGAAGGGGATCTGCATGCGCGAAGACTTGAGCACGTTGTCGTAGTCCAGGTAGATGTTCTGGCACGCCTCACCGCGCAAGTAGGTCTTCATACGCTCGCCCTCAATGACGCCAATGTAGGTCTCCATCATCAGGTTGAAGGTGCGCGGCTCCATCAGCTCGCCGCCGCAGTTGGGGCACTTGTTTTGCAGCAAGTTCTCTTCCGGCAGGTGATCGATGCGGTAGCGGCGTTTGCAGTTTTTGCATTCGACGAGGCGATCAACAAAGTTCTCGACGTGACCGCTGGCCTCCCAGACGCGGGGATGGGTGATGATGGCGCCCTCGATACCCACGATGTTGTCGTTCAACTGCACCATCGACCACCACCAGTAGCGGCGGATGTTGTTGCGCAGTTCGACGCCGAGCGGGCCGAAGTCATAGATGCCCGAAACGCCGCCGTAGATTTCCGAGTTGGGGTAGACGAAGCCGCGTCTCTTCGCCAGAGACACAATCTTCTCGATTGGCACAAAAGGGGTCTCTTTTGTGACCGGTGCGTTCTCTGTCTGTGTCATAATGAGTGGTTCTCCTCCTCAAAAAAATTCCCCAGGCCCAATTGCTCTTTACAATCAATCGGCCCAGGGACGAATGTGCCAACGTAGGCCTGGGGCTACGTCTTGCGGCAGCATGCGCGGTTCCACCCTGCTTCTCCACGCCACGACCTTCTCATCATCTCTCAGAGAGACGATACTACTCGTCACGTGAAGCCACTCATTAAGCAGCCCAGCTCCGAAGCGCCCTTCACCTGTTGTGTGTTACCGGTCTCGCACCCTCACCGGCTCGCTGCAACCCCTGGCAGGTTACTCCTCTTCATCATTGCTGGCAATTTCTGCAATAGTAAACGTTCTGCGAACAAATTTTATTTCATTCGCATGCTTTGACGAAGATAGTATACCGGAGAGAGGGAACGGATGCAAGTGTTTGTCGCATGAATTGTCAGTGTAGAATCAAGTCTCGTTTTGCCAACCAGCGTTCGGCCAGCAGCGTCAGGCCGATGATATACGCTATATCGATCACGACGGCCAGCACCGCCGACCAGCCAGTAGTACCACCCGGCCCCAGATTGTAGCATGCCGCGAGTGGCATCAAGGGAACGCGCGCGACGCTCAAAATGGCGGTGACAGGGCCGGGACTGGTGCCGGAATAGAGCACGGCAGCGACCCAGGCCAGCAGGAGAATGCGCGCAAGGCGTGTGGCAATGGGGGCCGAAAATGTCACTATCAGTGTCGAGATCACAATGCAGTTTGCCAGCAGGCCGATGGCTCCAATCGTGATGCTGGCAGCCGTCGCCCCCGCGATGCAGCCGCCGATACCCGTGCAGGGTGGCGGCGAAAAGTGGTGGTAGCCGGCTGCCAGCGCCAGCAGGAGCAAGAAAGCGGGAACGCGCAGCGCGCCCGTCGCCAGCACCAACCCGCGCACATAGGACGAGCGCGAGGTGATACGAGCCAGCGGCAGGTAGACACGCGCATTCATGGCTCGCTGCGTCATCACCACAGCAGATAGGATAGCAAGCGCGCCCAGTCCCTGCCCGGCAGTTCCGAAGAAATAGGCCACGTTGCCGCCAAACTCAAAGAAAAAGATGGCGTAGAGCAGCCAGACGAAGATGAGGTCGCCCAGTATCCAGCCACTACGCACGTAGCTCGCCAGCGTGAAGCGCGCGATAGTCACGCTCGGCCAGTGCCAGAACTCATTCAGTATCTGTCGCATATCCACTGTCGGAGCGGGTGGAACTTCTTGACGCTGCAAACTCATCGCTGCTCCCCCTTCCCGTTGGCCCCATGTATCTCTGTTCCTGCCTCTCCCACCTTCACAGTCCCGGCATTGCCCGTGATTTGCACGTAGACCTCTTCAAGCGTCTGACTGAGAGGATTGAGCGAGGAGATGGGAATATGCGCCTGCACCAGCGCGGCCAGGATGCGTTGCTGCTCCACACCAGGAATGCGCAGCAGGTTGCCCTGCGCCTCCATTACCTGTTCGCTGAGTTGCAGTTGTGCCGCCACCGCGCTGGCAGACTGGTCTTGTGCCAGCGCGATCTCTACCACGTTCTGCGCGTGCAGCAGATCGGCCACTGTGCCGCTCAAGAGCAGTTCGCCCTGCCGCAGGATGGCGACGGCATCGCACAGCGCCTCAACCTCGGCCAGGTAATGCGAGCAGAGCAGGATACTTTTGCCCTGCCTGCGCAGCCCGGCGATGATCTGCCGCATCTCCCACTGGCTGCGTGGGTCAAGCCCGCTCGTCGGTTCGTCCAGGATCAGCAGGTCCGGGTCGGTCAGCAACGCCTGCGCAATCGCCAGACGCTGGAGCATTCCTTTCGAGTACGTGCCAACCGGGCGGTCAGCCACCTCCTGCAAGCTGACCAGTTCCAGCACCTCCCGCGCCCGCCGCTGCTTTGCCGCGCCCCGCAAGCCCGAAAGTTCTCCCAGGTAATGCAGGTACTCGCGTCCCTTAAAGCGCGTCTCGAAGATGGGTCGCTCATGCACATAGCCGATGCGCGGGTGCGCCCGTGCCACGCGCTCTTCTCCCAGCACGCGCACGCGCCCCGAAGTCGGGAAAATGAAACCCATAATCAGCCGCACCAGCGTCGACTTCCCCGCCCCATTCTCCCCCAACAGCCCGAATGATGTCCCTTCAGAAATGGTCAGGGTGAGGTTCTTCAGCGCCGTAATGCGCTTCCCATACTCCTTACTTACCTCCACGCACTCAATCACGGGAGCTGGCATATCATTTCGCTCCTTCTGAGAAACAGTTTCAGCCAGAAAACACCGCGCGCTAACTTTCGCTCGTCGTCTCCATAATAGTGTATCATTTCATCGATAGCCTGTTGTAGCATGCGTGCATCGACATTCTTCATAGTCGGTACCGAAGTAGTGTAAGCATCATATCATAGCACCCGCTTTCTTCCCAGTCATGAACGCAGAGCGAACATCGAGTGGGGGAGACAGTATGGCTGCTGACAGCACCGATGGCGCCGCTCCTCCTGCCGGTGCCAGCGCCGCTATGTCTCTCCCTCCTGATGTTCCAAAGGGATGGGCGCGCACTGGCTGAATTGCTTGCCACTATGCCGGGAGGCAATGCTCTATCGTTATTTTGCTGTTTATTTATTCCACATTAGCCAACGCCCATTTTATCTGCTCCACGTGGTCGCTCAGGTGTCGTGTGATGAATTCGTCGATGAACCAGCCCAGCGTCTGATTGCCATATTTGACATGGTGGCCGGTCAGAGCCAGGTCGCTGTCATGTAAGCTGCTCAAAACCTGTTCGAGGCGGGCGTAGCTACCGGGGAGCATAGATTGTATCTCTGGCAGTGTGTCTTGTTCGTGCTCGCTGATGCCGCGCAGGCGTCCCTCGTGCTGCATGGTACGTCCGAAGTTGCGCCCCGGTTCTGCGACCAGCAACGCGACTTCGTTAGCCCAGTAGGACATGAACTCGGCGATATGCGCGAGGTTTTGCATAATCGTCCACTCGTTTTCGGCTGGCACCTGGTACAGTTTGCTGCCGTCGAGCGCGGCCAGCGGACCGTTGAGCAGTCGGTTCAGTTCGGTATAAGAGACCTGGACGCTGTTGAGAATTTCCGCTATCTGCGGATTGTCCGGTGTAGGAGTCACGGGCCATCTCCTTCCGTGCAATGCTTCAAAGATAGGATGGGATAGATCAGTTCAGTTGCTTGACATTATCGACAAGGGCTGTGTACATTGTAATCTCAGAGGTAAAGAATATCAAGGCTATTCGGGAGTTCGCTTTGGATATACCGACATTGCAAGATGTGTTGCTGGCCCGGCGGCAGATTCGCCCCTATCTGGCGCGCACGCCGCTGCACAGCTACCCGGCGGTAAGCGCCCTCATCGGCACGGAAACCTGTATTAAACATGAAAATTATCAGCCAGTCGGCGCGTTTAAGGTGCGCGGCGGCGTGAACCTGATCTCGCGGCTGAGCGCACAGGAGCGCGAGCGCGGCGTCATCGCAGCTTCAACCGGCAATCACGGACAATCCGTCGCCTATGCCGCCCGTTTATTTGGCGTGCAGGCGCGTATCGTGGTGCCGGAGCAGGCCAATCCGGGTAAGGTCGCCGCTATGCAGGGCATGGGGGCCGAAGTCATCTTCCATGGCGCTCGCTTCGACGATGCGCGCCTGCATTGCGAGGCTCTGGCTGAAGAACACGGCTACCGCTACATACACTCGGGCAACGAGCCGCTACTCATCGCCGGGGTTGCCACGGCAACCTTTGAAATACTGGAGGACGAGCCGGAACTGGATGTGCTGTTTGTGCCCGTTGGCGGCGGCAGTGGCGCGGCAGGAGCCTGCATCGTCGCCCGCGCCATCAAACCCTCACTGCACGTCATCGGTGTGCAATCCGAAGCCTCTCCCGCGGCCTACGAGTCCTGGCGGCACCATCAACTGCTGGAAATGCCCAACCGCACGCTGGCCGAGGGACTGGCAACGGCCAGCGCCTTTGAACTGCCCCAGCGCATCCTCTGGCAAATGCTCGATGACTTTCTGCTCGTGAGTGAGTCAGAAATCCAGCAAGCGCTGGTCTGGATGATCGAGCGCGCTCACACCCTGGCCGAAGGAGCCGGAGCCGCCGCCCTCGCCGCCGCCTACCGCCAGCGCGACTCCCTGCGCGATAAAAAGGTCGGCATTATTTGCTCCGGCGGCAATATTTCACTGGAACACCTGCGCAATGCGCTGACATCTGTTTAAATTAAGAAGAGGATGGATGGCGTTACAAGACATTAAGCGTTGCTACGCATTCATGAAAGCTCTTGTAGCTTGCGCGTAAATTCTTCACAAAACGCGGTCAATTTATCAGCAGCAATGGCGTGCTTTTTATCGACTTTCAAGAGCGCAAAAACGCGAGGGCCTTTGAACCGCGCAGGCAAATCGGCTGGCTTTGCTACGACGTGGATGTGGACGTGATGAAAACCTTCGCCTTCAGCAAAACACATGAGGTATTCTTTCTGGATGACAGGATCAGCATGCATCACCTGCACCAGCTTGTACTCAATCTCCGCCAGTTCCTGAAATTCCTCCCGCGTGAGTTCGTGCAGGGCCTCGATATGCCGCCTGGGTAAGATGACGAGCCAACCGAGATGTTTGGTAGGATAGGCATGGTCAACTACCCGGTGCGTACCCTCGTAGATGAAAGGGCCGGGTGAGATTGGTTGTTCCTCGCTCAGATTCAGGCAGGTGAGACAGGTCATGATATATCCTCGTTTCTAAGCTGTTGAGTTGAGTATAGCATGTAAAATCCGCAGTGCAAAGCTCACTTGTGTATATGTCCTTAAAAATGCTACAATGAGCAAAACGGGTTGAATTTGATGAGAAGAATGATGAGTGAACATACAGAGGTAGAGAACGAGATTCAGGCGGGGATTGCGGAGTTTGTTGCGCGCTATCCATTTCCCCTTGACCCATTCCAACTGGAGGCTATTGAAATCCTGGCGCACGGCCAGTCGGTGCTGGTGGCGGCTCCGACAGGCACAGGGAAAACGCTGGTGGCAGAATTCGCTATCTGGCTGGCGCAGCAGCGCAGCCAGCGCGTCATCTATACAACGCCGCTCAAGGCGCTTTCTAACCAGAAGTATCGCGACCTGCGCGACCTTTATGGTGATGAGACCGTGGGGCTGGTCACGGGCGATATTGTCGAGCGCAGCCGCGCCCCCATCGTCATTATGACCACGGAAGTCTATCGCAATATGCTGCTGGAAGAGGGCGGCGTGCAGATGCTCAAAGAGGCAAATTACATCCCCTCGGAACTGGCGGATGTCGGCTTTGTCATTTTTGACGAACTACATTACCTGAGCGATGTCGAACGCGGCCCTGTCTGGGAGGAGGCCATTATCTGCTCGCCGAAACACGTGCAGCTTGTTGGCCTCTCCGCCACCGTCAGCAACTCGCGCGACCTCGCGGAGTGGATCAGCCGCGTTCATGCCCCCATCGAGCTAGTTGTGCATGAGCAGCGCGCCGTTCCCCTCGACCATTATTACTTTCTGGATAATAAGCTGCACCTTGTCGAGAATGCGGAGGGCGAGCGCGTTGAACGCTTCCCGCACGTGGGCGGCGAGGCGCGGTTGGCAAAGATGATGGGCCGCAACCGCGTCTATACCTTTGAGGACGAGGAAGAGGACGAGTTATGGGGAGACGCATACTGGCGCGAGGCCCGCAAGCATGGGAGACCCACGAGAAGGGTAACCGAAGCTGCTGAAAATGCTGAAGCCGGAGCCGCAGCAGAGGAAGCTGTACAGACAAAGAGCAGGCCGAAGGTCAACCGCCCGCAGGAACGCAGGACGCCGGAGCCGGGCGAGATTCTCACCGTCCTGCGCGATGCTGACCTGCTGCCGACGCTCTACTTCCTGCCGGGGCGGCGCGTCGTCGAGGAGGCGGCGACGGGCGCGGCACGCCACCTGTTTACCACGCCGGAGGAGCAGCAGATCATTCGCGAGGAGGTCGGTATCTGGCTCGAACACCTGCCAAAAGAGGACCGCAACCTGCAACAGGTGCGCATGCTGACCGATCTGCTGCCGCGTGGCCTGGCCTTCCACCATGCGGGGCTGCTACCGGGCCTCAAAGTGCTGGTCGAGACGCTGTTTGCGCGCGGCCTCCTGCGCGCCGTCTTTGCTACCGACACGCTGGCGCTGGGCATCAATATGCCTGCCCGCTCCGTCGTCGTCGGCAGCCTGAGCAAGTTTGACGGTCAGGAGATGCGCCTGCTCACGCCCAACGAATATCGGCAGTTAACGGGGCGAGCTGGGCGGCGCGGCATGGACGTGCATGGAGCCGCCATCATCCCCTACTCACCGTGGGAGCCGTTCGAGGAATCGTTTCAGCGCATCACCGGCGAACTGCTGCCCGTCACGAGTTCGTTCATCATTCGCTACAACTCGGTGCTCAATCTCTGGCGTCCGGGTGATGTCGAGTTCTTGCGCCATGTCTGCGCCTCCAGCCTGCGCGAGTACCAGCGTTACCAGCTCTGGGAGGAGCGCGAGCTGCTGCGCCTCGAAAAGCTGGAGCAGCGCTACGGCAAGAAGGGCAAAAAGGCGGGCAAAAAGCAGGCGAAATCCGCGCAATCCGCGCAGGGCGCGCTGGAGGCGCTGGAACGCAGGCGCAAGAAGATTGGAGCCTTCCCGCTCAGCCGGGCGGGCGCGGCGGAACTGGATGGCACGATTTTTGCCCTGCGCGCCCTGGGCTATATCGGCCAGAACGAGCAACTCACGCTCCGGGGCCGTTTGCTGCGTGGCATCTTCCATCAGGCTGGCATTCTGATTGTCGAACTGATGCTGCGCGGGGCATTCGATGAACTGACGCCTGCCGAAGTGGGCGAGGCCATCAGCTGGTTCACTTTCGATAACGACCGACGATTGAACAACCGCAGCAACCTCAATCAGCGCCTTGTTGAGGTGCGCCGCGAGCTATGGCACGTGAGCCAGACTGTTCACGGCGTCGAGGAGCGGGCCAACCTGCCGTTTACACCCGGCATTGTTCCCGACTTTTACGGTGTTGCCCTCTCCTGGGCGCGTGGCATGTCGCTCACCGGGCTGATCAAACGTATCGACCTGGCGGAAGGAGACCTGCTGATGCTATTGAACCAGACCATTGACCTGCTGCGCCAGCTTCAGGCCGCTGTGGGTCAGGCGCTGGATGATCGCGAGTTCTGGGAGCAGGCCCTGCCGCCCGCTGTGATGACCGAAGGCATTTCCAGCGAACGCGATGAGAAAGCTGCCGCCGGGCGAGCGAAGGCGCGCGCCGAACAGTTGCGCAGGGAGCGCGAGCACCTCGAACATGTCCGCCCCCTCTTCGCGCAGGCCGCTGCTGCCCTCACACACGGCATCATCATCCAGAGCCGCAGCGTTCCCTCCATGACCGCCACTATTGGTGAAGAGGCAGTATCGCTCGACGCCGAAGAAGACCTCAGCCCCCAGGATGTCATCGAGGGCGTCTGACAGCCGCGCTGAGATTCAACCCATAGTGAGGCGATGAAGCAGGCTCGCTCGCCTGCTTCATCGCCTCACTATAACAAAGTACTATCACTATCAAATCCCCACTACTTCCTCGTTTATTGCAGATGAACATGGTTGAGACTGCTACTCTCTGTCTCCTCTGCCATAGAGGTACGCCAGTCGAACAACCATAAGGTTGAGACAATCATAACCGCGTACCATTACTTTGGTCATGGTTTCATGCCTGATGCATTGCCAGTGCGGAACAAGTTGTCTAAGATGGTAGTTGTAGAGGGTTATGAATATATCTTCAGAATAGCCCGAGCAAGCCGGAAGAGCGAGAAGACCGGGGGGCCAGTTCCGGTGGAATGGGTGGGCCAGCATGCCCGGCAGACAGACGGGTAGCCCGCAAATCAGGAAACGAAGAGGAGAGCGAATGAACGCAGAAGCATTGATCGGAACGGTACTGGGAACTTGTACGCTGCAACAATTGATCGGTCAGGGAGGGATGGGAGCGGTCTATCTGGCGCAGCAGTCGCGGCCACGCAGGCAGGTGGCCGTCAAAGTGCTGATGCCGATGACGCCTCTGACCTCCAATCAGTTAGCAGCCTTTCTGGAACGCTTCCGGCGTGAGACGGACGCGGCGGCTTCCTTAGAGCATCCTAATATCGTGCCGGTGCATGAGTACGGCGAGCAGAACGGACTGGCCTATTTAGTCATGCCCTATATTTCCGGGGGGACTCTGCGCGAGGAACTGGAGCGTGAGGGGCAGTTGCCGCTCTCAAAAGTGGTCAATTACCTGGAGCAACTGGCATCGGCGCTGGACTTTGCGCACGAACGCGGCGTCATCCACCGCGACATCAAGCCCGCCAATATTCTGATGACTCCCACCGGTCGCCTGCTGCTCACCGATTTCGGCCTCGTCAAAGTGATATCCGACGGACAGACACCGCAGGTTCGCCTGACAGGGGCGGGCGCTCCTGTTGGCACACCGGACTATATGGCCCCTGAACAGGTAATCGGCGAAGGTGTCGATGGACGAGCCGACCAGTATTCTCTCAGCGTCATCCTTTACCAGATGCTGACTGGTACAACGCCTTTCCAGGGTGAGACGCCAATGCAGATCGCGGCGCGCCACCTGCAATCTCCGCCACCTTCTCCACGCATCTATCGCCCGGATTTGCCGGTTGCCGCCGAGCAGGTGCTCCTGCGCGCTCTTGCCAAGTCTCCTAACGACCGCTATCCCTGCGCCCAGGACTTTTCCGCTGCTTTCCGCATTGCGCTGGAAGTATCCGGCGTGCAGTTGAGCAATGCTTCTCGCTCCACTGTTTCTTTGCAGGCCATGAAAGCCAGCGCAAAAATCGATGCCGGGGCCAGTCGTTCCTTCAGGAAAGGTGGATTGTTCGACCCGGACTGGCGCACGGCGGCCTTGCCAGCAGTGAGTACAACAACTATGGAGCAGGCAATGCCTGCGGGATCACCGTCGACTGCGAATATGCAATCCCCCCGCCCAGGTGGTGGCCTGCTCTCGCGTACAGGAAGATTTCCCCGCTTCGGTGGAACCGCTCAATTGCCAGCGACCATCGCTGAAGAGACGATGACACAATCAGGGAGCCTGCTGACTGCCACGCCGCAATCAGCAACGACTGACCTTCCAACAGGCGTCCTACCAGTTCCTCTGCAAGCACAGCAGGTGGCTTTACCGGACGAACTCCCACAGTTGTCCCCCACGCTGAAGCCCGTTACAAGCGCGCTTCCAGCGGCAAATCCAGAGCAAGCGATGAGCAACATGGTGAAGCTGACGGGACCGGTAAAAGTAGTACAGATGCCGGTAGCCGGGCAGCCGGGCCACTTCGTCACCGGATTGCTGCCCGTCGTGCAAACGGCGTCCACAGACAAGATAGCAGCGCAAAAGGGGCGCAAAAAGCAACTCCCGGCGCTGGTATCATTGCTACTGATCCTCGTGCTGGTTGGCTCCGGGGCGTTCTGGTTCGTCCATTATCGCCTGCCTGCCATGAAAACGCCACCGGTCAGCAGCACGGCAATACCTTCAGGTACGCCGAATGTGGCGGCCACCGCGACGGCTCAGGTCATGGCTACCGTCGACGCCAACGTTATCCTGGCTGATCCCCTCAGTTACGACAGGAACGGCTGGCCGACGAACAACAACGAGTTTTTCAAGGGTAACGCGTATCATATCAAGGATACAGTCGATAATGGCATCGCTGTTGTCATGGCGGGAAATCCCATCTGTCAGACACAGGCGTATTCCCTGACCATGTACGAGGTGGCGGGGGACGATACCTCGGTCAATAACTCGTTCGGCATGATTTTGCGTTTCTCTCAAAAGGCGAAAGTCACCACATTCTACAGCTTTGAGGTGGTCAATATGAAGGGTGGTGAATATCGCTTCTACAAGTACGATGACGCTAATGGAGCGACTTCAGCCTGGACGCTGCTCTGGCACCAGACCTTCGGCAATGAATATCACGAGGGACAGGGAGCGCAGCATACCAATACGTTCAAGGTTTTTGAGAACGGGAAAAATTTCACATTCATGGTAAACGGGAAAAAGGTGGGCAATGTGCAGGATGGCTCGTTCGCATGTGGCACTGTCGGTATGCTGGTCAACCTCAAGGGAACGGAAGTAGCATTCTCGAACCTGCTCATTACACGAGATTAGATTTCCAGGAGCAGTGGCAATCAGGAGAGCGAATGAACGCAGAAGCATTGATCGGAACGGTACTGGGAACTTGTACGCTGCAACAATTGATCGGTCAGGGAGGGATGGGAGCGGTCTATCTGGCGCAGCAGTCGCGGCCACGCAGGCAGGTGGCCGTCAAAGTGCTGATGCCGATGACGCCTCTGACCTCCAATCAGTTAGCAGCCTTTCTGGAACGCTTCCGGCGTGAGACGGACGCGGCGGCTTCCTTAGAGCATCCTAATATCGTGCCGGTGCATGAGTACGGCGAGCAGAACGGACTGGCCTATTTAGTCATGCCCTATATTTCCGGGGGGACTCTGCGCGAGGAACTGGAGCGTGAGGGGCAGTTGCCGCTCTCAAAAGTGGTCAATTACCTGGAGCAACTGGCATCGGCGCTGGACTTTGCGCACGAACGCGGCGTCATCCACCGCGACATCAAGCCCGCCAATATTCTGATGACCTCCACCAGTCGCCTGCTGCTCACCGATTTCGGCCTCGTCAAAGTGATATCCGACGGACAGATATCGCAGGTTTCCCTCACGGGTGGTATGCCAATGGGGACACCGGACTACATGGCCCCGGAGCAGGTGACGGGCAACACAATCGATGGTCGCACCGATCTGTATGCTCTGGGCATCGTGCTTTATCAGATGATGACGGGCGCGACACCATTCCAGGGCGGAACGCCAATGCAGATCGCCGTGCGACACCTGCAAACGCCACCACCCTCGCCTCGCCTCCTACGCCCTGAACTGCCGGTTGCCGCCGAACAAGTCGTTCTGCGCTCCCTTGCCAAGCAACCTGCCGATCGTTACAATCGCGCTCAAGACCTGGCGAATGCGTTCCGTATCGCGCTGGAGTCTGCCGGGCTTTCCCTCGGCTACGGTCAGGCCAGTTTGCTCTTTCCTGGGAGCACCCCTGCGCGTTCATTTAAGCCGAGACCACGTGGTCTCTTTGATCCCGCGTGGCAGGCGGGAGGGAAAGAAACTGCCTATCCCGCACCTGTCTCTTTGAACACTATTCCAACGACGCCGCCCATTGGCACTATAGCAGTTCCCTCCCAACCAGTTTCTGGGATGTCAGAGAGACGGGAGAAGCCGGAGAACCCTGCGCCTGTCGCTCAACCACGCGCTCGTGCCAGTCTCGGCCTGCGTACCAGCTTGCGGCGTATGAACGACGAAGTGGGGATAATGCCTTCACCTGCTGCTGAACCGGGGAGTCATACCGGCAGCTTGACACCTCTGCCAGCAACTTCTGCACCGTTACAGCCGATGTCGGACGCGCCCATCTCACAGGACACGCCCGATGTACCACAGCAAGCATGGCCTTCCGAGAAGAGTCCCATGATGACGGCGGGGATGACTCCACTTCCAACAACGCCCCCCGCTGCCATCGGGCAGACTGCAACTGCTGGTGGTAGTGTCAGCAGGACTTTACCGGCAAACAACATAACCAGAATCCTGTCTGATCAAGGGATGGAAGCGAAGAGCGATGGCGGCGTTTCCAACACAATGAAATTGACAGCGGCGGTCAAGGTGGTGAAGGTGCCAGTAGCCGGGCAGCCAGGCCGCTTTGTGACCGGGCTGCTGCCAGTATCATCTGAGATGCAGCCAGCAGGCACTTCTCAGAACAGCTTAGAGAAGAGCGACGACGGAGGCAAGCTCAAGCCGCCTGCTCAAGGCTTCAGGAAGCGACCTGCTACACTCGATAAGCGCATGAAGGTCGTTGCCATTGTGCTGGCGGTGCTCCTTGTCTTGAGTACCAGTCTGCTCTGGCTGGTACGCACACATTCAGGTCAGGAGACGGGACAGCCCGCGAAGCATCTCCACGCCGCGCCCAACCTTACAGCCACGACACTGGCGCAGGCAACGGCAACGGCTGATGCAAATATCATTCTCTCCGATGACCTGAGCCATAATATCCATAACTGGCTGGTCTCAACAAGCGGGACAAAGATCTACGTCTTTAAAGATGGAGCCTACCATATCACCGATAACGATGATACGCAGAGCGCGCCTGCCCTGTTACAGGATATGCCGCCCTCGATTCTACATGTACCGTTTTCCTATAGCTTGACGATGGAGGAAATCAAAGGTGATGATACCTCGGTCAATAATTCGTTCGGCCTGATCTTCCGCTTTTCAAGCACGAAAACGGCAGGGAAACTGGTCACGACTTTTTATACCTTTGAAGTTACCAATACACCAGGCGGCGAATACCAGTTCTGGAGGTATGATGATCAATATGCGTCGAGTACGGTGACACCCTGGACAAAGATCTGGCATCAGAACTTTGGCAAAGAGTTTCACGAGGGACATGGTTCTGGCAGTATCAATACGCTGAAGGTCTTCATGGATGGCAGCAACTTTACCTTTTATGTGAACGGCAAGAAGGTTGGCAACGCCCATGACAACAGTAGCGCAAGCGGGCAGGTAGGTATGCTGGTAAACCTGAAGGGAACGGAAGTCGCCTTTACCAATTTTTTACTGGCATATCACTGATATCACGAACGTCGGATAGCCCTTCGCGGGCCTTGTGTGGAGGTTATCAGGTTGGCAAGCATCATGATCAATTTCACGCTGGGGACAACTATTTTCTTATTCCTGCTCAATGTCACCTTCGCCGTCATTTTTCGGAAGAAACGCAGGAGCGAATTCATCTCGTATCTTATAGTTGCCCTGCTTGAGGGGGGAATATTTGCATTCGCGCTTGCCCTGCGCCTGCATCTGCTCTCTGCTGTTCCCTATCACCTGCCGCCAGGCCTGCCGTTCAACCGGGCAGAGCTGGGAGCAGCCATCGCCATCGGCGTTGGCCTCTTTCCCGCCGCTTACTGGCATCGCACTTCCACGGCGCAACTACGAGCGCGACTGCAGGCAGACGCTAAGATGCTCAAGGAGCAGGAAAAGAGTGTGCGTGTGCGCAGCAGCGCGCCCGGCGAGTGGATGAACTAAGTCAACGAGCAACCGGTAAGAAAGTACTGGTATGTGGCGAAATACCAGCCTGATGCGTTTATGCTTTTTAGAACGTTTGCTAATACCTGTCATTATGATCTGTGAGGCCGTCTGTGGTCTGAAATTTGTGGTAGATGAGGGGATGTGAGAGGGTTTGAGGAGTGTCTATGTTTGAAGCGAATCGTGGTATATCTATCTGGAAGAATGCATGGAGAGTGCGCGCGCTTGCTCTGGCATGTATTATCCTTTTTGTGGGCATCGGCTCTCAGGTGCTGGTGAATGCCTTTGCTTCGAGTGCCACGACGAATATGGCTGTTCTCTCTGTTACCGCAACCGCGCCACAGGAGATGCGCATGAGTGATGGTCGCTGGGCCTACGCGGGAGCCTGCGCCGTTTCCCAGAAACAGTTTCCGCTAGGGACCGTTATTGCTCTCTATAACCAGGATGGCACCTTTAATCGACAGTGTACGGCGGAGGACGCCAGCAGCAGCATCGAATACGGGCATATTTCCCTGATTATGCTTAATACCTATGATGCGAAGGAGTGGGGGGTGCGCTATCTGCTTGCCCATATAGAGCGCTGGGGTTGGGGACAGAGCGGGCCGCCGGTGATAAAGCCAACATCTGGCCTGGTACCTGTCAGGACAAAGACGCCATTGCAAATTTTTCATCCTGGTTCCGAACATCTCCAGCCATGAGTTGGAAGAGAGCTACGAAGAAGAGGAGCCGGTGGTGCTGCCATGCATCACCGGCTCCTTTTGCTGGCCGCCCGTTTGACTTTTTCGCCTCTTAAGCGTATACAGTAGTAGCGAAAGGGTGCCCTGCGATCAAAAAATCAATTTGCGATGCGTTCAATGCGTGGAGCGCAACTCTTGTAAAGCGAGGATAGAGCTAGTATGATGACATCTCCTGAACAGAATCCCCCGTCTGTAGTAGGGGAAATCGCGCAACCAGCGCCGACCCTTGAGTCGGCTTTGAACAATGGGCCATATGCCATTGTGGCACGCGATCTGGTGCGCACCTTCGGGCAGAAAGTGGCTGTGAATCATCTCAACCTGACGGTGCGACGCGGCGAGTTTTTTGGCTTCCTCGGCCCCAACGGCGCGGGCAAATCTACCACTATTAAAATGATGGTCGGCCAGTTGCGTCCTACTGCCGGAAATGTCTGGGTGGCGGGCGTCGATGTGTGGAAGGACCCGATTCAGGCGCGTGCGGTGATGGGCGTCTTGCCTGAATATCTGAATCTCTATGAACGTCTGACGGGACGAGAGTTTCTCAGGTTCGCGGGTCACATGTACGGACTGCCCGCTGCCGATGTACGGCAGCGTACCGAGGAACTCCTGCGCGTGCTGACGCTGATCGAGGACGCGGATAAGCTCATTGTCGATTATTCGGTGGGTATGCGCAAGAAGGTTGCCCTGGCTGCCGCCATCATCCATCGCCCGCAGGTGCTTTTCCTGGACGAGCCGTTCGAGGGCATCGACCCCGTCAGTTCGCGGGTCATTCGCGACATTTTACATGAATTGACGCGCCGCGACACCACCATCTTCTTTTCCTCGCACATCATGGAAGTTGTGGAACGGCTCTGCACGCGGGTGGCGATCATCAATCATGGCGTGCTGGTGGCCGAGGGTTCGGTTCAAGAACTGCGCGAGCTTGCCAGCGGCGAAAACAAGAACGCTACCCTCGAAGATATCTTCCTCAATCTGATCGGGGCAGGAAACGAAGATCACAACCTGAGCTGGCTGGAATAACAAGAGAGAAGAGGAAAGTGGATTATGGCTATCCATCCTGAGAAACTACGCTGGCTTCTCTGGCTGCGCTGGAAACAATTCTATCGCGGCTTCATCCGTAACCGGTCGCGCATTATCGGTGTCATCTTTATGGTAATCTTTGGCCTGCCCTTTATTGCCGGCATCGCGGCGCTGACCTTTCTCGGCTACCGCTTCCTGCCGCCGCCCGCCAGTATGGGCCTGCTCTACCTCGCGTTGATCGGCATGTATATGGCGTGGATTGTGCTCCCCTTGCTCGAATACAACGTCAACGAGGGACTCGATCTTTCCAAACTGTCCCTCTTTCCGCTCACGCATGCCGAACTGATGACCAGTCTGGTGCTTTCGACCCTGCTCGATATCCCGACGCTGGCCCTGCTGCTCATGTTTGCCGCCGTTGTCGCTGGCTGGGCCATTTCGGTGCCGGTCGCGCTTTTTGCCGTGCTGGCGATGTTCGTCTTCTATATCCAGGTGGTTGGCATGAGCCAGCTCGTGCTGGCATTGCTCATGCGTACATTACAGAGCCGCCGTTTCCGCGACCTCAGCATTATCATCATCATTCTCTTCTCGTCCTCATGCGGCATCCTGGGACAATTCGCGGGCCACTTTGCCAGGGGCGTGCCCGGCTTTCTCGGCGGCGTTGCCGGGGCCATCAGCATCTTGCAATGGCTGCCACCAGGTATGGCGGCTCGCTCTATCCAGCAAGCCATCGCGGGAAGCTGGGGGCTTGCTTTTGTCTGGCTGGTCATGCTCATGGCCGTTAACATCCTCGTGCTCTACCTCTGGCAGGCTGTGATCGAACGCGCGTTGACTTCACCAGAAGAGGGGGGAACAGTCACACGGCGTTATCACGAGCACCACGTCGAAACTACTCTACGGCCTGAGAGGGCGACGACGCGCTTCTGGGAGCGCCTGCTGTCCCCGCAGGTGCTGGCGATTGCCGGGAAAGAGGCGAAGTACTTCTGGCGCGACCCGCAGCTCAAGGCGCTGATCTTCCAGTCGATTATCAGCGGCGTCTTCTTCATCGTCTGGCCCCTGATCGGCTTCGGCGGTCGCTCAGAGGGCGGATTGGTAAGCTACTGGCTGGTGTTGTTCGCCCCCCTTGCCGTCTTCTTCTTCATGCTCAGCCTCTCGTTCAATTCGCTGGGTATGGAGCGGCAGAGCCTCACCGAGCTTTTCCTCTTCCCGGTTGAGCCGCAGCGCATTCTGTGGGGAAAAAACCTGACAGTGTTTCTGATGGGCCTGATAGAGCTGGTCGTGCTGGTACTGGCAGCTTCGCTCCTCTCACATGACTGGAATCTCACGCTGCCCACACTGGTCGTTGGACTGGCCGGTATCGGAGTGACGCTGGGTTGCGGCAATTTTACCTCCGTCTTCTTCCCACAGCCTATGCGGCAGATACAGCGCGGCTTCCGCGCCACCGGCGCCTCTTCGTCCGGCAACGGCTGTCTCCGGGGCATTATGTCGCTCATCATGCTTGTCGTGTCCGCGATCGTGCTCATTCCGGTGATCCTGGCCTTTGGCCTGCCCATCTTCTTCCATGTCGAATGGATCTGGGTATTCGCCATTCCGCTGGCCCTGCTCTATGGTATCGCTTTCCACCAGGCCGTCTCGCGCCTCGTAGCCGTGCGCATGCTCGCCCGCGAACCGGAAATCCTGGCCTTGACGACAAGGAATAACGAATAACCGCGCTCTTATCGATAAGCAGGGCTTTTTTGTGGAGAAGGTGTGAGGCTGAGAGAAAACGGGCAAAAGAAACGTAATCAAGTAGGGGATTTTTTCTGGCCGTTTACATAAACTGTTGAGCTTTTCGGTGAGATAGAGAAATATGCAGCAGGTCGTGATTCGCCTCCTGGGGCCGCCAGAGATTCGCTGCCGGGAACAGGTGATTAAGCTTCCACGACGACGTTCGCGCGCGCTGCTCTTTTACATGGTCTGCACGCACACGCCGCAGCCACGCGAACGATTGCTGGCCCTGTTGTGTGGCGAAATGGATGAGGCAAGCGCTCGCCATACCTTCAAGACGCTGCTGGCCGAAGTGCGCGCCAGGCTGCGCAGTATCGACCCGTCTATCGAGTGGATTACCGGCGATGGCGACCTGTTGACGCTCAACCCGCTCGCGCCGCTCTGGCTCGATACCGAGGTCTTTGAGACGGCGACCTCCAGCTCTTTGCGCAACCTCGCGCAGGCCGTGAAACTCTATCGCGGCCCTTTCCTCGACGGCTTTTTCCTGCGCGATTCGCCCGGCTTCGACGACTGGGCGCGCAGCACCCGCGACCACTTTCACCAGCTCTATCTCTCCGCGCTCAGACGTATGGAAACAATGCACGAGGCCGAGGGACAACTCACACAGGCCATCGCCTGCGCCCAGATGCTCGTCCAGGCAGATCCTCTTTCCGAAGAAGCCCACACCTGTCTGATGCGCCTCTACTGGAAACAGGGTGAGCGCGTGGAAGCCCTGCGCCAGTACGAAAAACTCTGCACCCTGCTCGCCCAGGAATTGACGATCAAGCCGATGGCCTCGACAACCGCTCTATACGAGCAGATCATGCACGACAACAGGCTGGTCGCGGCTCCTATCACCCTGCCATCGTCTCAAGTCGCCTCATCGCTACCCAACCAGAAAATCAAAGCAGATATTTACCCGCTGCTGAGGACAAGAAGAGAGCAAACAGCATTTATCGGGCGCGGTAAAGAACTCATCTGGCTGCGTGATGCTCTGATCGGCCCGCAAAACAGTACACCTTTGATCCTGATTTCCGGGGAAAGTGGCTGCGGGAAAACGCGGCTGGTCGAGGAAAGCATTGCCCTGTATTGCGCTTCCTGGCGCGTTTTTCGCGGCGCCTGCCAGGAAATAGAGCGCGCCCATCCCTACCATGCCATCGTTGAAGCATTGCGGCAAGGGCTTACTGCCGGGGATATAGAGCGTCTCCATCTTCCGGGAGCGTGGTTATCCGCGCTCTCTTCTCTGCTTCCCGACCTTCTGCCCGGCGATGAGCTATTCCCATCTCATCCAGCAGCCCCGACTCTGCTGGCGGATGCCCTGGTCGCCATCTTTCACCAGCTCGCTTCCCCGCACAAGCCTGTGGCACTGGTGATCGACGACCTCCACTGGGCCGATACTGCCACGCTGGCCCTGCTCGGCCACCTGGTACGTCACGCTCGCCCGCGCCAGACCTTCTTCCTCTGTACCTGCCGCGATAATGAACAGGATGCATCTCTCAAGGCGCTGCGTGAGGGCGCGCTGAGACAGGGAGCGATGGCCGAACTCTCACTGTACCCGTTGTCGCCGCAGGAGACAGACATGCTCACCCGCTCCTTTCTGGCGGCATATCCGGCGCTTTCGGAGAATGACGAAATCGACGCGGCTGTGCTGAGCGACTGGTGCTACCGGCAGAGTGATGGCAATCCCCTGCTCGCGCTTGAGGCCCTACGCCAGGCGGTAGAGGCGTGCCGTGCCGGAAAAAACCTGCCAGAATACGCACTCTCCGCCCCTGCGCGCGTACTGCTTGAGAGATCATTACGTCCACTGAGCCAGCAGGCAGTGACAATACTCGAAGCGGCCTCTATACTTGGTTTCTCCTTCGATTTCAACAAAGCCGCCCGGATGGCCGGACTTGAGCGCTCCAGCGCTCTGCTGGCCTTGCAGGAACTCAGCCGCCAGGGCATCATCGCCGAGGCCTCATCCGCACGTCCCGGCCATTACATCTTCTCACACCGTCTGCTGCGCGAGTACCTGCTTGCGAACCTGAGCGCAACGCACCGCTCTCTGCTTCTCCAATATACAAAAATTCTTTCTTCAGACATCCTGTTGTAACCATTTTCGCCTCAAACACCCCGCACGTGCAACCTTTCTGTATCCTTCCTGTAACTTCCCAGGGTTATAGTATGTTCATACAGCAAGCGGCTTGCTGTGAGGAGTGGACATCAATGTTTTCTGAGCAGAGACACCTCTTGAGTACTGCTGAAGGCGTCACCGTTGAACGCTGGCCGTGGTCCCTGGAGAAGGCGGGTGACCTGGATCAGCCCTATGTGACGGCGGGCAATCGCGTCTATTGCATCGCAAACCAGCATGGTGAGTTTCCGGAGATCGGCTGGCGTCAGCCGGGCGAGATGGCAGGGGTGTGGGATCACCCGATCAAGCTGCTGGATGGTTTCTGGTTCGGGCTATCCTCTGGTCTGCCCGGCGTCACCGGCGCCCCCGATGATATTACCTGGCTCACTTCAGCGCGGCGCTGGCGCATGACGCCCGGAGAAGTGGAGATCAGCTATTCGCTGCCCCAGATACAGGTGATCCGGCGCGAATACGGCTTGCAGGACATCGAAGGCATGCTGGTATGCCTGACGCTGAGCAATACCTCTCAGGAGATATTGAACTTCACACTCCATTTTCTGGCCTGCACCGACCTGCGAGCCGCGTGGCTGGGAGAAAACCGACTGGCCTGGCGAGACGGGCGTGATGAGGCTGTCTATCTGCCGGAACATGCCTGTATCGCTGCCTCCAACACTGTCAACCCCGCCAGCGTTTGTTTCGGGGCCACAAGATCCCCTCTGGTTGTGGCGATAGGCAATGAACTCTGGGCCACAAAGCCACCCAAAGGAGGGGGCATCTCCGCCCATTTACGCTACGGGCTTTCCCTCGCCGCTTCCGTTTCAGAGGAAATTACCTTTCTTATCGCGGGATCAACGCACGGGAGTGAACTGGCCCTGGCAACCTTTGAGCGACTGCGCGCCTCGCCTGGTGAACACTGCCGACAGCAACGCCAGTCTTACCAGCATGTGCTCGAACGCTGCGCGCTTTTCAGTGATGATAGCCTGATAGACACCGCGTTCGGCTGGGCAAAGACGAATCTGCACATGCTGGATCGAGATGTTCCGGGCATCGGTCATGGTATTTCGGGCGGATTGCCGGACTTTCCCTGGTGGTTCGGCAACGATACCGCCTACTCCACCCTGGCGCTTGTTGCCAGCGGGCAGTTTGAACTGGCCCTGACCTCGCTGCGCACGCTTGCCCACTATAGCAAAATGATGAATTCGAACGGCAGCGTTGTCCACGAGATTCTCACGCAGGGACACGTGCATGATACTGGCCACCTGGTGGAAACGCCACTTTTCACTCGCGCCGTCTATCACGCGTTCAGGTGGACAGGAGACCACGCCTTTCTGCGCGAACTCTATCCCTTCTGCAAGCGCGGGCTGCTGAACTATGTGCTCGATACCTGCGACCCCGACAACGACCTCTGTGCTGCTGGCAAAGGGCTGGTGGAGACGCGAGAATTACACGGTGGGGCCAGCTTTGAAACGCTGGATATTGCCGCCTATACCTACGAGGCGCTGCTCTGCCTGGCCGAACTGGCGGCAGAGACGGGAGACAGCGCAATTATCCCTGAGTTGCGCGCGAAAGCCGCGACCCTGCGCACGCATGTCAACAGCACATGGTGGCTGGAGGATGAGGGACTTTTCGGCGATATCTACACTTCAGCCGCCGCCCTCGCGGCCTCTAATAACGCGCTGCGTGCGGAAAATCTTTTCCTGCCCGGCGACGTTATAGAATACGATGCCACCGATATTCTCTTGCAGCGCCAGGCTCGTAGAGCGCGCACTACCGGCGAAACACCGGAGCAGGAGCGACCCTGGCTCTTGAAACACTTCATCGCCGCCATCCCCATGGAAACCGGACTCGCCACGGCCTCACACGCCCGGCGCGCCCTTGCCCGGCTAGAATCCAGCGAGTTCACAAATAGGTGGGGCATCTATCTGAACCCTGACAGGCAACAGGTAACGTTGACACTGCCAACGAGTATCATGGCGGTTGCCGAGGCACAGTATTCCCACGTGGATACCGCCCTCGCTTACAGCCATAAAATTGCGCGAACGCTCTTTTACAACATGCCAGGAGCACTCAGCGAGATCGCCCCGGACAGGGGATGCTTTATTCTGGCTTCAGCTAGCTATGGCATTATCTGGCCGGTTGTGCATCATTTCTTTGGCTTTCGCCCCCACGCCGCCGCTCGCAAAGTCGCGTTTCTCCCGCATCTGCCCGCAAGCTGGCGGCAGGCAAGATTGCAGGAAGTGCGCGTTGGCAGCGCGAGCATGAATCTCGCCGTGATCCAGGATGAGTCCGAGGCACACATCATCCTGGAAACTAGCGACCCTCTTTATGAGTGTAAAATAGGAGGGCTTTTTTCCCGTCAGGCCCGTCCCCGCGTTGTGACTCTCAACGCCGAGACGGTTCCTTTCGAGCTTCTCTCGCTCGATGAAGACAACAGTGTCTCAAAGGGTTACCAGGTGCAGCTCGCGCCTGTCAGCGGACTGCATCGCTACGATGTCGTCGTGTACTGGTAGTGTTTTTGCTAACATTGTTAGCGGTCATGGAAGTATCTTTTGATGCTGCATTCGCAACGATTGCGTTTGCTTGAAGCGTGAACCAGGAGGTTCAGGATGAAATCACGTTTTTTGAGGCAAATCATAGCTCCTATGCTCATGATCCTCGTACTTATCCTGGCTGCCTGTGGCACTGGCAGCAGCACCGGTTCCAATCCGAACACGGGTGGGGTAGCCCAGCAAGGTCTCGCTGGCGGCAACCCCTATAATGCCTGCCCCAGCAGCACCAACACGACCGCAGCCGCACCTGTAAGCGGCACGGTGAATCTGACCGTCTCTGGCTGGACCTCGACGCCCGCCGAGGATGCGCTGGTGCAGTCTAACCTCAAAAACTTCGAGAAGCTGCATCCTAACATCCACATCACCTGGTCGCCCATCCCCGGTGATTATCCCACTAAGATGCGCGCCGACGTAGCCAGCGGTACCGTTCCTGATGTATTCTACCTGCAACCAGACATGTCCAGTGAGTACATCAGTGCTGGCAAGCTGCTCAACCTCTCGCCCTACATGGCCCGCGACCATGTCAGCGCTAGCGATTATTATAGCTCGCTGCTGAACCCGTTTGTCTGTACCAGCGGCCAGGTCTACGGCCTGCCGAAAGACTGGTCTTCGCTGGGCATCTTCTATAACAAGCAGATGCTACAGGCAGCAGGCCTCTCGGCCCCCAATCCGAACTGGACATGGAGCGACATGCAGACGTATGCGCAGAAATTGACCAAAAATGCGGGTTCCACCAATGCTGTCTATGGCATGAGTCTGTCGGCGGATGCCTCGCGCTGGGGCGCGTTCCTGCTTGCTGATGGCGGCACCATGCTCAATAAAGATGGCACCCAGGCCACTTTCAACAACGCCCAGGGGGTGGCCTCGGCTACCTATTACGACAGCTTCATCCAGAACCACACCGGCGTCCTGCCCACGCAGGTCGGCGCGCCGTGGAATGGTGACGCTTTCGGCAAGCAAAAAGTAGCCATGACCATCGAAGGCCCCTGGCTGATCCCGTACATGGCCAGCACTTACCCCAACGTCCAGTATGACATTGCCCCGCTGCCAACGGCTCCCACGGGCAAAAAGGCCAACCTGATCTTCACCAACGCCTGGGCCGCTTACTCAGGCACAAAATACCCCGATGCCGCCTGGGAACTGATCAAGTATATGACCGGGACAGTCGTACAGAAGAGCCAGTTGGATGATGGTTTCGCCCTGCCCACCATTAAGGGACTGGAAAACGATCCCTACTTTACCCAGCATCCCGACTTTAAGGTGCTCTTCGACGCCGCCAGCTATGGCTATGCTGACTATTATGGTCCGCAGGACGCCACTATTCACAGCGACCTGGCTACCGCCCTGCAATCCATCATGCTCAACAAGCAGACCGTCCAGGCTGCCCTCAACGATGCGGCAACCAAAGTCGATCAGGCTTTACAGGGGGGCTAGTCTTCTGACTATGATGCCAGCAGTCAGCAACTTCTAGTCCCTGAACCAGCCCTGTGCATCTTCCCTTTTCTTTTCTTAGCTCAAAAGAGAAGAGAGATGCACAGGGCTGGTATATGGGAACAAGAGACCTGGAGGGCAGACACGCCAGCTTTCGCCCTCCAGACCCTACAAAAAGTAAGAGATCAACAAAGTAGTTCATCAGTCAAGGAGAGGCTCCTATGGCGACACAACCGGCGAGAGCAACTCTTCCCCCAGCGCCATCATCGACTCCATCAAGATGGCGCTGGCCGCGACGGGGGAGAGATGAGAGACCAAAGGCACGCCCCGGCGAGACGCTGGCGGCGTACCTGTTCCTGCTGCCCTACCTGTTCGTGCTCGGCGTCTTCATTGTCTTCGTCTCCCTCTATGGCGTTGGCTTGAGTCTGTTCAGTCTCGATATCGGCTTTACCGCTCCCACCTTTGTCGGTTTGCACAACTACCAGATTCTCTGGAATCAGCTCTCCGATATCGGGATCAGCGATTTCTGGACCTCGATGATCAATATCCTCAAGTTCGTGGTGGTCATCGTTACCGGTCAAACCATTCTGGCCCTGATCCTGGCCGTCATCTTGCAGGCGCTGCCTTTTGCCAGAGGCATCTTTCGCACCATTTTCTACATTCCGGCCCTGACATCCTCGGTGGCCGTCTCGCTGATCTTCCTCTGGTTCTACAACCAGTATGGCCTGATCAATTACCTGCTCTCCCTGGTCGGCATTCACGGCCCCGACTGGCTCGACAGCACAACATGGGCGCTGCCAGCGATCATGCTGCTCAATATCTGGACCACTGCCGCCGCTTTCATGATCTACTTCCTGGCCGCGCTGCAGGATATTCCCAAAGAGTTGATAGAGGCGGCACAGGTTGATGGAGCCAATCGCTTCCAGGCCTTCTGGAACGTTACCCTGCCCCTGCTGCGCCCGGCCATCTTCTTTGTCGTTGCTCTGGGAACCATTGGCGGCTTCCAGATGTTCGATCAGGCCAAGTTCATGACCAATGGCGGCCCCGATAACGCGACGCTCACCCCTATGCTCGAAATTTACAACGCAGCCTTCAACGAGGCTCACTTCGGGCTGGCCGCCGCCATGTCGGTCATTCTCTTCGCCATTATTATGATCGTGACTCTGATCCAGCGCCGCTTGATCGATCCCAGTACCAACACCCTTTAGTCCTGTATAGTGATCTGAGGAGAAGCTACTATGGCACAGGCAACAGCACCAGCTAATACAGCTATCCAACCGGTAACGAAGGAAGTGCGACCCACCCGACGACTGGAGCCAGCGCACATCATCCTGTACATCTTCCTGGCGATCTTCACCGTGACCTCAATCGGGCCGCTCATCTTTTCGTTCGTCTCTTCTTTCAAAACGCCCGCCGCGATCCTGGCCTTCCCGCCCAGCCTCATCCCCAATCCGGCGACGCTGGCGAACTACCAGGAAATCCTGAGCAATTCACTCTTCCTGCGCTGGATTCTCAACGCGCTGATCTACGCGGTAGGGGCCACAGTGCTCAACACCTTCTTCTCGGCCATGGCCGGTTACGCCATCGCCCGCCTGCGCTTCCCCGGTAAGGAGTTCATCTTCACGCTCACGCTGGCCGTGATGATGATCCCTCTGGCGGTGACGCTGATCCCCAAGTTCCTGGTGGTCGACAGCCTGCACCTGACCAACACCTACTGGGCGCTGATTCTGCCCGCGATGGCCCAGCCCTTCTCAGTCTTCCTGATGGTACAGTTCATGAAGGGCTTGCCCAAAGAACTGGAAGAGGCTGCTATGCTTGACGGGGCTAACCGCTGGCGCACTTTCCTCTCGGTCATCCTGCCCCTGGTCAAACCGGCCCTGACTGCCGCTGCCATCGTGAGCTTTCAGGGAGCATGGAACGATTTCCAGTGGCCCCTGGTCGTGCTGGGCACGCAGGATATGTACACCCTGCCTCTTGGCCTCTTTTTCTTCAAGAGCGCCAACTATACCCAGTACAACCTGCTCATTGCAGCCTCCATGTTCAACACCATTCCCATTCTCATTCTCTTCTTCATCTTCCAGCGCTACTTCATCGAAGGCGCATCCGCTGCAGCCGTCAAAGGGTAGAGCTAACATACGCAGGACCTCGCCTCCAATAGCGAGGTCCTGTACTCCCCTTTGATTTAGAGCTGTCGATACAGGCATCAAGAGACACATCGCTTGCTCTGTTTCGCGAGCAGGTGATACAGCGCTATGTATCTGTCGAGAATGTGTTCAAGTCCGTACTGCTGCTCGACGGTAGCACGTGCCGCCTGCCCATAGCGCTGGACGAGCGCAGGGGTCGCGAGGAGAGTGAGTAAAGCATGGGCCATCTGCTCAGGGTCTTCAGGCTCAACCAGCAAGCCGTTATCCTCAGAGGTGATCAGGTCCTCGCTTCCACTGACACGTGTGGCGATACAGGCTGAACCACTTGCCATTGCTTCCAGAAGGGCATTCGGCATCCCTTCCCAACGCGAAGGCAAGATGGCAATTGCCCCACGGTGAAACTGGGCTGCGACATCCCTTTGCAGGCCCGCAAATTCCACGGTGTCGGCTATTTCCAGCGCGTGCGCCAGCTTTTCTAACTGGGCCTGGAGTGGTCCACTCCCCACAAGAATCAATCTGGCTCCGCGTTGGTAACGCTGGACGAGAGACCATGCCTGTAAGAGCACATCAATGCCTTTCTCATAGCGGAGTTTAGAGACACAGACCACCGTCTGGAGGCGTTGTTCGTCATGGAGATGGGAAGGCAGCGGCTGAAAACGAACCAGATCGACGCCATTTGGAATGACGTACACGTCCAGCACATCGAAGTGATGCTCGCTTACATAGCGCTGCATCCGAGAACTCAAGACGACGATACCGGCGTGGATACGCCGCAGAAGCGCGGCCATCGCTGCGACAACGATTGGGCCAGCAGCTTCCAGGCCATACAAATCGCCATCTATCCAGGTGTTGCCATCAACGACAAGCCAGGGAGTTTCAGGGTCAAGAGAGCCTGCAAGCAGTCTGGCAGGCTCATGAGTCTGCGTCCGTTTGCCTGCCCCGGCACTACTCACAATAATCGACAGAGGTTTTCTGGCCAGCAAGCAGACAAGAGCGAGGGGAAATACCAGAAAACTGAACTGGCGAATTTGTAACACGTCGTAATGGTCACGGCGCCGCCAGAGCGTCCAGGCCATCACAAACATCGCCAGCAAGTAGAACAGTTTCTGAAGCAGTCGCGGTAACTGTTTCCGCCTGCCCAGCAGAAGGCCAGCAACACGGATGACCGGCACTCCATCGATTACCTCATCGCGCAACCAGTCAGCATTATGGCGAAAGGTGACTACCTGCATCGTGAGACCACGTTGTAGGAGATGCTGGCATTGCAGCAGCGTTTGCATTTCGGCCCCACCGATTGAAGGTAGAAAGGTCGTAATGACGACGTAGATACGCAGCTTATTCATCATTTCCCCCTTTCTCCAGGCAAGACAAGGCAAGCTGGAAGCCGGTGCCTTGTTGTTGTTCCCTTCTCTCTTCTTCCTTTGTTTTCTCACATGAAGGGTGTTATACAGACGATAGGCGTTTGAGTCGCTGCAGCACATGATCGAGTGTTTCACGAGCAGCAGTCCAGGCAGGGTAGGGGTCTCGCCAGTCAAAATAGTCATACCCTGTTGGAACAAAGAAAGTAGCAATAAACTCTGCCACAGCTTTAGCAGGCGGTGTCACGCCTGGACGCCCGCGTTCGGCGAACGTTTGCAAGGTAGCCAGAAGATCTCCTTCCAGATAGCGCATTTTTGTGTCCGAGCGATACCCTTTGACGCGGTCTATCGGTTCTTCGCTAGCCCATTGATACACGAGGTAGGGAAAATCGACGCCCGCGCGAACCGCGAGTTCAATGCCGGAAGTCAAACGAGGATTAATCTCCATGAGATAGGGCGTACCGCGTTCATCGCGCCGGAACTGGACCTGCGCATAGCCTTCGAGGTCGATAGCACGTATAAGGCGCTCGGCTTGCACCGTTGTGTCTTCCGGGAGTTCGATACTTTGCCGGTAGGTCGAGACGCCCCCGAGAGGAGGATGAGTACGCCGGGTCCATTGAGCAAAGCGCGCATAGGTTTCTCCTTGAGCATACATTATGCTGATAGACTCCTGACGTCCTGGAAGAAACTGCTGAAAGAGTACTTTGCCATCATACTGTGTGAGCTGCTGTACAGTAAGATAAGCTTCTTGAGATGTGGTCACGAGCTTACAGGTCGGCCTGATCCCTTGCTCCTGGTCCCAAAGCCAGGATTCGGTTGGTTTGACAACCGCCGGCAGGCCAATCTCATGCAATGCCGTACTGACATCGCTCTCCGTTGTGAGCAGCACTCCCCTGGGAACGTGCAGCCCCAATTCCTCTGCAACTGCCAGCGTGCGCTCTTTCTTGATGGCGATCTCTAAAGCTGCTTCTTTTGCCAGCGCGAGATGGATACCCCGCTGTTCGATCTCGGAACGGTGCTTGCGCAACACGGCAAGAGTTCCATCTGAGGAACTGATGAGAACATGAACTTCTGTTTCATCAACGAGTTGTTTGAGATAGTCCCAGAATGCCTCTCCTTCTCGCCCGTATCCTGGAGCGAGGAACATGGCCTGGCACCAGCGCGAAGAGAAGGTTGGCACATGTTGTGATCTTTTCAGGATACTCTCATTCTCTAAAGCTGCGACGTATTTGCCATGCCGACCAAGCGAACGCACGGTCATAAGTGACTGGCGCAAGGCGGCATCCAGGATCAGGGCATCATAAGACGCGCCCTTGTGGAGCGTTGGCGCGTGGTGTCTCCGCGTAATGGATTGTCTTACCTTGTTTGACGATTGATAGAGAGATTTGAGGGGCATCATTTTCAGAAGCGCCTCTCCTTCTTTCTGCTTCACAATTCTCCTCTAGAAGAGAGCAATACCTTACATAAGCTGAGAAACACTCTGCCTCTGCCTGTACCTTGATCTTTTTCTAAGCGAAAAACTCTGCGTGAGCAGGGAAAATAAATAACTGGCAAAAGTATACTATGCCTGGTTAGTAGGAACTGTGACAAAGGGGGTTGAGATATGGTAGTAATCGCAAGAAAACTGGAAAAAGATAGAAACCCCGCGTATAATGCTCTTGAGAAGAGATCAGATCGAATAGCAAGTCCGAACAAAGCGAAACAAAGGAGTTTCGGAAGGAGGAATAAGCAATGACGACGGAACCCCGCATCGTCAAATTTTTTGAAACGACACTGCGCGACGGCGAGCAGACTCCGGGCGTGAACTACTTCCCAGAGGAGAAGCTGGCAATTGCCCAGGCACTGGCCGATATGGGCTTCGACACTCTCGACTGTGGCTTTGCCATCTCCTCGCCGGGCGAGTTCGAGTGCATCCGCCTGATCGCGCGAAATGTGCGCAACGCCGAGATTTGCTCGATTGCCCGCACCCATTTCGCCGATATTGACCGGGCCTGGGAGGCCGTCAAGGACGCGGAAAAGCCGGTCATCCACCCCTTTGTCAGTACCTCGCCCCTGCATCGTCGGGTCAAGCTGGGCAAGACGCGTGAGGAGGTGCTAGAAATGGCGCGTACCGCCGTGGCCCACGCCCGCGCGTATACCGAAAACGTCGATTTCGCCCTGGAAGACTCGACCCGCACCGAGCACGATTTCATCCTGGAGGTCTGCGAAGCCATTTTGAAAGAGGGCGTGCGCTTCATCTCTATCTGTGACACTGTTGGCTTTGCCCTGCCCTGGGAGTTCGGCCAACTGGTCGCCGCTGTCAAGCGTGAGTTTCCCCATGCCCGCATCTCCGCCCACTGCCACGACGACCTCGGTCTGGCCGTCGCTAACGCCCTTGAGGGCCTGCGTAATGGAGCCGAACGAGTCGATACTTGCATCAACGGCCTCGGCGAACGCGCAGGCAACGCGGCCACCGAAGAAGTCGTCATGGCGATTAAAACACGGTCTGCCAATCTTGGCCTGGATGTCAGAATCGATACCACGAAGATCATTCCCACCAGCCGCCTGGTCGCAAAGCTCTCCGGCATGCAGCCACAGTGGACCAAAGCCGTTGTGGGCGCAAACGCTTTCGCGCACGGCGGCGGTATCCATCAGGACGGTGTGCTCAAAGATGCCAGCACCTACGAGATCATGACGCCCGAATCCATCGGCCTGACCTCCGCCGACCGCCGTATGCACATGGGCAAACTCTCCGGCCGCGCCGCCCTCAACGCCCAGCTCCACGATCTCGGCTACGATCTGGAGAAGGAACAGCTCAACCGCGCCTTCGACATGGCTAAGCTCCTGCTCGGCAAAAAGAAAGAGCTTGAGGAGATGGATCTGCGCTACATCGCCGAATCAGCGATGAATGCTCCCACTGAGGTGCCCGGTCACGCCTAGAGAACAAAGGAAGCAGAAGTATGTTTGAAACGTTTGCTTCGCTGCAGCTCCAGACCGGGGGTGCCAGCATTCACGCACTCAAGGGGGGATCAGGCGATCCCCTCCTACTGTTGCACGGCTACCCCCAAACCCACGTGATGTGGCATAAGATTGCCCCTCGCCTTACTCAAGACTTTACGGTAGTGCTCGCCGACCTGCGTGGCTATGGGGATAGCTCTAAGCTGGAGGGGGAAGCGGATCACTCCACCTATTCTAAACGGGCTATGGCTCAGGATATGGTCGAAGTCATGCAGCAACTTGGCTACGAGACGTTTGCGGTGGTTGGACACGACCGGGGAGCGCGTGTGACACATCGCATGGCCCTCGATCACCCACAACGGATTACAAAAGCAGCCGTGCTGGATATTGCCCCCACCTACCTGATGTATATGACGGCAGATAAAGAATTCGCCACCGTCTATTATCACTGGTTTTTTCTCATCCAGCCCGCCGATCATCCTGAGCGTTTGATCGGGGCGCAGCCCGAATACTACCTGCGCAATCGACTTGCTCACTGGTCCGCCGACCCCTCAGCATTCACCCCGGAAGCCATTGCTGAATACCTGCGCTGCTTCTGTGATCCGACCGCCATTCATGCCACCTGTGAGGATTACCGCGCTTCCGCCAGTATCGACCTGCAACATGATGAGGCTGACATGCAGCAGAAAGTGCGCTGCCCCCTGCTCGTCTTATGGGGAGAAAAGGGCTTCATCGGACGCAAATATGACGTGCTGGCAACCTGGCGCGAACGGGCGGATGACGTGCAGGGATACGCTCTTCCATCCGGGCATTTTCTGCCCGAAGAAGCCCCGGAAGAAACCTATCAGGCACTCCAGGCATTCCTGCTTCATAGTTGATTTTCCACTGGCGGCATGTTATCCTGAGCGCAGAGACCGTTGGCGAACACACGGCTTTGATAGCTCACCGCGTAGCGGCTCGCTCTTTCTAGAGGTGGTAACTGGGTGGCGCCGTCTGGAGTCGCGCCACCCAGTTACCACCTCTATCAGTCTGCGAAGCGCCGCCAGTGCTGAGCCATCAACAGCAGAATCGAGACATTCATGTTTTGAATCAGCACATGAACGCGCTGGAAGAACCCTCCTTCGGGCCAGAAGACCAATCACACCGTCCATCAGGTTGGGCCAACTTCAAAGAAATTCCGCCAGTGCTGGCAGTGCGGCTGCTATTGGCTCATGAGTGAGGAAAGAGCGTATGAATCAGCAGTCGAATACCGACCAGCAGATAGCGTTTCGCAACCGCTGATCGTCCAGGACAAGATCGCGAATCGCATCCGGCAGTTGGTCGCGCTGCCAGCGGCATTCGATCCAACCGGCACGCTCACCTTCGCCTTCAGGGGCAGCCGCGCGCACGGCTTTGATCGCGTAAGCCGCGGCACCGAGCTCATGGGCAGCGACGTGCGCGACCACTGCCGCCTGACCGGCGGCATATGCGGCGTGCCGGGCGGCTCCGCTCATATCCCTGGCCGCTGCCATTGCATGGCCGCCCGCTGCACGAGCCTGGGACATCGTAATCTCCCCGCGCGCCCATGCACGAGCCTGCTCAATTGCATAGCGCGGTCGTGAGTCTGAAGGCTTCGCAGACTCGAAGAAGTGCAGGACGTGCTCTGCGCACGCGGCCGCCCACAGAGCGAGAAGGTGATGGTCTGAATCCGTGAGCGTCCCACCACGGCGGATGGTGATGAAGCGAGGGTCACGATCTTTGGGAAGAATCATACTGTACCTCTCATGAACAGAGAAGAGATTTTCACATCCCTTTCATTCAGACATAAAGGGAAGCCAGAAAGCCTTTTTGCTTCTCAGCAGTCGAGCTACCAGCTTACATCCAGGCGATATGCAGCGTGCGGCGACGCGGGCCATCTAGCTCAACGAGAACGACACGCTGCCACGTCCCCAGCAGCAACTGGTGGTCGTCATACGGAATGCTCAGCGATGGGCCGATGATGGATGAGATAAGATGATCGGGCGCATGCGCCGGATTATGTGGGTGCCGGTACGAGAGACTGGGCAGCAGGTGGCGCAGCGCCTGCAAGAAATCGAGATCGGTGCCAGGATCAAGATCAGCAGTTGTCAGCGCGCAGGTTGTGTGGGCGACAAAAACGACACAAACGCCTGCGCGCGGCCCACCCTCACGCAACACCGCTTCCACCGTGTCCGTAATATCGACAATCTCATCTTTTTTATGCGTCGCAATGGTGATTGTTTTCATATGTTATGTTATAACGATTTCCCTCAAGCAAAAACAACACCCCATGCTGTTCAGGAGGCACATCAAGCTTGAAGCCACTCTGGGCTTGCCTTACGCAACCACATAGAGTATTATTGAGAAGCAAAATTGAGGAGATATTTTCGAAGGTATATTTGGAGGTATCCATATGGCAACAGAGAAAACAAGCCTGAAGGTATACTTAGATCACCTTATCCAGCGTGAGAACCTGCGCTACCAGCGATCCCGAGAAAAAGTTGCATCAACGCCATCCGGGCCACCCATGCTGAGAATGAGTGATTTATTTGGAGACCATATCTCCTCACGGGTTGCGTCATTACGTAAACCAGATTTCCAGCGTGCAACATGGGCATGGACGCCTGAGGATTGTGTATCCTTGCTGGAATCCATTGTAAATGAACAGGTGATTCCGAGCATCATTATGTGGTCAAGCCCGGAAAATGGCTATGATTATGTTCTTGATGGCGGTCATCGCATCTCTGTCGTGCTGGCGTGGCTCAATGACGATTGGGGTGACACACTTCCTTCCGGGGAATACAGAGATGAGGAGCAAGAAGTACTCATTAAACAGGCAGCAAAAGAAGTTCGCAATCTTGTCAAGATAAAAATCGGGAGTATCAGCGATTATCAGGCTGCTGACGAAGAATTCAATCGCGCAGTCATGGAAGACAAAGCTCCCAGGCGGGTATTAGATGCAACTACCTTCAACAGGGGTTTATTCTATCAGCGCCTGCGCAGAGGAGAAGTTGGTTTTCATATTTTATGGGTGCCTGGTAATTACGAAAAAGCAGAAATATCATTTTTAAAAATTAATAAAAGCGGCAGGCAGTTATCGGAGTGGGAAACCACCATCATTGAAAGCAGACATTCCAGTTTTGTTCGAGCAGTAATGTCTATATCCAGTATAAATAGCGCAAAGCATTACTGGCATACAAAAGATCTGGAAGAGGAGGGCAATGAGTTAGCTCAAAATAAAATAGAGGAGATACTCAAAGGAGTAAATAAACTCCATGAGATGCTTTTCAAGCCTGCTTACGAGACCCCTATCAAGAGATTACAACAACCTTTGATAGTTCCTCCTGACGTACAGACAAAACCCTACTGGCTGGCCGAACTGCTCACAGTGATAGCAGGAGGCAAGGGACAAAAAGCAGAAACGCGCAAACTGATCGATAGAGATATACATGCTTTACCAGAAGAGATAATCGATAACGGATTGCATCTTATAGAGAATGCTCTTGATGGACTGGGACATCTTATTGGTCCCTCTCCAAAATCTCTGGCCTTAATCCCGGTACTGTACTTCTACACGGATGCAGGCCGCTATGTGCGTAGCCTTCTCTATGGTTTCTTGTACTGGATATTATCTGGTAGTGAAGAGGATATTCTTAGTAGAAAGCGTGTATTCTCAATACATCGTGCTGTTTTCGAGCAGGTTCTTTTAAATAACAAAGAAGATGTTATAACAGGGATTACGCGCAGAACAGGTTCGGGGCCTGAGGTAACAAGTCAAACTGCTCAATATTATCAAGGATTGCTAGAACTCCTGGTCAAGCATAGGGACGATATACATTCTGAAGCATTTGCGGCTGATTATTCGGCATTGACAAAAAGACTTACCAACAAAGCAGTAAAAGTGCGCCTATCAGTCGGAAAAAGCCGCACTTTTACGGAGAGACAGAAATCCTCTCTGGTACTCGATCACTTTTTTTACAATCCCAATCGTTGTGGAATCTGTGATGGTATGTTAGACCCTACTGCCGATTTACAACACGATCACATTGTTGAGCATGCTAGAGGAGGCAGAACTATAAAAGAGAACCAGCGCCTGGTTCATCCTTTTTGCAATAATCAATCCAACCGCGAACTCATTGAGAGAGGAAAAAGTGGGCAAGAAAGCATTCCTCTCCCAAGATTCGTGGATCCCGATCTCATCACAGAACCACAGCAACTCAGGCTGGCATTTTTCGATGACCCTGATTTTTTCTAATCGCGGCTATTACTGGCTTCTACTGAGCAGCGAACACTTGCTATCCACCTGATCATTTCCTTTTTGTTGCAACAAGCCCTGCTCAAAAAGGAGAATACCATCTTTTGCCTCTTGCAGAGCATCTTCGCTGATATCAATACCTATGGCATGCCTCTCTTTGCTTTGCTTTACTGCAAGTAACAGAGCTGTCCCACTGCCACAAAAAGGATCCAGTAATACACCATTCGGTGGACACGTGGCCTGTACAGGTAATGACACTAATTGCTCAGGGAACGTTGCTATATGCTTCTTTCTGGCGGGCATTGTTTGGCCTGAACTCGTGGGTACACTCCAAACAGAGAAAGGCGGCTTTCGATCACGCTTCCCGTTAGAAGGCATAGCAACAGCTTCTGCATCAAAATAGTATTTTCTCTGCTTCACAAAGTGAAAAATATACTCATGTGCTAAAGCACATCGATCTGAGACAGGATCAGGCATTGGCGCTGGCTTGTACCAGACATTATCATTACGTACAATCCATCCGTCGTCTTGCATTGCAATAGCAAATCGATGTGGAATAAGGAGAAGTTGTTTTGGAACACACCAGGGACCCTGCCCTCTTTTATCTTGAGGACGATCAAAGCGGCGATTTCTTTGTTTCACATCGATACCATGAGAGCGGCCTTTTCCACTCCAGTATGTATCGCCTATATTCACCCATAAACTTCCTGTAGGCTTAAGAACCCGTCTTGCTTGATGAAATACGGCCACAAGTCTGTCAATATATAACTGAGGATGTTCTTCCAGACCCAACTGTCCTGTAATACCATAGTCCCGTTTCCCGTAATAGGGAGGGGAAGTAACAATACAGTCTATAGACTCGGCCTCTACCCCCGATAATATCACCTCGGCATCACCTTTATATAAGGTTACATGAGATGAGTTAAAATAAGGGACGGGCAAAAGCTGGAGATTCTTCCTGCCTGACAATTGCTCCTGGTTCAAATCAATGTGGCTTGCTCTTTTCAAACCATTCATCTCGGTCAAGCCTTGCATTTCTTCCTCCCTGACTGAAAAATAGTGTCAATCACTCTCAGGCCGTACCTGTTAGGCAAAAACTCTAAATATCATTATATTACTCATAAAATAACCTGTCAATGTTCCATTTTTACCGTCGGGATTGGCTATCTACAGGGGATTTTTACCAGGGAACCTGAAATGAACCATGCTCATATTTTGTTCTCTTATTTCCTCCCTTATCTCGCTGAAAATGTGAGATAATACGAAGCAGAGAAAAATCACGAGCCTGACTGACAGGGATGCGATAGAAGGCAGGAACGAGTCAGGGTCAGGAAAGAGGAACAGGACTTTATCTCTGTCCACGGAGGAAGAATCATCTATGGCAAAATCCATGTTTGACAAAATCTGGGAGGCGCACGTGGTGCGGGATGTGCCGGGGGAGTCAACGGTGCTGTATATTGACCGCCACCTGGTGCATGAGGCGACTTCGCCGCAGGCGTTTGCCGGGCTGCGCGAGATGGGGCGCAAGGTGCGCAGGCCCGATGCCACCATCGCCGTGCTTGACCATAACGTGCCGACGGTGGTGGGGCGCAAGATGATTAATGTGGTGGATCGCGACAGCGAAATCTGTATCACCACGATGGAGCAGAATGCGCGAGATTTTGATCTGACCTTATTTGACATGAACGATGCGCGGCAGGGCATTGTGCATGTCATCGGACCGGAGCAGGGTATTACGCTGCCAGGCATGACGATTGTATGCGGCGACTCGCATACGTCTACGCATGGCGCGGTAGGGGCGCTGGCCTTTGGTATTGGCACCAGCGAGATCGAGCACGTGCTGGCGACGCAGTGCCTGTTGCAGGCGCGCCCGAAGAGCATGAATATTCGCATCGAAGGGACGCTGGGGCCGGGCGTGACAGCCAAAGACGTGGCACTGTACGTTATCGGCCAGCTTGGCACGGGCGTTGGCACAGGCCATGTCATCGAGTTCAGCGGCTCCGTCGTGCGCAACCTCTCGATGGAGGGGCGCATGACGCTCTGCAACATGGCGATTGAGGCGGGCGCTCGCGCTGGCATGGTCGCTCCCGACGAAACAACCTTTAACTATATCAAGGGCCGACCGTATGCCCCGAAGGGCGAACAGTTCGAGCAGGCCGTCGCCGCCTGGAAGCAGCTTGCCAGCGACCCTGGCGCGCACTTTGATACCATCCACGAGGTCAATGTCGATGGCCTCGGCCCGCAGGTGACGTGGGGAACCAATCCGGGCATGGTGACAGATGTGACAGGGACAGTTCCCGACCCGCAGCAGGAGAAAGACCCCAACAAGCGCCAGGCGATGGAACGCGCCCTGAAGTATATGGACCTCAAGCCGGGCACGCCCATTCAGGAGATCAGGCTGGATACTGTCTTCATCGGCTCCTGCACCAACTCGCGGCTGGAAGATTTGCGCATGGCGGCGCAGTATGTCAGGGGCAGGCATGTCGCGCCCGGCGTGCGCGCCATCGTCGTTCCCGGCTCAATGCAGGTGCGGCGCATGGCCGAGGAGGAGGGGCTGGCCGACATCTTCCGCGAGGCCGGGTTTGAGTGGCGCGAGGCGGGTTGCAGTATGTGTATCGCCATGAACGGCGACCGCCTCTCCGAGGGCGAGCGCTGCGCCTCGACCAGCAACCGCAACTTCGAGGGCCGCCAGGGACGCGGCGGGCGCACCCATCTTGTCAGCCCTGCTATGGCAGCCGCTGCCGCCGTTAACGGACACTTCGTCGATATTCGGGAGATGTAGAGATGGAACCATTTACCACGCTCACGGGCATCGTCGCCCCTATTGATCGCGTCAACGTCAATACCGATGAGATCACACCGGCGCGCTTTCTTAAGACAATCCGGCGTTCCGGCTTTGAGAACGCGCTTTTCGCCAACTGGCGCTTCCTGGACGCCAACGGGACAGTCCCCAACCCTGATTTCGTGCTCAATCAGCCGCGCTATCGGGGCGCGACTATCATGCTGGCCGGAGATAACTTCGGCTGCGGCTCCTCACGCGAGCATGCGCCGTGGGCCATTCGCGACTACGGCTTTCGCTGCATCATCGCCCCCAGCTTCGCGGACATTTTCTACAACAACTGTTTCAACAACAGCATCCTGCCCGTGACGCTGGATGAAGCCACCGTGCGCGAACTCTTCAACGAGGCCGAGGCCAACGAGGGCTATACGCTGACAGTTGACCTCGCGGCGCAGACCATTACCACACCGAGCGGGCGCGTCATCCCCTTCGAGATCGACCAGTTCCGCAAAAACGCTCTGCTCCAGGGCCTCGACAACATCGGCTGGACGCTCTCGCACGACGATGAGATCGCCGCCTACGAGCAGCGCCGCAAACAAGAAGCCCCCTGGCTTTTTGTAGGGTAGAAAGTGGTGACCGTATTGCATGGCATTGCTGCGGAGCAGCAATGCCATGCAATACGGTCACCACCACTTAAGAGAAGGAGCGCGACGACGTGACAACGCAACAGATTGACTCGAATATGGCGGCGTATCAAATCCTCGACGAAGAGGGCAACGTAGTGGGACCCGTGCCGGATTTGAGTGGGGAGCGCATGCTGGAACTCTACCGCTTCATGCATACTGGCCGCGCCTTTTCCAATAAGATCATCGCCTTGCAGCGGCAGGGACGCGCCACCACCTTCGGCTCGCTGGTCGGGCAGGAAGCTACCGCGGTCGGGCTGGCCGCGCCCTTGCAGCCGCAGGATTGGATGGCGACCTCCTACCGCGAAATTGCCTCGCTTATCGTCAAGGGCTTCCCGCTCTCTACGCTTATTTACCTGTTTCGCGGCCTCACGCCGGAGAACTACCCGAGGGAGACGCACTGCCTGCCCTTCCAGATCGTTATCGGCACGCAGATGCTGCATGCCGTCGGACTGGCGATGGCGGCCAGGATTGCCGGTGATCCCGTTGTCTCCGTTGGCGTCTGCGGCGACGGCGCGACCTCGGAGGGCGATTTCAACGAGGCGCTGAACTTCGCCGGTGTCTTCCAGGCCCCGGTCGTGCTGGTCGTGCAGAACAACGGCTGGGCCATCAGCGTGCCGCGCCAGCGCCAGAGCGCCGCGCCAACCTTCGCCGCTCGCGGCCCCGGCTTCGGCCTTCCCTCGGTGCTGGTCGATGGCAACGACATCCTCGCCGTCTACGATGTCATGCAACAGGCGGTCGAACGGGCGCGTTCCGGGCAAGGACCGACGCTGATTGAGACGCTGACCTACCGCATCGGCGCACACACCACCTCGGATGACCCCACGCGCTATCGCGACGCCGCCGAGGTCGAGGCATGGCAGGCGAAAGACCCCATCAAACGCTTCCGCCGTTTCCTTATGGAGCGCGGCCTGCTGAGCGAGGAGCAAGATCAACAGATGACCGCCGCCGTCGAAGAGGAGATGAACGAGGCGGTGCAGGCGGCAGAGGCTATGCCCCTCATGAAACCCGACAGCTTCTTTGACTTCATGTGGGCTGAACTGCCGCCGCGCTTGCGGGAGCAGCGCCAGGATCTGTTGCGCTATGCCGATCAAATAAAACGCCATTAGAAGGGACAGCAGCTTATGCAGATGACAATGATAGAAGCCCTGAACCAGGCGCTCGCGCTGGAACTGGAGCGAGACGAGCGCGTGGTGGTCTTTGGAGAGGATATCGGCGTCAACGGGGGCGTCTTCCGCGTGACCGACCAGTTGCAGCACAAATTCGGCGAGAAGCGCGTCTTCGATACGCCGCTGGCCGAGTCGGGCATCATCGGCACAGCAGTGGGCATGGCGGTCTATGGCCTGCGTCCGGTGGCCGAAATCCAGTTTGCCGGTTTTCTCTACGTCTCGATGAACCAGCTTGTCTCGCAGGCAGCGCGCATGCGTTTTCGCAGTGGCGGCGCGTTCACCTGCCCGCTCGTTGTGCGCGCTCCCTATGGCGGTGGCGTGCGCACGCCCGAACTGCACTCCGACAGCCTGGAAGGCGTCTTCCTGCAAACCCCCGGCCTGAAAATTGTTGTCCCTTCCAATCCCTACGACGCCAAGGGCCTGCTCGCCTCGGCCATTGCCGACCCCGACCCCGTGCTGTTCCTGGAAAACATCAAACTCTACCGCTCCTTCCGCCAGGAAACGCCACCGGAACACTACACCATCCCGCTCGGCAAGGCCAACGTCGTGCAGGAAGGCAGCGATGTCAGCGTCTTCGCCTACGGGGCAATGGTTCCCGTCGCGCTGGAAGCGGCAAAGAAGGCGCAGCAGGAGGCGGGAACCAGCGTCGAAGTCATCGACCTGCGCACCATCTGGCCCCTCGATGAAGAGGCCATCACCGCCTCGGTCGAGAAGACGGGCCGGGCCATCGTGGTACACGAAGCCCCGCGCGCGGGCGGCGTCGGCGCGGAAGTCACAGCCATCATCAACGAACGCTGCCTCTATTCCCTGCTCAAACCCGTCGGGCGCGTCACCGGCTATGATACTCCCTTCCCCGTTCCCGGCCAGGAAGACTACTACCTGCCCAACGCGGCCAAAGTGCTGGACGCAATCAAACTGGTGATGGAGCCGTAACCCCGCGTCAGGGTACCCGCAAGGGGTGGCCCCAGAAGCGTTAACTGAAGCCAGTGCGAGCGCGACGCAGGCCACCCGCCAGGGGTGGCCCTACGAGAGACGATGCGTTCGTGCGGCTTGTGGAGCGGTCGTATATAGTAGGGCCACCCCTGGCGGGTGGCCTGGGTGGCCTTGAGTTAACGCTTAGAGGGGCACCCCTTGCGGGTACCCTGACGCGGGAACGCAAGGAAGGAGCCACAGAGTGCAAGAGCCGCAACTTACCATAGACGCGACCACGCGAGCGGAAGTTATAGACACCCTGCTCGCCAGGCTGCGCGCGCACTACGTCTTTCCAGAGACGGCGCAGGAGATGGAGCGGGCTATCCGTCGGCGGCAGGCAGAGGGCGAATATGAGACGCTGAACGATGCCGCCGCCTTCGCGGAAACACTCACCGCGCATCTACGCGAGATCAGTAAAGATAGACACCTGCGCGTCTCATATAGCGTCAGAGAATTGCCGGTAGAGGACGAAGACGCAAAGGTTGACGACGAGGCATGGGACCGTGAATTCGGGCCACACGTCAATTATGGCTTCGATAAGGTCGAGCGGCTGCCCGGCGACATCGGCTACCTGGAGTTCCGTGGCTTCTTCTCGCCAAAGTACGCGGCAGAGGTCGGCATCGCCGCCATGAACTTCCTCGCCAACACATACGCACTCATCATCGACCTGCGCAGAAATCACGGCGGCACCCCTGAGATGATCGAGCTGCTGTGCAGTTACCTCTTCGATGAGAAGATGGAGCATCTTAACAGCCTCTACTGGCGCGAGGGTGACCGCACGCAGCAATTCTGGACGCTGCCCTACGTCCCCGGCAAACGCTTTGGCAGCCAGAAACCCGTCTATGTCCTGACCAGCGCAGAGACGTTCTCCGGCGCCGAAGAGTTCGCCTACAACCTGAAAAACCTGAAACGCGCCACCATCATCGGCGAAACCACCGGCGGCGGCGCCCATCCCGGCGATGTCTACCGGCTCAGCGCCCACTTCGAGAGCTTCATTCCCGGAGGGCGCGCCATCAATCCCATCAGCGGCACCAACTGGGAGGGAACCGGCGTAGAACCCGACATCGCCGTGCCGCGCGAGGAAGTCTTCAAAGTCGCCTATACAATGGCGCTCAAACAGGTACGCGAGCGCCTCGGCAAGGCGGACTCGCCAGGCCAGCAAATGCTGGCGGGGGAGATAGAGCGGGCGCTGGCGGAGCAGGAAACCATGTCATGAAAAGTGGCCTGACGATGTCATGCTTCGCTCCCGCTCAGCATGACACGTCCGAGATTCATTATCAGGAGCAAGTATGCAAGAGTTTAAATTGCCAGACCTGGGCGAAGGCATGCAGGAGGCGCAGATTGTCGAATGGCTGGTCGGGCCGGGCGATACGCTGAAGCTCGATCAGCCCATCGTGCGCGTGGAGACGGACAAGGCGATTGTGGAAATTCCCTCGCCCGTCGCGGGCCGCGTGAGCGAGATTCGCGTGCCGCAGGGACAGGTGGCCAGGCTGGGCGAGGTCCTGGTCATATTTGATACCGGCAGTGGCGTAGCCGAGAGGCCCACAGCTAAAACCACCACCACATCCACAGCCGCCACCAATGGCGCGACCGCTGCTCCTGCTTCATCTGTTCAGGCCGCGACACAAACGGGGCAGCGCGTACTGGCCGCGCCAGCCGTGCGCAAACTCGCCTTTGAACTGGACATCGATCTTGCGCAGGTGCCACCATCACAGCCCGGCGGGCGCGTCACCATCGATGACGTGCGCGCCTACGCGGAACGGGCAAAGGCTGCTCTGGCGGCCACACCTGCCGCCGAACAACAGAAAGTTGAAAGCGGCGTGGGAGCAAAGGTGGAGGCTGCCAGGCGCGAGGGCCAGCCGCCGACGACGGGACAGGAGAGGCGTGAGCCACTCACGGGCCTGCGCAAGCGCATTGCCGAGCGCATGGAGCGTTCGTGGCGCACCATCCCCCACGCGACAGCTTTTGACGAGGTGGATGGCACGGCGCTGGCAGCCCTGCGGCAAAGCCTGAAACCCATCGCGGAGCAGCGCGGCGTGCGCCTGACCTACATGCCGCTGCTCGTCAAGCTGCTGATCCCCGTGCTCAAGGAGTTTCCCATCTTCAACGCCAGCCTGGACGAGGAGCGGGGCGAGATTGTCTATAAGCGTTCGTACCATATTGGCGTTGCTGCCGACTCGCCGGAGGGCCTGCTGGTTCCCGTCCTGCGCGACGCCGACCGCCTGACGCTCATAGAGATCGCCGCCCGGCTTGAGCATCTGATCGAGGGGGCGCGCAAACGCACGCTCTCGCTGCCCGAACTGAGCGGCAGCACCTTCACGCTCAACAACGTCGGCAGCTTCGGCGGCAGTAGCGGCACCCCCATTATCAACTATCCAGAGGCGGCCATTCTCGCCGTTGGCAGGCTGCAAGAAAAGGCCATCGTGCGCGACGGTACTATCCTCGCCCGCCCGATGATGCCCCTCGCGCTCTCCTTCGACCATCGTCTGATCGATGGCGCGCTGGCCGGCAGATTCCTGGCCCGTTTCAAAGACCTGGTAGAGAACCCGCAGCAGTTGATGCTGGATATGATAATTTCAATCCCGAACGGGAGATAGGAAAGAGCCTGGCTCCTGCCGCCTGTCGATAGAGGAAGTATACCCACCAGATCCGACAAGGCCAGAGTATAAATATGATAGGAGTAATTCTGATGGTCGTTGGAGATGTCACAACTGCGGTAGATGTGCTTGTGCTGGGGGCGGGTCCAGGTGGCTATGTCGCGGCCATTCGCGCCGCCCAGCTTGGTCACCATGTCACACTTGTCGACCCCGGCACGCCCGGAGGCACCTGCCTCAATCGCGGCTGTATTCCCCTCAAGGCGCTGCTCTCCTCAAGCGAGCGCTACCGGCAGGCGCGACAGGAAGAAATGGGGGCAATGGGCATCCATGTCGAAGCCCTCACCCTGGACTGGCCCACCATGCAGGATTGGAAGCTCGGTGTTGTCAATCGACTGGTCGAGGGCGTGCGCAAACTGATCTCCGGCAACGGTATCGAGTTCGTGCATGGCAAGGGCTGGTTCATCAATGCGCAAGAGGTGCGCGTGGAAGGCGAATATGGCTCGCACCATTTCAAGTTCGACCACTGCATCATCGCCACCGGCGCCGAAGCCGCGCCCGTTTCCGGCCTGCCCTATGATGGCAAGCAGGTCTTGACCCCCGAACAGGCCCTGACACTGCCCGAACGCCCTGAGACATTGAGCATCTACGGCGACGACTATATCGCGCTGGAACTGGCAACTGTTTTTGCGCGCCTCGGCACCAACGTCAGGCTCTATGCTCCGGGCGAACAGCTACTTGCAGGCATTGATCCCGCCGCCCTGCGTCTTGTCCAGGCTGGATTGCGCAAACTCGGTATCGCCATGACAACGAAGACGCCCATCGAAAACATAGCAAATATAACAGATCACCCGCTTGTCATCTCCAACGGCGTTTGCCCGCACACGAGCGATCTGCACCTGAACGACGCAGGTATCAACCTGAAGCCCAATGGAGGCATCGCTGTCAACAGCATGCAGCAGAGCAGCGTACCGAATATCTACGCAGTAGGAGACTGCACGGGTGGGCAGGCGTTGGCGAGCATAGCCATCAAGCAAGGTAAAGTCGCGGCAGAGGTACTTTCCGGCCAGCGCGTACAGTTCGCCCCACTGGTCATTCCACGCGTCGTGCATACCACGCCGGAACTGGCGACCGTTGGCTACACAGCGCAGGAAGCGACACAGGCAGGCTATAATGTTGTCACCGGGCGCTTCCCTTTCGCCGCCAACGGACGCGCCCTGACGCTGGGAGCCGAGAACGGCGTGACCTTGATTGTTGGCAGCGCCGACGATGACAGGCTGCTGCTCGGCGCAACGGTGGTTGGTCCGCGAGCCGGAGACCTTATCGGCCAGCTCACGCTCGCCATCGAAATGGGCGCGACGCTCACCGACCTTTCCGAGATTCTTTATCCCCACCCCGGCCTCAGCGAGACACTGCAAGAGGGCGCGGAGAACGCTCTGGGCCATGCCATCCACATTCTGACGAAGTCTTAAGTCGCCGGGCTTCCCGCAGGTCCCGCTACTACCGATTCCAACTCATTGGACATTCATCGCGCCGTTGCGGCGCAGGATGTCCAGTGCCTGCGGTACGTGCTCTCCACCTGCCTGCACCGTCACCAGCATACGTCCCGCCTCCAACTCGCGCCGGTAGAGATGGGCCTCATCTTCGGGGATGCCCATATCGGCGAAGACGCCCAGGATGCCGCCAGTTATGGCTCCAAGAGCCGCGCCGCCCAGCGTGGTGGCCAGGATTCCTCCTGCCACTGCCGGGCCGATACCGGGAATCAGGAGCGCGGCGGCAGCCCCCAGCAGCCCACCGACGATGCCGCCGCTCACAATACCTTCACCTTCGCCCAGCCTTACCTCCGTCGGTGTAATACTACTTTCTTCACCTGCCGCCTTTTCGGGCGCAGCGGTGCCCTCCTGCCCCTGGGTTGGCATGCGCATCTCATCCCGGGCTGTCGCTGCCTCCGCCTGTGTTTGTTCCTCAGCAGGCGCGCTTTCTTCTCCAGCCTGTTTATGCGTGTGACGCAGTTGCAATCTCTCGATAGCCTCCTGTGAGAGGGGTAATGTGCTTTCCAGAGCAGCATTGGCCTCTGTGGGGCCGAGCGCGGGCATCAGAACGACGTCTGCCGCGCCCATCACGCCTCCTACAAGCCCGCCCAGAATACCGCTGCTATGGCGCACAAGAAAACCGATTTGATTATCATCGAATCCAGCCTGTTTCAACTCCCGAATAGTCTGCTCAGCACGCTGCTGATCGGCGAAGACACCTACCACCGTCGAACGTTCTGCCATCTTTCATATATCTCCTTTGATCCTTATAACTGAGGAATACACGGATTGTATCGCAAAAAAGTTGCATAAAGCAACAACAGTCTGCGGAACAACGGCTAGCCGTTGTTCCGCAGACTGTTGTTGCTTTATGCAACTATGCCGCTTTGAGATGATGCCTTTTCTGAAACAGCGCAACGGCACTTGCGCCGCAGGCGCAGATTGCGCCACCGGCAGCGAGGGCCAGGGGCGCGCCGATGGATTGCGCCGCCCAGCCGCCAACGAGCGTGCCAAAGGGGGCCAGCCCGAAGTTGATCAGCACCCAGACGCTCAGCACGCGCCCGCGCATCTCTTCGGGCGTCATGATCTGCACCGTCATGTTCGTCAGCGTCGAGGAGGCAACCGCGCAGGAACCGAGCAGGATGAGCAGCAGCAGAGAGGCTTCCAGGTTTCTGGAAAGCGCGAAGAGCAGACAGGTGCTGCCGCCCACCACACAGACCAGGGTCAGCACGCGCAGATTCCGTTCCAGGCGCTGGCTAAAGAGCACGAGCAGCAACGCGCCCGAGAGCGCGCCGATGCCTGCGGCAGCGTTGAGCACACCCAGCCCCTGCGCGCCAACACGGAAGATGTTTCCGGCGAAGATGGGCAACAATGTGGTATAGGGGTAGACGAGAAAGGCAATCAGAAATTGCAGCAGCAACGCCAGTCGCAGCAGTGGCTGTTCGCGTACATATCTCAGCCCCACACTCAGGCCCCGCCAGATGCCCTCACGCTTCTCTATCACGTGCGCGTGCGTAAAGGATGGATGGATAAACAGCAAGGGAATGAGCACCGCCAGGTAGCTGAGAGCATTCAAATAGTAATTTCCGGCAATGCCGAAGATGGCAACCGAGAAGCCACCGATGGCCGGGCCAACGACCCGCGACAGGTTGAACTGGGTCGAGTTCAGCGCAATGCCCTGTTTCAACTCCTCAGGCCCGACCAGCTCGCCGATGAACGCCTGCCAGGCCGGGAAACCGACGGAACTGAAGGTACCGTTGACCAGCGCCAGCACGATGATGAGCCAGACGCTAATCACGTGCAGCGAGGTGAGTATGCCCAGCAGCGCCGCAGTCGACATATAGACCGTCTGCGTGACAAAGAGCAGGCGGCGGCGATTGAAGCGGTCGGCCACAACGCCGCCGAAGAGCGAGAGCACAATATTCGGCAAGGTCGCGGCAAAGCCGACGAGGCCGAGCAGCAGGGCGGAGTTGGTCAATTGCAGCACCTGCCAGCCCTGTCCCACTGCTTGCACCCAGAAGCCGATGTTGGAAAGGAATGCGCCAACCCAGAAAATACCAAAATCTCTTTCGGTTAGTGGGTGTAGTGACGCAGGAAGCATAAAGGGTTTACGTTTTGCGTAGATTTGAGGCAAAGCCATAGAAAAAAAGTCCTTACTAGAGTTTAAAGAAGATTTCCTTACACCAGAACCGCCACCATACCGTCGCGCGTCTCACATGATTTTTTGAAACAAAACAGCCATGCCTGCCGCGACGATGAGATAATCGCGACAGGCATGGCGGCATCGCCCAGGATAAAAATTCGTGCGAACCGCTCAACGGCGAGCAGTCCTGAATGGTTACAGAAGTTTTTTGATATCTCTAGTATAGCCCTCTTCACTCACCATCCACAACGTACAAAGCATCCATTATATTGGAGATACTATGGGTAATGTAGAAAGAAGAGCAGAGCAGCAAGCACGCGCCATAATAGCGCGTGCTTGCTGCTCTGCTCTTCAAAGATCAATGACCGACAGCCTTGATGCGTGCGGGGCGTCTCACGAAATAGTAGAGCAGAGCGCCGATGAAGGGAGCCAGCAGAATGACCAGCAGCCATGCTAATTTGTCATTCCCCTCGGATGGCTCGTTGGTCAGGCAATCGTACAGCACCCAGATCCAGAAGATTGCCGCGACGATCAAGATGCCATTCATTCCCCGCATCAGGAGGGAAAAGAGCCAGGGAAACGGATTTAAAAACCACATGGATTTCTCCTCTGCAATTTCTTAACTTAGACGAAACAAACCATTTCCTGCCTTACCTGCCGCCGTGATTAGAGCTTATCCTCTTTTTGTACGTTCCATGGCGCAGGAAGTTGTAAAGAGCCTCTGCGGGACGAACATACCCACAAGTCCTATCATATTGCCCACTATGATACAGGATGATATAATTGCCAGGACGCTATGACCCCTGCCGGAAAGCCAGACTGCCAGATTACAGGATCGAGAACGAGACGAAATGGGCAAGAAACTCATAGTGCTGTTCCTCACCCTATCGGTACTAGCCGTACTTTCGGGTGGCTATGTCGTGGGCGGGATGAACGCCTACTCAAACTTTCAGAAAACGAAGCAGGCGACTACAGAACACTGCGGTGGTCAAGCGCCAGTCTATATCTGCGTGCAGGCCCCCACAGCCATCTTCAGCGCCTTCTATCCCGCCTATGTCTCTACGCAAAACACCCTGTTCGCGGTGAAATATAGCAGCAGCACACCGCTCACGCTTGTGATAAGTCTCGGCATCGTTAACTTCACTCAGACCTTTTCGCAGACCGTCAATGCTACAGCGGCAACGCAGGCTATCCAGGTCATCCCGCCCCTGCTCAACACTTCGACCTTACGCCAGTGGACGCATGATACCACCACCACGTTACATGTGCAGGTTACCGATACCCACAATCATCCCTACTACGTCAGCGATAGCCATATCTTGCTCTACTCGCGCTGGCTCATGCAGTGGACACGCGCCAACAGGCTGCTCATCGGAGCCTGGGTAACGCCCGATGACCCGACGGTAAAGGCCCTGGTGAAAAAGTCTATTCAATATTTGAGCACAGAGCCGCCAACGCCGCCTCCTGCTATGGTTGGCTACGTCGATGCCTCGCCGCAGCAGGTAGTCGATCAGGTAGACGCAATCTATGATGCACTGCGGCTCGCTTACCACATCCACTATGTACAGGCCAGCGTTCCCTATAATGGCCTGAGCGACACTACCGTGGCTACGGAACAGATCAAGCTGCCCTTTGAGGTCTTGCAGCAGCAAAGCGGTATGTGCATTGAACTGACCCTCGTACTGGCTTCGGCAGTGGAAAGCATCGGCCTGCACTCTGAAATCGTCATTACCCCTGGTCATGCCTTTCTCGGTGTCGCAGTCACTCCCGATGGTAAGCACTTTGAATACTGGGACGCAGCAGAGGTCAATAACGCTGTTGCCGCCGATTCAGATAACATTGATACGGATAATTTCTACCTGCAAAACGCGACCAAACATACTATCCTTGATACAATCTTGATCAGTGATGCACGAGCAGCAGGCATTGAAGCCATGATATAGGAAAGGGGCAAGGACTACGAGCAGTGTAGATTTTCCAACATGGTTCGGCTTCGGCTGCTATGGTGGCCTCGTCTCCTGCATGTTCGCCATAGCAGCCAGCGCCCTCTATGCCGCTGTGCGCCGTCGCGGCACAACACAACAACTCACAGCAGCCATTGTCACCTGCGCCATCTCCTCCTTGCTGCTCTTACCAGCCATCGTCTGGTATAACGTGCGCTTCGGCATCGAGCAAGCAACTCTGGACTCTGCCGAGGTCGAGGTTGCGCTGGTGTATGTTGTCCTGTGGGGCTGGTTTCTGCCCCTCGCCATCACCACCTCCTACTTTCTTTTTGCCTTGCCCCGCACCTCTACCACTTCTGTCCATATCCCGCGCCAGCAGCGCACCACACGCGCCGACCCTTCAGCCGAAACGCTCGCTCCGCCGCGCCGCCAGCCCGGCATACCGGTTCCCTATGTCTTTGACCAGGAGACCCCCTGGGGCTGGCTGGAATATCGCAATGGCCGCCTCCAGGGGCAGCGTCTCGCGCTCAAACGTGCCATCATCACCATCGGGCGCGGCGAGGATAATGACATCTGGCTCGATGACGATATGGCCTCGCGCCACCATGCAGAACTGGCCTGCGCCGCTGGCAAAGTCTACATTACTGACTGCGATAGCCTCAACGGCGTCCTGCTCAACGGGCGGCGCATCGTGAGCGTCGCGCTGGTACAGAAAGGGGATACGCTGGAAATCGGCTCCCACCGCCTCCTCTTCGACCTTGCACAGCCTGCGATCAGCCCGGCAAATGAACAGGACGATCCACTGGCACATCATGCCTGGCCCTTCCACAGCAATCGCACCTCCCAGAACGGCCAGACTCTGGACCCGACTCGACTGCTGGAGCCGGGAGGCACACCAGAACCAGAACGCGCTGGAACGCCAGAACAGCCCACGCGCCTGCCGGTACAGGAGGTGGAACAGGCGCTTGCACAGGATTGGCAAAACACGGCGGAAATGGAGCGCGCTACACCACTCCCTCTCACCCCACGCATAGAGGCCGCGTTTATCATTCGTGACGGGGAGATGGCGGGCAAAAGCTTCCTGCTCGACCGGCCCATCGTCACCATCGGGCGCGGCACCGAAAGCGACATCGTCATCAACGATGTCTCCATCTCGCGCCGCCACGCCCAGATTTTGCGCCAGCCAACCGGCGATTACGTGCAAGATCTGGGCAGCCGCAACGGCACTACCCTCAACGGCGAGCCACTCTCCTACCCGCACCTGCTCCACCCCGGCGATATCGTCTGTCTGGGCAACATTCGCTTAGAATATATGCCAGTACAGGCAGCGCAAACAACACCGGTGCCACTTATCCTGAACGCACCACCACTGCTTCGACCGGGCAGCGGACCGGCTCCACTGCGCCTGCCAAGTAAACCGAGAAACTATGAGCAGAAAGAATAGAAGGCAATGCTATTACCACTCGACATCTCTTCATGGCTACCGATGACCGCCGGGAAACGGCCAATTTGAGCGATTTTCGCCTACGCGTGGCTATGAGGGTGCTATTATTGAGTTGGAGAATATGAGGTAGGCGAGAGTTCCGTTACCGCTCCACCTGCATGTTCGCAAGGGGATGTTTCGAGAGAATGGGCTTGCCGTGGCCGGGGTAGAGATAATGGATGCGCAGGGCGCGCAGGGTATGCAACGTGTCTTGTAGCCTGGAGCGGTTGGAGTCGCCGCGCGCAAGGGGCGAGTTGCCCTCGCTAGTGATGATTGTATCACCACTGAGCAGTTCGCAGGTGAAAGGGTTGTAGAGGCAGAGGCTTTCGGGTGTGTGGCCGGGGCTGGCAATGACGCGCCAGTCAGGGTGGCCGGGCAGTCCCTCGACATCGTTGAGCCAGCTATCCACCAGCTTCGCCTGAGTAATGTAGGATGGAGGTAACATATCAAGGCGATGGAACGCACCGGGCCACGTATGGCCCGCACGATGGGTAATAGCGGGCAGCAGGCGCTTCCCCTGTGCTTCTGCCTCCACCATCTCCCGCGCCACGGCAGAGGCCGCCACCGGGGCATGACACTCACGCCGCAACACCTCGATACCTGTCGTATGATCCGGGTGCAGGTGTGTCAGCACAATCAAATCAATCTCTGAAGGCGAACGATGCAAAAAATAGCGAATATAATCAAGGATCAGCCTGACGTTGAGTTCGGAAGCAGGGTCGACAATAACCATGCTGCCATCATCGAGAAGATAGCTATTGGTTATGGAAAAACGGTCCGTGATGGTGTGAACCTGGCGCAACTGCGGCGCAAATTGCTCACTTTCGCTCTGGCTTTTCTCTAACGCCGTATCCATGCTTATTCTCCATCGGGTCGATACCGCACCCCCGCATCAAATGCTCCTTTATGCATACCACATCGTAACATTCAGGTCAAGCATAGCCGCAGAGCGGCAAGAATATGGTATACTTTGAGTAATTGTACTCAGCCTACTCATTTTATCCAGCTACGGAGGTTCTTTCGATGACGGAAACCCAGGCAGGCCAGTGGCCCAGATACACGTATATCGTGCCACAGGTGTATACGAAAGCGAAGGTTCGCTTAATTGGTCTAGGAACGTATGCGCCCAGCAGTATCATCAAGAATGATTTTTTTGCCTATATCTCTACTCGTCTCGGCGACCCACGTACTGCCGATGACCTGGAACGGGTCACCGGGTTAAGCACGCGGCATGTACGCGCCAGCACGCTGGAACTCTGCCGTCGGATGGCAGGCGAAGACGCTCCCGGCCTGATCGAGGACCCGAACGCGCCAAAGGATGAATCGCTGGTGGACATGGCCGTGATCGCCGCGAAACGCGCGCTTGCCAGCTCTGGCCGCGACGTATCTGAAATCGATACCGTCATCGGTGCCTCATCCTCCGATAACGATGCCTTCCCCACCATTGCCGGTCAGGTGCAGATGCGCCTGCGCCTGCCTCCCATTCGCGCCACCATGCTCAAAGGGGCCTGCGCCTGCCAGACGGAAGCTTTCCAGATGTGCGCCGAAGTGCTCTCCGCCAGCACTGCCAGGCTGGTGCTGCTCGTCACCGCCGAAGGACTGCTGCCCAACATCATGCATGTGCTGGACTGGAAAACCAGCTCGCTCTTCGGCGAAGGGGCTTCCGCCTTCCTGCTGGAACGCTATGATGACGACGACGAGGAAGAGGATTTTAGCTACCTTATCAACGGCTCCGATGCCAACCAGGGGCCATCTCTCTACTATCAGACCCCTCTGCGCAAAGACTCCATCGAGATGGCGGAGGTCGATATGAAGATACAGCAGCTCTATAAAGAGGGTAAGGGCAAGGAGCTGAACAAGGTTCTCTCACAGTATCTGGTTGGCTATACGAAAATGAATGGCAAAGAGGTCTTTCGCGAAGCTCCTCGCGCCATGGCCGAGTCCGTTGACGCACTCTGCCGTCATGCTGGCCTCTCGCCGGACGAACTCTCGCACATCGTGCCGCACCAGGCCAACTCGCGCATCACCCGCCGCATGGGCGAACTGCTCATCAACGACTACGGCTGGCCCGACTCTACCATGGACAAACTGGTGGACAATTTCCGCTATTATGGCAATCTTTCCAACGCCAGCATCGCAACGGCGCTCGCCGAACTGCTGCGCCAGGGCCGCCTGTACGATGGACAATGGATGGCGCTGCCCGCTGTCGGCGGCGGCATGAACTACGGCTGCTGGCTCTTACGCTACCACGCTTTCCAAAACGTCGACGCCATCATCAATCCGGCTGAATAAGGCTTCCTCATGCCCTGAAAGAAGTACAGAGCGCTTCTTTCAGGGCATGACCTATAACTCTCGTTCATACGTATAGAAAATCTGCTCTTCCCACTCGTACTCTGCGCCGGTCAGGGCGTCGCGTACCATTATCATATCGGGCGCGTTGATGCGCACCTGCTCCAGCCCCATTTCGGGCAATTTGCCGCGCATGGCATAGGCAATCAGACTGATTGCTTCGGTAGTACCATCGATGTAGCCAATGAAGAGGAAGCGGCCCATACGCCCCTCGCGGCGTTCGATCATCGCCAGGCCATCCAGCCGATTCCAGCGCCACAGGATGTACACTTCCTGCGCTGCAACCTTGCGTTCGATAAATTCTCGTGTGATCTCCCAGGCCACAAAGCCCGAATAATACAGCCCCCCGATTGACGGAAAGATATTCGAGTTATTCAGGTAATCGATGATATCCTCAATATCGGCCTCTGTCGCCAGTGTCGGCGTTTCCAGCCCGTAAGTACGCTTTGGCGACGCGGCGAGCGTACCAGCTTTGTAAGGGGCATACGCGGCCACGCGATGCATATGAGGGCCATGTTCAAGCGAACGAATGGCCGGGGCATTGATTGATTCGGTAATCAGGCGCGCTACTGTCGCTCCGCGCTTTTTTGCCTCGGCCAGCATAAAATCGCTGATGGCCTTCGCAATGCCATGATTGCGATATTCCGCGTTGACGCGCATGCCCTCTAGCCACGCTTCATGTGGCGTCAGCATCTGGAAATGCGCCATGCCCACCGGCTTCCCATCGACAGTGGCGACCACCAGCATACCATTTTCGTCTTGCAGCCATTCATTCCACACATACTCAATATAATCGCCCCATTCCCACGTATTCACACAAAATGCCAGCACGTCCTCCTTATCCTCCGGTCGTGCCGCCCGAATTTCAACTCTTGCCATACTTGAAGCTCCTCACTTTTCCCGCTGCACTGTACTCTTCGGGCTATCAATTTCCCGCCGTCTGATAGACAGACGGCGGGAATGTACAGTCATAGCCAACTTTCCCGCAGTTTGATTCTGACACGACTTTGGTAGCAGGTCAAGCAGGCGATATAAATTGTCTTCCTAAGCCCGTGTAACTTACCATGTGGTAGGAAGGTCTAGAATAACGCAGCAGGCGGCATGAGCAGTTCATCAGCGTTAAGGTACTCAATGTATCAATTTTTCTCGTATGGACTTCTGCTGACAATGCGTAGAAACATCAAACTCGTCAGAAACGTGATAAGAGTATTATCCTTAAAGAAAAGACAGGTTGCGATGAACACCGGCGGAGGAGCATATGATACAACCGAACAATATGCAAGATGTTCCAGATCAAATTCAGGAGGGCGCGCAGCAGACCGTTGCGGGCGCAAAACGGGAGGTTGAGCGGGCAAGAGTCCCGTGGTATCGCGCCGTCTGGCGTGGTGAAGTGCTGTTGATAGTCGACGCCATCGTCCTGGCCCTCTTCGGGTTGCTGGCGTGGTGGGTCCATTACCACCCCATTCTCGCCATCGATGTTACCATCACGCGGGAATTTCAGGAGAATCACTCATTGTGGCTGCAAGACCTCATGCTGGCTGTCAGCTACCCCGGCCATGTCTTTGAGGTTCAGACCGCGTTCGTAGTAATAGCGGCATTGATCTTCTGGCTCTTCGATATGCGCCTCGAAGCGCTCTTCATCATGGGGCTTGCGGCAGTGAGTGCGCTGCTGAATCTGGTCATCAAGCTCGTGATAGCTCGTCCGCGCCCAACAGCCCGGCTGGTTGATGTCATACAGTACGCAAGGGGCCTGAGCTTCCCCAGCGGCCACGTCATGTCCTATATCGCCTTATGGGGTCTGCTCTTTTCGTTCGGCATCATCCTCTTCAGAGGCAATCACTGGTGGCGCAGCGCCCTGCTGATCGTTTCGGCGCTCTTCGTTGTCCTGGTTGGCCCTTCGCGCATCTACCTGGGCGACCACTGGGCAAGCGATGTGCTGGGTGGCTACCTGATTGGCGGCGTTTTGCTCGGCCTCGCCCTCTTCCTCTTCCTCAAGCTAAAAGAACTCGGCGTGCTGGAACCTCACCGGCACGGTAGACGCTGGTATCGCTACAGACGCCAACAAGCGCCATTCTGACTTCTGCTGTACGGGAAATTCAGGAAATCGGCAGGGGCGAGCACAAGGCATCGCCCCTATCGATTTCCCCTCTTGATATCACTCAGTTCAATATTGTGTTGAGCCGTATGATTCGGTCTCACCTGTCGTTGTCTCATCGTCCCCGGCCTGGAGATATGATTGCGAATGTGACGACACGGGAGCCTGCTGTTCTGACGAAGGTGTCTCTGCTTGATCCGTTTGAGAGCTTCCCTCTTCCGCGCCGACATGCTGGTTCTGCTCTTGATTATCGGATGGCACGCTCACCTCGCTCTGATCCTGTGCCTGCGCCATATCTGCGGCGACCGCGTGCTCCTGAGACAGCTCCTGCCCTTCCTCCTGCAAAACATCACTTCTTGCCTCACCGGGCGTTCTCGCCCGTTCAGTATCCACCGCGCCATCAACATATATCTCGCCGACAGGGAGCTGTTGCCCCTGCTCTCCCTGCTGTGTTGGCTGCGTTGGCTCGTTCTGTTCGGCTGTCCCGGTCATAGTTGCGCTACTGGTTTCCTGCTGTGCCGATTGTTCGGGTTGCTGGCTGCCATTCGTGCCTGTTTGCCGCTCCTGGTCAGAGGCACGGAACGCAGCCAGTTTTTCCTCAACGGCCTGCAGCCGCTTCTGCCTATTGTCTAGCTGCGCCTGTGCCTTTGCGACCTTTCCCTGCGCTTTTTGCACATCTTTTCTTGCCTGCTCTACTTTGAGCATCAATTTAGCTTCTTGCTTGACCAGCTTTTTGCGCTGTTTCTTCCCTCCACCGGTGGAGGGAGAAGGCATGTGAATCACATTCGCCATTTCTCTCACCTTATCCTTTACGAAACTATTCCCTGAGGGATGCTGTAATCCTGATTCAGATACGAATAGCTGCTCCCTTTCGTCTCAGAACATCCTGTTTTCCTAACCACTGTTCCTTTTCTCGGAAACAGACAGAAACTAAACCCGAAATTTAGCAGTATAGATAGTAGATACAGTCGCCCCTTGCAAGCGGGCTGCATCAAACGCGCAACAAACTTTTCACTACTTCCATTTTGTGTATCGCTTTGACTTTCAAATCAACTGAGGAGGGAAAACCTATGGAAATGATGGCACGGCCAACGTATGGTCGTCACTGGTGGGCGCTGCTTATTCGCGGTATCATCGCGATTCTCTTTGGCATTGCCGCCATTGTATGGCCGGGCATGACAGTGATTGTGCTGGTGGCGCTCTTTGGCGCTTTCGCCCTTGTAGACGGCATTTTCGCGGTTGTCGCGGCTATTGGAGAGCGTGGGCATGACAACTGGGGCTGGTTGCTCATCGGTGGGCTGGTCGGTATTATTATCGGCATCATTACCTTCTTCTGGCCCGCTATCACCGCCTTGATCCTGCTCGATATCATTGCCATCTGGGCGATTTTGATGGGTATCTTTTACCTTACGGTAGTCTTCGCCTATCACCAGTCAGTCGGGCGGGAAATCTTGCTCGTCATCATGGCCCTGCTTTCGTTCATATTCGCCGCTATTCTGCTCATCCACCCGGTTGCCAGCTTGCTTGCCCTCGTCTGGGTCATTGGCGTCTACGCTATCATCGTTGGCATCATGTGGATCATCCGCGCTTTCCGCTTCCGCGCGCTGGTACATGCATAACAAATGATCTTTTTCTTCACTCTCGCAACAGGCCACTTCAGCACATTGAGGTGGCCCGTTGTCTATGTGTTCTATGATGTGATAGATTCAAACCATCATAGAAGAGTAATTCATTGGCTGCGAACTGATCGAGCACGCCACCAATTTCTCGACGGCGTGCTCGATCAGTTCGCAGCCAACGAAAAGAATTCTGGAATAAGAAAAGATGAAATTGAACGATACGAGTGATTACCAGCGCTGCTTCGTGTGCGGGCAGCGCAATCCTTATGGACTACACCTCGTTTTTCGCCAGGAAGGCGACACCATCGTGGCCGATTTTCAGCCGCGAGAGGAGCACCAGGGCTTTCCCGGTATCATTCATGGCGGCATCGTGGCCGCGCTTCTCGATGAGGCATTAGGGCGTACCTCCCTGCTCAGCAATCAGCCAGAATGGACAATGACGGGACGGCTGGAGGTGCGTTATCGCCGTTATGTTCCCTATGGCCCCCTGCTACGCGTGCGCGCAAAGCTGGACGGCGAACGCCGCCGCCTCATGCTGGCCTCCGGCGCGCTCACCCTCGCCGAAGACGAAAGCACCGTCCTGGCGGAGGCCAAAGGCTCCTTCATGACGCTCTCACCAGAACTTGTCAATACCATCATGCAGGACTACCCTGGCCTGCACAGCTTCTTCGATCAGGAGGAAGGATAGGAAAAGGACCGAAAAAGCGGCCTTACCAGCACGGCAAGGCCGCTTTTCGGTCCTTTTCCTATCCTCCCATTAGCTATTCGTTTCCGGTATGGGTGGGGCCGGAGGTGGAGGAGCAATGGCCTGCGGAATGCTCTTCGGCAGTCCCTGTTTCGGCAAGATTGGCGCGCCCGTCTCCTCCAGGATCTGGCGCAGTTGTTGCTCGTCGATAGTTTCGTGGAGACGTAGTTCCTGCGCAATACGGTCCAGCGTCGGACGGTATGTTGTCATAATATCCAGCGCCTGCTGGTAACAAGCGCGCACTATGCGATCCACCTCCTCGTCGATGATTTCCGCCGTCTCCTCACTGATATCGGATGGCGCACCCGAATCACTGTTGACGAGGAACGGGCTTTGTCGCTCGCTGTAGGAGATCGTGCCGAGCCGCTCACTCATGCCCCAGCGCATCACCATCTGGCGCGCAATGGCTGTGACACGCTGCAAATCGTTCTCCGCGCCCGTCGTGATCTGTCCAATCGCGACCTGTTCAGCCGCCCGACCGCCCAGCGCGTAGACAATCTGCGCCAGCAAGTACTCTTTCGAGTAGTTGTAGCGATCATCGAGCGGAGTAGACATGGTAACGCCCAGGGCCTGCCCACGCGGCACAATCGTCACTTTGGTCACCGGGTCGGCGAACTCTTGCAGCAAGCCAGTCAGAGCATGACCACCCTCGTGATAGGCCACGACGTTGAGGTCGTCCTGGCTCAACACCAGCGGACGCTCCGCGCCCAGCAGGATCTTATCCAGAGCCTCGTTAAAACAGCGCTGTGTCACCTTATCCAGATTGCGTCGTGCGGCCAGCAGGGCCGCCTCGTTGACGAGGTTCGCCAGGTCGGCGCCGACCATGCCCGGTGTGGCGCGGGCGATGGTGATCAGATCCACATCGGGAGCCAGGGGAACATCACGGGTGTGAATCTTCAGGATGGCCAGGCGACCATTCCAGTCGGGCCGGTCAACGGTGACGC